>Ga0164242_10002078_pt1 | contig 23328 bp, 22 predicted proteins | sample OricomgcompostMG_FD_108783 | JGI IMG/M metagenome (GOLD analysis project Ga0164242, IMG submission 108783) | Miracle-Growth compost microbial communities from Emeryville, California, USA - Original compost - Miracle growth compost (MG) ... | reverse complement strand
TCCGGTTCGGCGGCCGGGTCGTCCATCCGCAGTTCTGGCCGCAGGATCTCGACTACGAGGGCAAACGAGTGGTGGTGGTCGGCTCCGGCGCAACCGCCGTCACCATCGTGCCGGCCATGGCGGAGAAGGCGGCGCAGGTCACCATGCTCCAGCGCACACCGACCTGGATGGCCGCCGGGCCCAGCCGGGACGCCATGGCCAACCGCTTGCGCAAGTGGCTGCCCGGATGGCTGGCCTATTGGCTGACGCGGCAGAAGAACATCCGCTTGCGGCACTACTTCTTCAACAAGGCGCGGACCGAACCGGACAAGGTCGCGCAATACCTCACCGGCAAACTGCGGGAGGAGTTGGGCGAGCGCTACTCGGCCGATTACCAACCGCCCTACAAGCCGTGGGACCAGCGGCTGTGTCTGGTGCCTGACAGCGATTTCTTCGAGGCGGTCAAGGCCGGCAAGGCCTCGGTCGCGACCGGACAGATCGAAACGTTCGAGCAGGATGGCGTGCGCCTGGCGAGCGGCGAGTTGGTGCCGGCCGACGTGGTCGTGACCGCCACCGGGCTCAGGCTCGCGATCGGCGGCAAGATCACCGTCAGTCTCGACGGCCGGTCGGTCGACTGGACCGAACATTGGTTCTACCGCGGCTGCATGTTCTCCAACGTGCCGAACCTCGCCATCGTGTTCGGCTATCTCAACGCAAGCTGGACACTGAGGGCGGATAATACCTCGGCCTATGTCTGCCGCCTGCTCAACCGCATGCATGACAAACGGGCCGAGGTGGTCGTGCCTTACCTCGCGGACGATCATGACCTGAAAGTGGTTGAGCCGTTCCCGTTCTCCTCGGGCTATCTCCAGCGCGCCAGGCATCTCATTCCCAGGAGTGCGGCGACGCTGCCGTGGCGGCTCAACCAGGATTATCTGGAAGACTGCCGCGACTTCAGGAAGCGCCCCGTCGATGACGGCATCCTGCGCTTCGAGAAGCGGCCGCCCAAACGCACTTCGACCGCGGAGGCGGCGTGACGGTCGAGCGCATCTGGACCGCCGCGCTGGTCGTCATCGGCGACGAGATACTCTCCGGCCGCACGCACGACCGCAACATCGCCCAGGTCGCGAGCTGGCTGCAGGTCCAGGGCATCCGCTTGATGGAAGTGCGCGTCGTGCCCGACGCCGAGGATGCCATCGGCGAAGCGGTCAACGCGCTCAAGGCGAAGCATGATTATCTCTTCACCACCGGCGGCATCGGCCCGACGCATGACGACATCACTGTCGATGCGGTCGCCAGGGCGCTTGAGGTGCCGGTGATCGTCCATCCCGAGGCGCGGCGCATCCTCGAGGACTATTACGCCACCCGCGGCGGGCTCAGCGACGCGCGCTTGCGCATGGCTCGGGTGCCCGAGGGGGCGGACTTGATCCCCAACAGGATGTCGGGCGCGCCGGGCATCAAAATAGGGAACGTCTACATGATGGCCGGCGTGCCGACGATCACCGCGCAAATGCTCGATGCGCTCACCGGCACCCTGGAAGGGGGCGCGCCGCTGCTGTCGGAGACGGTCGGCGGGTGGATTCAGGAAAGCGCGGTCGCTGACATCCTGCGCGAGGTCGAGAAGGCGCATACCCAATGCCAGATCGGGAGCTATCCCTTCTTTCGCGAAGGCCGCACCGGCGCCAACTTCGTGATCCGCTCGACCGATCGCGACGAGCTTCACAGTTGCGTCGACACGCTGTGTGAGGCGCTCGCCGAAGCCGGGCACGACTTTACGCCGGGAGGCATCTGATGGATCGCCGACGCTTGCAGGCCTCCCTAGATCGCGTGATTGAGGCTATCGGGTCGCCCGGTGCCGCCGATCTGGCGGACAGCACCTATTCGGAGAACGGCCAGCGCCTTCCGATCGGCGAAGGGCTGTGGGCGACAGCTAACGAGATCGGTCCCTACCGCCACGCCTTTCTCGACGAGGAAGCCGGACAAGCAGCCTGCTTCGTCACGCTGACCGAAGGCGCCGCGCGCTCGATCATGGCGTTGCGAGTGAAGGCGCCGGGCGGAAAGGTCGCCGAGATCGAAGCGCTCGTGGCGCGGCCTCCGCTGTTCGGCGGCGCCAGCGCGTTCGGCGACGGGCCGGCGGCGCTCGATGCCTCCGGCGGCCCCGATCCGGCGTGGTTCGAGGACATCGCCCCCGCCGAGCGGATGACTCGCGCCGAGCTCGAACGCGTAGCCGGCATGTATTTCGCCGGACTCGAGCGCAACGACGGGCGCGGCGACTATCCGTTCGCCGACGGGTGCATCCGCATCGAGAACGGCTTCCGCACGACCGGCGTGCCGCCCGCGCCCACGGCCGGCAAGACGCCTTATCAGGAGGCGTTCCGGGCGCTGTCGGCGAAGCAGCAATTCCAGACCGGCTACTTCCGTTTCGTCGACCGCATCCGCGAGCGACGCTTTCCGGTGATCGACCCTGCACATGGTGTGGTCTTCACCTTCGCCTTCTTCGACCATTCGGGCACGGTGCGCGACTACGAGCTGGCCGACGGCACTCCGATCCGCTCGGCCGTGGAGCGGCCCTTCAGCTGGATGATCGCCGAAGCTTTTCGTATCGAACGAGGCCTAATCACCCGCATAGAAGCGCTTATGACCGAATGCCCTTACGGCATGCGCTCCGGCTGGGCTTAGCGCTGCGGACCTTCCCCGGCTATTCGACGGGCCGCAGCACCGTATGGCCAACGGCGGTGTTCGAGGCGGGCACGTGGTAGAAGCGGTGCAATTCCTCGACCTTCGGCCCGAGCGCCGCGCGCATGATCAGCCACATGATCAGTTCGATCCCTTCGGAGCCCGCTTCACGCAGGAACTCCAGCCGGGTGATCTTGCGCAACTGGTCCGTGCTGTCGACGAGGTTGTCGAGGAAGGCGACGTCGAACTCCGGATTGATCAGCCCGGCACGCGGCCCCTGGAGCTGGTGGCTCATGCCGCCGGTGCCCCAGATCTGCACATCGAGATCTTCCGGATAGGCCGCCACCGCGTCGCGGATCGCCGCGCCCAGTTGCCAGCAGCGGTCGGCCGAAGGCGTCGGGAACTGGGTGACGTTGACGGCCAGCGGAATCACTCTGCACGGCCATTCGCTCACCTGGCCGAACATCAGGCTGAGCGGAACGGTAAGGCCGTGATCGACGTCCATCGCGTTCATGATCGTGAGGTCGAAATCGTCGATCACCAGTTGCTCGGCGAGATGGCCGGCGAGGTCGGGATCGCCGATCACCGTCGGTACCGGCCGGGCTCCCCAGCCCTCGTCGGCCGGTTCGAACTCCTCCGCGAAGCCGAGCGCGAAAGTGGGCACGATGTCGAGCATCATCGCGCTGGCGTGATCGTTGTAGCACAGGATCACCACGTCGGGCGTGTTGTCCTTTATCCACGCCTTGACCCATTCGTAACCGGCGAAGACCGGCGCCCAGTAAGGCTCCTGCGTCTTGCCGAGGTCGATCGCGGCACCGATAGCGGGGACATGGCTCGTGGCGATGCCGGCGGTGATGCGGGCCATCAATTTCCCCCGCGCTTCGAGCGCTGGCCTTCGGGCGAGCGGCCGCCTTCGCGCATCATCGCGGCGTATTCGTCTGCGGTCATGCCGGTCATCGAGCCGACCGCCTTCTGCGTGCTCCAGCCGTCGGTATTGGACAGCTTGACGAGGAAGTAGATGTTGCCGCCCAGTTCGATCAACCGGTTGAAATCGCGCTGCAGCACTGCCTGCTTCTGCTCTTCGCTCATTCGGAAGCGGTCGAGGTACCCGCGCTCGTCCGCCTTGAAGGCATTGCGGTTGTCCTTGTCCATCAGCGACATGCAGAACTTGTGCAGGTGATAGGCCTGGCGGCTGCGCCGGGCGGTGAACACGGTCGTGCCGGGAATGTCCTCAAGGTCTTCGAGCGGATAGAGGCGCTGGCGCATCGGATAGTCTTTCGCTGATCTACAACTGAACTTATCAGCGGCGCCGTGGTTGCACCAGCGAAGTGAACAGCAGGCGGGCCCGGTATCCGCCGTTGGGCGCGCTATACAGTTCAATTCGCTTCGTCGCATCCAGCCATCCGCTCGCCACAGTAGTGTTGACGACGTAATGATATGCTGTATCGCAACGAGCGGTAGCAGGGATTGCAGCGAGGGAATGACTTTCAGGCCGAGCGTTGACGGGCCCACGTGCGCTGTCCCGGCTGGTTCCGTGCGCGGTGGAACACGCAGGCGCGGATGGCCCCAGGCCTTCCTCGCCCTGCTGCTGCTTTGCCTGCTGGTCCAAGCCACCGCGGTCCAGTCGCACCTGCATTTCGTCCGGCAAGCCAGTGCAGTCGCCACCGTAACGGGTAACCATTCCACGCTTTCGAAGCCCGGCAAGGGCGATCCGGCGGCCGATTGTCCACTGTGCCAGGAAGCGGCGATGGCAGGGGCCTATGTCCTGCCACCGCTTCCGGCCCTGCCCCCACCACCGCCGCAAATCCTGTGGCTCTCGGCGGCGTCCCTGACGCCGTTCGTCTTGCTCGCACCGGCGCGAGGCTGGCTGAGCCGCGCACCGCCCGAATAGCTCCAACCCCGGAACGAAGCCGCAAGCCTTCCGCACAGGAAGGTCGCGCTTCGCGTCAGGCCAGGATCGCACCGTCGCATCCGGCATCCCGAGTCATTTGGAGCAGTATCATGCGTTCTTTTCTCATCTCGGGCGTGGCGGCTGCCGCGCTCTTGCCCCTTCCCGCCTTCGCACAGGACAGCGGGGCCGCCCAGCCGACGACGAACAGCGCACCGCCGGACACGGAGATCGTCGTCACCGCGTCGCCGTTCGCGCACGGTCTCGCCGACACGCCGGCGATCACCGCCAAGGTCGACAGCAAGAAGATCCTCGAAAGCGGCGGCTCCAGCATCGCCAGTTCGCTGGCCGATGTCCCAGGGGTTTCCGCGACCGGCTTCGCGGCGGGCGCCAGCCGGCCGATCATCCGCGGCATGGACTTCAACCGCGTGCGCATCCTCGAGAACGGGACGAGCAGTTCCGACGTCGCCGACATCGGCCCCGATCACGGCGTGCCGATCGATCCGCTCTCGGCGCGCAGCATCGAGGTGGTCCGCGGCGCGGCCACGCTGCGCTACGGCAGCCAGGCGATCGGCGGGGTGGTCAACGCGATCAACGACCGCGTGCCGATGGCGCTGCCCACCAAGCCTTTTTCGGGCGAACTGACCGGCAGCGAAGACACCGCCGCCGATACCTTGCAGGGCTCGGCGCTGGTCGACGCGGCGCTGGGCAACTTCGCGCTCCACGCCGACGGTTTCATCCGCGATACCGACGATTACGATATACCTCACGGGGTCGAGCCCAACAGCTTCTTCCGTGGCCACGGCGCTTCGCTCGGCGGATCGTATTTCTTCGGCGGCGACAGCCATGTCGGCGCGGCGATCGAGCAATACAACGCCAAGTACGGCATCCCCCAGGAAGATTCGCACATCGTCATGCGCCAGACCAAGGCGCTGACCCGTTCGGTGTTCGATCTCGGCTCGGGCGTGCTCAAGTCTCTCAACCTCGACGGCAGCTATGCCGACTACAAGCACGACGAAGTCGAAGGAGACGGAACCGTCGCCACCACCTTCCTCAACAAGGAATGGGATGGACGCGCCGAGCTGCTGTTCAACCGGCTGGCGTTCATCGAGAATTCGGCGCTGGGCTTCGAATACCAGCACCGCGACTTCTCGGCGGTAGGCGAGGACGCAAGCTATCTGTTCCCGACCACGACCGAGAGCGAGGCGGGCTATATCTTCACCGAGATCCAGCCCGCGATGCCGTTCCACCTCGAAGTGAGCGGGCGGGTGGAACATGTCCAGGTTCAGGGAACGCCGGCTTCGGATGTGCCGACGACGCGCAACTTCACCCCGGTGAGCGGCGCGATCGGCGCACTGGTCAACATCGGCCCATCGGTGAAGCTGGGGCTGACCGCCTCCAGCACGGGCCGTGCCCCGGCGATGACCGAGCTGTTCGCCCGCGGCGGTCACGACGGGCCCGGAACTTTCGAGACGGGCGATCCGACCCTCGACATAGAGCGGGCCAACTCGCTGGAGGGCACGTTCCGGGTGCGCACCGGAGGCTTCCACTTCGACGGCAGCATCTATTCCACCTGGTTCCATAATTACATCTACGGCGCGCTCACCGGCCGGACCTGCGACGACGATGGCGATTGTGTTCCGGGTGACAGCGAGGAGCTCCGGGAGCTCGATTACGGCCAGCAGGGTGCCCATTTCCGCGGTGTCGAGGGTGAAGCCTCGCTTCTGCTGACGGGCAACGAGCGGCGGGGGCTTACCGCCAGGTTCATCGGCGACTACACCCGCGCGACGCTCGATGACGGCGACAACGTGCCGCGGATTCCGCCATACCGCATCGGCGGCGGGCTCGATTGGCAGAGCGACCCGTTCGACGCCAACTTCATGCTCAGCTACTTCGGCAAGCAGAACAAGCCCGGGGCCTACGACACGCCGACGCCGGGCTACGTCTCGCTCAACGCCGGGCTGGCCTGGCGGCCGTTCGAAAACAATCGCAACATCGAGTTCGCGCTGGTCGGCCAGAACCTCACCAACGATGTCCAGCGTGACGCTTCGGCGTTCAACAAGGACGACGTGGTCATGCCGGGGCGCAATGTTCGCTTCGTGGTGAAGATCGCGACTCGATAAGATCTCATTCCCGGCGGGCGGCTCGGTTGTGGAACCTTGTCGCCCGGCCGGCCATTTCCCTCTCGCGCCCCACGCGACAACGGGCGGGTTCTCTTGTGCCCGCCTGGCAGGAGAGGACCCGACATGGCCGACCGCGACGATTCCGCCACCACCCAGGACGAGGATGCCGTCCATTACGAAGGCCCGACCGGCGGCTGGCGCTCGCTGACGAGCATCACGCGGATTTTCGGCAAGGAAGTCGATGGGCCTTCCGCGCTCGACCTGCTGCGGCGGCAGAACAAGCCCGAAGGCTTCATGTGCGTGAGCTGCGCGTGGACCAAGCCGAAGGACTACCATGTCGCCGAGTTCTGCGAGAACGGCGCCAAGGCGACTTTATGGGAACGCACGACTCGCCGGGCCGATGCCGATTTCTTCACCGAGCACACGGTGGGCGAACTCAAGGGCTGGAGCGACTATGAGCTGGAACAAGCCGGACGGCTCACCCATCCGCTGCGCTACGACCGGGCGAGCGACAAGTACGTTCCGGTCTCGTGGGACGAGGCCTTCCAGGCAATCGGTGCAGAGCTGAAGGCGCTCGATCCGGAATCGACGGTGTTCTACACCTCGGGCCGGGCGAGCCTCGAAACCTCCTACTGCTTCGCTCTCTTCGCCCGGCTCTACGGCCACAACAACCTGCCCGACAGCTCCAACATGTGCCACGAGACGACCTCGGTCGGGCTCAAGAAGGTCACCGGCTCGCCGGTCGGCACCTGCACGCTGGAAGACATCGAGAAGGCCGACGCGATCTTCTTCTTCGGCCAGAACACCGGTTCGAACAGCCCGCGCTTCCTGCACACGCTGCAGGCAGCGGTGAAGCGCGGCTGCAAGATCGTCACCTTCAATCCGGTGCGGGAGAAGGGGCTGATCGAATTCGTCAACCCGCAGAACCCGATCGAGATGCTCACGCCCAAATCGACGAAGATCTCGTGCATGTACCTGCAGGTCCGCCCGGGCGGCGACATCGCGGCGATCATGGGCATGATCAAGCACGTGTTCGATCGCGAGGAAGCCAAATGGACGGCGGAGAAGCAGCACCTGCTCGACGTCGATTTCATCGAGCAGCACACGGTCCATTTCGAAGCTTTCAAGGGCAAGGCCGAAGCGACGAGCTGGGAAGAGATCGAGCAGGAATCCGGCATCTCGCGCGACGATCTGCGCGCGGCCGCGGACGTCTATTGCGAAGCTGAAAAGGTGGTCGGCATCTACGGCATGGGGGTGACCCAGCACGTCCACGGCTCGCAGACCATCGGCATGCTGGTGAATCTCCTGCTGCTGCGCGGCAACATCGGCCGCGAGGGCGCGGGCGTGTCCCCGGTGCGCGGGCATTCGAATGTTCAGGGCCAGCGCACGGTGGGCATTTCCGAGAAGCCCGAACTGGTGCCCTATGACGCGCTGAAGAAGCTGTTCGGGTTCGATCCGCCGCCGAAGAAGGGGCTGAACACCGTCGAGGCCTGTGAGGGAATCATCGACGGGCGGATCAAGGGCTTCGTCAGCCTGGGCGGCAATTTCGTGCGGGCGATTCCCGAGCGGGAGAAGATGGAAGCCGCTTGGCCCAGAATGCGCCTGACCGTGCAGATCGCCACCAAGCTCAACCGCAGCCACCTGATCAATGGCGAGATCGCCTACTTGCTGCCGTGCTGCGGCCGCACGGAAGAGCGGCAGCCGGTGTCGATGGAAGATTCGCTCAGCATGATTCACGGCTCGGTCGGCAAGGCCAGGCCGGCGAGCGAGCACTTGCTGCCCGAGCTGGCGATCGTCGCCGGCATCGCCAAGGCGACGCTGCCGCCCAACCCGAAGGTCAAGTGGGACGAATGGGTGGCGGACTATGCCAGGGTCCGCGATCTGATAGAGGCGACCTATCCGGAGATGTTCAAAGACTTCAACCGGCGGCTGTTCACCCCCGGCGGGTTCTACAAGGGCAACAAGGCGCGCGAGCGGATCTGGGCGACCGAAAGCGGCAAGGCCGAGTTCACCGTGCCGAGCGGCCTTTCGGCCGTGGGCGTGCCGGACAAGCCGGGCCGCTGGCGCCTGATAACCCTGCGTTCGAATGACCAGTTCAACACCACCATCTACGGCATGTCGGACCGGCTACGCGGGATCGAGGGCACCCGCGACGTGCTGTTGATGAGCCCCGACGAGATCGCCGCCGCGGGGCTCAGCGAAGGGCAGAAAGTCTCGCTGGTGAGCGACGCCGACGACGGCGAGCATCGGCGGGTGGACGGTCTCACGGTCACCCCGTTCGACCTGCCGCGCGGCACCCTCGGCGCCTACTACCCGGAGATGAATCCACTGGTGCCGCTGTGGTATCACGACCAGGCGTCGAAAACGCCGGCCTCCAAGGGCGTGCCCGTGCGGATCGTGGCGCTGGCCGAGTAGCGGCTACTCGCCGGCGACATTCCCTTTCGTCGCCTCGATCGCAATCGGACCGATGAGCGACGCGATGATCGGCGCTCCGCCCGGGATGTCATCGCGGCGCGCGTCGATGCGCATCTCGTTCATGGCGATGTGCGCGGTGACATGGCGGACGAACGGCACCACCTTGCCCTCGCCCCAGTCCTGGTGCTCGATATCGAATTCCAGCGTGTCGCCGTGGATCGCGAAATTCTCCAGCGCGCCGAAAGTGTAGGGATTGTCGCATCGCCCGCAGGCGAGGCCGAACAGTCCGTCGCCGTCACGACGGATGAGGAAGTATTGCTTCTCCATCCCCACGCCGAAACCGAGCCACACGCCGGCGACATCGGCTGTCGTGAGCGCTCGCCAAGGCGCCGGCTGGACGTAGGCGGGAGGCGTTCCTCCGCCGGCCGCGGGGCTCTTCACGATCGCGACCGGCGGCGAGCCGGGCGGCAGCCGCACTTGCGGATAGCCGCCGGGCGTCGGCCCGCGCGGGTCCTTGATGGTGGCCTGCGTGAATGTTTCACCGCCTGCGCGCGTGCCGCTCACGACCAGCCTGCCCCCGGCCAGCTTCGCCCGCGCACGATCCTCCGCCACCAGCGAGCCGTCCGGAGCGAGGTGGCGGATCGTGAAACGGATGCCGTCCTTCTCGTCGAACGTGCCCGCGATCCGCGCCAGAGTCGTCCCGTCGGCGCAACGGGTGCAGGCGATGCCGGTGACTTGCGAGCCCCTGATGACGAATTCGTAGACCTGCGGATCGCCGGCCTCCGTGCGCCACCCGCCGCGATAGTAGTCGGCGGACTGGGCGAAAGCGGGCGCGGAAAGGATCAGGGCGGCCAGCGCCGCCAACTTGCCGCGCATCATCCTGCCCCCGGAAATTGCGCGCGAACCACCCATACGTCCCCTCCCACTGCTGTCAGAGTTACAGCAATATCCGGCGGGAGGAATAGGCATTCACTTTACGCTTCCATCTTCGAGGAAATTGGGACCGAGAGATCGTTTATCCTCAAACGAGGGGAAGCGCCCAAACGCGCTCAACGATGCCTTTACCATCAGATGATAGGGCGGGTGCGGATTCGGACGGCAACCGGCCGGCGGATCGCGCGAGCAGGCACTGGATGGAATGGTTCAAGCGTCTCTGGAGAAATGAAAGAACCCGCCACGCCCTGATCGCGGCGGCGATTGCCGCGCTGTTGGGGGGCGTCGATTTCTTCCAGCCTCTTAGGCCAGTAGAGTGGCAGATGCAGGCGCATATCGCGCCCCGTGCTGCTTCCGGAGACATCGTCTTTATCGAAGCGAAAAAAGATCCTAGTGATCCCACCAACCCACAGGCCCGTCGGGAGATCGCCAGTCTGATCGATCGCCTCACGCAAGCCGGGGCACGCAAGATTTTTCTCGACCTCACTTTCGACCGCCGGAGTTCACCGGACGCTGACGACGCTTTGAGAGGCGCGATAGACCGCTCGGGACGGACCGTCCTGACGCAGCACTATGTGACCACCTTTGCGGGCGAGCGAGTAAGATACACGCTTCCACAAATCGCCGGCACCGCGCCACAGACGATAGTCAAAGAATTGGTCGATCCGTTTGGATATGTCTGGCTCGAACCCAGCTTCGCCGTGGTCGATGGCGCGCTGCTCCCAAGCCTCCCCACCGCAATTACCGAAACGCCCGGTCGTCTAAAGAGGGAATTTGCAATCGACTATTCGATCGATGCAGCAACTATTCCATCTATTACGATCGGTGACACACTCACCGCATTATCTTCGCAAAAAGGTGAAGAACGCTTCGCCGGCAAAACATTCGTGGTCGGAAGAGGGTGGACTCCCAATTACTATTTATCGATTCCTGGCCAACGGCAGATACCATTGAGTATTATACCAATTTTGGCTGCCGAGACGTTGAAGATCGGCCCCCCCGCCGCAATCGGCTGGTTTCTGCCGCTACTGTTAGTGATCGTATCCCTGTTTATCGCAATTCGCATCTCAAAGCGAAATCGGCGAAGGCGGGTCGCTTATCTTGCCGTCGCAGCCCTGCCAGTCGTTTTGCTTTTTGCCTGCGCCTATTTGCGCATATTCGCCGACCTCGCGACGCCCGTGGCGTTCCTGGCGATTTTCGCTTCACTGCGGCTGTGGCACATGAGGCAACGAAGGGCCTCGCTGGGGGACGAAATCAGCGGTCTGCCCTCGTTTCGTAAATTGGGTATCGACTTAGCCGAATACGATTCGGCTCAAAAGCTGGCCGTGGTCGTCGCCAAAGTTCATCGCTTCGATGAAGTGCTTTCGTCGATTCCAAGCGAATATCACCGCGAATACGTGTGCCACGTAGCTGATCGCCTTCGCGTAACCGACGAACACTTGGTCGTGTACAGCAACGGCGGACGTTATCTCGCTTGGTTGCAGCCGATTGAAGATGAGGAACAACTTCAGGCCCATTTGAACGGCCTTCGGGCCGTATTCACGCACCCCATTGAGGTTGCCGGGACCGCCATTGATGTGGGCATCACCTTTGGCGCCGATGCAACGAGCGAGGCTGACGCGTCCCGCAAGCTCGCTGCCGCGGCTTCGGCAGCGGAAAGGACTACCGAGGCCTATTCTCCTGTCTTGCTGGCGCAGGAATCCTCCAATGCCGAGCGCCTCTGGAACGTCTCGCTGCAGGCGAAGATCGACCAGGCGCTGAAATCAGGTGAGATTTACGTCGTTTACCAGCCCCAGTTCGATCTTTCGACTGGCGCCCTGCTGGGGGCTGAAGCGCTGGTCCGCTGGAACGATCTTGAGCGCGGCCACATAGCCCCATCCTATTTCATCGAGCAATGCGAGCAGGTGGGCCGGATGGATGCGCTCACCAAGAAGGTCTTCAAGGAAGCTATCAACGGCACGGCCTCCTCACCTTTACTGGAGACGGCGGGCTTTCAGCTTTCGATGAATGTTTCGGCGACGCTACTGCATGATTTCCGCGTCGCCGAGATGCTTCGCGAAGCGCTGTTAACCTCCTCCCTGCCTGCATCCCGCCTGACTCTCGAAATAACCGAGACGTCGCGAATCACCGATTACGATACCGCCCGAATGGTGATGGACCAACTCCACGAATTGGGGGTCAAACTCTCCATTGATGATTTTGGCGTGGGCGCAGCGAGCCTGGAGACATTGCTTCTGCTTCCCTTCGACGAACTGAAGATTGATCGCATGTTCGTGTCCCGAATACGGGATAACGCCAAGGCACGAGGTATTGTCGAATCCTTGGTCCACCTCGGCCGTGGTCTTGGAGTTGTGGTGATAGCGGAAGGCGTCGAAGATGCAGAGACTCTGGCTGTGCTCAAGCAAGCTCGGTGCGACGCGGCTCAAGGATATTTCCTCGGCAAGCCAGGCAAGCTGGACGTGCTTTTCAAGCACTTAGGGCCACCAGATGCGAGAACGCTAGCGGCAGGTTAAGCAAAGCCCTTTACATATTATTAAGGTTAATACATGGTTGAAGCTTCAAACAGGAGGCTTCAACCATGGCGAGTCGCAAGAGCAAGACCCCTCGGCCGCAACATCGAGGTTTTTGGGTTTGGCTGTTTGGCAATGGCCTTACTCCAGAAGGCTAAGGCCACCGGTAGTTAAAATTTACACGGTTTGGGGCCCTTACGGGCCCCTTTTTGTTTGCGCCTCTCAGGTTCGCCACGCCGCCCAGAAATATGAAAAAGGCCGGCGGATCGCTCCGCCGGCTCTCTTGGTGATCTCTTGTAAGTGAAGGCGGCTTAAGCCCCTTCGACCTCCGCCGTGTCGATCTTCAGGCCTGGGCCCATCGTCGAGGTCACAGTGACCTTCTTGACGTACTTGCCCTTGGCGCCGCTCGGCTTGGCCTTGACGATTGCATCGGTCAGCGCGTGGAAGTTCTGTTTGAGCTGGTCTTCGGTGAATGACAGCTTGCCGATCCCCGAGTGGATGATGCCCTGCTTCTCGACGCGGAATTCGACCTGGCCGCCCTTGGCATCCTTTACGGCCTGGGCGACGTTCGGAGTCACCGTGCCGAGCTTCGGGTTCGGCATCAGGCCCTTGGGACCGAGCACCTTGCCGAGGCGGCCGACCACGCCCATCATGTCCGGGGTGGCGATCACGCGGTCGTAGTCGAGATTGCCGGCCTGCATGTCTTCCATCAGGTCTTCGGCGCCGACCTTGTCGGCCCCCGCCTTCAGCGCCTCGTCCGCCTTGTCGCCCTTGGCGAACACGGCGACCTTCATTTCCTTGCCGGTGCCGGCCGGGAGCGAGACCATGCCGCGGACCATCTGATCGGCGTGGCGCGGATCGACGCCGAGGTTCATCGCCACCTCGACCGTCTCGTCGAACTTCTTGCTGCCGACTTCCTTGAGCGCCTTCAAAGCCTCGTCGAAGCTGTAGAACGTCTCGCCATCGAACTTCTCGGCGAGCATCTTCGCCTTCTTGCTGAGCTTGGCCATCGGATCAGCCCTCCACCACTTCGAGGCCCATCGCGCGGGCGGAGCCTTCGATGATCTTGGTCGCCGCGTCGAGATCGTTGGCGTTCAGATCCTTCATCTTCATCTCGGCGATCTCGGTCAGCTTGGAGCGCTTGATCTTGCCGGCCGAGACCTTGCCCGGCTCCTTCGAGCCCGACTTGAGGTTCGCCGCCTTCTTGATCAGGAAACTGGCCGGCGGGGTCTTGGTGACGAAAGTGAAGCTGCGATCCGCGTAAACCGTGATCACGGTCGGGATCGGCATGCCCTTCTCGAGTTCCTGCGTGGCGGCGTTGAACGCCTTGCAGAATTCCATGATGTTGACGCCGCGCTGGCCCAGCGCTGGGCCGATAGGCGGAGATGGGTTGGCGGTGCCGGCAGGCACCTGGAGCTTGATGTAGCCCTCGATCTTCTTGGCCATGGCTGGCCTCCTTTCTCACTGTCACCCCTGCGAACAGAGGCTCATGGTAAGCGGTACAAACGGCTGCCGAGGCGAGCCTCCCGCGCGGGTTCCCGATGCTGATGCGGTGGGAAGCGGCGCCCCTAATCGAAAGGGGCGCGAAACTCAAGCAATGGATCCTGAAACGAATTCAGGATGACGGCCGCATCGCTTACTTGACCAGTTCGACCTCTTCGAAACCGAGCTCGACCGGCGTCGCACGGCCGAAGATCGAGACGGAGACCTTGACCCGCTGCTTCTCGTAATCGAGTTCCTCGACCACGCCGTTGAAGCTGGCGAAGGGGCCGGCGTTTACCTTGACCTGATCGCCGATCTCGTAATCGACGTGGATCTCCCGCTTCGGCGCGGCCTTGGCTTCTTCCACTCCGCCGAAATAGCGGGCGGCCTCGCGCTCGGAGATCGGCTGCGGCTTGGCGCCGGAGCCGAGGAAGCCCGTCACCTTCGGGGTGTTCTTGATCAGGTGATAGACGTCGTCCGTCAGCGTCAGCTTGGCGAGGACATAGCCGGGCATGAACTTCCGCTCGACCTGCACCTTCTTGCCACGCTTGACTTCGGTCACCGTCTCGGTCGGCACTTCGACCTGCTCGACCGCTTCGCTGAGGCCCATGCGCTCGGCCTCGGCGATGATCGAATCGCGGACCTTGTTCTCGAACCCGGAATAGGCGTGGATGATGTACCAGCGAGCCATGTGTCGTGAGCTTTCCGTGAATTCCGTGGGAGCCGCGCCCTCAGGCGAGCTTGAGCAGCCAGTTGACGACGTAGCCGAACAGCGAATCGATGCCGAGGAAGAAGACCGCCAGCAAAACCATCAGGATGGCGACAAAGATCGCCGTGGTCGTGGTTTCCTGCCGCGTCGGCCACACGACCTTGCGCATTTCCGCCTGGACCTGGCGGATGAATTCGCCGGGACTGGTCTTGGCCATTGTTCGTTCTCTGCCTCTTGCTTCGTGCGTCGCGGCTTCCGGCAAGGGCTCATCGCCGCCCCGGTCGATCCCGACCGGGAGGGGCGTCAAAACTCCGATGTCGGAAGCCGGGCTCCAGATAGCGACGGGTCCGCGGCAAGGCAAGGCTTGGCGTGTGGGCAACGAAAAGGGGCCGCGCCTGTGGTGCGGCCCCTTCGCGGACGACTCGAAGAATTCGGGCCGAAGAACTCAGTGGCGGCCGAACAGCCGCGCGAGCAGGCCGGGTTCGTCCATCGGCTGGATCGGCCCATGTTTCATGTAGCGCAGCGAGGCATCCTGATGCGGCCGGGGCTGAATCCAGCCATCGGGGCGGCTGCTGTGGTAACTCAAGCTCGACATGATCTGCTCCTCGAAGCAAATTCCCGTCTGTCGCATCCAATGAACGGCCTGCCGCCTGGTTCCGGCGTTAACCCTCATTTGAGGCGAGCCGTTGTGCCTGGCCCTGTCCGGGCACAGTGGCACGACTCCAGGCCGGCCAAAGCAGCAGCACCAAGGCCAGCGGCAGCGAAATTAATCCGGACGCCAGTGGATTGATAGGATAGCACGGCCGGCGACGGTGGCCGATGCTGGATCCTGGTGGCGGGAGCGCTATCCTTCGATAAGGATGCGAATGGCCTCCGGTTTGATGCCGAGGTCTTCGGCCAGGCGATCCTTGGCTTCCCGAAGAATCATCGCTGCATCCGTGGTTCGTTCATGTCCGAAGCCGCTTTCGCCGAAACCCAGCGCGGCGAATTTGGTCAGCGTGGTCCGCCGAGGCGTGCGCTGCCCGGTCTCCCAATACCACACCGCCTGGCGCGATACGCCGAGCTTCTCGGCCAGTTGCTCTATCGAGAGCCCCTCCCTCTCCCGAAATACCGAAATCCTTTCGCCGACATCCCTCGGCGTGGACATACTCTCCCGTGAGCCGAAAGAGCTCTCAATGAAAGAAAATTTCTGCAGCCGGTTCACTTATATCAAGCCCCTGTAAACGCGATGGTTTCTCGGGTAAACAGAAGTAACAAAGCTTCATCGCCTTGTCTAACTTTTTTGATACCTATATCCTAACTAACGATAGGTGTTATCCACAGGCAGGGGCGCAAGCTTGGCAGTCCGGCAGCAGCGGGATCGCTCGATTCGTTCGAGCAAATGTTAGCGATCGAAGGGAAGCCGGGCCGGGCCGGGCCGGCAAAAGAGTGGCAGGGGTGACAGGATTCGAACCCGTGGCCCTCGGTTTTGGAGACCGATGCTCTACCAGCTGAGCTACACCCCTGCAGCGGCGCCGCCCTCTACGGCGATGGGGCTCGATTGGCAAGGCGCATGGGTGGCGATTGTGCTATAGGCGGCGCGCCATGCACGCCCCCACGCAGCCGACGATTCCGCCCGAGATGCTGCTGCTCGCCTACCGCAGCGGCATTTTCCCGATGGCCGACGGGCGCGATGACCCGGAAATCTTTTATGTCGAGCCGCGCCGGCGGGCGATCCTGCCGCTCGACCGCTTCCGTTGCTCCCATTCGTTGGCCAAGCTGCTGCGCCGCGACCGCTTCCGGGTCACCTGCAATCGCGATTTTGCCGGCGTGATCGCCGCTTGCGCCGCGCCGCGGCCCGATCATCCCGAGACCTGGATCAGCCGCCGCATCGAAGCGAGCTATCGAGCGATGCACTTGGCCGGCCACGCGCACTCGATCGAGGTGTGGGACAGTGACGCGCTCGTCGGCGGCCTCTACGGTGTCGGCTTCGACCGGGTGTTCTGCGGGGAGAGCATGTTCAGCCGCACGGACAACACGTCCAAGATCGCGCTCGCCTGGCTCATCGCGGCGATGAAGAGAGCGGGGATGGACTTGCTCGACTGCCAGTTCATCACCGAACACCTGGCTTCGCTCGGCGCGGTCGAAATCAGCCAGGAAGACTATTGCGAGCGCCTGGCGCGCGCTCAGGCGGCGGATGGCGTATCCGTCGGCGCGGGTGACGGCGCCGCGCTGGGCTTGCCCGAGGGTTTCGCGCTGCTGTCCGGCGCCGGCGAATCCTCGCCCGGGAAGCTCATCGCGCAGCTCTTGACCCACACGTCGTAAACCGGGTGCTCTACCACATTGACGCTGGGCGAGTTCTTGAACAGCCAGCCCGAGAAGACCTTGTGCCACGCGAGCGCGCTCTGGACATTCGGCCGCTCCTGCACATAGACCTGAACGAAAGCGCCTTCCTCGGGATCGTATTCCCAAGGCGCGGTCTTCTCGCAAGCCTCGAGCTTCACCACGACATTGCCGATGCGCCGCGATTCGCCGGGCTTCATCTTCAGGTCCTGGCTGATGTTGTTGCGCTTGTTGAGCAGCCCGAGCGTCGCCACACGATCCTTCATCGGCGTGCCCAGCGATTTACCCGCCTGAGCCGTAGGAGCCGCGCCCTGCGCGATCTGCTTGGGCACGGCCGTTTCGACCGGCTTCGGCTTTGGCGGCTCGTTGTTGCACGCGGCCAGCGCGACGGCGAGCGGCAGCAGCGCGACAAGACGCATGATCAGGAGTCCGGCGTCCAGGCTTCGTAGTCGCCCGTCGCCGCGGCGCGGCGACCACCGCGTTGCAGCGCACCTTGCGGACGGTAGGCAGCGATGGTGCCGGTGGCGTTCGGCGTGTGCTCGGCTTCCCATATCTTCGCCGGCGGGAGATGGCTCTGCGGCAACTCGTCGTACGAGTGATGCAGCCATCCGTGCCACTCGGGCGGAATGCGGCTGGCGTCGTTAGCACCGTGATAAATCACCCAGCGCTTCTGCAAGCCATCCGGCGTCCTGACGTTCGAACGGTAATACTTGTTGCCCTGCGCGTCGGTGCCCACGTGCTCGCCCTTCAGCGCGCTGAACAGCGCGGTGCCGATCGTCGCACCGTCCCACCAGGTGAAGATCTTCGAGAGGATTCCCATGGCGCCGCCGAATAGGGCCTGCAATCGGGGCTGACAATGGCCGTGATCGTCCTGAGGGCGACCCCGAAGGGGCGGGCGGCTTTTGGCGCAGGGCGGTGTCGCTCGTCGGTCACGATGGAAAACTATCGCTCCCTCCTCGCTCCTGGCCCTACGCCAAAATCCGCTCCGTCACGGCCGTTGTCAGCCCCGCAAGTGGCAAGTCGCCGATCACCAGGTCACGCGCGCGCCGGGCATAATCCCGAGCTGAGCCGCGCGGCCGCCGTTCAGTTCCAACACGGCGATCGTCGCGCCCGCAGAATTGATGGGATCGAGCGAATAAGGCACCGCGTTGGCGGCGATGTTGCTGATCGAGTGGTCGGGGCCGATGAACACGATGTCGAGCGGGATGACCGTGTTCTTCATCCAGAAGCTGCGCGGTTCGGGCACATCGCTGGGAAACAGCATGCCTTCGTCGGGGCCCATCTTCGTGCGAAACATCAGCCCCTTCTGCTGCTGCTCCATCGTTCGCGCCATCTCGACGCGGAAATTGTGGACCTTGCCGTTCTGGCTGATCGTCAGCGGGATCACATCAAGGCCTGAGATCGGGTGCCTCGCCGGAACCGCGGAGCTCGGCGCAGGCGTTACGGTCGGCTGAGAGCAGGCGGCGGCGCCCAGCGCCAGCGCGGCAAAGGCAATCGGCAAGGACCAGCGCATCGGTATCAAGGCTCCTGTTCGTCGTCATCGGCTTCGGCTGCCCATTCCTCGGCCTCAGCGGTGCTCGCCGCATCGACGATTTGCCGTGCGCTGTCGAGAGGGTGGCCGGCGCGCAACATCGCCGCGATCTGTTTTTCACGCAACGGCTTGTCGAGCGCGTGCGCGCCGAACGGGCCAAAGCGCCGCCGCCGCGCCAGCGCCAGCGCGGCCCGGCGCGTTTCCACCTCGACCGGACGCACCCGGTCGCGCACGTCTTCCGCCACGCCTGCTTCGCCGAGAACCTGACGCACGCGCCGCTCGCCATAGCCACGACGCAGCAGGTTGCCCGACCGGGCTCGGGCGAAGGCTTCGTCGTCGATATAGCCGAGTTCGACATAGCGCTCGACCAGCGTGGCGATTGACGGCTCCCCCTCGCCACTCCATCCTCTCTCGCGCAATTTCCGGCGGAGATAGCGATCAAGCCGGGCCGCCGTGGTGGAAAAACGCGCGACATAAGCCAGCGCCAGCTCCTCGAGTCGCGCGGAATCGAGCGGTTTTGGCATCCTTTTGCGCCGCACGGCAGGGGAACTTGTGTCGCTCATCGGCCTTATTCGTGCCACACTCCGGCTGGAAGGGGAAAGGCCGTGTCGGGACTGGGAGGCTTTCGGCCGCTCATGCTCCATTCACCCGCCGCGCAGGAAGCGCGGGACAGGACAAGATAGAACGGGTAATTGCGCGCACTTGTATGGATGACGACGCCGCTTTGAAGCCGACGCCGAACCGTTGCGCGCTACCGCGCCGCTTTTCGGATTTCGCCACCTTCGGCGAAGCGCTGGACTATGCCGCGCAAGGCACCCGTGGGCTCAATTTCCACGATCCGCGCGGTAATCTTACGCGCGTCTATCCATTCGCCGAATTGCGCAAGGATGCGCTAGCCATGGCGCGCCGGCTCGTCACGGGCGGGATAAAGCCGGGCGATCGGATAGCCTTGGCGGCGCAGACCGGGCCGGAATTCGGCGCTCTGTTTTGCGGCGCGATCTACGCCGGCGCCTGGCCGGTCCCGCTACCGCTGCCGACCAGCTTTGGCGGCAAGGAAAGCTATATCGACCAACTCGCAGTCCAGCTCGAAAGCTCGGACCCGTCGATGCTGCTCTACCCCGCCGAGATCGCCGAGATGGCGTCTGCCGCCGCGGGGCGGCAGGGCTGCGCGGGCGTGAGCTTCGAAGATTTTGCGATGCGGCCGGAAGGAGGCGCGGCGCTGCCGCAGCCGGATCCCGACGACATATGCTACCTGCAGTATTCCAGCGGCTCGACGCGCTTCCCGCACGGCGTGGCCGTCACGCACCGCGCGCTGCTCAACAACTTGCGCGGCCATAGCCTGGGCATGAAGGTAGTCGACACCGACCGCTGCGTAAGCTGGCTGCCATGGTACCACGATATGGGGCTCGTCGGCTGCCTGCTGTCGCCGATCGCCAACCAGGTCTCGACCGATTACCTGCGGACCGAGGATTTCGCCCGCCGCCCGCTCGCCTGGCTCGACCTGATCAGCCGCAACGAGGGCACGACCCTCTCCTACTCACCGACCTTCGGCTACGACATCTGCGCGCGGCGCATTTCCAGCCAGTCGGTGGTCGCCGAGCGCTTCGACCTATCGCGCTGGCGCCTGGCCGGCAACGGCGCCGACATGATCCGGCCGGACGTGATGCAGAATTTCGTCAACGCCTTCGCCGCCGCGGGCTTCAAGGCGAGCGCGTTCCTGCCGAGCTACGGCCTCGCCGAAGCGACCCTGGCGGTGACGCTGATGCCGCCAGGCGAAGGGATAAGCGTCGAACTGGTCGAGGAAGAGCGCCTGTCCGGCCGCCCGCGCGACCTCAGCCGCCCCGCGCGCTACCGGGCGATCGTCAATTGCGGCAAGCCGGTGCTCGACATGATGGTCGAAATCCGCGGCGAAGACGGCAAGGCGCGCGGCGACCACATGATCGGCAAGGTCTGGTGCAAGGGTCCGAGCGTCATGCACTCGTACTACCGCGACCCGGAGGCGACGGCGGCGTGCCTGGTGGATGGCTGGCTCGACACTGGCGACATGGGCTACATGGCCGATGGCTACCTGTTCATCGTCGGCCGCGCGAAGGACATGATCATCATCAACGGCAAGAACCACTGGCCGCAGGACATCGAGTGGGCCGTGGAGCAGTTGCCCGGCTTCCACCAGGGCGATATCGCCGCCTTCTCGGTCGAGACCGAGAACGGTGAGGAAGTGCCCGCCGTGCTGGTTCATTGCCGCGTCTCCGATCCGGAAGAGCGCGTGAAGCTGCACGACCAGATCCGCGAGAAGGTCCGCTCGATCACCGGAATGAACTGCGTCGTCGAACTGGTCCCCCCGCGCACCCTGCCGCGCACCAGTTCGGGCAAGCTCAGCCGCGCCAAGGCGAAGAAGCTCTATCTCTCGGGCGAGATCGAGCCGTTCAAACTGGCGGCTTAGGCAATAGCAACATCCGGAATTGGCGCCCCTCTCCCCTTGCGGAAGAGGGTAGGGAGAGGTCGGCGGCGCAAGCCGCCGCTTTCGCGGCGGACCCTTCTCCCTCCGGCGCTGACGCGCCTCCTCCCTCTCCCGCAAGGGGAGAGAGGAAAAGCTCCTTTCCTATTCGTTTCTTTTCTGTTCCAAACTTGCGGATGAGCGAATCACCCGTCAGCGCGTCCGAGGGATTGCCGCCATGGCCAGTGCGACCATTGGGACCATTCGCGCCGTAGCGCCCGATTCCGCCAGCCGCCGACCGTCCGACCGGCGCGAGAAGCGAGATTTCCGCTTCCCCCGGCGCAGCGCTTCCGGCACGGTCGCCCTTGAACAACGTGTCTTGCCCGCCTAATACAGTGGCGAAGCGACGGGAGTTGACGATCCGATGGCCGAAACCGCCCCCACTACGACGCCGCAAAGCGCGACCGATCTCAACCTGACACCGCCGGATCCCGTGCCCGTCATCGCGCCCGAAAAGGCCGCGGGCCTCGTCCCGGTCGATGCCGAGAAACGCTCGAAGCTGGAGGAGAAGGTCGAGGGTTTCGTCAGCGAACTGGTCGCGCTCGACGCAAATTCACCCGAGTTCGGCAAAAAGGTGGATCAGATCACCAACATGGGCCGCAAGGAGATCGCGACATCGGCCGCGCAGTCGAACCGCTTTCTCGACCGCCCCATCCGGGCGATGGACAAGGACAGTGGCGTCGGCGCCAATCTCGCCGAGTTGCGCCGGACGGTGGAAGAACTCGATCCCGGCAAGAAGGGCAAGTTGTCGACCGGGCGCAAGATTCTCGGCATCATCCCGTTCGGCAATTCGCTGAAGCGCTATTTTGAAAGCTATCAGTCGGCCCAAGGCCACATCCAGTCCATTCTCGGCCACCTCGCCAGCGGCAAGGACGAGCTGCTGATGGACAATGCCGCCATCGACGTCGAGCGGCAGAAGCTGTGGGAGGCGATGGGCAATCTCGAGCAGATGGTCCACATCGCCAAGACGCTGGATCAGCGGCTGGAAGACGCGGCCGCCGACCTTGACGCGACCGATCCGGCGAAAGCCAAGGCGATTCGTGAGAGCGCGCTGTTCTACGTTCGCCAGCGCACGCAGGACCTGCTGACGCAGACGGCGGTCAGCGTGCAGGGCTACCTCGCGCTCGACCTCGTCAAGAAGAACAACGTCGAGCTGGTCAAGGGCGTGGACCGCGCCAGCACCACCACTGTGGCCGCGTTGCGCACCGCGGTGACCGTCGCTCAGGCGATGAGCAACCAGCGGCTGGTCCTTGACCAGATCACCTCGCTCAACACCACCACCGCCAACATGATCGATTCAACCGGTCAGCTCCTAAGGGATCAGACCGGCAAGATCCACGAACAAGCGGCCAGCAGCACTATACCGATGGAGACGTTGCAGCGGGCGTTCCAGAATATCTACGACACGATGGACCAGGTCGATACCTTCAAGGTCAAGGCGCTCGAAAGCATGAAACAGACGGTCGAAACGCTCTCGACCGAGGTCGAGAAGTCGAAGAGCTATATCGCCCGCGCCGAAGGCCAAGCGCAGGCGGCCAAGGCCGCAAACGAGCCCTCGCTGCTCAGCCTGGAGAGCTGATGGTCGGGGAAGCGCAAAACCATGACCAGATAATGGCCGAGGCGCGCCAGTCGCTCCTCGACCAACGCATGGGCGGTCGCCGGCATCAGGCACCGATCGGGCGCGGCTCGGCGCAGTTGCGCCAGCAGAACCTGATGACGCGGATCAAGCTGATCGGCGGCTCGCTACTGGCGATCGTGCTCGCGGCGATGGTGACCGGCATCGCCATCGACGGGATCGGCTTCACCGGGATTATGGTGGCCTTCCTGGCGGTCGTCGCCTGCACCTTCCTGTTCTCGAACTTCCCCAAGGTTCGCGTGCCGAAGCGCGCCAACCTCAACACCGGTGACGTGCGCCACATGGTCGCGCGCACCGAGTTGTGGCTCGAAAGCCAGCGCCCGGCCCTGCCGCCGCCGGCGGTGACACTGGTGGACAAGATCGGCACCCAGCTCGATGCGCTCGGGCTGCAACTGGAGACGATTGATCCGGCCCATCCTGCGGCGCAGGAAACGCGCAAGCTGGTCGGCGAGACGCTGCCGGGCATGGTCGACGCCTATCGCCGTATTCCCGCGCACCTGCGCCGCGAGAAGAATGCTGGCGCCAGCCCCGACGAGCAGATCGTCGAAAGCCTCGGCAAGATCAGCACCGAGATAGACCAGGTCACCCGCCAGCTCGCCGCCGGCGCGTTGGACGACCTGGCCGTCC
>Ga0164242_10002077_pt1 | contig 23335 bp, 18 predicted proteins | sample OricomgcompostMG_FD_108783 | JGI IMG/M metagenome (GOLD analysis project Ga0164242, IMG submission 108783) | Miracle-Growth compost microbial communities from Emeryville, California, USA - Original compost - Miracle growth compost (MG) ... | reverse complement strand
GGCGGCTTCCATCAGCGCGGCGCTGATGAAGGCGACCGCTTCCGGATAGTTGAGCTTGAGGCCGCGCGCGCGCCGCCGTTCGGCGAGCAGCGCGGCGGTGAAGATCAGGAGCTTGTCTTTCTCGCGTGGCGTGAGCTTCATCGTTTTGGGTGGGTTGGGGGCCGGCCAGCCGGGGCCCGATCGCGCATTGACTCAGCTTACGGGAGCGAGGTTACGGGCAGCTTGCAGATCCGTACGCCGGGCGCGCTTGACGATGAAAATACGCCGCAAGGTATGTGCCAGCCAGGCGGCAGCACGCATGCGCCGTTCGTGCGGGGTGCGCAGGATGAGGGGCGATGCGCCGCGATGAAGCACGCGCGCGCCAATGGGGTGCGCGCGCGATGGATGCCGGTCGGCTCAGGTGCTCCAGAGGCGCAGCGGCGCAGCCTTTACGCCATGCACGATGGGGCGCAACTGCGTCCAGCAGCGCGTGAGCGTCTGCTGCAGCGGCTCCATCGAGCGCGCGATCACGCGCACCAGCAGCACGCCCGGCGCGACGCAGGTCGCGCCTGCGCGCAGGGCGTCGTCGAAGGGGAGCGTGACCGCGAGGTCTTGCGCGAGCGCTTCGTTGCAGGCGGGCCCGACGGCCCACAGCATGCCGAATGCCGGATAGCCCGCGAGACCCTGCGGCGCGTCGCGCAGCGGGTCGGCCGCGTCCACCAGCGCGCGTTCGAACCAGAGCAGTTGTTCGTCCGTGCCCGGCGCGGCGGCACGCACCACGCGCGCAAGCGAGCGCACCATGCCGGCCGACCAGCGTTCGCCGGCCGCCTGGCGGCCGAGCTGCATGGCGTCCCAGCCGATCGCCGTTGCACTTTCGGCTAGCGTGAGCGAGAAGTCGAGTTCGGCGTGCGCGTCGTCGAAGATCAGGTTGTTCTGCGGCAGCCAGTCGAGTCGCGCGCCTGCGCCCATGCGCAGCTTGATGCGCTGGCGCGCCACGCGGCCGTTGGATTTGTACCATTTGGTGGCGCCTGGCGTGGTGAGCGCCGCGTGTGCGCCGTCGCCGACGCTCACGTCGATGTCGAGCCGGTCGCCGCCCGCGATGCCGGCGGGCGGATGCACGATCACCGCGTGACAGATCGCCTCGCCTTCGGGGTAGAGCGGCCGTTGCACGCGCAACGGCCCTGCGTGCAGCCGATGCGCGAGCGTCGTGCGCTCGCCATGGCGCGCGAAGCCGAGTTCGAGCCTGGCGGCCCATTCCTGATGGGCCGTGTTGCGCAAGGGCGTGTTGGCGAGCGCGGCGTGATCTTCGCGAAGCGACATGCTGAAAACGTGGGGCGTAGGCGGGAAGTGGCGTGGAGGATAGCACGCGCGGTGGTTGGCTCAGGCGCAATGCGTTGGATGCGCAGCCGGTATGTAGCCGCTACGCGCCCGGACTTGCTGGCTACGCCGGTATCTCGGTGGGCGGCATCGCGCCCAACCGCAAGGCGTATTCGGGCCAGTTGCTGCCCTCGGTGGATCACCTCCCGCATACGCTCGACATTCGCGAGGCGGGTTTCTCGAAGGGCCAGCCGGCCTGTGGCGCGCATCTCGCCGACGAGCTCGAGCGGCTTTGCGCACTGCACGACGCCTCGACCATCGCCGCCGTGATCGTCGAGCCGGTGGCGGGCTCGGCAGGCGTGCTGATTCCGCCGCAGGGCTATTTGCAGCGCTTGCGCGAGATCTGCGACAAGCACGACATCCTGCTGATCTTCGACGAGGTCATCACGGGTTGCTGGCAGGACATCGCCCGTCGCCGCGAATGCCCGCAGATAGCAAAAAGGGCGCGGTGTGCACCGCGCCCTTCAGGGTCAATGGCTTGCCGCTACGCCGCTTGCTTGTCAGTAAGTGGGCACCTTCGGATCGACCTGGCGCGACCAGGCGTCGATGCCGCCCTGCAGGTTGAACACCTTCGCGAAGCCGCGCGACTCGAGGAACATCGCGACCTGGGCGCTGCGCGCGCCATGGTGGCAGACGCAGACGATCTGCGCTTCGTCGTCGAGCTCCTCGCTGCGTGCGGGGATCTGCGCCATCGGGATCGAGACGCTGCCGGCGATGTGGGCGGTCTGGATTTCCCACGGCTCGCGCACGTCGAGGAGCACGGGGGCCGCGCGCGAGGTGTCGGCGAGCCATTCGGCGAGGGCGGGGGCGGTCAGATTCTGCATGTGAGACTCGGTCGTTGAAAAGGAACGAGCCGCTTGGGCGGCCCGCTACGCGCAGTATATGGCCTAGAACTTGAAGCGCGATGGCTGCACCGCGTTTTCGAGCGCCTCGACATAGGTCTCGAACACGCTCGCGATGCGGTACTGCTTTTCGTCCATGCGCGTGATGATCTGCGCTTCCATGACCGGCGCGCTGCCCACGAAAGCGGCCAGGCGGCCGCCCACCTTCAGTTGCTCGAGCAGTTCCTGCGGCACCACGGGCAGGCCGCCCGAGACGCAGATCACGTCGTAGGGCGCATTGGCTGCCCAGCCGCGCGAGCCGTCGCCCTGCACGACTTCGGCGTTGAGCACGCCGTTCTTCACGAAATTGGCGCGCGCGAAGTCGACCAGTTCCGTGTCGATGTCCACCGTCAGCACTTTCTGCCCGCGATGGGCGAGCAGCGCCGCCATGTAACCCGAACCCGCGCCGATCTCCAGCACGCTCTCGTGCTTCTTGACGGCGAGCTCCTGCAGCACGCGGGCTTCGACGCGCGGCGCCAGCATGTGCTGGTCGTTGGGGAGCGGCACCTCGAGGTCGGCGAAAGCGAGATCGACATAGGCCGCGGGGACGTAATGCTCTCGCTTGACGATCGAGAGCAGGTTCAGCACGTCCTGGTCGAGCACTTCCCAGGGGCGGATCTGCTGTTCGATCATGTTGAAACGCGCTTGTTCGATGTTCATGATGACTTGGCGTTATGGTTCGGGTTCTATGCAGATGGCCGGCCCCGGACGCGCGCTGAACGTGGCGCTGAAAAACGGTGCCAGGCAACCGCGAGATTGTACCAAAGGGCCTGCGCGCCGCGCCTTGCCGCCGGCGGAAAGGCGCAAGCGGATCCGTGCCTGCGCCGGCCGGCCGCAGTCGACTAGCCAGCCGTCCAGCCGCGCCTTACTGCGCGAGGTATACGAACTTGCCGCCGCGTATCGTCCCCATCACGCTCGCGCGCTGGTCGAGGCCCACGTGGTCGGTTTCGCTGGTGTTGACCACGCCGTTGGGCACGACCAGCTCGTGGGCGTGTTCGAGCTCGCGGCGCAACGCCACGCGAAACGCTTCGGTGCCGGGCTGCGCGCTCTTGAGCGCGCGCGTCACGGCATCTTGCAGGCGCGGGTAGACGCCGGCTGCGTCGCCCGCGAACTGCGTGACCGTGCCGGGGCCGTATTTCGCTTCATAGGCGTCGACGAAGGCGAGCGCCGCCTTCTGCGCGGGATGGTCCGCCGGCAGCGTGCGCGCGACCACCACGGGTTGCGTCGGGAACAGCGTGCCCTCTACGTCCTTGCCGCCCAGCTTGATGAATTCGGGCGTGGCAATGCCGTGCGTCTGATAGATCGCGCCCTTGTAGCCGCGCTCGACCAGCGTGCGCTGCGGCAGCACGCTGGGCGTGCCGGCGCCCGCGATCAGCATGGCGTCGGGTTTCGCGGCCATCAGTTTGAGGACCTGGCCGGTCACGCTGGCGTCGGTGCGGTTAAAGCGCTCGGTCGCCACGATCTGGATGTTGCGTTCCTTCGCGAACTTCGTGAACTCGTTGAGCCAGCTATCGCCGTAGCTGTCGGCAAAGCCGATGAAGCCCACCGTCTTCACGCCGTGCGCGGCCATGTAGCGCGTCATCACATCGGCCATCGCGGCATCGGTCTGCGCCATCTTGAAGGCCCACACGCGCGCCCCTTGCTGCGGCTCGACCACCGAGCCCGAGCCCACCAGCGTGATCATCGGCGTTTTGGCTTCGGCCACGGGGTCGAGCGCGGCGAGCGCGGCCGGCGTGATGTTCGGTCCGACGATCACGTCCACGTGATCCTCGTTGATGAGCTTGTGGATGTTGCGCACCGCCGCGCCCGGATCGGAGCCGTCGTCGAGCACGATGTAGTCGGTCTTCTGGCCCGCGATCTCCTTGGGCCACATCAGCATGGCGTTCTTGCTCGTGATGCCGATGGCCGCGGCGGGGCCGGTGCTCGACAGATCGATGCCGACCTTGAGGTCGGCGTGCGCGGCGGGCGCGAACGCGGCAGCGGCGAGCGCGGCCGCCGCCGCGAGCGGCCGCAGCGTGCCGAGCGGCGCAAGCAGGAACGAAAGCAGTGACGAACTCGGGCGCGGATACGGCTTCATGCGATGGGTCTCCAGGAGGGGATGAAGCGGGCAGCGTGGTTGTATTGCAGCGTTATGGTTTTTTCGGCGCGCGCGCCGCGTGTTGTTTTTGCTACAGCTCGTAGGATTCGTGCTCGCCCTTGAGCGCCTGCTCGATCAGCTTGCGATTCAGGCTGGGCGAAAGCAGTTCCACCAGCGTATAGACATAGCTGCGCAGGTAGGCGCCCTGCTTGAGCGCCACGCGCGTCACGTTGCTGCCGAACAGGTGGCCCACCGGCACCGCGCGCAGATGGCGGTCGCGCTCGGCGTTGAAGGCGATGTCGGCCATGATGCCCACGCCCAGGCCCAGTTCCACGTAGGTCTTGATCACGTCCGCGTCGATGGCTTCGAGCACGATGTCGGGCGAGAGCCCGCGCAGGCGGAACGCGTCGTTGATCTTCGTGCGGCCCGCGAACGCGTTGTCGTAAGTGATGAGCGGAAATTGGGCCAGATCGTCGAGCGACAGCGGCTTGCGTTCGAGCAGGGGGTTGTCCGGCAGCATCACCGCCACGTGGTGCCAGGTGAAGCAGGGCAGCGAGATCAGCTCCTTGTAGCCGGAGATGGCTTCCGTGGCGATGCACAGATCGGCCTGGTCGTGCAGCACCATCTCCGCCACCTGGGTCGGGCTGCCTTGCAGAATCGAAAGGTGCACCTTCGGAAAGCGCCGCTTGAATTCGGCGATGGCCGCCGGCAGCGAGTAGCGCGCCTGGGTGTGGGTGGCGGCGATGGTCAGATTGCCCTGATCCTGCGCGGCGTAGTCCTTGCCCACGCGCTTCAAGCTCTCCACTTCCAGCAGGATGCGCTCCACCGAGGCAAGGATGATGCGTCCCGGCTCCGTCAGCGAGCGTACGCGCTTGCCGTGCCGCGTAAAGATTTCGACCCCGAGCTCATCCTCCAGCTCGATGATCGCCTTCGAGACGCCCGGCTGGCTCGTATACAGCGCCTTGGCTGCTTCCGTGAGATTGAAGTTCTGGCGCACGGCCTCGCGCACGAAGCGGAACTGGTGGAGGTTCATATATAACCCCTTGGCATATCAACCTGATTTTTAGATCGTTTGAAATATAAGGCGAGTTTATTACCATTCCTCGAAGTTTTCCAATATGGATAGCTGTTTTGGTCATTAGCAACCGGGCGGCGCGCATCGAGGGCGCCGCTCCGGAGCCAGGATCAAGGCGGTCGAGTCGAAATCGGAGCGCGCGGCGTAACCGGAACGCTGCGAATGAACAACCCTGGGGTCCCCGAATGTACCAATACGATCAGTACGACCAGACCATCGTTGACGAGCGCGTCGCGCAATACCGCGATCAGGTTCGCCGGCGCCTCTCGGGCGAATTGAGCGAAGAAGAGTTCCGCCCGCTGCGCCTGCAGAATGGCCTCTACTACCAGCGCCACGCCTACATGCACCGCATCGCGGTGCCGTACGGCAACCTGCGCAGCGACCAGCTGCGCATGCTCGGCCGCATCGCCCGCGAGCACGACCGCGGCTATGGCCACTTTTCGACGCGCACGAATGTCCAGTACAACTGGATCAAGCTCGAAGAGACGCCCGAGATCCTCGCCAAGCTGGCGTCGGTGCAGATGCACGCCATCCAGACTTCGGGGAACTGCATCCGCAACATCACCGCCGACCAGTTCGCGGGCGTCGCGCCTGACGAGATCGTCGATCCGCGTCCGTGGGCCGAGATCCTGCGCCAGTGGTCGACGTTCCACCCCGAGTTCGCGTGGCTGCCGCGCAAGTTCAAGATCGCCGTCTCCGGCACGAAGGAAGACCGCATCGCCGTGCAGATCCACGACCTGGGCGTCTACCTCGACCGTAACGAGAAGGGCGAAGTCGTGGCGAGCATCCTCGCGGGCGGCGGCCTCGGCCGCACGCCGATCGTCGGCTCCATCATCAAGCGCGACCTGCCGTGGCAGCATCTGCTGACCTACTGCGAAGCCGTGCTGCGCGTGTACAACCGCTACGGCCGCCGCGACAATATGTACAAGGCGCGTATCAAGATCCTCGTGAAGGCGCTTTCGCCGGCGAAGTTCGCCGAGCAGGTGGAAGAGGAGTGGCAGCACCTGAAGGACGGCCCGTCCACGCTCACGCAAGCCGAGCTCGATCGCGTCTCGCAGTATTTCGTGCCGCCGGCCTACGAGAAGCTCGCCGATACCGACGCCTCGTACGAGAAGCATCTGCTCGAGAACCGCGCCTTCGCGCGCTGGGTCGAGCGCAACGTGCGCCCGCACCGCGTGCCGGGCTACGCGTCGGTGACGCTCTCGCTCAAGTCGGGCAAGGTCGCGACCGGCGACGCCACCGACACGCAAATGGAAGCCGTGGCCGACTGGGCCGACGCCTACTCGTTCGGCAAGATCCGCATCTCGCACGAGCAGAACCTGATCCTCGCCGACGTCAAGAAGCGCGACCTCTTCGCGGTCTGGGAGAAGGCGAAGGAGCAAGGTTTCGCCACGCCGAACATCGGTCTTTTGACCGACATCATCTCGTGCCCGGGCGGCGACTTCTGCTCGCTCGCGAATGCGAAGTCGATCCCCATCGCGCTCGCGATCCAGGAGCGCTTCGAGAATCTCGACTACGTCTACGATCTGGGCGATCTGTCGCTGAACATCTCGGGCTGCATCAATGCGTGCGGTCACCACCACGTCGGCAACATCGGCATTCTGGGCGTCGACAAGGACGGCTCGGAATGGTACCAGGTCACGCTCGGCGGCGAGCAGGGCACCGGCGCCAACGGCGCGCGCCTTGGCCGCGTGATCGGCCCGTCGTTCTCGGCCGAAGAGATGCCCGATGTGGTGTCGAAGGTGATCGACACGTTCGTCGAGCAGCGCATCGACGGCGAGCGCTTCATCGACACGTACGACCGCATCGGCATCGCGCCCTTCAAGGAGCGCGTGTACGCATCGCGCCAGCCGGCGCACGCCTGAAAGCAGCACGCAACGAGATACGAGAGTCAAGCAATGGCATTGATCATCAGAAAACGCGAGATCGTCGAAGACAACTGGCAAGTCGTGCGCGCGGCCGAAGACGGCGCGCTGCCCGAGGTGGCCGCGCTGCCCGCCGGCAAGGTGCTGGTGCCGCTCGCGCTGTGGCAGGCCGGGCGCGATGCGCTGGTCGCCTCGCGCGGCAAGGACGAGCTCGGCGTGTGGCTCGCGCCGGACAGCGAACCGGCCGATATCGCCGGCGACTTCGACCAGATCGCGCTGATCGGCGTCGACTTTCCGGTGTTCCGCGATGGCCGCGGCTATTCGATCGGGCGTCTGCTGCGCGAGCGCTTCGGCTACCAGGGCGAGCTGCGCGCGATCGGCGACGTGCTGCGCGACCAATTGCGCTTCTACGAGCGCTGCGGTTTCGATTCCTACGCGCTGCGCGCCGACAAGGACATCCACGACGCGCTCGACGCGTTTACCGAGTTCACGGTGCAGTACCAGGGCGCGTTCGACGAGCCGTCGCCGCTGTTTCGCCGCCGTCTCGCCCAGCAAGCGCAACAGGGCGCCTCGGCATGAGCGCGGCCGCCGCTGACATCACGGCCGGGCTGCAGGCGAAGATCGAGCGCCTCGACGCGCTGCTCGATTCGATCGCCGCACGCCACGCCAGCGTGAAGCTCGCGAGCAGCCTCGCCGCCGAAGACATGCTGCTCACCCATGCGATCCTCTCGCGCGGCGTGAAGATCGGCATCTTTTCGCTGAACACGGGCCGCCTGCACGCGGAAACGCTCGGCATGATCGACCGCGTGCGCGAGCGCTACGGCTACGAGATCGAGCAGTTCCTGCCGCACCAGGACGCCGTCGACGAATACGTCGCCCAGCATGGTCTGAACGCGTTCTACGAGAGCATCGACCTGCGCAAGCGCTGCTGCGAGATTCGCAAGGTCGAGCCGCTCAATCGCGCGCTTTCGGACGTCGGCGCCTGGGTCACGGGCCAGCGCCGCGAGCAGTCGGTCACGCGCTCGGAACTGCACGAGGAAGAGCAGGACCACGCGCGCGGCATCGCCAAGTTCAATCCGCTCGCGGACTGGACCGAAGCCGACGTGTGGGCGTATCTGGGCGCCTTCGGCGTGCCGGTGAATCCGCTGCATGCGCGCGGCTACCCGAGCATCGGCTGCGAGCCCTGTACGCGCGCCGTGCGTCCGGGCGAGGACAGCCGGGCGGGCCGCTGGTGGTGGGAGTCGCGCGACACGAAGGAATGCGGGCTGCATATCACCTCGGTTTCCGCGATTCCGGTTGTGCAGGCGCCGGCCGCTGGGCGCGCGCAGTAGAATTGAAAGCTGGCGTGCGAGGGGGCATTCCCTGCGCGCGCCGTCGTAGAGCAAGCATGCAGCGTCTTGCGGCCAGTGCCGCGCGGCGCGAATCTCCGAAGGATCTCACCATGAGCACGACGCTCGAACCCACTGTGAATGCGCCGCTGAACGTCACCGCCAACCGCATGGACCATCTCGACTGGCTCGAAGCGGAGTCGATCCACATCCTGCGCGAACTCGTTGCCGAATGCAGCAAGCCCGCGCTGCTGTTCTCGGGCGGCAAGGACTCGGTGGTCGTGCTGGCGCTCGCGCTCAAGGCCTTCGGCCTTGGCGCGAATCGCAAGACCGCGCTGCCGTTCCCGCTCGTGCACATCGACACGGGCCACAACTACGCAGAAGTGATCGACTTCCGCGATCGCCGCGCGGCCGAGATCGGCGCCGAACTCGTGGTCGGCCATGTCGAGGATTCGATCAAGCGCGGCACCGTGCGCCTGCGCCGCGAAACCGATTCTCGCAACGCCGCGCAGGCCGTCACGCTGCTCGAAACCATCGAGCAATACGGCTACACGGCGATGATCGGCGGCGCGCGCCGCGACGAAGAGAAGGCCCGCGCGAAGGAGCGCATCTTCTCGTTCCGCGACGAATTCGGCCAGTGGGACCCGAAGGCGCAGCGCCCGGAACTCTGGAGCCTTTACAACGCGCGCCTGCACAAGGGCGAGCACCTGCGCGTGTTCCCGATCTCGAACTGGACCGAACTGGACGTGTGGCAATACATCGAGCGCGAAAACCTCGAACTGCCGTCGATCTACTACGCGCACCAGCGCGAGATCGTGCGCCGCAACGGCCTGCTCGTGCCGGTCACGCCGCTCACGCCGATGAAGGAAGGCGAAGTCAGCGAAATGGCGCAGGTGCGCTTTCGCACGGTGGGCGACATCAGCTGCACCTGCCCGGTGGAAAGCGATGCCGACAACGTCGAGAAGATCATCGCCGAAACGGCCGTGACCGAAATCACGGAACGCGGCGCGACGCGCATGGACGACCAGGCGTCGGAAGCCGCCATGGAACAGCGCAAGAAGCAAGGTTATTTCTAAAGAGCACGCAGAGGAAACATTGATTATGGTTACGACGCATCAACCTGAAGACCTCGGCGTGCTGCGCTTCATCACGGCCGGCAGCGTGGACGACGGCAAGAGCACGCTGATCGGCCGCCTGCTGTACGACAGCAAGGCGGTTCTCTCGGACCAGCTCTCGGCGCTTTCGCGCGCGAAGAACAAGCGCACCGTGGGCGACGAGATCGACCTCTCGCTGCTCACCGACGGCCTCGAAGCCGAGCGCGAGCAGGGCATCACGATCGACGTGGCGTACCGCTACTTCGCCACGGCGAAGCGCAAGTTCATCATCGCGGATACCCCGGGCCACGAGCAGTACACGCGCAACATGGTCACGGGCGCTTCCACGGCGCATGCGGCCATCATTCTGGTCGACGCCACGCGCGTGACGATCGAGAACGGCGTGACGCAACTGCTGCCGCAAACCAAGCGCCATAGCGCGATCGTCAAGCTGCTCGGTCTGCAGCACGTGATCGTCGCGATCAACAAGATGGATCTGGTCGCGTACAGCGAAGCCACCTTCGACCTGATCCGCGACGCCTACGTCGCGCTCGCGCGCCAGCTCGGTCTGGAAGACGTGCGCTTCGTGCCGGTCTCGGCGCTCAAGGGCGACAACATCGTGGCCGCGAGCGAGCGCATGCCGTGGTACGCGGGCGAGCCGCTCCTCGACGTGCTCGAGTCGCTGCCGGTCGAGCAGGCCACGGGCGACGCGCTGCGCTTCCCGGTGCAATGGGTCGCGCGCCAGGACGGTTCGAGCGCCGACGATTTCCGCGGCTACATGGGCCGTGTCGAAGCGGGCGAAGTGAAGCTCGGCGACGCCATCACGGTGCTGCCGGCGGGCCGCGCGGCGACGGTCGCCGAGATCATCGCGCCGGTGCCGGGCGGCACGGCGCAGGTCGACCGCGCGTTCGCGGGCCAGACCGTCACGATCCGCCTCGCCGAAGACGTCGATGTATCGCGTGGCGACACCTTCGTGCCGGCAAGCGATGCGGTGGAGCCGGCGAAGAAGCTCGAAGCGGACCTCTGCTGGTTCGACGAGGAGCCGCTCTCGCCGCAGCGCAAGTACCTGCTCAAGCAGACCGCGAGCACGGTGTTCGCGAAGATCGGCGCGGTCAAGGAAGTGCTCGACGTGCACACGCTCTCGCACGCGACCGACCGCCACAATCTCGCGATGAACGACATTGGCCGCGTGGCGCTCACGCTGCAAAAGCCGATCGTCGCGGACCTGTATGATGCGCATCCCGGCACCGGCGCGTTCGTCCTCATCGACGAGGCGACGCACCACACGGTGGCGGCAGGCATGATCCGCGCGGTGTCCGCTTAAGGCGCAGCGCGCGGTGCGCCGCCGGGGCAGGCGGGTGGCGCACCGACACACGAGTCAACGAGGCAAATGGGCAAGGTTTATCTGATCGGCGCCGGACCGGGCGCGGCGGATCTCATCACGGTGCGTGGCGCGCGACTGCTCGCGAAAGCGCAGGTCGTGCTGCACGACGCGCTCGTCGAACCGGCGATGCTCGAGTACGCCCCGCGCGATGCGAAGTTCATCGCGGTCGGCAAGCGTTGCGGGCAGCGTTCGACGGCGCAGCACTTCATCAACAAGCAGTTGGTGGATGCGGCGCACGAGCACGACGTGGTCGTGCGCCTGAAGGGCGGCGATCCGATGCTGTTCGGCCGCGCCGACGAAGAGATGCGCGCGCTCGAAGCCGCGGGCATCGAGTATGAGATCGTGCCGGGCATCACCGCGGCGCTTGCCAGTGCGGCGGCGCTGCAACGCTCGCTCACGCTGCGCGGCGTGTCGCGCAGCGTCGCGCTCGCGACCTATTCGCGCGCGGCGGGCAGCGTCGAGATTCGCGAGCAGGTGAGCGCGGATTCGCTGGTGTTCTACATGGGCCGCGACAGCGCGCCGGAAATCGCGCGCCAGTTGATCGAAGCGAGCCGCGCGGGCGCGACGCCCGTGGCGATCGTCGAGGCATGCAGCACGGCGCGCGAGCGCACGCTCACGCTCACGCTGGCGGGTCTCGCCGCCGGCGAGGCGCAGGACTGGCTCGATCCGGCACAGCCGAGCCTGCTCATGATCGGCGACGCATTCGCCGAGCGCCCAGGGCAGACGCAAGCCGAAGACGGGACGCACGTCGAACCGCCGGGCCGCCGCGCCGCGGCGTGAAGCGACGCAATACAACGGGGGAAGTCAGAAGGCAAGATGGGCCGCTCTTTGAGCGGCCCATCTGCTTTGTGCGCCCGGGTTTTACGCGCCAGGATGTGACGCAGTGCTTATCATTGCGCTTCGATAGCGATTTTTTCGACGGCCGACTATCGATTTGCTGCGTATTTCACGGAATCCGCTAATAAATCGCCAGGGAAAACGTTTGCGCACGCGCATTGGCGAGTTTTAAAAGATTTTCTCCGCATCCTAAAGTTATTTCAATTAATGCCGATAACATGCAGCGTCAAGGCAGGCGGCACGCATGGCACGGCAATGCGTATTGAGAATAAGCGTTGGGTATCGCTTTCTATTTGCGTGGTTGTTTAGTGGATTTCATATTCCACGCATAGATTGCATTGATCGCGATGATATGATCTGCGCCAAAATCGAGATCGGTGTTTCTCATGAGCCGACTTGTTACGCCGGATTGGATTACGCAACTGGGAGTCGTTTGCCGGTTGTCGGGAATCATGCAGCGGATGAGAGAGAAGAATGAAAGAGAAGGAAGCTGAATGGTCGCTGCCCTCGGGGGTGTGGGCGCAAACCGACGAAGCGTTTGTATTGACGAGGACGGCGCTCGACCGTCCTGTCTCTGCGCAGATTGGCGTCGCGGACATGGCCGGATTAGTGGGCGCGACGTTTGACGATTCCACGCCGCCTCGCTTCTTTCCGCCGGAGTTTTCCCATTCGCCGTCGACCGGCAAATCGCTGCGCAAGCCGTCGTCGGGCGTCGTGTCCGGCTGGGCGCCGCCGTCCGGCAATGCGCCGGTGGACGCTTCGGGCCAGACGGAAGTCCGGGGCTTGCGTCGCACGCCGCACCGGTTGCGGCTGCAGGACGTCAAATCGCGGCTTCCCGAAGCGGACCCGGACGACGTCATGGAGATGCCGCCCGCCGGCGACTACCAGTTCTTCTCGACGCCGCTCGGCGAGACGGCCGCGGCGCTGATCGCATTCGACCCGACCAAGGGCACGCTGTTCGCATGGCTTCCCGCATCGCGTCAATGGCAGCCGATGGAGGGTGTCGGCGACGGTCTCGTGGCGGAGTGCGAGTTGCCGCACCATGCCTGGCGCGCCGAGATGGCGAAGTCCGACGATCACGCTTCCCAGCTGCTTTTCGTGCCCACGGAGGCCGGGCTCGCGCGTATCAGGCCCGATGTCGCGTCGCTGACTTACGAAGTCGATCACATTGGCGGAGGGCGCGCGGTCGGCGCGCCGGTTGCCTTCGACAATCGCATCTGGATTCCCGTCATGGCGGCGTCCGACGAGATTCGCTTCATTGGCGCGGACCCGCATGGCGCGGAGCACATCGACGTCACGCTCGCTGCGCCCGCGCAAACGGCATTCGACCTATCGCAGATCGGACTGCCGGTTTCCTACCACCGCGTCGCGGTCTGGGGATGCAAGAACGGCCAATTGCGCCTCCTGAAGCAGGCGGACAACCGCGTGAGCGCCAGCTTCGAGCCATGGCCCGCGAACGTCGTGCCGCATCTCGATTACGGCAGCCCCTATCTCTCCCGGAGCGGCGAACTCTGGCAAGCCTGCTTCGATACCTCGACCGAACGCTACGTGTGGGTGCGTATCGATCGTGTACAGGGCGCGCCCGTGGAGGCGACCACGTTGCGTCTGTGCTCCGGCAAGCTCAATTTTCGCATCGCCTCGAAGACGTCCTCGCCGCCATGGGAGGAGCCCGAGCACAGCAACGATACCGCGTCGAACGATTTCATCATTCCGCTGCTCGAGTCGTCGGTCGGCGAAGCGGTGATCGGCCTGCGGCTCGCCAGCGAATCCGGCATCGCTAAAGCGTTCGAGTCGCGGGAGCGCGTCGAATACACGTTGTGCTTCGAAGACGTCGACAGCGAAGTGGCGTTCTCGCGTGCGTTCGCGCCAGAGCCATGGCGCATCCGGCTGTTCATTCACAACGGCACACTGTGGGCCTATCACGCGCAGGCGCGCCGCATCGAAGGGTGGAGACTCGCATGAAGAGATGGCTTCGCGCCGCCATGGGCGTCGTGGCGCTGGGTGCGTTCGGCTGTGCGTCGGCGGCCGGTATCCAGCAGGCGTTCCTCGTGCAGAACTCGGGCTGGATGGAGCCGTTCTACACGGACCCCGCGTCGCAGTTCAAGCCGCTCGTCGCTGCGCTCGCGCGTGCCGTCACGTCGGCGGACGAGCCGGTGTTCCTGATGGCGTTCAGCCAGAGCAGCGCTGAGAACGTCTCGCCGCGCCTGCTCGAAGCGGGCACGGGCGCCGCGGATTTCGCCGCGCGGCTCGCGCCGCTCGGCATCGCCCGCAAGAGCCAGGGGGGCGCGCTCGCCGACACCGACTTCAAGGAAGCCGTGGTCAAGACGATCACCGGGCCGTTCCATGCGGCGCCCGGCATCGTCTGGATCTTCACGAACAACAAGAACAGTCCCGGCAACGACCAGGCGACGGCCGCGCGCAACCTCGACTTCTACAAGCTGCTGCATCTCGAACCGTCGATCTCGAAGACGCTGGTCTTTCCGCTGCGCATGCAGGTCAAGGGCAAGCTCTACCAGGCGCAGGGGATGATGGTCTATGCGCTCGCCTATGGCGAGCCCGCCGCGCGCGCGCTCGACGCGATCCTGAAGCAAGGGCGGCTTTCGCAGGTGCTGACGCGGCCGCCCGCGCGCCTGAAGCCGCTCGATGTCGACGCCGTACGCATCGTGCCCGAATCGGTCGCGAATTCGTCCGACGTGCGTCCGAGCCTCGGTGCCGATCAGCGCACCCTGGTGCTCGACGCGGACGCCGGCAAGGTCGTGCCGACGCTCGACCTGCGCGCATCGCTGCAGAATCTGTTCTATCCGTACGTGATCCGGCATGCGTCGGTGGCCGCAAGCCTGTCGCTGCCCGGCCGCAGCGTGCCGGTCCAAGTGTCGCCCGCGACGGTCGACGATCTGCAGCCGGGCGAGCGCAAAGCCGTCGTTGTCCATCTCACGCTGCCGGTCGAGCAGGTGCCTTCCGCGTGGTCGCCGCAGGCGCTCGCCGCCATGGGCAAGCGGGTGCTCGTCCCCATGAGCGTGAACCTCGAACTCGACGATCAGCAGCTCGCGCTCTCGGACGAATTCAAGTCGCAGCTTGCCGGCGATTTCCCGGGCGATCCGATCTCGGACATCTTCGCGGCGCCGCCCAGCGTGCGCCGCTCCGTGGCGACGGTGCCCGTCGTGCTGCGCATCCAGTACCCATTGCTGCCGCTGATGGTCGTGATCGGTGGCGTGCTGGCGCTGGTCGGCGCGCTGGCGGCGCTCGCACTCCTGTCTGGCCGCAGCAGGCGCTATCCGCTCGTCGTGAACGGCACCCATCGGCATGTCGTGCTCAAGCCGTTCGCCAGCGTCGAGATCCGCGACGAGAACGGCACGCCGGTCGGCAAGGTCAAGCGCGGCTTCGGCCGCCCGAAAGTGATTCAGGTCGCCGACGGCCACACTTTGTCGCTTCGATAACCTTCGATAACAACACGCATTCCAAACCACACGTTCCATTGCCGGGAGAGATTCAGATGGCGCAGGACCAGAAAGACCAGAGCGGCTTCGCATTGCCCGCACCGCAAACCTCGGCCGCGGCCAGCGGCACGGTGGCGAGCAGCAGCGTCACGCAGACCGAGATCGTCACGTCCACCACCACCAACGTCGACGTCGATACCTCGTCGCGCGACCTGATGATCGGCGGCGCGATCCTGCTCGTGCTGTTCATCGCGTTCTTCTTCGTGCGTGGCGCGTATGCCAATACGCTGGTCGCGAAGCGCGTGCCGCCGAACAAGGCGAACGCCGCGGGCTGGTGGCTGTTCGTGTTCCTCGCGAGCCTTTCGGTCGGCGTGGTGCTGTCCGCCGTGAACCCGGCGCGCTTTCTCGCGCCGCTCATCGTCGGGCCGCTCGCGCTGGTCGCGCTCGTCGCCATCGTGCTGACGATCCTGTCTGGCCGCAAGTAAGCCGGCGCGCCTTTAGACCATCGCCACCCGCGCGCCGCGCGTGGACCGCTTCAACTCGGGGAATCGCGACACCATGTCAGACACCATCAATCAAACCCTTGGCGCCGACGCAGGCAAGCAGGAACAGACCATCGAACTGCGCCCGACGCTGTTCATCGGCCTCGGCGGCACCGGCATGGAAGTGCTGATGCGGGTGCGCCGGCGCATCCTCAACACGCTGTGGGGTGCCGCCGGCCACCGCACGCGCGTGGAGAGCCTGACTGATTTTCCCGTCGCGCAGTTCATCCAGTTCGACCTGGACAGCGGGGCGATCGTCGAGCTGAATCGCGCTCAGGCGGACGATCTCCAGTTCTCGCTGGTCAAGTTCGCCGACGACGAGAAGATTGTCGAGACCTTCGACATGGACAAGTACAGCCGCGACGACGACGCGCTGGAAAAATATCCGCACGTCAAGGAATGGCTGTCGCTGACGCCGAAGAAGATTCGCGAGCTGGGCATCGATCCCGCCAAGGGCGCGGGGCAGATCCGGGCGGTCTCGCGTCTCTATCTGTTCGACAAGTACACGAAGCTGCGCGACAAGATCCGCCTGAAACTGCGTACCCTGAAAGCCGGTCTTTCGCACGAGCGCCAACTGGCGGAGCTCGGCCTGCGCATGGAAACCAGCAAGTTTCGCGTCGTGGTGGTCGCCTCGGTCGCGGGCGGCACGGGTTCGGGCGCGTTTCTCGACGTGGGCCTGCTCGCGCGCTGGCTCGCGAAAATGGAAGTCGGCCACGCCGACGTCGAACTCATGCTGTTCCTGCCCACCGGCTATGCGGACAAGAACAAGGACCGCACGGCCGCGAACGGCTACGCCGCGCTGATGGAACTCGAGTCGGCGATGATGGGCAACAAGGGCTACGTGGGCCGCTGGGACAACTACGACCAGCCCGAATTGCCGCGCGAGCCGTATCAGGAGGTCTACCTGATCGACTCGGGCAATCTCGCGCAGCAGAACACCAAGGACATCAACGACGTCTATCACATGGTCGCCGATGCGCTCTTCGAGGATTTCGCCTCGGGGGACTTTGCGCGGCGCAAGCGCTCCGTCGCGGTGAATCAGGCGCAGCACAAGAATTTCCTGCACGATGCGCTGGTGCCGCGCAATCGTTTCGCCGACATGCGCCTGTCGTATTCGAAGCGTTTTTCGGCGTTCGGCCACGCCGTGCTCGACACCCGTCAGGAAGCCCGCCGCGACGAGCTCGCCCATCGTTGGGCGGGAGCGATGCTGCAGGCCTTCTTCGGTGTCGGCAGCGGGGATCTCGGCGCCAATCGCGCGACCGACAAGCAGCGCGACGAGTTCATGGCGGCGCACGTCGCGTTGCGGCCCATGCCGTTCAGCGAGTTCCCCGAGTTCTCCGACAAAAGCATCGAGTTGCAGCGCTCGAGCGGCGAATTCACCGACTACGCGATCACGAACGATCTGCTGCAAGACAAGCACGGCCTGCTGCTGGCCGGCATCGAGCAGCGCGTGAATGCGCAGATCGACGCGATCCGCAGCGGCTTTCAGCGCGCCGAGTGGCCAGCGCACCTTCGCGAGGCGATGAAGCAACTCGAACGCGACGCCGTGCGGGACCAGGACTCGACGGCCGACACGACCGAGGATCGCGTGACCAAGCGCCGCCGCGAGGTCTTCGAGCGCATCAAGAAGACCGTGAGCGACCAGCTTTATGCGTACCTCGATAACAAGGAATTCGGCGGTCTCGAGTATGTGCTGTCGCTCGTCGAGCAGATCAAGGATCGCCTCGAGGCGCAAGGCACCGGCTTGATCGCCGCGCTCGAAGCCAACGCCGAACGCTACCGCGAAATCAAGGAAGCGGTGCGCAGCCGCGAGTACGAGCGGTTGCTCGACAATCTGGCGCAGACGCGTTCGGGCGTGTTCGGTTTCGGCGGCGGCGACAAGCAGGCGAATACCGTGCTCGATCATTTGCGCACCGAAATGGCCAACGCGCTCAAGTTCCACCTGCGCGCGAAGGCGGCGAGCGAGGCCGCGCTGCTGATGCATGACGTGTCGGCATGGCTTGGCCGCAAGACGGGCATCGACGCCCAAGGGCGCGCGACGTGGAGCGGACTCGTCGGCGATCTGCAGGCCGGCCGCGACCAGGTGCTCGGCATGCTGAGGGACCTGCAGAGCGCCAGCGCGATTCTGCAACAGGATCTGACGAAGCAGCACAGCACGTTGATCGTGGTGCCTGCCGTGCAGCGCGAGGTGCCCATGCCCGCCGCGCCGCAACTGCGCGAATGGGCCGACGACGCATTCAAGGACATCGGCGGCTCGAAGACGCTGTTTCCGATGCTTGCCGACGCCGGACAGCGCAGCGAGATTCTGCTCAAGATCAAGCGCATGGCCGAACGTCAATTGAGCCTGCTGATCGCGGCCGATCCGGCCGCCGACATGATCGATCCGCTGCTGGACGCGCTCGATCAACTGTCGCCGGGCCAGCGAGCCGAATACTTCCGCAAGCTGCTGGCTTGCGCGATGCCGTGGATCGACGCGAATCTGGGCGGCGATTTCGCGCTCAATGCCGACCAGTACAAGTGCTTCATCGGCGTCAACGGCGCGGACGAATTCCGCCGCAAGTTCGGCGCCGAGATCGACGCGAGCGTGCCGACCCACGCGGGCATCACGCCGGCGCAGATTTCGATCGTCGAGACCGGCATGCCGGGACGCGCGGTGTGTTACTGCGAGCTGTCCGGGGTGCCGATGACGGTGCTGCGCGGGCTCGAAGGATGGCGCACCAGCTACCGCAAGGAATCGGAGAAGAGTCCCACGCACACGCACATCGATTCGACGCAGTTCAGCCACCCGATGGCGCCGGGCACGGACGAAATCAACCGCCTCGCGGAGGACTTCAAGCAATACCTGCTCGCGATCATGCTCGGCACGCTCACGCGTGCGACGCAACGCGTGACGCCGCCTGGGCAGTATCAGTTCGCCGTCGCGCGCGGCGACGTGCGCCGCATCGGCAACGAACGTGCGATTCGCCAGAACGGTCTGCCGGTGACTTATCGGGCGGGCATCGTCAACCGCGTCCAGGAAGTGCTCGCGGACCTCGATGCCTTGCAGACGAGCGCGCTCGCCGCGCTTTGCTGCTATTACGAGACCGCGGTCTACACGCCGAAGCTGGTGTCCGATTCGACGGGCGCGGATCAGGTCCGCAAGGGCTTTGCGAGCGCCATCGCTGCGGAAGCCCGGCGCGATTTGCGTGACAGTGCGCGTCGCAAGGGCGTGAGCGAAGCGGAGCTCGATCGTCACGAACGACGCCTGCTCGACGACTTGCCGTCGTGGGCGGTCGTGATCGGCGATTCGGATGCGGACGCCTACGACTGGGAAGTGCGCGAGGCAGACGAAGATCAACTGCCGCGCCTGAAGTTCGCAATACGTCCGGAGCGTCTGGTTCCCGGTGGATTCAACGATCTGCTGCAAGCGCAAGCGTCAGCCCCTGCCGCCACGATGACGCTGTCGCCGTTCGCCCAGGCCGTGCCCGCCGCTGCGCCGGCGGCCGTCGCGCCCCCGCCGCTGGTGGCCCCGGTGCCCGGCATGCCGTCGGCTCCCGGCGCGCCGCCTCCGGTTGCGCATCAGTACTTCCTCGGCGTCAATGGACAGCAGTACGGACCGTATAGCGCGCAACAGATCGGCCAGTTCGTGCAGGCCGGCCAGATCGCGGTGCCCGACACCAGGGTATGGCGCCAGGGGCTCGCGCAATGGGTCGAACTGGGCAGCTTCGCTGAACTGATGGGCGCGTCGCAGGTGGCGCCGCCCCCGCTGGCGCCGGCCGCGCCGCCGTTGCCGATGTGAGCGCGGCATGACGCGCTTCAGGCATGCGGGTTGGGATGCGATTAGCAGGGAAACGCCGTGAAAAACTGTATTCAATGCGATAAACGTTTGTTCGGGACGGTAGCGTTTTGTCCATTTTGCGGAACGACGACCGGCGCTCTCCCGGCCGGGCGCGCAGCGTCCGACACGGTCGCGTCCGTGCAGGCGCCTGTGCAGGCATCAGTGAGCCCGGATCTCGCTCCATCCCCCGCCGCCCGGTCCGACGTGGCGCAAGCGAAGCCGCCACGGCCGGCGGCGCCCGTGCGCGCCGCCGCGCAACCCGCGGCGCCGCCGCAGCAGGCGGCCGCCGGGACGCCCGCGAAGCCGGCCCGGAAAGTGAAGGGCGAAGCGGCTAAGGCCGTCGATGCGCCGTCGGCGTCGTCAGCGCCGCAATCGGGCCCGCCCAGAAAGCCACGCAAGCTGCTGCGCAATATCGCGCTCGGCGCGGCGGCGGTCGTCGTCGTGCTGGTGCTGATCGGGCGCGGCGCGAGCAAGCAGGACATGGCGTGCAACCAGCAGGTCGATGCAGGCGCGAAGCTCGTGCAAAGCGGCGACCTCGCGGGCGCGGCGGCGCAGAGCAAGCTGGCGAGCGCCTCGTGCACCGGCAACCTGGAAGCCAGGGCAACGGCGCTGCAAACGCTCGTGGCGACGGCGGAGGCGACGCGGACGCAGTGTTCGCACGCTTACGACACCGTCACGTCGCGATTGCGCGATGGTCGCCTGGGCGCGGCGGTCAGCGGGCTGAACCAGTTGCCGCTGGCGTGTGCGGGCACGCAGGACGCAAACCGGATCAAGGAGCAGGTCGAGCAGGCAAGCACGGCGGCCGATACCGCCGAGCAGCAGGTGCGGACCGCGATCGCCGCGGGCGATACGGCATCGGCGAATACGGCCGTCGACGAACTCGCGCGCCTCGACCGCTTCCGGCAGGTGCTGCCGTCGCTGCGCGCCCAGATCGCCGCGATTCCGGCATCCGCGCCGGCCGCGACCGCGCCGGAGCAGGCCGCGCTGGCAACGGTTGCCGCCCCCGTTTTGCAGGCGCCCGCGCCGCAGCCGGTTCGGCCTGCGGCAATCGCGGCCCCTGCCGCGGCGAACGGCGACGCCGGCGCCGCGCAACAGTTCCTGGGTGACGCGCAAACGGCACTCGCACAAGGACGCTTCGACGCGGCCAAAACGTATCTCGATAGCGCCCGGCGCCTGGATCCAGACAATCCGCGCATCGATGCGCTCGCACGGATCGTGCGCGATCGCGAGCGTCAGGTGCTCGAAGACGAAACCACCATCAAATAAACGGGGTAGCAAACATGTTCGAAAAGTCCTGTCAACGGCTGCTGGTTCCTGCCGTCATCACCTGCCTGCTGGCGGGTTGCGCCGTGCCGCCGCAAAACGGCGCGATGCCCGGCGACGCCGCCGCGACGAACGCGGATCCTTGCTCGGTCGGCACCTCGGCCGTGGCGGGCGCGGCCGTCGGTGCGCTGATCGGCGCGCTGGCGGGCGGCGGGAAAGGCGCGCTGATCGGCGCCGCTGCGGGTGGCGTGCTGGTCGGCGCAGGATGCTATGCGGTGAACGTGCGCTCGCGCCAGGTCCGCACGGCCGCGCAGGTCGATCACGATTACATCGCCCGGCGCGGTTCGTTGCCCGCGCAACCGCAGGTTGTCTCGTACAACGTGCAGGCCAACAATCACGCGGTACGCGGCAAGCCGTTCATCGTCAACACCGAGGTGGAACTCGTCAACGGACGCTATCAGCAGGTCAACGACGTGAGAGAGCAGATCGTGCTGCTCGATCCGACGGGCGAGCCGTTCAAGAACGGCTCGAAGCCGCTCGAGACGCAGAATGCGTCTGGCGGCAAGTTCGAGAATTCGTTCGAGCTGACGTTGCCGCAGGGCGTTTCGCAAGGCGTGTACGCCATGAAGACGAACCTGTATGTCAACGGACGTCTGGCCGCGACGCGCGATCTGAATACGCAGGTCGTGATGGACGAGCACGGCCAGGCGACGATCCTCGCCGCGCGGTGAGCTCGAGGCTGCGCAAGCAACCGGGGGCGCGCTAACTAGTCGCGCTCTTGCTTCAGGCAGTACTGGACGATCGCCTCGAGCACGCCGTCGTCCTCGCCCACGGCGCTCGCGCAGGCGAGCCGGACGTGCGGATGCGCGGCCTGGCACTGCGCGATGAGCGCCGGCAAATCGCGCCGGATATGGCCGCCCTGGCCGAAGAACACCGGCACCACCGTGATGGCGTCGCAGCCGAGCGCGGCCTGTGCGGCGATGGCCTCGGGCAGGCTCGGGGTCATGAGTTCGAGGAACGCGAGACTCACGGGCGCCGCTTCGCCGCGCGTGGCGGCGAGCTTCTGCGCGAGGCGCGCGAACGGCTCTTTCCAGCGCGCATCGCGCGCGCCGTGGCCGAAGAGAATCATGCCGTGCGTGCTCATCGTCGCGTTTTCCCCCGAAACCGTGGCCTTGCCGCAATCGACGTCGGTCGACGCCGATCGGCATCCATCGACGTCAGACCGACGTCAATGCCGGTCGACCCATTTCAGGCCGATCAACCCGAGCGCCAGATAGATGAGGCCCGGTGTCGCCGCGGTGAGCGGCGCGGGCCACGTGTTCAGTGTACCGATGTGCGAGAACAGCGTGTTCACGAGCTGGAAGCTCATGCCGAGCATGATCCCCCCGAACACCTTCACGCCCACCACGCCCGCGCGCGTGTGCAGATACGCGAACGGCAGCGAGAGCACCAGCATCACGAACACCGCGAACGGGTAGATCAGCTTGCGCCAGAACGCGATCTCGTAGCGCTGCGTGTCCTGATGGTTTTCCGAAAGATGCTGAATGTAGCGGAACAGATTGAACATCGACATCCGATCCGGCGAAACCAGCAGCACCGAGAGAATCTGCGGCGTGAGCTCCGAGCGCAGCGAGTACTCGGGCATCGAGGTCTGCTGCGCGCGATAGACCGGATTGAGCGCATCGGCGGGCTGGTTCGGCGGCGGCGGCACGCTGATGAGCTCGGTGTCGGTCACGTCCTTGAGCAGCCAGTGGCCCGGCGGCGTGTATTTGCCGCTCTTCGCGAGACGCACGTTGGTGAGCCTGAACTGCGAATCGAATTCGTAGATGCGTACGTTGGTGATGGTCGCGTCGGGCATCAGTTCGCCCACGTTGACGAAGCGCGTGGCCTGCTCGCCGTCGGCGCGGGTGGTGAGCGTGTCCTTCACCCAGACGCCCGATTTGAAGTCGGTCGACACCGCGGAGCCGAGCGCCTCGAGACGCACGCGCTCGGAGAGCTGGTCGGTGTACGGGCCGATCACTTCGCCCACGAGATAGGTGAGCAGCACGAGCGGCACGCCGATCTTCAGGAGCGAGCGCAGCGCCTGGCCGGTCGCGAGACCGGAGACGCGAAAGATCGTGTACTCCGAATTGGCGGCCATTTGCGCGAACACGTAGATCGCGGCGATGAGCGCCGCGACCGGAATGATCTCGTAGAGCCGCGAGGGCGCCTGCAGCGCGACGCGTAGAACCGCGTACATGAACTTGTAGTTGCCGTGGCCGACCGAGTTCAGCTCGTTGATCAGGTCGAAGAAGAAGAACAGGCCCGAGAAGGCGAACAGGATGAACACGAACGCCAGATAGACCTGGCGCGCGAAGTATTTCTCGTAGATACGCATCG
>Ga0164242_10002076_pt1 | contig 23353 bp, 21 predicted proteins | sample OricomgcompostMG_FD_108783 | JGI IMG/M metagenome (GOLD analysis project Ga0164242, IMG submission 108783) | Miracle-Growth compost microbial communities from Emeryville, California, USA - Original compost - Miracle growth compost (MG) ... | reverse complement strand
CCCCGCTACATCGAGTTCACCGACGACCTGCCCAAGACCGACGCCACCCAACGCGTCAAGAAGAACCTCCTGCGCGTCGACCCCCTCAACCCCAACACCTGGGACCGCGACGCCGCCGGCATCAACGTGCCGAAGAGATGACCGCTCCCGGCCGCGGCGTCAGGGGCGGGGTTCACGCGGCAGGGCGAGGATCCGCTCCGCGATCGTGTTGCGCTGGACCTCGTCGGTGCCGCCCTCGATGGTCCCCGCCCGGCTCCGCAGGAAGGCCCTAGGAATGTCGCCGCCGCGGATGCCCATGTCGTGCCAAGAGGCTGGTTGGCCCATCTCGTAGGAGCCGTAGAGCATTCCGGCCGGACCGATCATGTCCATGCACAAGTCGTACACGTCCTGGTTCAGCCCGCCGGAGGCGAGCTTGACGAGTGAGCCCTCGGGCCCGGGGATGCCGAGCCGCTGCAGGGCTACGCCGCGAGCGCGCATGAGCTCGTTCGCCTGCCAGCGGACGTACACGTCCATGAGCCGGTCGCGGCTGGTCGGCGTTCTACGCCCGACCGGCAGAGACCGCCACAGGTCGAGCGCTTCGTCGATAGAAGGTGATCGATGGTCGAGGAAGTGGTTGGTTGCGTTGCGCTCCTCCATCAACGTGCCCAACGCGATCCGCCAGCCTTGGTCCACCTCCCCGATGCGATCGCCATCGGGGATGATCACGTCGCTGAAGAACACCTCGTTGAACTCGGCTTCTCCGGTCATCTGCCGCAGCGGGCGGACCTCGACACCGGGTGCCGTCATGTCGAGCACGAACGCGGTGATGCCGCCGTGGCGCGGCTGGTCCGATGAGGTGCGGGCGAGCAGCAGCCCACGGCTCGCGATATGGGCCATCGTCGTCCAGACCTTGTGACCGTTGACTCGCCACGAGCTGCCCTCACGCACGGCGCGGGTGCGAAGCGAAGCGAGATCGCTACCTGCTTCCGGCTCGCTGAACAGCTGGCACCAGAACTCCTCGCAGGTGAACAGTTTCCGCAGATACCTCGCACGCTGCGCGTCGGACCCGAACTTCGCCAGCGCCGGCGCCACCACCCCGATGCCGCCGGCGTGCTCCCGGAAGTTGTCGGGCACGCCGATCCGGTCGAGTTCCTCATCGACGATCGACTGAAGCTCGGGCCGTACGTCGAGTCCGCCCCAGCCGGTCGGGTAGCTGACGCGGCTCAAACCGGCGTCGAAGGTGGCGCCCCACGCCTCGGCTGCGGAGTGCGGATGCCGCTGCAGCTCACGGATCAGCGTGGCGAGTCGATCCCGCACCAACGTGGCTTCCCGGTCTTCTGGCACCAGAGTGACCATTCACTCACCGTACAACGCACCTGGACACGAGCCCAGCGGTGGCTTAAGTTCTGGGTGAGTATTCACTCGCAAGTTCAATCCGGACGAGAGCGCGCCCTATGCCGACCACCGATGGCTGGATGAACGTGTTCCGGCTCGCCGCCGCGGACGCGGCGCCGGCGCCGGACGCGGACATGCGAGTCGTCGGGCGGTTCTTCGGCGGTAGCGGGCCCGACGCCTGGGTGACGAACACCGTCGCCGACGCGCTCGATGCCATGAACCAGACCGGCACCGATCGAGGGGTGCTCACCGTCCGTGCCCTGCCGGCCGTTGGGCCGCAGGGATCGGCCAGCCTGATGACCGTCGAGGATGGGATCGAGGCCTGCCGCATGGCCGACGAGCGCTTCCGGCTGGTGCTCCACATCCAAGATGTGGCGTCTCCGCGCGCCGCTGCCTGTCTGGTCCGGGAGCATGCCGCGCTCGACGAAGTGGTCGGGATCGGCGTGTACCCGGCGTACCTCAGGTGTGACCTGCATGACCGCAGGCTCTATCCGGTGTACGAGGCCTGCATCGAGCACAACCTTCCGGTCCGCATCAACCTCGGTGTCACCGGGCCGTTGATGCCATCGAGACACCAGCATCCGGAGCTCCTCGAGGACTTGCTCATCGACTTCCCCGAGCTCACCGTCATCGGCTGCCACATGGGGCACCCGTACGAGGCCCTGCTGATGGCGCTGATGATGAAGTTCCCGCGGCTCTACCTCATGTCGTCGGGCTACCTGCCCAAGTACTTCGATCCCGCGCTGATCCAGTTCATGAACTCCTCGCGCGGCATCGGCCGGGTGATCTTCGGCAGCGACCACCCCGGCATTCCGCTGTCCCGTGCTCTGGAAGAGGCGCGCAAGCTTCCGCTCAGCGAGGCCTCTCTCGATCAGTTCCTCGGTACCACGCTCTGCGACGTTCTCGGATGGTCGTGATGGCGTTGGCTGACGACGACGAGGTGAGAGTCCGTACGGCGGTCGCGGAGCTTGTCGCGACGCTCGAGGCTGCTGCATGGACGCCGCACGAGGCGTGGAGCGCGACCTTCGATGCCGGCTTGAGCCGGGTCGACCTACCGGTCGGTCATGGCGGTCTCGGCGCACGCCCTGAGCTGCAGTGGATCGTCAGGGAAGCGTTGGCGGCACTCGGTGTGCCGTCCGGCTTCGTGCGCAATCCGTGCGGCTACTCCGTGGCGGCGTCGGTCATCGCTGCCTTCGGGACGCCGCAGCAGCAGGCCCGGCATTTCCGCCCGATCTTCACCTGTGACGAGATCTGGTGTCAGCTCTTCAGCGAGCCGGACGCCGGCTCCGACCTCGCGGCGCTCCGCACTCGTGCGGAACGGGACGGCGACGCGTGGCGTCTGACGGGCCGGAAGGTCTGGAACACCATGGCGCACATCTCCGACTACGGCCTCCTCCTGGCCCGGACCACGCCCGGGCACGGTCACCGCGGCATCTCCTGCTTTCTCGTCGACCTGCACCTACCGGGCATCGAGGTCCGTCCGATTCGGCAGATGACCGGCGACGCCGAGTTCAACGAGGTCATTCTCGACGACGCGCTGCTCCCGGAGTCCGCGCTCATCGGCAAGGTCGACGAGGGCTGGAGCGTGGCCATCGGCACACTCATGGCCGAGCGGTTCGCGATCAGCGAGGCTCTCGACGACGCCACACCGCTCGTCGACGAGGTCGTTGAGCTGTGGTGCGGTCTGCCCGCCGACGAACGCCCGCCCGGCCGACGCGACCAGCTGTTACAGCTGGTCGTCCGGTCGCGAGTGCTCGACATGATGCGGGCGAGCGTCAACGCCAGGGCTCGTGACGGCATCCCTGGACCCGAGGGCTCGCTGCTCAACCTGGCTCAGTCCGAGCTCACGCCCGCGATCTTCAACTTCGGTGTCAACGTGTTCGGCACCGAAGGCACGCTGTACGGCGACTACGAGATGCGCCAGCCCACTACCTGGTCGGGAGGCGGCGTCAAATCCGGCGACGTTCGTCGCGCGTTCTTGAGCAGCCGCGCACAGCTGATCGCGGGTGGCACGGTCGAGATTCAGCGCAACACGATCGCGGAGCGCATCCTCGGGCTTCCGCGTGACAGCTACCGCGCCAGCACCGCCCGATCGGCTGAAGCGGTGCCATGACCGGGCGCCCGCGGTCGCTTCCGCTTCTATTCGGCTCCAACCCACACCCGTCCGAGCAACGCACCGAGAGGAACGTCGAGATGCGAATGACCCATGAATCGGTGTCGGCCCGCAGACATCGCCCGAGGACGAGAAGGGCACCACTACGCAAGTCGCTCAGCTTTCTTGCCATAGCGGGAGTGGGCATAGTCACCGCCTGCGGCGGCTCATCCTCGTCGGGTGCATCGTCGGCCTCTTCCAACCTGACCGGGGCGAAGCTTGTCATCGGTGTGATCGCCTCGGAGAACGGGACGGGCATCACGCAGAACTCCGACATCACCACCACTGCCAAGAACTGGCAGAACTACATCAACGATCACGGTGGGATCGCAGGCCACCCGGTGAGCGTCGTCGTGAAACAAGATGGCGGCAATGCGGCGACCGCGCTTCAGGCCGCGCAGGACCTCATCCAGAACGACCACGCGATCGCCATCGGCGATGCCAGCTTCGCCGCTTCCGGCTTCCAGAAGTACGTCGACGGTGCGAACGTGCCCGTGATCAGCCTGCTCGGCGCGACCGCATCGTTCCTGTACGTCACGGACAAGAACTTCTTCACCAACATGACGACGATTCCGGCTGCTGCCTATGCCTTTGCGAAGACGGCCCAGATCGCCGGTGGGAAGAGCTTCGGGCTTCTCTACTGCGCGGAGGCGGCCACCTGCGCGCAATCGGTGCCGCTGTTCAAAGCCGACGCGAAGGCTGTCGGTCTGTCCTTCGGATACTCCGCCGCCGTCAGTGCATCCACGCCGAACTACACAGCCGTCTGCCTCGCCGCGAAGGCCGCAGGTGTCGACGCGCTGGCGATCGTGGGCGCGGATCAGCAGGCGAACCTGCGGATCTACGACAACTGCGCGACCCAGGGGTACAAGCCGATCGTCCTGAACGGCGGCAGCAGTCTCCCGCAGTCGTCGAAGACCGACCCCAAGATTCCGGTGCAGTGGCTGTTCACCCCCACCCTGCCCACGTTTGTCGAGAGCACCGCCACCGAGCCCTTCCGAGCGGCGATGGGCAGCTATCTCGCGACCAGCGCCGTTCCGCAGAACGTGATGAACGCATGGGTGGGTCTCGAGGTGTTCGCGGCTGCGGCAAAGGCCGGCGTCACAACGGGTGCAACGCCCGCAGCTTCGGCGATCTACGACGGCCTCTACTCCCTGAAGGCCTTCACCGCCGGCGGCCTCACCGGGCCGTTGACCTACGACCGCTCGAAGCCCAGCCAGTCCAACTGCTTCTTCGTTTCGAAGATCGACCACGGTGTCGCGTCAACCCCGAACGGGACTGACCCGGTCTGCGCGACTGGCGCTGCCGGCCAGGCGTGATTCGGGATCGACGCGGTCGCATGGGCGACTCAACCGGCACGTTGAGTCGCCCATGCAACAAGTCGCCCGCCCACAGCCCGAACGGTGAGGTGGGTCAGGCCGTGCCGGCACTCCGCCTCGCAAACCTCACCATCGGGTACGGGGGCAGCGCGGTCGTCCATGACGTCACGCTCGAGGTGCCGAAAGGCGGAGCTGTGGCGCTGCTGGGACCCAACGGCGCAGGCAAGACCACTCTGCTTCGCGCCGCCGCCGGCCTCATCAAGCCGATCTCTGGGCAGATTCTCCTCGAGGGCGTGGACGTCACGAAGGAACGCGTCGATGAGCGTGCCCGCCGGGGTCTGTGCGGCGTACCGGACGGTCGCGGCGTGTTCCCGTCGCTGACCGTGCGCGACAACCTGGTCCTGCAGGCAGAGCCTGGCCACCATCAGGAGGCTCTGACGCTCGCGACCGACGCGTTTCCGATCCTCGGCGCCAGGCTGAAACAGCTCGCCGGCACGCTCAGCGGCGGCGAGCAGCAGATGCTGTCGCTCTCCCGGGCATACGTCTGTGACCCTCGAGTCGTGTTGGTGGACGAGCTCTCGCTCGGACTCGCGCCAGTCATCGTGGATCAGCTCTTCGATTTTCTTGGCACCCTGCTAGCGCGGGGTGCCGCGCTTCTCATCGTCGAGCAGTACGTGAGCAGAGCCCTCCAGATCGCGGCGGATGTCTACGTCCTGACGCGCGGCGAGGTGGTGTTGCACGCGGCGAGCAACCAGGTCAGCGAGGGTGATCTCTTCGAGAGATACCTGAACATTGACACTCAAGCCGTCTGATCGCGACTTTCTGATGCCGGTGCCCAACCACTGCAGAAGAAGAGCAGCCGATGCATGAAATTCTTCCCTTCGTCGTCATCGGGCTGACGGTCGGTTCTGTCTATGGCCTCGCCGGCGCCGGCTTGGTCCTGACGTACAAGACCTCCGGGATCTTCAACTTCGCCTACGGGTCCGTGGCAGCGATGGCGGCGTACCTGTTCTACTTCTTGCGCGAGCAGCACCACATGGCGTGGCCGTTGGCCGCGGTTCTGACCTGTGCCGTTGCGGCTCCGATCGTCGGCATCGGGTTCGAGCAGCTGGCGCGGGTTCTCAGTCAGGCCTCGACGCCGATCCGGGTGTTGGCGACCGTCGGCTTGATCCTCGTCGTCCTGTCCCTCGGCGAGCTGTTGTATCCGGGGCCGGACCGGATCGTCGATCCTTATCTGCCCACCCAGACCGTGCGCATCTTTCAGGTGAATGTCGGCTGGGATCAGATCATCGTCTTCGGCATCGCCATCGGGTCTACCGCTGCCCTGTACTGGTTCTTTCGCGCGACGAGGCTGGGCATGGCCATGCGCGCCGTGGTCGATGATCCGGACCTGCTGGGTCTCATGGGCGTCGACCCGGTTGGCGTTCGGAGATGGGCCTGGATCGTCGGCACCAGCTTCGCCGCGCTCGCCGGAGTCCTCCTCGCCCCCAGCATCGAGCTGGATGCGCTTGTCCTGACCATGCTGGTCGCGCAGGCGTTCGGGGCGGCTGCGATCGGTGCCTTCTCCAACCTCCCGCTGACCTTCACCGGCGGTCTGCTCATCGGTGTCAGCGGCTCGCTCGCGACGAAGTACACGGCAAGCGTCCCGGCTCTGGCCGGCGTCAGCGCCAGCTTGCCCTTCGTGATCCTGTTCGTCGTACTGGTCGTCACGCCGCGCGCCAGGCTCGTGGTGCGCGCGACGAAGCCGGTGTTCGAGGTCCACAGATCATGGGAAGCGCCGTGGCGGGTGAAGGCGGTCGGTAGCTCACTCGCCCTGCTTGCCCTTGCCCTTGCGCCCATCTACGCGGGGGTGCACCTGGTCGCCTACTCGCAGGTCGCGATCACCACGATCCTGCTGCTCTCACTCGGACTTCTCGTGCGGACCTCCGGTCAGGTCTCGCTCTGCCACGTTGCGTTCGCTGCCGTTGGGGCATCCACGATGGCGCACCTCACGACGGCAGGGTTTCCCTGGCTGCTGGCGCTGGTCGTCTCTGCTGCCGTCGCGGTTCCGGTCGCTTGCCTCGTGGCGATTCCGGCGGTGCGGCTGTCAGGGGTCTTCCTGGCGCTCGCGACGTTGGGCTTCGGGATCCTCGTCGAGCAGTTGTTCTACACCATGCACTTCATGTTCGGCCCGAATGCGAGCGGCCTTCCGACCTCGAGACCCGGCGGCGGCATCGGGCCATGGCACTTCTCGTCGCAGAACGGCTTCTACTTCGTGCTGTTGGCGGTCATGGTCGTGTCGGCGGTCACCCTCATGGCCATCGACCGCGGTCGGCTCGGCAGGTTGCTTCGCGCGATGCGCGATTCGTCGGTGGCCCTCGAGACCCACGGAACGACGCTGTTGACGGCGCGCGTCCTGGTCTTCGGCATCAGCGCCTTCTTCGCCGCCCTCGCCGGCGGCCTCACGGCCTCGTTGCTGCAGTTCTCCGCCGCATCGGAGTTCGCGTCGTTCACCTCACTGACGGCGTTCGCCACGGTGGTCGTCATTGTCGTTGGCGCACCGTGGTACGCCGTGCTGGGTGCCGCGCTGTCGGATCTGGTTCCGGCGTACTGGACGTCCGGACATGCAAGCGTGGTCCTGCAGCTGCTGTTCGGGATCGGCGCGGTCGTGTACGCCTTCACCAGCAGGCACCGCCTCGAGCTTCCGGCGACGTTGCGGCTGGCTCTTGACCGGTTCAGCCGGCCTGCCGCTGCGGTGGACCGGGCCAACGGCATCAGACCCGACTACGTCGCCGCGCCGCCTCGGCAAGGGGACGGGCTCGAGCTGCAGAGCCTGCGGGTCCGCTACGGCAGTGTCACGGCTGTCGACGACGTCAGCATCCGCGCGCCCCGCGGCAGAATCACCGGTCTCATCGGCCCGAACGGCGCGGGCAAGACGACGACGTTCAATGCGTGCTCGGGTCTGGTGCGGCCCACCAGTGGGCAGGTGGTGTTGAACGGGCGCGCCATCACGTCGCTGCGACCGCACCGGCGGGCCCGGCTCGGCCTGGGACGCACTTTTCAGAAGGTCGAGCTCTTCGACTCACTCACGGTCGAAGAGAACGTGGCGATGGGACGCGAAGCGCCCCTGGCGGGCGGAAATCCGTTGGCCCAGCTGCGGTCGAGGCGGCGCGAGATGCGGGCGATCGAGGCGTCCTGCGACGACGCGATGCGGGTGGTCGGGATCGAGCATCTCAGGACGCAGCAAACCGGCTTGCTCTCCACCGGTCAGCGACGCCTGGTCGAGCTGGCGCGCGTCCTCGCGGGACCGTTCGAGCTGCTCCTGCTCGACGAACCGTCGTCGGGTCTGGACCCTCACGAGACCGAGGCGTTCGGCGCGATCCTGGCGCGCGTGGTTGCCGAGCGGGGAACCGGCGTCTTGCTGGTCGAGCACGACATGAAGCTCGTCGCACAGATTTGCCAGTACGTGTACGTGCTGGATTTCGGCATGCAGATCTTCGAAGGGTCGGTTGAAGAGATGCAGCAGTCGGCAAGCGTGCAGGCGGCCTACCTCGGATCGCGCGAAGTGCCGGTGGAGTCCTAGCCCGCGAGCTTGTCCAGATCAACCGGTCGAGGCCCGATTTGGCGTTGATCCGGGCAAGTTCGCCGATGCGTTGATCGGCCTATCTTAATATATCTCAGAAATATGATATCTTGAGATCTAGTTTCGGTTGGCTACGGGTGCCCGGAAGGCCCGATCAGTAGGAGGGCGTCGAGCCGTGACGACAGCGGGCGCAACGGTGCAGCGGACGAGCACGCCGCTCTACAAGCTCAAGGGCGAGTTCTTCAAGCTGCTCGGGCACCCGGTGAGGATCCGCGTGCTCGAACTGCTCAGTGAGCGCGAACGGCCAGTCGGCGAGCTGGCGACTGAGGTGGGTCTGGAGACCTCTCACTTGTCCCAGCAGCTGGGGGTGCTTCGCCGCGCCGGGGTCGTGGTCGCGCGCAAGGACGGCACGTCGGTGATCTACTCCCTCGCCGCCCCGGAGATCATCGAGCTGCTGGCGGTGGCACGCCGCGTCCTCGCGGTGATCCTGTCCGGGCAGGCAGATCTCCTGAAGGACCTCGAGGAAGCGTCGCCCGTCACCCGCCCGCGCCGCCGCCGGTAGCTCCGCGGACCCAACTAGTCGATTCGTCATGTCCTGGGTACGCCGCATCCGGCGCGTCGGTCGACTGGCTGAGCCGGCGCCGCCCCGACCACCTGCCGCGGACACCGACCCAGCGTTGCGGGGATCGCTGGTGTTGCGGCACGTCGACGCGGGCTCGTGCAACGGGTGCGAGGTGGAGATCGCCGGCTGCTTCTCACCCGTGTACGACATCGAGCGGCACGGAGTCCGGCTGACAGCATCGCCTCGCCACGCCGACGGCCTGCTCGTCACGGGTGTCGTGACGCACAACATGCGTCAGGCGCTGCTCGACGCCTACGACGCGACGCCGGAGCCGAAGGTCGTGATCGCGGTCGGCGACTGCGCCCGCAACTGCGGGGAGCTCGCCGGCGGCCCAGGGGTGGCCGGTGCGGTTGGCGAGGTGGTTCCGATAGACGTCGAGATCGCGGGATGCCCTCCGACACCGGACCAGATCGTGGCGTCGCTGCGCGGGATCGTGGGGCGCTGACCCGTGCTCGCTCACGTGCTGCTCGCGGCGTGCACCGGGTTCGGATTGATCGTTCCCGCGGGCGTGCTGCTGGCTCGCACCGCCGCACGACCAGTCGTGGCGGGCGGCGGAACGGCCGTGCTCGGAGTGGCCGGTGTCGCGCTGGGCGTGCAGAGCATCCGGGCCGGTGTCGTCCCGGTGCGGATCGGCTGGCTGCTTCCGCTGTCGGGCGCGCAGTTCGGTGGCGATGCGCTGTCGGGCCTGTTCGTGCTGGTCGTCGGGGCCGTTGCCGTCGCCGTCGGCGTCTACCTCATCGGCTACGCACGTGACGGTCACCTGCCGACCGCGGCGCTAGCGATCATCCCCGGGTTCGTCGGGGCGATGCTGCTCGTCCCGCTGGCCGGATCGGTGACGACCTTCCTCGCCATGTGGGAGCTGATGGCACTGACCTCGACGGTGCTGGTGCTCACCGACCACGAGCGGGCGGCGTGCCGGCGCGCGGGCCTCGTGTACGCCGTGATGACGCATCTCGGATTCCTCGCGGTGCTCGTCGGTCTGGTGACGTTCGCGGCGGGCGTCGGCAGTGAGGTGTTCGCGGCCATGGCGCGCGACGGCGCTGCGCTGCCACCGGCCACCAGGGACGCGATCTTCCTGCTGACCGTCGCGGGGTTCGCCTCCAAAGCGGGTCTGCTGCCGTTGCACGCGTGGTTACCGCGAGGTCATCCGGAGGCGCCCGGTCCGGTCTCGGCGTTGATGAGCGCGGCGATGGTCGCCCTCGGTGTCTACGGACTGATCCGCATCGACGTCGTGGCTCTCGGCGTCGGGCCCGGCTGGTGGGGGCTCACGCTGCTGGTGATCGGTGCGACGAGTGCGGTGTACGCCGTCCTGCAGGCGTCCGTCGCGACGGACCTCAAACGACTGCTCGCCTACTCCACCAGCGAGAACATGGGGCTGGTCGCCGTCGGGCTGGGGGCGGCGATGCTGCTGCGGTCCGCAGCGCAGCCCGCCGCAGCGGCGGTCGCGTTCGCCGCCGCGATGTTGCAGGTGGTCAACCATGCCGCGTTCAAGTCGTTGGCCTTCCTCGGTGCATCGACGGTGCAGCGGGCAACCGGGCAGCGTGACCTCGACCAGCTCGGCGGTCTCGCCCGGCGGATGCCGGCGACGTCGGGGTTGTTCGGCATCGCAGCGCTAGCCGGATCAGGGTTGCCCCTGGGCGCGGCATTCATCAGCGAGTGGTTGCTCCTACAGAGCTTGGTTCACGCCGTACCGTCCCACTCGTCGACGGTTGCACTGGCGATGCCCCTCACAGTTGCGGCCGTCGCGTTGAGCGCCGGGTTGGGTATCGCGGCGATGGTGAAGGCGTTCGGCGTCGGCTTCCTCGCCCGTCCTCGTACTGCAGCCGCCGACGCCGCGGTCGATCCGTCTGCGGCGATGGTCGCCGGGATGGCGCTCGCCGCCGCGGCATGCGTTCTGCTCGCCGTCGCGCCCGCGCTCACCGGCCCGCTGTTCGCGCATCTCGACGGCGTCGTGCCCGGTCTGGATGGCGGCGTCCGGTGGGGGCGGGTGTTGGAGCTGAGCGGGCTGCGAGGGGCGATGTCGCCGCTGGGCGTCCTTGCGGCGGTCGCCGCGGCGGCCCTGCTGATCGCCATGAGCATCGGCCTGACCCGCCGGGGTCGGCCGGCCCCGACGACGGTCCCGTTGTGGGCATGCGGCGCCGGGCCACTGACGCCCCGGATGCAGTACACCGCCAGCGCGTTCGCCGAGCCGTTGCAACGAGTGTTCGACGACGTGCTGCGCCCGGACACCGACATCGAGGTGTCCCATCTTGACGAGTCGCGGTACATGCTCGACCGGATCCGATACCGCCGCCAGATCTCCGACGCGGTGGAAGCCCGGCTCTACGCGCCGATCCTGAGAGTGGTCGAGGCGGGAGCGCATCTCGTCCGTCGGGCACACAACGGGCGGCTTCACTGGTATCTCGGCTACGGCGCCGTCGGGCTGCTGATCGCCCTGGTCGTCGCGCGATGAGCCGAGCCGCCGACGTGGGCACCGCAACCCAGATCGTGCTCGCCGTTGCGGTCGCCCCCATGCTCGTCGGCGTGACGCGGCAGACCCGCGCGCGATTGGAGGGTCGCGCCGGCGCCGGCTGGCGGCAGCCCTACCGCGACCTGCGCAAGCTGCTCCGCAAGCAGTCACTTCGACCGCGCGGCACGACGATCGTCTTCGCCGCGGCGCCTCTGCTGGTGGCGGCAAGCACGTTGGCTGCGGCCGGGTTGGTGCCGATCGTGGTCGCGTCACCGACGACCACGCGGATAGGCGACCTGTTCGTGGTCGTCGGCCTGCTGCTGTTCGGCACGGTCACGCTGGCGCTGGCCGGGCTGGACAGCGGCACTGCGTTCGGAGGGATGGGCGCGAGCCGCACGATCACCATGGCGGCGTTGGTCGAACCGAGCCTGCTGCTCGCGGTGTTCGCACTGTCGGTGCCGGTGCGCTCGACCAGCCTGGCTGCGATCGTGACTTCGGTCGCCGCCCATCCGGAGACGGTCGCGCGACCCGGCGCGGTGCTCGCCGGCGCCGCACTGGTCGTGGCGGTGCTCGCCGAGACCGGACGGCTGCCCATCGACAACCCGGCCACGCATCTCGAGCTCACGATGGTGCACGAGGCCATGACCCTCGAGTACGCCGGACCCCGGCTTGCGGTGATCGAGTGGGCATCGGCGCTGCGGCTGACGGTGCTGCTCGCCTTGCTCGCCAACCTCTTCTGGCCGGCCGGTATCGCGATCCACAACGTGAGCGCACCGGCGCTGCTTCTGGCGACCGTCGCAATCACGGCGAAGCTGGTCGTTCTCGCCGCGGTGCTGGGCGGCGCAGAGGTGCTTCTCGCGAAGCTGCGTCTGTTCCGGGTGCCTGAGCTGCTGGCGGGGGCGTTCCTGCTCGGCCTGCTCGCGGTCACCACCTCCTCGGTCCTGTCGGTGAATGCGAGCTGACGGGCGCCTCATGACGGATTCGACCTACACCGCGCTCCTGGAGCTCTCGGTCAGCGTGCTGCTGTTGTGCGCCGTGCTGGTGGTGTGGCGCCGGGAACTGCGCACGCTGGTCCGCCTCCTGGCCGTGCAGGGATTCGCGTTGGCCGCGATCCCGGCCATCCGTGGTGGGCACACCCGCGACTGGACGCTGCTGGCGGTCGCCGTTGGAGTCGCCGCGCTGCGCAGCGCGTTGCTGCCCTCACTGCTGCGCCGCGTATTGCGCGACGCGGGCGAGGCTCGGGAGACCGAACCGCTGGTCAACACCACCGCATCGATGCTCGCCGTCGCGGCGTTGACCGTCCTCGCGTACGCCGTCGCTCGTCCGCTCGTCGACCTCGATCCGACGCCGGCGACTCGAGCCGCGCCTGCCGCTCTCGCCGTCATCCTGACCGGCATCTTCGTGCTGATCTCCCGGCGCCGAGCGCTCTCCCAGGTCGTCGGCTTCCTGCTCATGGACAACGGCATCACAGCCGTCGCGTTCCTCACCACCGCGGGCGTGCCGCTTGTCGTCGAGCTCGGCGCGTCGCTGGACCTGCTGTTCGCCGTCCTCGTTCTGCAGGTGCTCGCCGGGAGGCTGCGGCTCGCATTCGGGTCGGCCGACCTCGACGAGCTTCGAGAGTTGCACGACTGATGCGCTCCCTTGCAGTGCTCGCCCTTGCCGCGCCGCTTGTCGCGGCGCTCGCCGTCGCAACCGCCGGCTGGCGTCGGGCCGGCGTCGCCGCCAGCATCGCGGCGCCGGCTGCGATCCTCGGCAGCGGGCTGACCCTGGCCTGGGGAGTGCGCGATGGCGTGGTCCGGACCGGGCCGCTGCGCACGGACGCGCTCGCCGTGGTGATGCTGGTCGTGATCGGCTCGGTGGGCCTGCTCGCTGTCGCGGCGAGCGTCGGCTATCTGCGCCGTGAACAGGCCGCCGGTCACCTGCATCCCCGCAATGCCCGCCGGTACGGCGTGCTCGTCGATCTCTTCCTCGCGACGATGACGCTTGCCGTGCTGGCGGACAACCTCGGCGTGATGTGGGTCGCGATCGAAGCCACCACCGTCGTCACGGCCTTCCTCGTGGGTCATCACCACACGCGCGCAGCGTTGGAGGCCACCTGGAAGTACGTGATCATCTGTTCGGTCGGGATCGCGCTGGCGTTTCTCGGGACCGTGCTGCTCTACTTCGCCAGCGTTCACGCCGGTCCGACCCACGACGCGCTCGGCTTCGGGACGCTGCTGGGTCGCGCCCCTCACCTCGACCCCGCTGTCACTCGGCTCGCGGGGGTGCTGTTGCTGCTCGGATACGGGACCAAGGTCGGGCTTGCCCCGTTCCACACCTGGCTCGCCGACGCGCACAGCCAGGCGCCCGCACCGGTGTCGGCGCTGATGAGTGGCGTGCTGCTCGCGGTCGCGCTCACCTCGCTGCTGCGGGTCAAGGCGGTGGTCGACGCCGCGCTCGGTGCGGGCTTCATGCGCGTCGGGCTGCTCACCGTCGGCTTGGCGACCCTGGTCGTCGCGGCCGGTCTGTTGATCGCGCAGCGGGACTTCAAGCGACTGCTCGCCTACTCGTCCATGGAACAGATGGCCTTCGCCGCGATCGCCGCTTCGGCGACGAACCCGCTCGCCACCAGCGCGCTGCTGTTGCTGGTGATGGTGCACGGCATGGCGAAGGCAGTGATGTTCATCGGGTCCGGCCATCTGCAGCAGGCGCATCGATCGACCTCGATCGCCATGATCCGCGGTCTACTCGCTCGCAGTCCCGCCCTGGCGGGCGCCGCGACGGTCGGCCTGTGCGTTCTCGCCGGACTGCCGCCGTTCGGGATCTTCGCTGCCGAGGTCGGCGCCGCCCGTGGCCTCTCCGATGCGAACCTCGCCTGGCCGCTGGGGATCGCGCTGCTGCTCGTCCTGGTCGCCGTTGCCGCGCTCGCCGGCCGGGGCGGCGCGATGCTGTTCGGCGAGCCGGATGCCGAGGCACCTCCGATTCCGCTCGGCCGACTCGACGTGTCGGTGTTGTGGGCCGGGCTCGCGGGATGCCTGCTCCTCGGGATCGCTTCCGGGCCGCTGGGCCCGGTCCTCCGCAGCGCCGGGCGCCTGCTCGCGGGTGCGTCGTGAGCCGCCAAGGCCGGCGCGTTCAACGCGCTACGTCGGCAGCCGCGCTCGCCGACGAGGTCGCCGCTCTGCTCGGTGACGGCCATCGTCTGGCACTGGTCGCCGCCCACGACGACGGGGCCGAGCTACGCATCGTCTACCTGCTCCTCCGGGCCGGAGACGACAGCCGCGTCGAGGTGACGGTGCGCGTGCCGGCGGATCAACCGGCGATCCCGTCGCTCGCCGCAATCTCCTACGCCGCCAGCCGGTTCGAACGCGAGATGCACGATCTGTTCGGAGTGATCCCGACCGGGCACCCGCTGCCCCGCCGGCTCGTGCGGCACGGGCACTGGCCGGCAGGCTGGTACCCGCTGCGCCGCGACGCGGGAGCCGCACCGGCGTTCACGGCTTCGGAACGATTCCCGTTCCGCGACGTGCACGGACCGGCTGTCTTCGAGGTCCCGGTCGGACCCGTGCATGCCGGGATGATCGAACCCGGCCACTTCCGGTTCTCGGTCGTCGGTGAGACGGTGCTGAAGCTGAAAGCCCGACTGTGGTTCGTCCACCGCGGGGTCGAGAAGCTCTTCGAAGGCCGGTTGCCCGCGGCCGGCGTCGCGCTCGCCGAACGGATCTCCGGCGACACCGCCGTCGGTCACAGCCTCGCGTACACCTTGGCGATCGAAGCTGCCGCCGGGCTGACGATGAGCGGTGAGGGAGCGCGGCTTCGCGCCGTACTGCTCGAGCTCGAGCGCGTCTACAACCACGTCGCCGACCTGGGCGCGCTCGCCAACGACGTCGGGTTCGGGCTCGCCTACGCGCACGCGCTGGCATTGCGCGAGCGCCTGCTGCGACTCAATGCCGCCGTCACCGGCCACCGGCTGCTCCGCGGCGCGATCACCCCGGGCGAGGTGCGGCTTCGCGCCTTACCGGACCTCGCCCTCCTCGGCGACGTCGCCGCCGAGGCAGCCGAGATCGCCGAGCTCACCCTCGCCCACTCCGTGATCAGGGACCGGTTCACCGGCACCGGTGTGCTGAGCGCCCAGCAGGCCGCCGACCTGGGCTGCCTCGGACCGGTCGCGCGCGCCACCGGTCTTGCGGTCGATGCCCGGTTCGACCATCCGAGCGTCGACCTCGCTCCCGATCCGGCCACCGAGACGGGCGGTGACGTGCTCGCCCGCTACCTCGTACGCCGCCGTGAGATCGCCGCGTCCGTCGACCTCGTCGCACGGCTGCTCGACGGCGCCACCGCACTCGAGGGCACCGCCCGCCGCACCGGCCGAAGCTCCCGGTCCGGGGTCGGCCTCGTCGAAGGGTGGCGCGGCACCATCGCGACGCGGGTCGAGCTCACGGGGGCGGTGCTGAGCCGGGTCAAGGTGGTCGACCCGTCGTGGTTCAACTGGCCGGCGCTGCCGCTCACGGTGACCGACGCGATCGTGCCGGACTTCCCGCTGATCAACAAGAGCTTCAACCTCTCCTACGCCGGCAACGACCTCTAGACACAAGGAGCCCGCATGCCTACCCCGGTGATCATCGACGCAGTCCGCACCCCGATCGGCAAACGCAACGGCTGGCTGTCCGGTCTGCCGTCCGCACAGCTGCTCGGCGCAGCGCAGCGGGCCGTTCTCACGCGCATGGGCGTCGACCCGGGTCACGTCGAGCAGGTGGTCGGCGGCTGTGTCACGCAGGCCGGTGAACAGGGGTTCAACGTCACGCGGATGGCCTGGTTGCGCAACGGCTTCCCGTACCACGTGGCCGCGACCACCGTTGACTGCCAATGCGGGTCTTCGCAGCAGGCCAATCACTTCATCAACAACCTCATCGCCGCCGGTGCGATCGAGGTGGGGATCGCGTGCGGGGTCGAGTCGATGAGCCGGGTGCCGCTCGGCGCCAACGTCGGCGACGGGATCGGTCACGCGATCCCCGACGACCTTCCCTACGACTTGCCCAACCAGTTCCTCGCGGCCGAACGGATCGCGACGCACTACGGCATCACCCGCGCGGACGTCGACTGGCTCGGGTTGACCTCGCAACAGCGCGCCGCAACCGCCGTCGCCGAGGGACGCTTCGACTGCGAGATCCATGCCGTTGCCGCACCCGTCGTCGGGAGTGAAGGACCACGCGGGGAGCACCACGAGCAGACCGTCACCGTGAGCAGCGACCAGGGACTGCGCCACACCACGGCCGACGGCCTGGCCAACCTCACGCCGGTGCTGCCCGAGGGCATGCACACGGCGGGGAACTCTTCACAGATCTCTGATGGTGCCGCCGCTGTGCTCTGGATGAACGAGCACCGAGCCCGCGCCGAGGGACTCCGGCCGCGCGCCCGCATCGTCGGGCAGGTACTCGTCGGGTCCGATCCCTACTTCCATCTGGACGGCCCGATCGCCGCCACCGCGAAGGTCCTGGAGAAGGTCGGAATGACGATCGGCGACATCGATCTGTTCGAGATCAACGAAGCGTTCGCGTCGGTCGTGATGAGCTGGGCGCAGGTCCACAAGGTCGACATGGACAAGGTGAACGTCAACGGCGGGGCGATCGCTCTTGGACACCCGGTCGGCGCTACCGGAAGCCGCCTCATCACCACCGCGTTGCACGAGCTCGAACGCCGGGATGCGTCGACGGCACTGATCACGATGTGCTGCGGGGGTGCGCTCGCGACCGCGACCGTCCTCGAACGGCTCTGATGCGCTGTCCGAGTGCGTCTCGCGGGCGGCCGGGCACCCCGTGAGTCGCTGTCAGTCCTCCGCGCGGCGACGGGTGACCCGGGCACGCCAGCGGTTCGGGCCGTTCTGCTCGTAAACCCACGAGCGCCCGAACGGATCCCGGCGATGGTCCAGCAGCCACAGCGGGTGCAGGTCGTGATCGGATTCGAGTCGGAGCGTCTCGCCGGTGCGCATCCACCCGAGGCGCTGGACGACGAGGTCCTCACGGACCTCGGCCGGGAGGGCGTCGACGTCGATCTCGTCGGCCAGCACCAGCGGCAGCGCCCAGCTCGCGGAGGTCGCCGGATCCGCCGGAGCTGCGACGTCGCGAATCAGCCAGGCCTGCTCGCGTCGGATGTGTCGTGCGAGTCGTTCGACGAGCTCATCGGCGGCGAGGGCGAGCAGCTGGCGAGTGCGCCCGGCCTCGATGCTGTGGACGCCGTGGCGGATCCGTGCGTGGTCGTCCAGTAGCAGTTGCGCGAGATGGTCGTCGCGGAGTTCGTTGGCGGGCAGCTCGCGTTCCTCGTGGGAGAGGTAGGGCAGTAGCCGGTAGTGCGCGAACTCGAGCATGGCGTCGTGGGCGTCGGCCGCTGGCTGGCCGGACTCGACGGCTTCGATCAGGTCATCGGCGTAGCTGCACGTCTGCCACAGCAGCACGTCGTGCTCGTCGGCGAGGGTCAGACCGGCGGGGCGGGCGGCAGCGACGGTCATCGTCCTGATGCCGCCGTTGCCGCGGCGCCGGCGGCCGCCGGGCTCGGCGCGACCGTGTCGATGGCGGCGGCGAAGTCGATGCCGATGTGTGGACCGCCGGGTGAGGCCGCGGGCTGGTTCCCGAAGTCCATGCCGGCGATGTGCGGGCCCGTTGCGGCATAGTCCGGCACCCGCACCGTCATCGGAAGCCGGACGCCGATGTCGTCGAGAGTGGTGCGGCGAAGCCAAACCCCGATCTCGGCGAGCCGGACCAGCTCGGCGGACCAGGGTCGCACGGCGACCGGGACGGACCGATCGGCGTGCCGACGCCGCGATGGCGCCGGCTTGGTGCAGGCCGCTGCGGCACGCAGAGCGCGGTTGGCGATCTCCGTCGCGGCGTCCAGCGCCGCCGTCAGCTCGCCGGCGGCTTCCCGGGCCTGCGCCGGAGCGTGCGGCGTCCCAGCGATCCCGCGCATCCGGAGGTGCGCGACGTCGACCCGGTGGCGTGCAGCCGCATAGCCGTGGGCCAGCTCCTCGAGCGCGACTCCCTGCCCGTTGTGCGCCTTGGTCCTCATGGCACCCCACCTCCAATAGAAACTATCAATCTCGTTTATATACCCAGCCGCCGCAGTTGGCAAGATCGCAATGGGCAAGGCTGTTCCGGGCAATCCGCCCTCGTCACCGGGCGTACCCCCTTGTTTGTAACGAGAAAGCCTGTAACAATGCCCCCATGACGATGTTGGTAGACGAGCCGACACCCGTAGCCGCGGGCAGTCGCCGCGAGGAGGTGCTCGGGCTGCTGCGCGGCTCGGAGCGTGCGCTGTCAGCGGCGGAGGTCGCGGCGGCCATCGGACTGCATCTGAACACCGCGCGGTTCCATCTGGACGGGCTCGTGGACGATGGCCTGGTCGAGCGGGTGTCGGAGCCGCGAGAGCAGCCGGGTCGCCCACGCATCCTGTACTCCTCGCGCGGTCCGGTGCCGGGACCTCGCAGCTACGCCTTGCTGGCGGAGATGCTCACTGGGCTGGTGGCGTCGCTGGAAGACGCCGGTCCGGCCGCAGTGGACGCCGGGCGCGCTTGGGGCCGCCACCTCGTCGAGCGGCCCGCGCCATCGGAGTCCATCGATGACGCCGAGGCGATCGATCGGCTGAACCAGGTGCTCGAGGCGGTCGGCTTCCAGCCCGAGCTGCGGACGACCGGGAGCGGCACCGAGATCTGCCTTCACCACTGCCCGTTCCGAGAGGTGGCGGAGAGGCACACCGACGTGGTGTGCGCCATCCACCTCGGTCTGATGCAAGGCGCTCTGGCGGAACTGGGCGCATCGGTCTCGGCTACCGAGCTGGAGCCGTTCGTGGAGCCGAACTTGTGCGTCGCCCATCTGACGTCACCGAAGCCGGCCAGTGACCGCGGCCGGCGCGGGCAGCGCCCGGTGAGCGCGGGATCGTCACGGACCCGGCGGACGCCGAAGTCGGCCGCGGATGTACGGGGAGCCAAGTCATGACCTACGTCATCGCCGAACCCTGTGTCGACGTCCTCGACCGAGCGTGCGTCGAGGAGTGCCCGGTGGACTGCATCTACGAGGGCGGACGGGCGCTCTACATCCATCCGGACGAGTGCGTCGACTGCGGTGCCTGTGAACCGGTCTGCCCGGTCGAGGCGATCTACTACGAGGACGACCTGCCGGCTCAGTGGTCGGCGTACACCGCCGACAACGCCGCGTTCTTCACCGAGACGCTGCCGGGCCGAGAGGCGCCGCTCGGCTCACCTGGTGGCGCCGCCAAGGTCGGGCGGCTCGGCACCGATGCGCCCCTCGTTGCCGGCGTGCCGCCGTCGTCCGAAGCCGCGCAGCACTGACCCACTGCGACCGACGTCGATGCGACGCTTTGATCCAGACGGGCGTCCAGCGGAGGTGAGCGCGGATGGGGGCGATCCGGTTGTCTCGGGTCTACGACCACGAGGCGTACGGTGCCGGCAAGGCGTTCCTGGTCGAACGGCTCTGGCCGCGGGGCGTTCGCCGTGAGGACCTGGAGATGGACGCGTGGCTCAAAGACGTCGCTCCGAGTCCCGAGCTGCGCACCTGGTTCAGCCACGATGCGGGCAAGTGGACGGAGTTCCGTCGGCGCTACCACCGTGAGCTCGACGCCAACCCGCAGGCGTGGCAACCACTGGTCGAGGCGGCGGTCGCGGGCGATGTCACCTTGCTCTACAGCTCGCGCGATCGCGATCACAACAACGCGGTAGCGCTTCGCGACTACCTCACCACTCAACTCCGGAAAGGCTGACGATGCAGAAGCTCTCCCTCGATGCCCTCGCTCGCGAACATCTCGAGCGGGCGCAGAACAGCAGCGCCGGCCGCAGCTCCGAGACCGTGGTCGGCGGGCACGAGCACACGCTGCGGCAGACCGTGGTCGCCTTACGGGCGGGTACGGGCCTGGCGGAGCACGAGAACCCGGGCGAAGCCACGGTCCACGTTCTTGCCGGCCGGGTTCGGCTCGGTTCCGGCGGCGAGGAGTGGGAGGGCCGCCGCGGCGACCTGATCGTGATCCCGCCTGCCCGGCACGACCTGCACGCACTAGAGGACTCCGCGGTGCTGCTCACCGTCGCCATGGTGAAGTAATACTGATTCCTCTTGTTTTTATTCTTGGACGGCGTCATAATGAAGAGGTGCAAGATCGCCCTCTGATCGACCCGGGCATCGCCGACGAACGCGCCGAGTGGTGTGAGTCGGTCGACGGTTTGATCGCGGTGCGAGGGCCAGAGGTTGCGGCGCGAGTCCTCGGCGAGATCGCAGCACACGCGCGTCGGCAAGGAGTGGTGTTCGCCGGGGTCTCCCCCTATCGCAACAGCCTTCCAGCGGCGGCCCTGCCGCCTTATCCCGGCGACCTCGAGGTCGAGGCCAGGCTCGATTCCTACTTGCGCTGGAACGCGATGGCGATCGTCGTGCGGGCAAACAAGCACCACCCCGGGTTGGGCGGGCACCTGTCGACGTACGCGTCGACGTTGACGCTGTGGGAGGTCGGCTTCCGGCACTTCTTCCGTGGACGTGGCGCCGTCGGCGACCCGGTGGGCTGCGGCGACCAGGTGTTCTTCCAAGGCCACGCGAGTCCGGGGATCTATGCGCACGCCTTTCTCGAGGGAAGGCTGTCCGCCGAGCAGCTGGATCGGTTCCGCCGCGAGCTGGCCGAGGGCGGCGGCCTGCCGTCGTACCCGCACCCGCGTGGGATGCCCGGCTTCTGGGAGTTCCCGACCGTGAGCCTCGGGATCGGACCGCTGCACGCGGTGTACCAGGCGCGGTTCAACCGCTACCTCGCCGCTCGCGGTCTCGCCGACACTTCCGGTGCACGGGTGTGGTGCTTCATCGGCGACGGGGAGACCGACGAGCCGGAGACCCTCGCGGCCATCCGCCTCGCCGCCCGAGAGCATCTGGACAACCTGGTCTTCGTCGTCAACGGCAACCTGCAGCGCCTCGACGGCCCGGTCCGCGGCAACAGCCGAATCCTCGACGAGCTCGAAGGCGTCTTTGCCGGTGCCGGCTGGCACGTGGTGAAGGCGCTGTGGGGCAGCGAATGGGACGCGTTGTTCTCCGCTCCGGGCGGGCCGGCACTAGCCGAACGCCTTGAGGGGATGAACGACGGCGACCTGCAACGCCTCACGATTCTCGACGCCGCCGAGCTGCGCGAGACGCTGTTCGGCGGCGCGGACCCACTGCTGAGCGCTCTCGGTGAGCACCTGAGTGACACCGACCTGCTCGCGCTGCGTCGTGGCGGACACGACCCGCGGGTCGTCCACGCCGCGTACGCCGATGCGGTGGCGCATTCCGGCGCACCGTCGGTGGTCCTCGCGCAGACGGTGAAGGGATACGCACTCGGTCCGAACTTCGAGGGCCGCAACGCCACGCACCAGATGAAGAAGATGACCCCGGAGCAGCTGCGGGTGTTCCGCGACATCCTCGGCCTTCCGGTCCGTGACGCGGAGTTGGCGGAGGGCCTGCCGCCGTACCTGCCGTTGCCGGCCGGATCACCCGAGCAGGAGTACTTGGTGCAGCGAAGCCGGGCCCGCGGCGGGGTGTTGCCGCGCCGCCCCGTCGCGGCGGCGAACCTCCCGGCCCAACCAGCCGAGGCGTTGTTCGCGGAGTTCGACGCCGGCTCCGGTAAGCACGCGGTTTCCACGACCGTCGCCTACACCCGGCTGTTGCGTTCGCTCATGCGCGACCCGGCGATCGGACCGCGGGTGGTGCCGATCGTGCCCGACGAAGGACGTACGTTCGGCTTCGAGGTGCTCTACAGCGAGTTCGGCATCTACGCCCCGGATGGGCAGCGCTACACGCCGGTAGACGCCGGCCTTCCGCTGTCCTACCGGGAGGCACCGGGCGGGCAGGTGTTGCAGGAAGGCATCACCGAGGCCGGCGGTCTCGCTGAGCTGACCGCCGCCGCAACCGCCGGGCACACCTGGGACGTCGCGCTCATCCCGTTCTTCACCTACTACTCGATGTTCGGCTTCCAGCGGGTCGGAGATCTGATCTGGGCGCTCGCTGACGCGCGGGGTCGCGGCTTCCTCGTCGGCGCGACCGCGGGCCGGACGACGTTGGCGGGCGAGGGGCTGCAGCACACCGACGGCGCCTCGCATCTGGCGGCACTCGGCGTGCCGGCCTGCCGCGCCTACGACCCGGCGTTCGCCTACGAGACGGCGACCATCGTCCGCGACGGCATTCAGCGGATGTACGGCGGCGGTGAAGAGTGCTTCTACTACCTGACCGTCTACAACGAGGACCTGGTGCAGCCGGCCAAGCCGACCGAGTCGGGCATCGCCGGGCTGAGCGTCGACGCGGCGATCGTCGCCGGCATGTACCCGCTCGAGCCGACCCGTGACGGTGCGCCGGCACAGGTGCGGCTGCTCGCCTCCGGACCGGCGGTGCGCGAGGCGCAGGCGGCGGCGGCAGTGCTCGCCGATGCCGGGATCGCGGCGCAGGTGTGGTCGGTGACCAGCTGGAAGCAGCTGCGTGACGATGCGCTCAGCTCGGAGACGTGGAGCCGCGACCATCCCGATGCGCCACGGCTCAGCCACCTCCAACGGTCACTGGGCGCCTCCGGGGCCCCGGTCGTGGCGGTCAGTGATTACGTCAGTGCGCTGCCCGACACTCTCGGCCGCTTCGTCGCCGCGCCCTTCGTCAGCCTCGGCACCGACGGCTACGGCGTCTCCGGCACCCGCGAGGAGCTGCGTGCCCACTTCGGCACCGACGCCGCAGGTATTGCCGCGGCAGCCACCGCACTCGTAGGCGCTACGGACGACCGCGGGCTGTACGCCGTACCGGCGCCGCGCAGTGCCCACGAACCGCATCTGGTCGCGTAACCGACGCGGACGAGCCCGGGACGAGGAAAACGTTGGAGGACTTCATGGACCAGGTTCGGGAGGGGACAT
>Ga0164242_10002075_pt1 | contig 23357 bp, 15 predicted proteins | sample OricomgcompostMG_FD_108783 | JGI IMG/M metagenome (GOLD analysis project Ga0164242, IMG submission 108783) | Miracle-Growth compost microbial communities from Emeryville, California, USA - Original compost - Miracle growth compost (MG) ... | reverse complement strand
CACCATTTCGGACGATAAATCAGCGAAGATCACGGTGAGTGATTTAGAGGGCGGAACTTATGTATTTACGCTGACAGTCACAGACGATCAGGGTCTTACGTCATCTGACGACGTGACGGTCACCGTTAATAACGGGACGAATGAAGCCCCGCAGGCAGTTGCCGGTGGCGACCAAACGATCTCTTTTCCAGCGAATACGGTTACTCTCGACGGATCGGGATCGAATGATCCGGATGGGACTATCTCCGGATATCAGTGGGTGAAAAAATCCGGCCCGGATGCCTATTCTATTGCGGATGATAAATCGGCAAAGACTACGGTGACAGGCTTGGAAATAGGTACCTATGTATTTACGCTGACTGTGATTGACAATAGTGGTGCCCAGAGCAGTACGGACATTACGGTTCGAGTTGATGGCAAAAAGGGGGATATTAATAATCCCGTTGCGGATGCAGGCGATGATATTACTACGGTAATGCCTCTTAATAAAGTAACGCTGGATGGGTCGCGGACCAAAGATAAAAATGAGGCAGGCGGATATATTTTCTACCATTGGACTAAAGTGTCTGGCCCAAGCCAGTTTTTAATTCAATATCCTGACAAACCGATCACCCAGGTGCAAAACATGGTGGTCGGGACTTATCTTTTCACCCTAACAGTTAAGATCAATAGCAAGGGTAAAGAAGCAGTGGACACGGTCAAGGTCGTGGTAAATCCCGACGGGATATTGCCTGGAGATGTGCCTTACAACGCTAATAGCCGCGTAGATCCTTATGATGAACTCTTTCAATATGGTACCAATACCGGAGCCTATAAAGGATGGGTTGATACCGGAGTGGCTGGTGCAGCGGCAAGGGCGAGGGTTCATTCTTTAAGACTGCCTCTGCCTGATTACTTTGTGGACCATTATGACTACGACATCAGATTGAAAGAATTTAATTACTATACCCATGAATTGGGGATGAAGGAGATTACGCTGTTCGTGGGCGATCCCGCCGACAGCCATGTGGATCAGACAGTCTTCCCCAAAAATACCAGGCACTCTGCAGTCTTTGCCAGATTATATGATCCAATATGGGACAATGGAGAAAACGGCACCCCGATCAATGATGACAATTATTTTGCCTCATATGTATATAATCTTGCTGTCCGGTATGGGAAAAACGTGCGCTTTTGGGAAATTGTTAATGAGCCGGACATGTCTGGATTTTGGGACAATGGAAACAGATCCCGGCCAGATAGTTGGTGGAATGTTCCTCCCCAGCCGGATGCGCTTTTGAATCTAAGGGCTCCAATATTCTATTACATAAGAATGTTGAGGATTGCCTATGAAGTGATCAAAAAGATTGATCCGGAAGACTATGTTACACCCGGGGGACTCGGTTACCCTGCCTTCCTTGATGCATTGTTGAGATATACAGACAATCCTGATGGCGGAAAAGTGAGCGGAGAATATCCCCTAACGGGAGGCGCATATTTTGATGCATTGAGCTTTCATAGTTACCCGGCCTATAATCTATCAGAATGGGATAATTCAATAGGGGGTTTTCGCCAGTTTAGATATTCGGATAAGGCAGCAAATGCAATCATTACCTTGAAGGATCAATTTGAAGATATCTTGAAAGACCACGGATATAATGGGGTCCAATATCCGAAGAAGCCCGTCATTCTGACAGAGTCCAATATTCCGCGTAAGACGGTGAATAACTATTTTGGAACAGAAGAGGCCCAGCGGAATTTCATTATCAAAACCTTAGTTAAGGCGCAACAAAATGATATTAAGCAGTTTTATATCTATCAGATCGCAGAAAGTGGTGACTTTAACACTGCCACGAACGCCTATGACCTGATGGGCCTATATAATAATTTGTCAAATGTTTCCAGTGGACAAGAAAAGCTCAATACAGAGGGTGAAGCATATAAAACTACTTCCATGTTGCTCTATGGGTGGAAGTATGATTCAGTTCGCACTAAACAATTGGCTTTGCCAAGCACTATAGACGGTGCGGCGTTTAAAAATGGAGAGGAGTATCGGTATGTATTGTGGGCTAAAACCCATACTGATTTAAGTGAACTGGCAAGTGCCACTTATTCTTTTCCCGAATCACTGGGATTAAGCAAGGTCTATCGGTATGAGTGGAACTATTCGGTCGATCCAAACGCTAGCAGTGAAATAAATGCGACCGATATTCCCCTGACTGGTGGCCCTTCCTTTTTTTCAGAAAATAAAGTAGAAGATAATGAAAACCGTCCTCCAGTCGCTGACGCCGGTCAGAATCGAACCATCACGTTGCCATTGAATTCTATTTCGCTGGATGGATCGGGCTCCAGTGATAAAGGCGGAACGATAGTTTCCTATAAATGGACTAAAACGGCCGGACCATCAGCCTTCTCATTTGACAACCCTAACGTGGTCCAGACGACAGTGAACGGGCTGGTGTCAGGGGTATATACCTTCACATTGACGGTTACTGACGACAAAGGAGCCACGAATTCTGATAATGTAAATATCACGGTGAATAACTCATCAAACCGTTTTCCTATTGCTAATGCAGGGAGCCCAATTACTATCTCTCTTCCTTTAAATAATGTTACTCTGGATGGTTCTGCTTCTTCGGATCCTGATGGATCACTGGCCAGTTATAAATGGTCGAAGAAATCCGGACCTGCGACATATACAATAGAACAACCCGGTGAGGTCAAGACCAAAGTTTCGAATTTGGAGGCAGGCACCTATGTATTTACGTTGACAGTGACGGACAATTCAGGGGCTCAATCATCCAGTGATATTACCGTTACGGTAAATAATGTAAGTGCAACAAATAAACCTCCTCGCGCTGACGCAGGGAGTAATCAGACGATTACCCTTCCCGTAAATACGGTTACCCTGAGTGGGTCGGGATCATCAGATCCGGATGGGTCGATTTTGGGCTATAAATGGGAAAAGAAATCGGGGCCGTCCAGCTATTCTATTGCGCAATCCAGCGCGGTGACTACTAAAGTCTCCGGCCTTGTAGCGGGGGTGTATGTGTTTACGCTCACTGTGACGGATAATAACGGCGCTGAATCATCGAGTAACGTAACTATTGCAGTGAATGATAATGAAACGGCGAACCAGGCTCCCCAAGCGGATGCAGGTAAAGACCAGACGATAACCCTTCCATTGAATGAGGTTAATCTGAGCGGCTCGCTATCGTCAGATCCGGATGGATCAATTTCAAGTTATACCTGGACGAAAAAGTCAGGGCCATCTTCATTCTCCATTGCACAGGCTGACCAGGTCGACACCAAAGTCTCTAACTTAGTGGCGGGTACTTATGTGTTTACTCTTACTATCCAGGATAATGATGGCGCATATGCATCTGCTGATGTAACGGTGACCGTGCATAATCTTCCGGCCGCTAATAAAGCACCGCAGGCTGACGCAGGGAGTAATCAGACGATTACCCTTCCCGTAAATACGGTTACGCTTAATGGATCAGGATCGTCAGATCCGGATGGGTCGATTTCGGGTTATAAATGGATACAGAAGTCAGGTCCATCACCCTCTTCTATTGAGCAGCCGAATAGTGTAAAAACTTCAGTGTCAGATTTGGTGATGGGAACATATGTTTTTACCCTGACTGTTACGGACGATGAAGGCGCACATGCTTCGTCGGATGTCACCGTGGTGGTTGATGATGCTTCGCCTGCCAACAGGGCACCTCATGCCAATGCGGGAAGCAATATAACCATCACTCTTCCGGTAAACAGTGTGAGTCTTGATGGTTCGTCATCCTCAGATCCGGATGGTTCGATCTCAAGTTACGAATGGACGAAAAAGTCAGGTCCCTCTTCGTATTCCATTGCGGAAGCAGCTAGGGCCAAGACCGGCGTATCGGACCTGGTAGCAGGAACCTATGTATTTACGCTTACGGTAACAGACGATCAGGGTGCTAAATCTTCCAGTGATGTACGTGTCATCGTCCGGAATCCTTCTGTACCCAATCAAGAACCTCAGGCTGATGCCGGAAATGAACGGACCATCACCCTTCCGGTCAATTCAGTAACGTTAAATGGTACTGCATCATCCGATCCGGATGGATCAATTTCAACTTATCAATGGACCAAAAAGTCAGGGCCATCGTCCTTTTCCATCGGACAGCCGGACGAAGCCACGACTCGAATTTCAGGCCTGGTAGCCGGCACGTATGTGTTTACGCTTACGGTGACGGACAATGATGGAGCCCAGTCATCGGACGACGTGACCATCACAGTGCATAAGAGCACCACCCCGCCAGCCAATGAAGTACCCCAGGCTGATGCAGGTAAGGACCAAACCATCACGCTTCCGACCAGTACGGTTACCCTGGATGGTTCGGCATCGACAGATGCAGACGGGTCGATTTCCACGTATGCGTGGAAGCAAACTTCCGGACCATCTGCTTCATCCATCGGTGAGGTGAGCAGTGCCCAGACCAAAGTATCGGGTCTGGTAGCCGGCACCTATGTGTTCACGCTTACGGTGACAGACAATGACGGAGGTAAGTCTTCCGATGAGGTCACCATTACGGTCCACAAAGCCGCCACCACCCCGCCAGCCAATGAAGCACCCCAGGCTGATGCAGGTAAGGACCAAACCATCACGCTTCCGACCAGTACGGTTACCCTGGATGGTTCGGCATCGACAGACGCAGACGGGTCGATTTCCACGTATGCGTGGAAGCAAACTTCCGGACCATCTGCTTCATCCATCGCTGAGGTGAGCAGTGCCCAGACCAAAGTATCGGGTTTGGTAGCCGGCACCTATGTATTCACGCTTACGGTGACTGATAATGATGGAGCGGAATCTTCGGACGATGTGACCGTCCAGGTGCGCAGGGCTACCACCACGGCTCCGGCCAATGAACCACCTCAGGCAGACGCGGGTAAGGATCAAACCGTTACTCTTCCGGTCGATAGTGTGCTCCTGGATGGTTCGGCGTCGACAGACGCAGACGGATCAATTTCTACATACCGGTGGGCGCAAAAGTCTGGTCCTTCCTCTTCAATTGCGCAAGCTGGCAGGGCGAAGACCACGGTGTCCGGTTTGGAAGCAGGCAGCTATGTATTTACCCTTACAGTGACAGACGATCAGGGAGCTTCTTCTTCCGCTGAAGTATCTATCGTAGTTAAACAGGCGGCTAATCAGTTACCGGTAATTGTCTTAGATACGGCTAAGAACATTTATTCGCCCAATACGAGTACTGTACTGGATGGTTCTGCCTCTTATGATCCTGATGGTAAAATTGTAAACTATAGCTGGAAACAAGTGTCGGGACCTTCCGATGCGGCAGTGGCAGATACCACCCAGGCGAAAACTCAGGTTTCTAATCTGGTAAATGGCACCTATACCTTTACTTTGACGGTCACTGATGACCGGGGAGGTAAAGCTTCCAAAGATATCGCGATCGGTGTCTATGATATACCGAACCAACCTCCGGTCGCCCAGGCAGGACATGACCGATCCATCATACTGCCTCAAGACTCGGTAATGTTGGACGGTTCCGCCTCTTATGATCCTGATGGAAGAATTGTGAGCTATCAGTGGGAGGCCATGACCGGGCCCAGCCAGGCCATCATATCCAATCAGAATAGTGCCGTATGCCGGGTAGAAGGACTGGAGACAGGCACTTATGACTTTAAGCTCACTGTCACAGACAACAATGGAGCCATTGGCGTGGCAACCGTGAGTGTCTATGTGGTACGCGCTCAAGATACCACAGCCACCAAGTTCAGAATATACCCCAATCCGGTACATGATCAGCTTCAGGTTGAACTGAATAAGGACGTCACAGGTTTGATCATGTTCCGCATCATTGACGTCAACGGACGGGTAGCCAAAACATATCAGTTTGGTGCTTTGCCGGCGCACTTTTCGAAAGCGCTCGATGTAAATGGATTGGCTGCGGGAATTTATTTCATTCAGTTGATTGAGGACAATCAGCTTCGGGATGTCAAGAAGATGATTAAATATTAGATTGGGCGCTCCGGATTATTTCGGAAAGGCCTGTAGTATGCGTGACGGGCCAGTTGTAGCATGGGCAGATCCCCGTCGCTGTCTCCATAGGCATATATTTCTGAATATCGGGAAAGATCAAGCTCGGCTCTTATTCGGTTGACTTTTTCGTAGCCATGGCAATTTCTACCGCTGATTTTGCCGGTTAACTTCCCGTCTTTTACTTCCAGTCTCGTTCCAATAAATGAAATACTTAGGAGCTCACACCAGGGAAGGACCCACTCTTCGGCGGACGCCGAAACGATGACAATGCGGGCGTCTTCTTCCCGCAGGCGCTTAAGGGTCTTTATGCCTTCTACCCTGATCAACCCCGGAAGTACATCCTGGGAAAACTGGTAGCATTTTTTTTGAAACTTGTCATAGGGCATGTGGCGGAAGAAATAGGTAAGCATGGCTTCTTTGGCTTTCCAATTGGCGATGATACCCATCTTAAATAACAGCAGATAGGGAGACAGGAAGATCAGTCCCAGGTAAAGCCTTGTATCACCATGAATGTATCGGATTATTTCGATGAGGGTATCTTTCCGGGTTAAGGTACCGTCTAGATCAAACAAAGCTAACTTTCTGGAAGGTCCGGTCATTGCACTATAACTTGGTACGTTTGAACACAGATTCCGGCAAAAATTTGATCACCTGCATGATCCAACGCCATACCGGCTTGACATATACCACGTTTGTTCCTTTTCGTAAAGCGGAATATACGGTGCGAGCGACTTTCTCCGGATCGGCAGTCAGCCGGGCAGGAAGATCGAGGTGTTGGGTCATTTTAGTATATACAAATCCAGGTTTGACCGTGATCACCTGCACCTTTTTTTTGAACAAGTCATTTCTCAGCCCCGACAAATACGCAGTAAATGCAGCCTTGGTGCTGCCGTACAGATAGTTGCTACCCCGGCCTCTATCTCCCGCGACGGAACTAATGCCTATGATCACCCCCTTTTCTCTGTTTCCAAAAATCTCGGCAAACTGATTAAGCACCGATACCGCTCCCGAATAATTCACGTCGATCATGTTTCGCGACATTTTCCAAAAGGCGGCGGCATCTTTCTGCTCATGCATCACCCCTGCTGCATAGACGACGATATCCGGCATGACCGGTAGAGAACGAACAAAGTTTGCGTGAGAGTCAAAATCTGCGGCATCAAAAGGAAACACGGATGCCTCCACCGAATACCGGTTGGCCAAGTCCTTTTTTAAGCGTTCCAGCTGGTCTGTATTGCGGCCGGCCAGTTGTAAGGACATCCCATGACCGGCGAAATTCCGCGCCATCGCTTTGGCCATGTCTGAGCCGGCCCCAAGGATTAAAACTGTCTGATGATTCGCCATCGATAAGCCTGTTATATGTGTTTATTCTGAGGTGATACCCAAACGATCCGATTGCAGTGACCGGAATTTAAAATCGGGATTATATTTTTTGACGAGTGCTTTGAATCTTTCTGCATTCGGGTAGCTTTTCCAGAATATTTCCCGTTTCATTCTAGCATCCTTAGTCAGGTAAAGCCGCCCTCCATAATCCAATACTACCTGATCCAGTTCGTCCAGGAAAGGAAACAAGTCTTTGCGGACCGGAAAATCCAAGGCTAATGTACATCCTTCCATGGGAAAGCTGATTAAACCGTTTTGTTTGCCAAAGATTTTGAATACGGCCAAAAAGGAACCCATCCCTTTTTTATTGATCCTGGTGAGTATATCCACCATCCCTTGCTCGCTGCTGTCCATGGGCAAAACAAACTGATACTGGAGGAACCCATTTTTACCGTACCCTTTGTTCCACTCCAAAATTTTATCTAACGGATAGAAAAACGGATCATAAGGGATGACGTTGTTGATAATCTTCTTGGTGTTTTTTTGATAATAAAAGAAGTTAAACGCCTTGACCGAGTATTGATTGAGCACAAATGACGGAAGGTTCACCGGGAATGTGAACATGGTGTCCGAATAGGGTTTTAACATCTCCCTTTTTTGCTTGTCACTGAGTTCGTCAGGCTTTGCATGTTCTCCAGCCATCAGAATGCTCCTTCCAAACCCGTTTCCACCTTTAAGGCAATCTATCCACGACATGGTATAAGTGTACCCTTTATATTCATGGAATAATTGCAGGAGTTCCTGAAGATTAGCGGCCTTTAACTGTACTTGCCGGATGAACGAGGTCCGTATCTTCTTTAATTTGAATTTCACCTTCAGGATAATACCGGTCAATCCCATGCCGCCTCGGGTTACCTCAAAGAGCTCTTCATTAAAAAAAGGAGAACAGGTGACCACTTCACCGCTGGCAAGCATGATATCCATTTCCATGACGTGATCGCAAAAGGAGCCATCTACATGATGATTCTTCCCGTGAATGTCGGAAGCGACGGCTCCCCCCACGGTAATGTATTTGGTGCCAGGCGTGACAGGAAGAAACCATCCTTTGGGCACAATAAGCTCCAGGATCTGATCTAATGTCAGCCCTGCTTCACATTCGAAGATCCCCAGGTCCGGGTCAAAACTCAGCACATAATCGCATGACAAGGTGGATAGCGTATTGCCCTCCAGCGAAGCATCTCCGTAACAGCGGCCGTTTCCCCGGGAAATATATGGCTTGTCATCTCGGGTCAATACCTTTCGAAGCTCCTCGGTGGAGGAAAATCTGAACTCGTCGGACTCGATGACGGGGTAGTTACCCCAGTTAGCGATTTTCTTCATCTGTATTTGCTTTCTTGGTGTAGACTTCTATCAGGCTGTAATCATTTCTCCTGGGACCGGGGAAAGAATCTACTTTTCTGTAATATTTTTCTAAGGAATCCCGTATTTCAAAGGGATAAAAATTATTCAGTATCGGCACATACTCGTAAAGCACGATATCATAGTACCCTTGCCGGATCTTTTGGTCATAGCCCTGAATCTGTTTCTCAAACATGGCCACATCTTTGTGATACCACAAAGGAATGTTGGTGCCGGTTTCCAGGGGATACTTGATTATTTCGGCCAGAGGGGTAAGCTCTGTCATATTGAGCATCTTGAGATTTTCTCCGTTGTGCGTTACCTCTGGCCTATTGAGTAACCTCTTGACCCCCGAAATTGTCGCGTCCGGCATATAAATGCCTTTAAAAGGCCTCCACGGTGAGAAGCTCCATTTAGAAAGGTCGTGGTTTTTGGCATCTGCGGTGTCCTTATCATTCGTATTCAATAAGTATGTGCGGATAGATACCACGGATGAATCCACCTTCTCCGCATTAGGGAATATCCTTGCGATATAACGATTAGCGTACTGCCATGTTCTTGAGGACCACCACAGCATGATCAGGAGCGCCGTCAGGATTAGGGGGAATGGCTTTTTGAAGTGGATCTTTTCGGCGATGCCCGAGGTGGAAGCAATATAGGCGATAGCGAAACTGTGAAAAAAGATGTTATTATATTCGGGAATATAACTCGTCACCTGGAAAATGGACGCTTCAAACAATATGGCAGATACCAGGACGGAGAACAAGACGAATTTCTTGTCCGCAAAGGCTTTTCGGCCCTCTCTAAACCGGTATACCCATATCAGCGCAATAATAATGAGGTAAAATTTTATCCAATCTGATTTGCCAAAAAAGATATCCATAATGTCATACACGGACAGGCGGGAAGAATGGGGGGCTTGCCCGTAATTAAACCAGTAGCCGATATGATATGGAACAAAAGGCGTGATGATGCAGACAGCGATGAGGGCCAGGAATCCGATAAACCAAAGGGCCGGCCAGATTTTTTTCTCGTAGATCGCGTGACAAATGATCAAGGACAAGGCTGTGAGCAGGGCAAACGCTCCGGCATCCTGTTTCGTGAAAATGGACAGGAAAACGAAAAGCGCTGAAAAAAATAAGTATACCCATTTTACCCTCCCGTGACTGAATATATACCGGAGAAGAAAGGCAATGGCAATCAGTTCAAAGACGATTACGGTGTGATTGTACCACGGCCAGAAATTCACGAATGAGAATGAAATCAGGAATAAGAGAATGGACAGCAGCCTGATCCCCGGCTTGACGTTCAGCGATCTAAGGATACTGCGAAAAGCCAAGGCAGAGAGGATATTAATAAAAGCCTGCGCCTTGATTAACGACAGCATATAGGGCCCGAAGATTTTAAAAAAAGCGGCGGGGATCAGCCAGTATCCAAATCCCATGGGAAGGCCGAAATCCCTATAGGGAACCTCTCCCAGGTACAAGCGGTAGGCTCCTTCCCAGGACAGGAAGATGTTGATCCGGTAGGGAAAATTTAAAAACGTCGGGAAAATCGAAAAGCCGGCAATTAACAGCCACTCGACTACGGTAATTGTTTTATCTTTTAGGATATGATGGATGCTTTTCATGAAAGAAGTGCGCTAAGGACAGCTGTTTAGTTAAAGAAAAGGAGTATGGTCTGTTGCGGTTCTCAGGCAAATAGTTTATAGTCCTTGAAATAGATCAGGAAGTAAAAACTTAATATCCATAGAAGAATGCACGATTGTATGAAACGATCTTTATATAAGATTTTAGTGGGAGACCCGGTGTCCTGCTTGATATATATCAGCTGCAGGTACCTCATTAATCCTGCGGTCACAAATATGCCCGTGTAATAAAGCCGGTAGGTTTCTAATCGCCGGATGACTTCCGGGGATAACGTGTACATCAGATACGAAACGATCATGATTGCAGATACCACAGCAAGGCTCACATTCAAAAAATCGAGATTGTAGCCCGATATTGCCTTTCTCATTTCGTTTCCGGAAGTCTCTTTAAGCAAGATGTCGTCCCGGCGCTTGGCAAGAGCCATAAATAAGGCCAGCAGAAAAACCATGACCATGAGCCATTGAGAAATGCCTACCGAGGCAATCGCTCCACCTGCTTTTATGCGGAAGACAAAACCCGCGGAGAGAATGAAAATATCCAGAATAGACACATCTTTTAATCCAAGCGAATATCCCAGGTTTAGGACAAAGTACAGTACCAGGATGAACAGAAATTTACTGCTGATAAACCAGGCAACGGCAAATCCCGTGATGAGGCTAAGTCCCATGAGGCCAAACGCCAGGTGGACGGACACTTTTCCCGCAGCGAGCGGCCGATGTTGTTTCACCGGATGCAACCGGTCTTTTTCTATATCGCGGTAATCGTTGAGGATGTATATTCCGCTGGCCACGAGGCTGAAGGCGAGTACGCCCCAGGTCACCGAGATCAGGTCCTGGATATTAAAAAGGTCCCCGGCGAAAAACAAGGGTATATATAAAAACAGGTTCTTTACCCAGTGTTTTGGCCTGAGCAGAATGATCAGTTGCTTCAGTTGGGAAAACATTCCAAGGGAAACAGCAGGACTGTAGCCTTCTATTTTTGTACTTTCTCCCATTGCGCAGTGTTAAAGTTGTACGACTTGATGGGGCGGGCGGGATTGCCGGCCACCACTGTGTAATCAGGCACATCCCGGGTCACCACGCTTCCTGCAGCCACTACGGCATGCTTGCCAATGGTCACCCCGGCGGTGAGGACAGCTCCGGCTCCGATCCAACAATCGTCTTTCACGACGATCGGTTTTGTGTGACAGGGCTGATCCTTGATAGGAATATCCACGGCTTCATAACCGTGATTCAGCCCCGACATCACCACGTGCTGGGCGGTGATGACATGTTGGCCGATCTCTAGGGGCCCGATCAGCGTATTGTTAAGGCCTATAAAGGAATGATCCCCGATCTTTACGTCTCCCATGCCATTATTAATGACACAATAATCCTCGATGACCGCTCGGTGACCCAGAATAAATTTATTAAAAGGCAGCACGTCTCTTCTTACCGAAGCACGGATCACGCTACGCTTTCCCCTTTGATGAAAAAAGGGATTGATCAACGCGGACACCCATTTTCTGGGCCGTGCTTCCCCCGAAGGAATCAGACACCAAAGCACCCTTTTCTTCAGGGCCGGGCTTGTTTTTATTTTAGTGACGAGATCCATTTCTTTGCGCCGTTGTGCATTCGATAGCCGTGTATATATTATTCAGGATATTGGTCCAGCTGTGGCTTTTGGCCAGGGCGATCCGTTGTTGTTGCAATTGCACATTGTCTTCCTCCATGGCCCTGTCGATCAGGGATACATAATCACCTCCGGGCTCAGCCAGGTAGGTATATTTCTCAAAGGGCCGCATACCTATGGTTTTGGTGGCCACCACCGGTTTTCCCATGGCCAAGTATTCATCAATTTTCAACGGATAGTTGCCGATGGTGATGCCGTTAATGATTTGGGGATTGAGGCAGACATCCATCGCCCTGATGTATGCAGGCACTTCCTCGGGGGCCTTTCGCCCGCAGAAGGTCACATTTTTCAGCTGGTGTAATGCACTGGCCTGGAAAGCCGCGTCTTCCGGGCCTACCAGCACCAGATTCCAGTCGGGTCTTTTGCGGGCTATGTCTGTCAGGGCGTCAATATCCATCCTTTTAGCGGTCAGCGCTCCCACATATCCCAAAACCGGTCCCCGGAGTTGTTCTATCTCAGCAGGAAGGGGATGCGCCTGTTCATGATCAAACAGGGAAAGGTCAATACCTGATCCTACGTTATAGATGTTGTCGTTGTATGGTTTCAAAAGGCCCATCAGGTAGTCCGAATGCGTCACGATCAGATCGGACTTCCTGGCCAGCCGGGGTTCCAGGGTAAGCCCATGTTTTCTCCAATAGTCTACGCCGAGAATATAATCGCGGTCGTAATACAAATAGATATCGGGTCGAAGCAATTCCTTCAGGTAATAACCCCGGAACAGGTCTTTGTCATTGATCAGAATGAAATTAGAGAACCCCAGTTTTTCGGCCACTCCCAAAATGGCAGCGGCCAGCCGTTTGTTGTTGACCCGGTTGAACCAGGAAAACACCCGGGTATTGGGAATCCAGTTCACGGATTCCAATACCACAGGAGGATAGAAATTCCAGAATTGGTCTCCGAGCCTGACCAAGCTTTCCTCGCTTCCCTTTACTACGGCGCGGTGCTTCTGCAAGGCAGGATCGTGGCCGCGACTTATCAGGGTCTTCCGGTCCAGAGGAGGATTGACATACAGCACCCTGTTTTGTTTGGCCAATTCCCGGGCCACATGCTTGGAAGTACTGCTAAGCGGAGTATGCCAGGGATTCAGGCTGATGATAATGAAGTCGCGGTTTCTCATGTCCTTGCTGTCTTGGAATGGCTTATGCCCCGATGTCGGGCGATATGTTCAGGCCAAACCGGCCTATCCCTTTACGTTCGGCTATTTTGATTAGATCCCTGCAATGTGGGTCGCTAAAAGAAAAACGCTCCTCCATGCCCTCAATCAGGCATTTCAGGCCGCTGAACCGGGCCAGGAATGCAGGATGCCCCCGGTAAAACACATACTTGTTTTTATCTTCGTCCTCGCAGTAGAGCCAGTTTCCGGCCTCTTCGTTCTGCATTTGGTTCCCGGCGGTGTCTGTCATAGCAAACTGTTTTCCAATGGGGTTTGCAGGCATCGCTGCAAACTGCTCAGCACAAAAGTAAAAGGGATACCTCCACCAAAAGATGCCATTTCGTAAGTAGGCAATAATAGTTCGTGAACGTTGGCCGGAGCGCGGCCCGACACAGAGAATCCCCTCTAAAAAGGCGTTTTCTGATCCCGGAAAAGTAAGTTAGGACAGCAATTTCTGGCGAAGCAGGAACTCAAGTTTGTGATTTACATCCAGCAACTTGTCGGTAAGTTCGTGATTTTCTTTTCGAAGGGTGTAGAGGTGGTAGGCTTTGTCGATATTTTCCTGGAGATCCTTTTCGTTCCAGGGTTTAGGGAAGTATTTATAGACCTGGCCTTTGTTGATGGCGTCTATTACGGCGTTGATATCGGCGTAACCGGTGAGAAGCATTCTGAGCGGTTCGGGGTGCTCTTCCAGGATAGATTCAAAAAACTCAATGCCCGTCATGTCGGGCATCCGCTGGTCAGAGATAATCACGTGAATTTCATGGTCCCCCAGTATCTTGCGGGCCTCTTCAAGAGAATCCGTGGTAAATACATGATAAATACGCCTGAAATTCGCTTTGAAAGCAGTCAGGTTATTTATCTCGTCGTCGATATAAAGTACCTTTACCTTTTTCTCCGTATCTTCCATACCTTAATTTTGCGACAAAACCGCAAGATAGGTCGTATCTTGTCGAAATCGGCAATAAATATAGCACAAATTACTCATACAAGTTAAAATTATGAAAAATATATTTAACTTGACATATATTTAAATATGTGCAATTTTTGTGGGTTTTTTAAATCGTTTTATGTGTCATGCCCAATCCTTTTTTGAATTTCAAAAATTACCAAAATATTCCGGCCGGTCCCCAGGATGATGTGACCCGGCCGGTTTTTTTCCGGCCCGGGCATGAGTCTGAGGCGGCCGCACTTAGCGACCTATTACGCGAAAAACCTTATCTGCAGGTCAATGACCGTATTCATGATCAGCTTACGGGACTGATGGAGTCCCGGAGCCCGGCCGACGATTTTACGGGGGAAGCACTGGAGGAGGCCGTCACCCACCACCTGAACGGCTGCCCCGAATGGGCCTACGGCGTGTGGGTGTATTATCCGTGGAGTGAAAAGCTGATCCATGTGCTGGATGAAGCGGAGTTCGTGGAGATGCGGACCAACCGGAATCTCTATAAGATTACCCGGGAAGAGCGCGCACGCCTGGCCGGCTGCAGGATCGGGGTGATCGGGTTATCCGTGGGGCAGTCCGTCGCCATTTCTCTGGCGATGGAACGTAGTTTCGGAGAAATCCGGATCGCGGATTTTGATACCCTGGAACTGAGTAACATGAACCGGATCCGTACCGGATTACATAACCTGGGGCTTCGCAAAACCGTCATTCTTGCCCGGGAAATTGCCGAGATAGATCCCTTTTTGCAGATCAAGTGTTTCGATGAAGGCGTCACCAAAGATAACCTGGACCGCTTTCTCCACGAAGGAGGCACCCTTGATCTGCTGGTCGATGAATGTGATAGCCTGGGCGTTAAAATACTGTGCCGAAAGCGGGCCAGGGAAAATGGAATTCCTGTGGTCATGGATACCAGCGACCGGGGAATGATCGATATAGAACGCTTTGACCGCGAACCCCAACGGCCGATTTTACACGGTTTTGTACAGAGTGTGGAAGACAAGGATCTGAGCCATCTTACCTCGGAGGAAAAAGTGGATATCGTATTGAAGATTGTAGGGGTGGATACCGTTTCTATGCGGGGTAAGGCCTCCATGTTGGAGGTGGAGCAGTCCATTTCCACCTGGCCGCAATTGGCGACTTCCGTGATTTTAGGGGGAGCCGTTACCGCGGCAGTCATCCGGCGGATCTTGCTAAAGGACGAAGTGCCTTCGGGCCGGTTCTTTGTCGACGTGGATGAGATCATACCAGGATCTGGCGATCCGGCACCGGACTATGGATTTGAAAAAATGGTGCCTGCGGCTTTTTCCTGCCAAAAAATGACCGAGATTGCCGGTCCACTGGCAGCCGGAGCTCAGCAGCGGGGTGCCTTGTCGCTTAGTGAAGCCCAGCTGCGCAGCTTGGTAGATGCCGCCCGGCACGCGCCTTCCTCGGGCAACGATCAACCCTGGAAATGGCTCTATCGGAATGACCGGTTGTTTTTATTTCATGAATACTCACGTTCCTTTTCTTTTGGGGATTATCATAACATCGCTTCCTACATTTCCCTGGGTACAGCCATCGAAAACCTGTTTCTGCAGGCGCTGACCATGAATATCCAACCGGAGATCGCGTTGTTTCCCCTGGGACCCTCTAACGACAACCGCCTGATTGCCAAAATAGATTTCTTTCCGCTGGATTCAGCCAATCCGCCGTTCAATCCTGCCGTGGCCAAAGATTTGGTGAAATACATTGCCGCCCGGCATACCAACCGCAACAATGCCGGCCGGGTGCCGATCCATGGTCCGGCGCTGCAGGCGATCACCGAGATCGTCCACACGATGAAAGGGGCAGAGATACACTGGATCAGGGAGGAACAGAAGATCAGCCGGATGGGCGCCATCATTTCTGACTGTGACCGGATTCGCCTGCTGCATCCTCACGGACATCACGATTTCATCAAACGGGAGATGCGTTGGAGCCCGGAGGAAGCCGAGGAAAAAAAGGACGGCATCGATGTGGCCACCCTGGGAATCAGTGCGGCTCAGATGTCGGCTTTGCAGTTGATCAAAGATCCCAGGGTCATCCATTTCCTCAATGAGATCCATGGCGGAAGCCTCTTTGAGACGGTTTCTGAAAAGAGCATTGAATGTGCCTCCGTGCTGGGATTGATCACGATGCCCCGGTATAGCCCGGAAGATTTTGTCCGGGGCGGCCGGGTGATAGAGCGGGTTTGGTTGTATGCCACGAAACTGGGCCTGGCTTTGCATCCGCTGATTGCCCCGTTGTATTTCTTTCCCCGGGTGCTCTATGGGGGAGGTGAAGGGTTGAGTGCGCAGGATGCGGACAAAATAGGGGAATTAAGAAGGCGATTTCTGGAGATCGTTCCCCTGGGTGAGGGTATGGCTGAGGTGTTTCTTTTTAAGCTGGCCGTAGCTCCGGAACCTGAAGTGAAAGCGCTACGCCTTCCTCTTGACGAAATATTATGTATCGACAATGATTAAAAGAGTAGAAATAAGCGTCTTCCCCTCGCACTTGAGACCTACAGATTGTGACAGATATATAGAAGGGCATAAAAAGGTTTTGGAAGCTTACGGCGTGACCCAAGTCACTTCCGCAAGATATGATTGGAAGGAACGTGACTCTACTTATATTGTGATCGTGGAAGAAATGGAGACGAAACGGATGCTCGGAGGCGCGCGCATCCAGTTAGCCGAACAGGGCCACCCTTTGCCGATTGAGATGGCGATCAACGACCTGGATCCGGCCATTTTTACGCTGGTGAAAGAAAAAGCGGCCCGGGGAACGGCGGAGTTTTGCGGGCTGTGGAACTCCAGGGAAGTGGCGGGCTATGGAATAGGAAGCGCCATTCTCGGCCGGGTGGGCGTAGCCATGTTGGAGCCTTTGAAGCTGGGCTCGATGTTTATCCTCGGTTCACCGGCCACCGTCCGGGCCGGCCAGAGCGTCGGTTTTGAAGTGATACGCTCTCTGGGCATCAACGGGACGTTCTATTACCCGAAGGAGGATTTGCTGGCGACGGCCATGATCGTGGATGATCCCGACAGGATTCCGGGCGCAGATCCTGCCTCGCGGGAGGCTATTTTTTCTCTGAGGAGAACCCCGGTGCAGACCACCACCGAAAAGGGACCCAAAGGAGTCTTGGAAGCGCATTATAATCTGGTCATTGAGACGGATTAGGTGCTAATACCGGAAAGCATGGATATTCCTCGCCAGGTAATAGGTCTGAGAAAAATCTTTTTGTGGCTTGTCTTTTGGACGGCCATAGGTGCCGGCCGTGTCCATGCCCAGGACACGATCGTATATTCCCACCTCTCGGAGCGGATCATTATCGGCAGGCAGGTGGAAATCCTTCGCGACGGCACCGATTCCCTTACCCCGTTACAGGCCGTGCAGTCCACCGGCTTTCGAAAATCAACCCAGTTGGTGCCCAATATGGGTACCGACGACGCTACCTTCTGGCTGAAGTTTACGGTCCTCAACCAGGCCAATACCCAGCATTTGCTGCTTAACCTGGAGAATCCGGTGATCAATGAAGTGGAGCTCTACAGTGTGGAAAACGGCCAGGTCTATTCCCTGCAAACGGTGAACAACCGGCACAAGTTCGGTCATCGCCGTTACCCCTATGTCAATGCGGTACTTTACCTGCCGGTGCCGGAAGATTCCACCAGAGAGTTCCTGTTGCGCATCAAAAGCAGCGATCTGATCGTTTTGCCGCTGACCGTGGCTTCCGACATCGGCATCAATGAATTGAATACGCACAACGAAAATATTATGGGCGTTTATGTGGGCATTATCCTCGCCTTGCTCGCCTATAATCTGTTTATATACTTTTCGGTGAAAGACCGGACCTATATTGTCTATGTGTTTTATTTGCTGTTCATCAGCCTGACCCAGCTGACCCTGCTGGGATATCCCTTTAAATATTTCTGGCCCAATTCCCCTTCCTTTGAGCACCTGAGCATCATTTTGTTTCCGGCCCTGGGCGGTACTTTTGCCATTCTTTTTACCAAATTCTTCATCAATACCCGGTACTTTGTGCCCAAGATCGACCGGCTGTTCATTCCGGTTTTTGTGGTCTACTTTCTGGCGTTTGTCTTCCGGCTGTTGCATTTTGACAATTTGAGCTACCGCATGATCGATCTCAACGGCATGGTCGGCGGCACGCTGGTGTTTTTATGTGGAATCCTGATTGCACTGAAGGGGTTCCGGCCGGCAAAATTTTTTGTTTTTGCGTGGTTAATCTTTATCTTAGGGCTATTGTTATTCTCCCTGAAAAACCTCGGGATACTTCCCTATAATTATTTTACGAAGTATACAATGTATTTCGGCACTTGTGCGGAAGCCATATTGCTGTCTTTCGCCCTGGCCGACAAGATCAATACCTATAAGAAGGAAAAGGAAATTTCCCAGGCGAAAGCCCTGGAAGTCATCCGTGAGAAAGAGCAGTTTGTCCGCGAACAGAACCTGATCCTGGAATCTAAAGTCAAAGAGAGAACGCAGCGGCTGGAGCAAACAAACCTCGAATTGAATGAAGCCATGCAGAATCTGAAGGTAGCGGAAAGCCAGCTGGTCCACGCCGAAAAGATGGCGTCGTTGGGGCAATTGACCGCCGGAATTGCGCATGAGATCAATAACCCGATCAATTTCGTCAAGTCCAACATCAAGCCTTTGAAGCTGGATGTGGCCGATATGATGGAGTTGATCCGGCGATACCAACAGATCGATGAACACAATGTGGCGGAAAAGTTAAAGGAGATTAAGGCTTTCCATGAAGAGATTGACCTGGAGACCCTGAACAAGGAGATTGCTTCGCTGTTGACGGGCATCGAAGAGGGGTCCTCCCGCACGGCAGATATCGTCCGGGGGCTGCGCACCTTCAGTCGGGTCGATGAGGGCGAGTTGAAAAAAGCGGATATTCATGAAGGGATCAATGCGACGCTGACGCTGATCGGCAATATCATTCCCGACAATGTCACGGTCGTCAAAGACTATGGGGATGTACCTATGGTAGAATGTTATCCCGGTAAGCTCAATCAGGTCTTTATGAATATATTGACGAATGCGGTGCATGCCATTGCGGCCAAAAACAGTACCGATCCTCAAAGCATCCGGATCAGCACATCGGCGGCGGACGGACAAGCCAGTATTCGCATCGCGGACACGGGTGTCGGCATCCCGGAGGCGATCCGGACCAAGATCTTTGATCCTTTCTTTACCACGAAGGACGTCGGAGAAGGAACCGGTCTGGGCCTGTCCATGGTATTCAGCATCATACAGAAACACCATGGACAAATTGAAGTCTTTTCCGCCTGCGAGGACCACGGACAAGGATCGGGCGCCGAATTCGTGATTACCCTGCCCGTAAAACAACCGGTAAACGGCTGAGGATAATGAGGACGATTAAACGCTATTCTATCTTATGCATGTGTGGCATGCTGGCCATGCTTTCCGGTCACGCGCGTGCCGAAGGGGACACCACCTTTGTGACCCAGAACGCGGCCGTATTGCTGGATCACAGCCGTATTTCTATTTTCCCCGACATTACCCAGACGCTGCCTTTTCAGAAAATCAGGACCCTGACGGCCTTCCGTCACCCGCGGCAATCCATTCCCAATCTGGGCGTGACCAGCGCCACGGTGTGGTTTCGGTTTACCCTGTTCAACCAGTCCAATGAGCAGCGGCTGCTGGTGAGTGTCCGCAATGCCAACCTGAACCAGATTCGCTTGTATTATCCGGTGAGCAACCGGGGAAACTACACCTACGCGGAAGGCGGAGACCTGATCCCTCAGACCAGCAACCAGTACGGACATCAGCATAACCTCTTCGAGGTGCCGATACCCCCCTACAGTTACCGGACCCTTTATCTGCGGGTCAATTCCAACGGCCAGATCGAGGTGCCCATCTACGCCGGCACGTTTGATCATGTCATTGCTATGATCAACCGCGATGACGTAACCTTCGGGATCTACGCCGGGATCATCCTCATCATGATTTTTTACAACTTATTCCTGTACTTTACGGTCCGGGATAAAAGTTATCTCTATTACATCGGGTTTATCTTTTTCGTGGGTTTTGCCCAGTTCTGCCTCCAGGGCCAGGCTGACCTGTTATGGGGTGCGTCATCTTTCATGACCTTAAGGAGCGTCAACTGGTCGATTGCCCTGGCGGGGATTGCCACCCTGCTTTTTTCCCGGGTATTCCTCAGGACCCGCGAGCGGACGCCCGTCTTCGACAAAGTATTGGTCGGTTTCATCATCATGGAGGCCTGTACCATCATGCTGACGCTGTTTGGCGCCTATAATGTCAGCTACATCCTGCTGGACATTATTGCCTTTTTATACAGCTTCGCGCTGTGGGGGATTGCCATTAAGTTCACCCTGGACGGATTCCGTCCCGCGAAGTTCTTTCTCATCGCCTGGTCGTTCTATCTGCTGAGCGTGATCCTCTATGTGGTCAAGGATTTCGGGGTGATCCCTTATAATTCTTTTACCGCCAATATCCTGCTGATCGGCTCATCGGTGGAAATTGCCCTGTTGTCGTTTGCCCTGGCCGACACCATCAATGTGTTCCGTAAAGAAAAAGAGCTGTCCCAGATCCGTGCCCTGGAGGCTTCCCGGGAAAAAGAACAGTTTGTCAAAGAACAGAATACCATCCTGGAATCGCGCATCAATGAACGGACCTATAAGCTGCAACAGCTGAACATGGAACTGAAAACCGCGCTGGACCACCTCAAGCATACCCAAAGCCAGCTGGTGGATGCCGAAAAGATGGCGTCCCTGGGACAACTGACCGCGGGTATCGCCCATGAGATCAACAATCCGATCAATTTTGTCAAGTCCAATATCAAGCCGCTCCAGCTGGATATCTTTGAGATCAAAAAACTGATCAAGGAATATGAGCAGATCAATGCCGGTAACTTATCCGACAAGCTGGACGAGATCCGGCAACTGCGGGAGAAAATGGAGTTTGAATATATCATGCAGGAGATAGACACCTTGCTGACGGGTATAGAAGACGGAGCCACCCGCACCGCTGATATTGTCAAGGGACTCCGGTCTTTCAGCCGGGTCCATGAGGCAGAGGTCAAGGAAGCGGACATCCATGAAGGCATCGATACGACGCTGATGCTCCTGTCCAATATCGTTCCCCCCAACCTGGAGATCGTCAAAAACTACGGAAAGCTTCCCAAGGTGAGCTGTTATCCGGGCAAACTCAATCAGGTATTCATGAATATTCTCACCAACAGCATACAGGCGGTCAAATCCAAACCGCACCGGGATCGCGACCGGATCACCATTACCACCAAGAGGTCGAGAAATCAGGTGGTGATCAGCATGGCCGATACCGGACCGGGCATACCCGAAGATGTGCGCGTCAAAATCTTTGATCCTTTTTTTACCACCAAAGGGGTGGGAGAAGGCACCGGGCTGGGTCTTTCCATCGTCTACACGATCATTGAAAAGCATTCCGGAAAAATTGAAGTCGTATCCCAACAGGGAAAAGGGGCGGAATTTATTTTAACTTTACCCATAAAACATCCGGAACTGGCAAGAGACAGCCTGTCGGAACGCGTTCCGACCTCCAACTCCTCCCAATAAACAGTGTTTTTATTATGGCTACGGAAAGAATACGCATCCTCTATATTGATGACGAAGTCAACAACCTGAACGCCTTCCGGGCAAATTTCAGAAGAACCTACGAAATCTACACGGCGACCAATACCCTGGAAGCCCGAAAAACCCTGCAAAGCATTCCTGTGCATGTGATCATTGCCGATCAGCGCATGCCGGGGACTTCCGGGGTCGAGTTTTTTAACGTCATCAAAGAAAATTATCCCGATCCGATCCGGATCCTGCTGACCGGGTATACCGATGTAGAAGATCTGATCGATGCCATCAATAAGGGGCAGATTTACCGGTTTATCCGCAAGCCATGGGATGACTATGAGCTCCAGAATACAATCCGCAACGCCTATGAGATCTACACCACCAAAAAGGAACTGGAGAGCAAGATCGAAGAGCTGGAAAAGGCCAATGACGAGCTCAGCCGTTTCATCTACAGCGCCTCTCACGACCTGCGCTCTCCGCTGATGTCTGTGCTGGGAATCATCAACCTTTCCCGGCTGGACGATTCCGTGTCGGACCCTAATGGTTATCTGAAAATGATCGAAAGCAGCATTCTGCGCCTGGACGGATTCATTCAGAAGATCATTGAATATTATAAGAACACCAAGCTGCAGCCCGATTATGAAAAGATTGATTTCAATGCGCTGATCTATGATTGCATCGAGGCTTCCCGTCGCCAGAACAACGCCGTGGAATTTCAGGTGGAGACCGAACAGGAGGGAGAGTTTTACGGGGATGTGTTCCGCATCAGCGTGATCCTCAATAATCTGATCTCCAACGCGATAAAGTATCAGAATCCCGATAACAAAGATCCTACGGTGAAGTTGACTGCCCAATCGGACAGCCATAAGGCGGTGCTCACCATAGAGGATAACGGCATCGGCATTCTCAGCGGTCACCTGAACAATATTTTCAAGATGTTCTTTCGCACCAAAAATATCAACAAGCCTGGTACCGGCATTGGACTCTATATTGTCAAAGAAGCGCTCACCCGGATAGGAGGTAACATCACCGTCTCTTCCGTGTACGGACAAGGAACCAAATTCGTCATTACTATACCCAGTCAAAATGCAAGAAAAGGCTAAACATCCTGATTTTATCCTGATTGATGACAACGACATTGATCTCTTCCTTCACGAAAAAATTATCCGCCTGCAGGGGCTTTCCGATACGGTACTCTCTTTCCGGAGTGTGGCTGCGGCATTGGATTATTTCGCAACATTCACCCATGACACGGATAGCTACCGGCAAACCATCACCCTGCTTGATCTTCAGCTGCCGGAAATGAATGGCTTTGACTTTTTGGATCATTTTAACGGCATGCCCGCCACCATTGTGGACAATACCCGGGTATTTGTGCTTTCCTCTACGCTGGATCACGGCGACCTGAGCCGCAGCCATGCCCATCAGCTGGTAGACTGTATTCTTCGCAAGCCGCTTCATCCCGAGGCGTTGAAGCAGGCACTCTCCGATTATGCTTTTGTCTGAGCGAGGGCCGCTTGCCGGGTAGATGGGCTGAAATGACAAGTTTTCGGGCCGTTTCGACTTGGTATGCGGGATAGGGATTCGGATTTTT
>Ga0164242_10002074_pt1 | contig 23360 bp, 20 predicted proteins | sample OricomgcompostMG_FD_108783 | JGI IMG/M metagenome (GOLD analysis project Ga0164242, IMG submission 108783) | Miracle-Growth compost microbial communities from Emeryville, California, USA - Original compost - Miracle growth compost (MG) ... | reverse complement strand
CGACGGCCAGCTCTGGAGCATCGTCGAGTTCCAGCACGTCAAGCCGGGCAAGGGCGGTGCCTTCGTCCGCACGAAGATGAAGAACGTCGTCACGGGCAAGGTCGTCGACAAGACCTACAACGCGGGCGCCAAGATCGACATCGAGACGGTCGACCGCCGCGACTACCAGTACCTGTACAACGACGGCGACTCGTTCGTCTTCATGGACCAGACGGACTACGACCAGATCAACGTGCCCGCCGCCACCGTCGGCGACGCCGCGCACTTCATGCTCGAGAACCAGATCGTCACGATCGCGATGAACAACGGGAACCCGCTCTACGTCGAGCTTCCCGCCTCGGTCGTGCTCGAGGTCACCTACACGGAGCCGGGCCTGCAGGGCGACCGCTCGAGCGCCGGCACGAAGCCCGCGACGCTCGAGACCGGCTACGAGATCCAGGTCCCGCTCTTCCTCGAGACCGGCACCAAGGTCAAGGTCGACACCCGCACGGGCGAGTACCTCGGCCGCGTGAACGACTAGATGTCTGCACGCACGAAGGCCCGCAAGAGGGCCCTCGACATCCTGTACGTCGCCGACCTGCGGGGCATCCCGATCCCACAGGCGCTGGCCGCCGAGGCCGAGCGCGCCGCGAACGAACCGGCACGCGAGGCGTCCTGGCTGTACGCCCGCGAGATCGTGGACGGCGTCAACGACCACCGCGCCGAGATCGACGAGCTGATCGAGACCTACGCCCACGGCTGGACGCTCGCGCGCATGCCGATCGTCGACCGCGCCATCGTGCGCATCGGCGTGTGGGAGCTGCTCTACAACCCCGAGGTGCCGACCGGCGTCGCCATCTCGGAGGCCGTCGAGGCGGCGACCGTGCTGTCGACCGAGGACTCGTCGGGCTTCATCAACGGCCTGCTCGCGAAGATCGCGCAGACGGCAGGCGACGACGAACCGAGGGATGCCTCGCGCCGCGCCCGCGGGGAATAGCCGGCTCGCCGGTCAGGGCAGCACCGAGAGCGTCGCGCAGTTCGAGCCGGCCGTGATGCCGTCGACGCGCTGGGTGAGCCACGCGATGGCCGTTCCCTGGTCTGCCAGCAGCGGGCTGATGTGGTTCGTCAGCAGCCCGTCGCCGAGGTTCGGGACCGGGATCGGCACGTAGCTCACGTCGCCGCCGCGCCTGCACCAGTCGACGGCGAGCTGCCGCGCCTGCGCGTGCGGGACGATGTCGTCGGCGACCCCCGTGGCGACGCGGACGGGTCCGGACGGTACGAGGGTGCCGAGCTTCTGCGCGGCCAGTGCCCGCTGAATGGCCGGTTCCTTCGCGGCGATCTGCATCAGCGTCTCGCCGTCGTTCGTCCAGCCGCTGCTCTTCTGGAAGGCGTAACCGGCGAGGCCGTCGCCGATGCACGCGGTCGCGAGGTCTGCGAGTGCGGCCCGGCCCGCGTCGTTCACGTGCGCCGCGACGATCGGTGCGAGCGACGGGTACGACTGCAGCAGGCTGTTCAGCGTCCAGCCGAGGGCGCCGGCGAGGGCGCTGCCGTCGATGCCCGCAGCGACGGCTGCGAGGTCGGCCGGCGGTGCGCCGACGTAGCTGCCGACGAGGTTCACGTCGGGCGCGTAGCTGTCGCGGAGTTCGGCGGCGGCCGCCGTCGCTCCGCCGCCCTGGCTGTAGCCGTAGAGGCCGACGCGCGAGCTTCGGGTGACCGAAGCGCCCGGCACCTGAAGCGCCGCCCGCGCGGCATCCAGCACCGCATGCCCCTCGTCCACGCGGTTGACGTAGGTATGCACGCGATCGGTGGTGCCGAAGCCGAGGTAGTCCGTGACCATGACCGCCACGCCCTCGGCGAGCAGGCGGTACGCCGCGATGTCTTCATAGCCCACGGAGACGGTCTGACCGTTGAAGATGATCGGATGCTGCAGCGCGAGCGACGGCGCGCACTGATCACCCTGCCCCATTGTTCCCGGAGCCAGCACCACGAGAGGACGGGCCCCGACACCGCGCCACGGGGCGGCCGGCTCGAGGTAGGCACCCGTGGCTGCGGCGCGCACGCCATTGCTGTCGGTCGTCGAGTACATGACCCGCGTGGCCGTGCCCGGCAGGGTGCCGACGGCGGGCAGCGTGAGACCCGCACCCAGCTCCAGCGGCTCGCTGCGGATCAGCGCGCCGTTGCGCGCGGGCAGCGCGGCCGGCGGGTTGTAGAACGCGGGAATCGTGACCCCGCGCGAGACCTCGAGCTGCGTGCTGCTTCCGGCTGCCTCTGCCGGGGCCGCCGTCAGCGCGGCCGCACTCGCCAGCGCGACGGCCGCCGCGGCGGCCATGACGATTCGCAGGCGCCCGACCCGCGCCCGAGCGGTCGACTCTGACCAGATCATCTGTGCCCCCACACCGCCGGCTCCGTCGCCGGCTCCTTATTGAACCTAGAGTCAATAGCGGGGATTCGGCAAGCCACGATGGTCGGCGCGCCGCTTACGCTCGAGGCGATGGGCGACGACGAGCGACTGCAGGCGAACGAGGTGCGACGCGAGCCGCTCGAGTACGACGCGTTCCTCGCGCACCGCACGGTGAGCCGCCTGCGTGGCATCGCACTCGTCGACGGTCTCGAGGTTCCGTGGTCAGTCATAGAGAAGTCGACGGATCTCGCTCGCGCCTCGCGCTACCTGCGCGACAACGCGGAGCGCGAGTTCCAGGCATATGCCTCAGGGCTGCTCGACGAGCTGGGGCCCGCGGTGCGTGCGCCGCGCCTCGTCGGTTCTCGGGCGGCGCCCGACGGCGAGCTGACGCTGCTGCTCGAAGAGGTCGTGCACGATGGGCCCCGGCCGCTTGACGCGCCCGCGCTGCTCACGGCAGCGCACGACGTCGGCACCATGGCGGGACGGTGGTGCGGCCGAGTGCCGGGGGAGCCGTGGCTGTTCACCGGCTGGGTCGACCGGCACAGCCAGCCCGAGGCCGTCGCCACCGCCCAGAACACACTGAGCGGGCTGCGCGCCGAGGCCGCCGCACAGCTCGGTGACCTCGTGCCGACCGCGCTGCGGCTCATCGAGGCGCAGCCGCGCCTGCGCACAATCCTGGAGTCACTGCCCCAGACCCTCTGCCATCACGATGCGGTCGGCGCGAACGTGTTCGTGTCGTCGGGGCAGACGGTGCTCATCGACTGGGAGTCGATCGGGCCAGGCCCGGTCGGCGCGGATCTCGCCTCGCTGCTGTTCTCCTCTGTCCGACGTGGCGACGCGCGGGCATCCGTCGTCACCGCGATCATCGACGACGCGGTCGCTGTCTACCTGGCCGGCGTGCACGAGCAGAGTCCCGCAGTGACGCCGCGCGACGTCCGGATCGGTTTCGACGCGGCCGTGTGTCTGCGCTGGAAGCTCATCGCCGATCTCGCGGTCGCAGTCGAGACGGGACGCCCCGTGCGGCGGGGGAGTCTTCCCGATGAGCCGCCCGCGCGGGCCCAGGCCGAGCTCGTCGCGCTCACCGACCTGCTGCTCGCGTCGGCACGCCGCGCGCTCGGCGCGGGCCAGTGAGCGCCAGCTCGACCGCCTCCGCGAGCCTGGCGACGGCAGCTGCGTCGGCGGCGCTCGCGCCGAGCCCTGAGGAGGCCACCGCGAGCGCGCCGGTTGCGGATGCCTCGGCCAACGCCCGTGGGACGTCGGCACCTCGCGCCAGCGCCATCAGCAGCCCTGCCACGAGCGCGTCGCCCGCCCCGCCGCGCCGTTGACGACGACCCTGATGCCGGCATCCCCGGCGCTCTTCGTCAGCACCCCACGGTTATACCGGAGCGAGCGCACTCAGCCTGCTCGGCGCTCCGCCGCCTGCGCCGCTGATAGGGTTGACGGCGTAGGCACTCTTTAAGACCGTCCCGTGAGGCGGAGAAGGGAGTCGGCGGATGAGCACGAGAATCGTGCTGAATGAGGCTGACATCGCCCGAGCATTGACTCGGATCTCCCACGAGATCCTCGAGTCGAACCGGGGAACGGAGGGCCTCGTGATCCTCGGCATCCCGACGCGCGGGGTCCCGCTGGCGCGGCGCATCGCGGACAACATCGGGCGGATCGAACCCGGCAGCAGCGTCTTCGCCGGAAGCCTCGACGTCACCATGTACCGCGACGACCTCGCCCACACGCGCACCCGCACCCCGGGCCGTACAAGCGTGCCCGCCTCGATCGACGGGGCGACCGTGGTGCTGACCGATGACGTGCTGTTCTCCGGGCGCACGATCCGCGCCGCGCTCGACGCGCTGAACGACATCGGCAGGCCGCGCATCGTGCGCCTCGCCGCGCTCGTCGACCGCGGCCATCGCGAGCTCCCGATCCGCGCGGACTTCGTGGGCAAGAACCTGCCGTCGGCGTACGACGAGCGCATCAACGTGCACCTCGCAGAGGTCGACGGCGACGAGTTCGTCGCGATCGAGTCGAAGCGCAGCGAGAACGAGGGCGGGGTGGATGCCTGATGCGGCACCTCCTCTCGACGAAAGACCTCTCCCGCGAGGCCGCGATCGGCCTGCTCGACATCGCCGAGGACATGGCCGAGGTGCAGAACCGCGAAGTCAAGAAGCTGCCGACGCTGCGCGGCAAGACGGTCGTGAACCTCTTCTTCGAGGACTCGACGCGCACCCGCATCAGCTTCGAGGCGGCGGCGAAGCGCCTGTCGGCCGACGTCATCAACTTCAGCGCGAAGGGCTCCAGCGTCTCCAAGGGCGAGAGCCTGAAGGACAGCGCGCAGACGCTGCAGGCGATCGGCGCCGACGGGGTGGTGATCCGGCACCAGGCATCCGGTGCGCCCTTCACCCTCGCGACCAGCGGCTGGATCGACGCCGGCGTGATCAACGCGGGCGACGGCACGCACGAGCACCCGACGCAGGCGCTGCTCGACGCGTTCACCATGCGACGCCGCCTGCACGGCGCGGCGAGCCGCGGCAAGGCGCTCGACGGGGTGGCCGTGACGATCGTCGGCGACATCCTGCACTCCCGCGTCGCCCGCTCGAACGTGTGGCTGCTGCACACGCTCGGCGCCGAGGTGACGCTCGTCGCACCGCCGACCCTCGTGCCCGTCGACACCAGCACCTGGCCGGTCGAGGTGGGCTACGACCTCGACGCGGCGATCGACGACGGCGTTCCCGACGTGCTCATGATGCTGCGCATCCAGGCCGAGAGGATGCATGCCGCGTTCTTCCCCAGCGAGCGCGAGTACGCCCGCACCTGGGGGCTCGACGACGAGCGCCTCGGGCGGCTCGCAGGCGACACCATCGTGATGCACCCCGGCCCCATGAACCGCGGCCTCGAGATCTCGGCGGCCGCCGCCGACTCGCCGCGCTCGACCGTTCGCGAGCAGGTCGCCAACGGGGTCTCGGTGCGCATGGCGGCGCTCTATCTGCTGCTCGCGGGCGAGGAGGACTCCTGATGGCGTATCTGATCGAGGGCGCGAGGCTGCCCGGCGGCGACCGCGGCGATCTGCTCATTGAGGACGGCGTCATCGTCGAGGTGGGCCAGGGCGTCGATGGGGCGGATGCCACGCGCATCGACGCCGACGGCCTGATCGCCCTTCCCGGGCTGGTCGACCTGCACACCCACCTGCGCGAGCCCGGCTACGAGCAGTCCGAGACCGTGCTCACCGGAACCCGGGCCGCCGCCGCGGGCGGCTACACGACGGTGTTCGCGATGGCGAACACCTCGCCGGTCGCCGACACGGCGGGCGTCGTCGAGCAGGTGCTCTCGCTCGGCGAGGCCGCCGGCTACGCGACCGTCCGCCCGATCGGCGCCGTCACCGCCGGCCTGAACGGCGAGCGGCTCGCCGAGCTCGGCGCCATGGCCGCGAGCCGCGCCCGGGTGCGCGTGTTCAGCGACGACGGCTTCTGCGTCGCCGACCCGCTGCTGATGCGCCGCGCGCTGGAATACGTGAAGGCGTTCGACGGCGTCATCGCCCAGCACGCCCAGGAGCCACGGCTCACGCAGGGTGCGCAGATGAACGAAGGCGCGCTCTCGGGCGAGCTCGGGCTCACGGGCTGGCCCGCCGTCGCCGAGGAATCCGTCATCGCGCGCGACGTGCTGCTCGCCGAGCACGTCGGCAGCCGCCTGCACATCTGCCACGTGTCGACCGCCGGGTCCGTCGAGGTGATCCGCTGGGCGAAGTCGCGCGGCATCCGCGTCACCGCCGAGGTCACGCCCCACCATCTGCTGCTCACCGAGGACCTGGTGCGCGGCTACGACGCCCGCTACAAGGTGAACCCGCCGCTGCGCCGCCGCGAGGACGTCGAGGCGCTGCGCGCCGCGCTCGCCGACGGGACGATCGACATCGTGGCGACCGATCATGCGCCTCACCCCGTCGAGGCGAAGGACACCGAGTGGGATGCCGCGGCCAACGGCATGGTCGGCCTCGAGTCCGCGCTGTCGGTCGTGCACGCGGCCATGGTCGCCGACGGCCGCCTCGACTGGGCCGACGTCGCCCGCGTCATGAGCGCGAAGCCGGCCGAGATCGGCTCGCTCGACGGGTACGCCGCGGGCCTCTCCGCGGGCGCGCCGGCGAACGTCACGCTGTACGACCCCGAGGCCGGCCGCACCTTCTCGACGGAGGACCTCGCCGGCAAGGGCGTCAACTCGCCCTACCTCGGCCTCGAGCTGCCCGGGCGGGTCGTGCACACCTTCCATCACGGCCGTCCGACCGTCGCCGACGGCCGCGTGCTCGCGCCGGAGGAGGTGGCGCATGCCTGAGTGGGCCTCCACCCTGATCGTCGTCGCCGTTCTGCTGCTGATCTTGTTCGGCATGTGGCAGGGGTGGCGCGCCAACGTGCGCCGCTCGGCGCACCTCGTCCCCTCGCACGACGTGCCGGCCGGGCTCGGCGCTCCGCTTGCGGCGGCGCGCGCGCTCTACGTCGGCACGACCGCGCACGGGAAGCCGCTCGAGCGGCTCGCGATCGCGGGGCTCGGATTCCGCGCCCAGGGCTCGCTCGCGGCGCATGCGGCCGGTCTCGTCGTGAGCCTCGACGGCTCGGAGGACGTGTGGGCGCCGGCATCCGATCTCATCGCCGCCGGCCCCGCGCAGGTCGCACCCGACAAGGCCGTCGAGAAGGACGGGCTGCTCGCGGTGAGCTGGCGCCTCCATTCGGCGCACAGCGCCGAGTCGACGGGCGAAGGGACCATCGTCGACAGCTACTTCCGCGTCCTCGAGCCGGAGAAGACCGGCTCGCTCTACGACGCGATCGACTCTCTCACCGCACAAGAAAGCGAGGTCTGACGTGCCTGTTCCTTCCCCCGCCGTCCTGGTGCTCGAAGACGGCGCCCGCTACGAGGGGCGTGCATACGGCGCCGAGGGCCGCACGCTCGGCGAGCTCGTGTTCGCCACCGGCATGACCGGCTACCAGGAGACGCTGACCGACCCGTCGTACGCGGGCCAGATCGTCATCCAGACGGCGCCCCACATCGGCAACACCGGGATGAACGACGAGGACATGGAATCCCGCCGCATCTGGGTCGCCGGCTACGTGGTGCGCGACCCCAGCCGCGTCGTCTCCAACTACCGCTCGATCCGCACGCTGGACGACGAGCTCACCTCGACGGGCATCGTCGGCATCTCCGGGGTGGACACCCGAGCCGTGACCCGTCGCATCCGGGACAAGGGTGCCATGCGCGCGGGGATCTTCTCCGGCGCGGACGCAGCACTGTCCCAGGGCGAGCAGCTCGAGATCGTGCGCGAGGGCGCAGAGATGACGGGGCTGAACCTCTCTGCCCAAGTGTCGGTCGCCGAGGCCGCCGTGACGCCGGCCGTCGGCGAGAAGCTCGGCAACCTCGCCGTGCTCGACTTGGGCGTGAAGCAGTCGACACTCGACAACCTCGCGGGGCGCGGCTTCGAGGTGCACGTGCTGCCGCAGGACTCGACCCTCGAGCAGATCCTCGCGATCGACCCCGTCGCCGCCTTCTACTCGAACGGCCCCGGTGACCCGGCCGCCTCAGAGGCCCAGGTGCAGGTGCTGCGCGGCGTGCTCGACAAGCGCCTGCCGTTCTTCGGCATCTGCTTCGGCAACCAGCTGCTCGGCCGCGCGCTCGGCCTCGAGACCTACAAGCTGCCGTTCGGCCACCGCGGCATCAACCAGCCGGTGCTCGACAAGTCGACCGGCCGGGTCGAGATCACGGCGCACAACCACGGATTCGCCGTCAAGGCGCCGAGCAACGACGAGCCGTTCGACTCGCCGAACGGCTACGGCCGGGTCGAGGTGAGCCACGTCGACTTGAACGACGACGTGGTCGAGGGCCTCAAGGCGCTCGACATCCCCGCCTTCTCGGTGCAGTACCACCCCGAGGCGGCGGCCGGCCCCCACGACGCCAACTACCTCTTCGACCGGTTTGCCCAGATGGTGAAGGACCACATTGCCTAAGCGCCCCGACATCAACAGCGTCCTCGTGATCGGCTCCGGCCCGATCGTGATCGGCCAGGCGGTCGAGTTCGACTACTCCGGCACGCAGGCGTGCCGGGTGCTGCGCGCGGAAGGCGTGCGCGTCATCCTCGTCAACTCGAACCCGGCGACGATCATGACGGACCCCGACTTCGCCGACGCCACCTATGTCGAGCCGATCACCCCCGAAGTGATCGAGTCGATCATCCAGAAGGAGAAGCCGGACGCGATCCTGCCGACCCTCGGCGGCCAGACCGCGCTCAACGCGGCGATGCAGCTCCACGAGCGCGGCATCCTCGAGAAGTACGGCGTCGAGCTGATCGGCGCCAAGGTCGACGCGATCCGCAAGGGCGAGGACCGCCAGGTCTTCAAGGAGCTCGTCATCGAGGCGGGGGCCGACGTCGCGGCATCCGTCATCTGCCATTCGATGGACGAGCTGCTCGCCGGGGCCGAGAAGCTCGGCTACCCGCTCGTCGTGCGCCCGTCGTTCACCATGGGCGGCCTCGGCTCTGGCTTCGCGTTCGACGAGGCGGACCTGCGCCGCATCGGCGGCGCCGGCCTGCACGACTCGCCGACGCACGAGGTGCTGCTCGAGGAGTCGATCCTCGGGTGGAAGGAGTACGAGCTCGAGCTGATGCGCGACACCGCCGACAACACGGTCGTCGTCTGCTCGATCGAGAACGTCGACCCGGTCGGCGTGCACACGGGCGACTCGATCACCGTGGCTCCGGCGCTCACGCTCACGGACCGCGAGTACCAGAACCTGCGCAACATCGGCATCGAGATCATCCGCCGGGTCGGCGTCGACACCGGCGGCTGCAACATCCAGTTCGCCGTGAACCCCGAGACCGGCCGCGTCATCGTGATCGAGATGAACCCGCGCGTCTCGCGGTCTTCCGCGCTCGCGTCGAAGGCGACCGGATTCCCCATCGCGAAGATCGCCGCGAAGCTGGCCATCGGCTACCGCCTCGACGAGATCCCGAACGACATCACGCGCGTCACGCCGGCGAGCTTCGAGCCGACGCTCGACTACGTCGTCGTCAAGGTGCCGCGCTTCGCCTTCGAGAAGTTCCCGGCGGCGGACCCGACCCTCACGACCACCATGAAGTCGGTGGGCGAGGCGATGGCCATCGGGCGCAACTTCTCGACGGCGCTGCAGAAGGCGCTGCGCAGCCTCGAGAAGCGCGGCTCGTCGTTCCACTGGGGTGCGGAGGAGCGCAGCGTCGAGGAGCTGCTCGAGGCGGCGAAGACGCCCACCGACGGCCGCATCGTGCTGGTGCAGCAGGCGCTGCGGAAGGGCGCGACGCCGGAGCAGGTGTTCGAGGCGACCGCGATCGACCCCTGGTTCATCGACCAGATCGCGCTCATCAACGAGGTGGCCGAGGACATCCGCCAGGCGGCGACCCTCGACACCGCGACGATGCGCTGGGCGAAGGAGCACGGCTTCTCCGACGTGCAGATCGGCGAGCTGCGCGGCTTCGGCGAGGCGGATGTCCGCGAGGTTCGGCACATCCTCGGGGTGCGCCCCGTCTACAAGACGGTGGACACCTGCGCGGGCGAGTTCCCGGCCCTCACGCCGTACCACTACTCGAGCTACGACCTCGAGACCGAGGTCGAGCCGAGCTCGGGGCGCAAGGTGATCATCCTCGGCTCGGGCCCGAACCGCATCGGCCAGGGCGTCGAGTTCGACTACTCGTGCGTGCACGCCTCGTTCGCGCTGCACGACGCGGGCTTCGAGACGATCATGATCAACTGCAACCCGGAGACCGTCTCGACGGACTACGACACCTCCGACCGCCTGTACTTCGAGCCGCTCACGCTCGAGGACGTGCTCGAGGTGATCCACGCCGAGTCGCAGTCGGGCGAGCTGGTCGGCGTCGTCGTGCAGCTCGGCGGCCAGACGGCCCTCGGCCTCGCGACCGGCCTCAAGGAGGCCGGCGTCACGATCCTCGGCACGAGCCCCGAGGCGATCGACCTCGCGGAGGAGCGCGGTCTCTTCGCCGGCATCCTCGAGGACGCCGGCCTGCTCGCCCCCCGCAACGGCACCGCCTACGACCTCGAGGGGGCGCGGCAGGTCGCCGGCGACATCGGCTACCCGGTGCTCGTGCGCCCGAGCTACGTGCTCGGCGGCCGCGGCATGGAGATCGTCTTCAGCGAGGACCATCTCGTCGACTACTTCGCGCGCATCGGCGACCAGGGCATCGTCGGGCCGGGGCATCCGCTGCTCGTCGACCGCTTCCTCGACGACGCGACGGAGATCGACGTCGACGCCCTCTTCGACGGCGAACGGCTCTACGTCGGCGGCGTCATGGAGCACATCGAGGAGGCGGGCGTGCACTCGGGCGACTCCAGCTGCACGCTGCCGCCCGTCACGCTCGGCCGCTCCGACGTCGCGAAGGTCATCGAGGCCACGGAGAAGATCGCTCGCGGCATCGGCGTGCGCGGCCTGCTCAACGTGCAGTTCGCGATCAGCGCGGGCGTGCTCTACGTTCTCGAGGCGAACCCGCGGGCGAGCCGCACGGTGCCGTTCGTCAGCAAGGCGCTGGGGATTCCGCTCGCCAAGGCCGCGAGCCGCGTGATGGCCGGCGCGACGATCGCCGAGCTCATCGCCGAGGGCGTGCTGCCCGAAGCTGACGGCTCCGCCGTGCCGCTCGACGCACCCGTCGCCGTCAAGGAGGCCGTGCTGCCCTTCAAGCGCTTCCGCAATCGCGAGGGTCAGGTCGTCGACTCGCTACTCGGGCCCGAGATGCGCTCGACCGGTGAGGTGATGGGCATCGACCGCGACTTCCCGCGCGCGTTCGCGAAGAGCCAGGCGGCCGCCTACGGCGGCATCCCCTCCTCGGGCACCGCGTTCGTGTCGGTCGCCGACCGCGACAAGCGCAACATCGTCCTGCCCGTGCTGCGGCTCACCGAGCTCGGCTACCGCGTCGTCGCGACGGAGGGCACCGCCGAGGTGCTCGCCCGCAACGGCATCACGAGCGAGACCGTGCGCAAGTACAGCGAGAGCGACAAGGAAGGCGAGTCGGTCGTCGACATGCTGAACCGCGGCGAGGTCGACCTGGTCGTCAACACCCCGACCGGCGGCTCGACCCGCCACGACGGGTACGAGATCCGCGCCGCGGCCGTCGCCGCCGACAAGCCGCTGTTCACCACGATCAGCGAGCTCTCCGCCGCCGTGGCATCCATCGAGGCGGTCCGGGCCGGCTTCGACGTGAAGAGCCTGCAGGACTACCAGCGCGAGCGGGAGGCACGGGCGTGAGCGACTTCTCGTTCGGGGGAGTGCTGGCCTCGGCCCTCGAGGCCTTCGGCCCCCTGTGCGTCGGCATCGACCCGCACGACTTCCTGCTGCAGGAGTGGGGGCTGCCGTCGTCGGCGGCCGGCGTCCGCGAGTTCGGGCTGAGGGCGGTGGATGCCGCGGCCGGCCGCGCCGGTGTCGTGAAGCCCCAGGTCGCGTTCTTCGAGCGCTTCGGCTCCGCAGGGTACGCCGCCCTCGAAGAGGTGCTCGCCGCCGCCCGCAGCGCCGGGCTCATCACCATCGCCGATGCGAAGCGGGGCGACATCGACACGTCGCTCGCAGGCTACGCCGAGGCGTGGCTCACGCCCGGTTCGCCGCTCGAGGCGGATGCCGTCACCGTGAACCCGTTCCAGGGCGTCGGCTCACTCGCCGGCGCGATGGAGTACGCCGCCGGCAACGGCAAGGGCATGTTCGTGCTCGCGGCGACGTCGAACCCCGAGGCGGCCGAGCTGCAGGGCGCGAAGCTCGCCGGTTCCGGCTCTGATCAGGCATCCCCCGGCACCGTCACGGTCTCCCGTGCCATCATCGATGGTGTGAGCGCGTTCAATTCGGGTCGCGTCGAACAGGGCCCCGTCGGTTCTATCGGCGTCGTGCTGGGGGCCACGGTGAACCTCGCCGCTCTCGGCGTCGACGTCACGACGCCGCATTCCCCGGCCCTCCCCGTGCTCGCGCCGGGGTTCGGCCATCAGGGCGCGAAGGCGACCGCGGTGCGCTCGCTGTTCGGGGCGCTCGCCCCGTTCACGCTCGTGTCCGAGTCGCGCAGCCTGCTGCAGGCAGGGCCGCGCGGGCTCGCCACCGCCATCGACGCCCGCGCCGCGGAGCTGCGAGCCGCCCTTGTCTGAGCCCGAGATCGTCGAGGACGGGCGGGCGGCGCAGCAGCGGCCGACCCCGCCCGAGGTCGACCGCGCCGCCGCCTCACGCGCGGCGGTGGCGGCGCGGCGCGCCCGCGCCGAGCTGAAGGCGCAGATCGCCTCCGGCCGGCGCAGCGCGGAATCCGTGCTCGACGAGGGCGCGCGAGACCCGGGCGGTCCCGCCGGGACGCTGCGCGTCACCGACTTCCTGCTCGCCATCCCGGCGATCGGGGTCACCAAGATGCGCGCCACCCTCGACCGGCTCGAGATCTCCCCGGTGAAGCGCGTCGGCGGCCTCGGCCGGCATCAGCGCGAGCGGCTGCGCGAGTTCCTGCGCGAGCGCGCCCGGCTCTCCGCGAAGATGCGCGGCGCGGGGCGCCTCATCGTGCTCGCCGGCCCCACCGCCGTCGGCAAGGGCAGCGTCTCGTCGTACATCCGCGAGAACTACCCCGACGTCGTCTTCTCGGTCTCGGCGACGACCCGCAAGCCGCGCCCCGGCGAGATCGACGGCGTGCACTACTACTTCGTGGACGACGCGGAGTTCGACCGCATGATCGAGGCGGGCGAGTTCCTCGAGTGGGCGACCGTGCACAACCTGAGCCGCTACGGCACCCCGCGCGGGCCGGTGAATGCCGCCCTCGCGGCGGGTCGCAACGTGCTGCTCGAGATCGACCTGCAAGGCGCCAGGCAGGTGCGCGCCAACGACCCGAGCGCGCTGCTCGTCTTCCTCGCCCCGCCGTCGTGGGACGAGCTGGTGCGCCGCCTCGTCGGCCGCGGCACCGAGTCCCCCGAGGAGCAGCGCCGCCGGCTCGAGACCGCGAAGGTCGAGCTCGCCGCCGAGGGCGAGTTCGACCGTACCGTCGTGAACACCACCGTGCCGGAGGCCGCACGCGAAGTCGTAGACTTGATGTCTGTGCCGCCACGCGCGCACGCGCGGGACTGACCCGCGCCCCTGATCTTCCCCCGATAGGAGAACCCCCATGGCGACGTCCCAGAAGGGCATCATCGACCCGCCGATCGACGAGCTGCTGAGCAAGGTCGAGTCGAAGTACGCGCTGGTCATCTTCGCGAGCAAGCGCGCCCGCCAGATCAACGACTACTACGCCGACCTGCACGAGGGCAGCCTGTTCGACAACGTCGGCCCGCTGGTCGACTCGTCGGTCGACGACAAGCCGCTGTCCGTCGCTCTGCACGAGATCAACGAGGACAAGCTCGTCATCAAGCCGATCGCGGAGCAGTAGCGCGCGTGGCTGCAGATGCCGCCGGGGCGCCCCGACTGACCATCGTCGTCGGGGTGACCGGCGGCATCGCCGCATACAAGACCGTGTCGCTCGTGCGCGCGCTCGTGCTCGCGGGGCACGACGTGCGGGTCATCCCCACCGCGTCGGCGCTGCGCTTCGTCGGCGCGCCGACGTGGGAGGCGATCAGCCGCAACCCGGTCACGACCGAGCTCTATGACGGCGTCGACGAGGTGCGCCACGTCGCGCTCGGCCAGCGCGCCGACCTCATCGTGATCGCGCCCGCGACCGCCAACACGATCGCCAAGCTCGCGCACGGCATCGTCGACGACCTGCTCACCAACACGGTGCTCGCCTCGAAGGCGCCCGTCGTGATCGCGCCCGCGATGCACACGGAGATGTGGCAGGCGCCCGCCACGCAGGCCAACGTCGCCACGCTGCGCGAGCGCGGCGTCGTCATCGTCGGTCCGGCCTCCGGCCGGCTCACCGGCAACGACGCGGGGCCGGGGCGCATGGAGGAGCCGGAGGCGATCGCCGAGGCCGCCCTGAAGCTCGCCGCGGGCAGCGCCCCCGGGCCAAACCCCGCGGCGCAGGCATCCGCCGCCCGCGCCCGACGCGCCCGCATCGACACCGCGAGCGATGCGGCGCGCCTCGACCTCGACGGGCTCCGCGTGGTCGTGACCGCCGGCGGCACGCGCGAGCCGTTCGACCCCGTGCGCTTCATGGGCAACCGCTCGAGCGGCAAGCAGGGCATGGCGCTCGCCGCCGCCGCGGCCGCCCGCGGCGCGCAGGTCACCCTGATCGCCGCGAACATCGGCACGGATGCCGTGCCCGAGGGCATCACCGTCGTGGACGTCACCACGACCCTCGAGCTGCAGAAGGCCGTGACGGATGCCGCCAGCGAGGCCGACGTCGTCATCATGGCCGCCGCCGTCGCCGACTACCGGCCGGCGCAGGTGCAGCAGGGGAAGATCAAGAAGGAGCACACGGGCGACCGGCTCACGGTCGAGTTCGTCGTGAACCCCGACATCCTCGCGGAGCTGTCCGCCGCGAAGCACGAGGGGCAGATCGTGGTCGGCTTCGCCGCCGAAACCGAGCCGGACCCGGCCACGCTGCTGGAGCTCGGTCGCTCGAAGATCGCCCGGAAGGGCTGCGACTTCCTCGTCGTCAACAACGTCGGCTGGCACCACGGGTTCGCAACAGACGACAACGACGTCCTCGTCCTGAACCGGCGCGGGGATATCGTGATGGAGGCCTCCGGAACCAAATTGTCGGTGGCCGACCGTATCCTCGACGCGACGCTTTCCCGCGTCTGAAACACCGATCGCCTGACGCGAACCAGACGCTTCCGGCCCTATCCAGGGAGATCCATGTCCGCTTTGCGCCTGTTCACCTCCGAGTCCGTCACCGAGGGGCACCCCGACAAGATCTGCGACCAGATCTCCGACGCCATCCTCGACGCGCTGCTCACCGTCGACCCGAAGGCCCGCGTGGCCGTCGAGACGCTCGTCACGACCGGCCAGGTGCACGTCGCCGGCGAGGTGACGACCTCCGGCTATGTCGAGATCCCGCAGATCGTGCGCGACAAGATCTCGTCGATCGGCTACACCTCATCCGACGTGTGGTTCGACGGCCGCTCCTGCGGCGTCTCGATCTCGATCGGCGCGCAGTCGCCCGACATCGCCCAGGGCGTCGACGACGCCTTCGAGACGCGCGAGGGCTCGAGCGCCGATGAGCTCGACCGGCAGGGCGCGGGCGACCAGGGCATCATGTTCGGCTTCGCCGCCACCGAGACGCCGCAACTCATGCCGCTGCCGATCTGGCTCGCGCATCGCCTGTCGGAGCGGCTGGCGGCCGTCCGCAAGTCGGGCGAGCTCGACTTCCTGCGCCCCGACGGCAAGACGCAGGTCACGATCGGCTACGACGGGCTCACGCCGAAGACCATCGACACGGTCGTCCTCTCGACGCAGCACTCGCCGTCGATCGGGCTCGGCGTGCTGCGTGAGGCCGTCGAGCGCATCGTCATCCGCCCGGTGCTCGAGACGGTCGACCTCGACGCCTCCGCGCTCAAGCTGCTGATCAATCCGACCGGCAAGTTCGAGATCGGTGGGCCGCACGGCGACGCCGGCCTCACTGGCCGCAAGGTCATCGTCGACACGTACGGCGGCGCTGCCCGCCACGGCGGCGGCGCCTTCAGCGGCAAGGATCCCTCGAAGGTCGACCGCTCCGCGGCATACGCCATGCGGTGGGTCGCGAAGAACGCGGTCGCCGCGGGCCTCGCCGACCGGCTCGAGGTGCAGGTCGCCTACGCGATCGGCGCAGCCCACCCCGTCGGGCTGTACGTGGAGGCGTTCGGCACCGAGAAGGTGCCGCTCGAGACCATCACCTCGGCGATCCGCGACGTGTTCGACCTGCGGCCCGCCGCCATCATCCGCGACCTCGAGCTGCTGCGCCCGATCTACTCGCAGACGGCGGCATACGGCCACTTCGGCCGCGAGCTGCCCGACTTCACGTGGGAGCGGCTCGACCGCGTCGACGAGCTGCGCAGCGCCGCAGGCCTGTAGGCGAAGGCGGCAGCCATGGCATCCGCCGTGCCCGCCGACGCGCGGGTTGCGCGCGTGCTCATCGACACGCCGCTGCCGCAGCTCGACCGCCTGTTCGACTACGCCATCCCTCCCACGCTCGCCGGCCAGGTGGTACCCGGGGTGCGGGTGACCGCGCCGCTGCGGGCCGAGGGGCGGCTCGCCGACGGGCTCGTGGTCGAGCTCGCCGAGACGAGCGACTTCGCGGGGGCTCTCTCGCCCCTGGAATCCGTCGTCTCACCCGCGCGCGTCCTCGCCCCGGAGGTGTGGGCGCTCGCCCGGCGTGTCGCCGACCGGCAGGCGGGCAGCGCGAACGACGTGCTGCGACTCGCGATCCCGCCGCGCTCGGTCGCCGTCGAGCGGAAGTGGCTCGAGAACGGCTCACCAGCCATCGAGCCGCGGCCGGCACCCGCGATCGCGGGCTACGAGGCCGGGCGCGTCGAGGCCGCCATCGCAGCCGGCGAGCGCATCGCGCTGCGCAGCCTGCCCGGCGTGGTCGAGCTTCCCGACGGCACCTGGGTGGGGCGGTGGGCCGTCACGCTCGCGCAGGCGGCCGTGCACGCGCTCGCGGGCGGCGCCAGCGCGATCCTCGCGGTGCCCGACTACCGCGACCAGGAGCAGCTCGAGGCGGTGCTGCGCGCCATCGCGCCCGCCGGCGCGGTCGCCTGCCTCGATGCCCGGCGCACCAACGCGCAGCGGTATGCCGCCTTCCTCAGCTGTCTGGGGGACGTGCCGCGAATCGTCGTCGGCAACAGGTCGGTCGTCTACGCGCCCGCGGCACGGCTCGGCCTTCTGGCGCTCTACGACGACGGCGACCCGCTGTTCGCCGAGCCGCTCGCACCGTACGCGCACGCCCGCGACGTGGCGCTCGTGCGTCAGGAGCAGCAGGGCGGCGCCCTCGTCTTCGCCGGCCACACGCGCACCGTCGAGGTGCAGCGGCTCGTCGAGCTCGGCTACCTCACGGACATCGCGCCCGCCCCGGTCATCACCCCGAAGGTCGTGCCGACCGCCGCGCAGCAGCAGTCCGCGGGCGACGGCGGCCGCGTGCCGTCTGCCGCATTCCGCACCGCCACCGAGGCGCTGCTCGCGGGCCCGGTGCTCGTGCAGGTCGCGCGCCCCGGGTACGTGTCGCTGCTCGCGTGCCGCCACTGCGGTGAGGCGGCGCGCTGCACGCACTGCGCCGGACCGCTGCAGCTCGCGTCGTCGCACGCCGTGCCGAGCTGCGCCTGGTGCGGAAAACTCGCGGGGGACTGGGCGTGCTCGGCGTGCCGCAGCACCGGCTACCGCATGGTGACCCGCGGCTCCGGCCGCACCGCTGAGGAACTCGGCCGCGCCTTCCCCGGCGCCCGGGTCATCGTCAGCGACGGCGAGCGCCCGCTCACCCGGGTCGCCGGCGAGCCGCGGACCCTCGTGGTGGCGACGCGCGGGGCCGAGCCGATCGCGGCCGGAGGCTACGCCGCCGTCATCCTGCTCGATGGCGAGCGGATGCTGCAGCGCGAGAGCCTTCACGTGGGTGACGACTGCCTGCGCTGGTGGTCGAACGCGACGGCGCTCACAGCGCCCGGCGCGCCGACGGTGCTGGTGGGCGTCGGGGGGCCGCTCGCGCAGGCCCTCGCACTATGGCAACAGCACGGCTACGCGTCGGCCCAGTTGCGCGACCGGCGTGCGCTTGGCTTCCCGCCCGCCCTGCGCGTGGCATCCGTGACCGGCAAGCCGGCCGCCGTGCAGGCCGCGCTGGACGCGCTGCAGGGCGCGCCGATCCGCGACGTCCTCGGGCCCGCGCCGGTGCCGGCCGAGGGGCCGCGCCCGGCCGACGACGGCCTCGTCCGGGCGATCGTGCGCTTCGACTACGCCCACGGCGACGGCGTCGCGAGCGCCCTGCGCGGCGCGATCGTGCGGCAGGCGACCGGCGGCCGCAGGCCACCCGTGGGCCGCCGCCGCAGGCCCGCGCCTACACTGAGAGTCAAGCTGGACGACCCCGAGATCCTGTAGGACCATGCCGAGCACCGCACCTTCCCTGCGCATCGTCTTCGCCGGAACCCCGCCCGTCGCGGTTCCCGCGCTGGAGGCGCTGGCGGCGAGCCGTCACGACATCGCGGGCGTCGTCACCCGCGCCGATGCCCCGCTCGGGCGCAAGCGCACCCTCACCCCGTCGCCCGTGGCGACGCGCGCGGCCGAGCTGGGGCTGCACACGGTCAAGGCGAACCGGCTGCGCGACGAGGAGACCGCGGCGGTCGCGGCTCTCGCGCCCGACCTCGGCGTCATCGTCGCCTACGGCGGCCTGCTGCGCCCGCCCATGCTCGCCGTGCCGCGCCTCGGCTGGATCAACCTGCACTTCTCGCTGCTGCCGCGCTGGCGCGGCGCCGCTCCGGTGCAGCGCGCCGTCATGGCCGGCGACGCCGAGACCGGCTCCGCCGTGTTCCAGCTGGTGGCGGAGCTCGACGCGGGCGACGTGTTCTCGCTCGAGAGACGCCCGATCGGCCCCGACGAGACGGCGGGCGAGGTGCTCGAGGCTCTCGCGGCGAGCGGAGCCCGGCAGCTGGCATCCGTCGTCGACGCGATCGCCGACGGCACGGCCGTCGCGACCCCGCAGACCGGCGAGCCCACCCTCGCACCCAAGCTGACCCTCGACGACGCACGGCTTCCGCTCGACGAGCCGGGCGACCGCGTGTACGCCCGGCTGCGCGGCGTCACCCCCGAGCCCGGCGCGTTCGTGCTGCTGGGCGAGGAGCGGTTCAAGATCCGCGCGGCGCGTCTCGCCCGCGGCGCGGAGCGTCTCGCCCCGGGCGCCTTCGCAGCCCGTGCTGGGCGCGTCTACCTCGGGACCGCGACCCACCCGCTCGAGCTGCTCACGGTGCAGCCCGCCGGGAAGAAGACCATGGCCGCCGCCGACTGGTGGCGGGGCCTCCAGAGCCCGGAAGGGGTGAACGCACGATGAACCACCGCCCGAGCGGCCCGAGCGCACGCCGCGTCGCCTTCGACGTCCTGTCGGCGGTGCGCGAATCGGACGCCTACGCGAACCTGCTGCTGCCCGTGCGGCTCGAGCGCTCCGGCCTGTCGGCCGCCGACGCCGGCCTCGCCACCGAGCTCACCTATGGCTCGCTGCGCATGCAGGGGTACTACGACGCCGTCATCCGCATCGCGGCGCACCGCGACGTGCACGAGATCGAGCCGGCCGTGCTCGACGTGCTGCGCCTCGGCGCCCACCAACTGCTGTCCATGCGGGTGCCCGCCCACGCCGCCGTGAACGAGACGGTCGCCGTGGCGGCACAGGCGATCGGCCGTGGCCGCGTCGGGTTCGTGAACGGCGTGCTGCGCGGCATCTCGCGCACGAAGCCGGAGGTGTGGCGCGAGCGAGTGCTCGCGGACTCCGCGGGCGGCGACGACGCCCTGGCGCAGCTGCACTCGCACCCCGCGTGGATCGTGCGGGCGCTGCGGCAGTCGCTCGCCGCAGAGCGACGCCGCGACTCCGACACCGACACCGAGCTCGTGGCCCTGCTCGAGGCCGACAACGCGGCGCCGCGGGTCAACCTGATCGCGCTGCCCGGCGGCCCGGGGGTGCCCGCCGACGCCGAGCCCGACCCCTACTCGCCGTACGGCTTCACCCTCGCGGGCGACCCGTTCCGCCTCGTCCGCGAGTCAGGGGGCTGGGTACGCGTGCAGGACGAGGGCTCGCAGCTCGCCGCCCTCGCCCTGGTGGCCGCGCAACCGGTGCGCGCGGGGGAGCGCTGGCTCGACCTGTGCGCCGGCCCCGGCGGCAAGGCCGCTCTGCTCGGGGCCGAGGCGCGCCACGCGGGCGCGACCCTGCTCGCCAACGAGATCACCCCAGCCAGGGCGGGCCTCGTGCGCAACGCCGTCGCGCCACTCGGCGACGCGGTCGAGGTGGTGGAGGGGGACGGCCGTGGCATCCCCACCGCGCACGCCGGCGAGTTCGACCGCGTGCTGCTCGACGCGCCGTGCACGGGGCTCGGCGCGTTGCGCCGCCGGCCCGAGTCGCGCTGGCGGAAGCAGCCGCGCGACGTGGCGGAGCTCGAGCGGCTGCAGTCCGCGCTGCTCGACGCCGCGGTGGAGGCGCTGCGGCCGGGCGGCATCCTCGCCTACGTCACCTGCTCGCCGCACCTCGGCGAGACGCGGATCGCCGTGGCCGAGGCGCTGAAGCGCCACCCCGGAGCGCTCGAGGAGCTGCCGACGCAGGAGATTCTGCAGGGCGCGGTGCGCACGCCGCTCGACCTCTCCGGCGACCCTGCGCAGGTGCAGCTGTGGCCGCACCGCCACAACACCGACGCGATGTTCATCGCGCTGCTGCAGAAGGCGTGAGTCAAGAACGGCCTTGACCGGCCGCCGCCCGCATCGCCGTCGCGAGACTCTCCGTCAGACACCCATTTGGTTGCAGCGCTTCGGAGCCACGTGCCCGGCGCCGGGAGGTCATCGCGGAAGCGCACGGGGCAGCGTGTTCCGGTCGTCCGACCGTGGTTCCACCGGGCGCCAAAAAGGTGTCTGACGGAGAGTCATCGAAGGAGACACGCCAGCTCAGGAATCGTCCGCCTCCGCGAGGGCGTAGGACGACCCCGAGCGGGTGCGCACCAGCAGCCCGAAGTCCACGAGGTAGCGCCGCAGCACCGCGACGTCGTCGTGGAAGGCGGCGAGGCGCTCGTTGACCTCGCGCTCGTCCAGCACCTCGCCCGAGCGGAACGCTCGCCCGGCCACCAGAGCGAGCAGCTCGCGGCGCTCGGCGTGCGACGCCGGGTACTGGGTGATGCGGCCGTCGCGCAGGAAACGCTCGGGTCCCTTCGGCTGCGCCGGCACGGGCGCGGCGGCCAGCAGCTCGGTGAACACGGCGGGGCGGGGCACGGATGCCTCGTCGATGAGCCCCGCGCCGCGCAACCCCTCGAGCACCTTGCGCCGCCGCGCGGGGGAGAGGCCCGCCGTGGCATCCGTGTCATCGGCGCCCGCGACGAGCCGCGCCCAGGTGAGCCGCAAGTCGGGGTTTGCGAGTGCCGCGACGACGCGGCGCCAGTCCTCAGCCATGCGACCACGCTAGCGAGCCGCAATAGGCTGGCCGTATGGCCGCCCGCATCAACCCGAGCATCCTGTCCGCAGACTTCGTGAACATGCAGCGCGACCTCGAGCGCATCGCGACCGCCGACTACGTGCACGTCGACGTGATGGACAACCACTTCGTGCCGAACCTCACCTTCGGCCCCCAGATGGTCGAGCGGGTGCAGGCGACGAGCCCGGTGCCGCTCGACGTGCACCTGATGATCGAGGACCCCGATCGCTGGGCGCCGCAGTATGCCGAGATCGGATGCTTCAGCGTGACCTTCCACGCAGAGGCCGCCACCGCGCCCGTCACGCTCGCGCGCACACTGCGGAAGCTCGGCGCGCGCGCCGGCATTGCACTCAGCCCCAAGACCGACGTGGGGGCGTACCTCGAGCTGCTGCCCGAGTTCGACCAGGTGCTCGTCATGACGGTGGAGCCGGGCTTCGGCGGCCAGTCGTTCCTGCCGCACGTGATGCCGAAGCTCGTGCAGCTGCGCGAGGCGGCGACGCGGCTCGGCGCCGACGTGTGGCTCGAGGTCGACGGCGGCATCAGCACCGAGACGATCGCCACCGCGGCGCAGGCGGGCGCCGACACCTTCGTCGCCGGCTCGAGCGTCTTCGGCGCCGACGACGCGGCCGAGGCGATCGCCGGCCTGCGAGCGGCGGCGTCCGCCCACGTGCACGCCTGAGCAGTGGGGCAATACCGGCCCGCCGGCTTGAGGCACGAGGTCCCGCGAACGGGGGCCGCGGCCGGAGCGATAGTGATGCATACTCACGTTATTCTCTCCGGTCCAAAGGAACGCTCATGTCCGGCTTGTCACCCTCCCGCCTGCGGCGCATCGCCCGCCGCGCTCGAACGCTTCCCGCGACGACCTGGGTGGGCATCGGAGCCGCCCTCCTTGCCGCCGCCGTCGGCGACCTGTCCGGCGGATTCTGGATGATGACGTTCATGGTCGCCCTCGTCGTGCTGGTCACCGCAGCGTACGGGCTCGTTTTCGGGCGAATCACCTGGCTCCGGCTGCCACGCAAGCGCGGCGCCGCGGCGCTCGGTGCGGGGGTCGCCTTCGTCGTGCTCATCGGCTCCGCGTCGGCGTACGGCGCTGTGCAATCGCCGTCGCCGGTGCCGACCAATGGGGCGGCCACCGCCGCCACGTCGCCTGCAGCCGTAGGCACGTCCGCCAGCGACTCGCAGAAGTCGCGCGTGGCCACTCCAACCAAGAGGCACACGCCTAAGCCGACAGCGACACCAAGACCGACGCCAACGCCCGTGGTCACGACGCAACTCGTCACGGAAACCGATCCGATCCCGTTCCCAGTCACGACCGTCGAGAGTCCGACGCTGGCGAAGGGCACCTCGAAAGTCACGACGGCGGGTGTCAACGGCGTTGAGACGAAGACCTACATGGTCACGTATACGGATGGCACGGAGACGGCTCGAACGCTGAAAAGCGACGTCGTCACGCAGCAGGCCGTCACGCAGGTGACCACCGTAGGAACCTACGTGCCACCGCCTCCTCCACCGCCGGCGCCCGCACCCGCCGCACCCGCGTGCACGAACGGCACCTATGTGAACAGCGCCGGTAACACGGTCTGTCGGCCTGAGTCCGCCGCGAGCGCGCCAAGCGGCGCGACCGCGAAGTGCGTCGACGGCACCTACAGTTTCAGCCAGACGCGGCGCGGCACCTGCTCGTCGCATGGGGGCGTGGCCGCGTGGCTCTAGCGGGACACGCAGCCTAGTAGCCTGGAGGGCGTGAAGACCTTCGACGACCTTTTCGCCGAGCTCAGCGAGAAGGCCCAGTCCCGCCCAGATGGCTCCCGCACGGTCGCAGAACTCGACGCGGGCATCCATCAGATCGGGAAGAAGATCGTCGAAGAGGCCGCCGAGGTGTGGATGGCCGCCGAGTACCAGAGCGACGACGAGTTCGCCGAAGAGGCGAGCCAGCTGCTCTACCACCTGCAGGTCGCGGTGATCGCGAAGGGG
>Ga0164242_10002073_pt1 | contig 23361 bp, 20 predicted proteins | sample OricomgcompostMG_FD_108783 | JGI IMG/M metagenome (GOLD analysis project Ga0164242, IMG submission 108783) | Miracle-Growth compost microbial communities from Emeryville, California, USA - Original compost - Miracle growth compost (MG) ... | reverse complement strand
CTACATCTTCAACGGCCGCTGGGGCTACTCCTCCGGCAACGAGCTGTGCCAGTGGGTCACCATCGGCGCCTTCAAGGCCGACGCCGACGGGGTCGTCCGTGACCGGACCGCCGTGCACGTCGCCGTACCGGCGTCCGACTACGAGGTCATCCAGGGCTCGTGGGAGGTCTTCGGACTACGCGGTACCGGCTCCAAGGACCTCGTCATCAAGGACGCGTTCGTTCCCGAGCACCGGGTGATCGAGCTGGCCGCCGTGACCGAGGGCTCGGCCGCTCCGGCCGCCGGCCGGGGCGACGCTCCGGTCTTCTACCTGCCGCGCAACGTCGTCTTCAGCGGCGCCGTGGCGGCCGCGACGATCGGCATCTCCAAGGGCGTGGTCGACACCTACATCGAGGTGACCCGCGACCGGGAGGCGCGCCACGGCAAGGCCTCGCAGGACCCGTTCCAGCTCGCCGCCCTCGGCCGGGCGTCAGCGGAGATCGACTCCGCCATCGTGCAGCACCTGAACGACATCGACCGCGCGTACGCGTACTGCCAGCGCGGCGAACTCGTGCCGTTCCAGCTGCGCGCCGACATCCGCCGCAACCAGGCGGCCGCGGCCGACCGCGCCACCCGCGCCGCGGACTCGCTGTTCCGCATCACCGGTGGCGGCGGCATCCATGTCGGCAACGGGCTGGAGCGCAAGTGGCGCGACAGCCAGGCGGCCATGCATCACATCAGCAACCTCACCGATCCGGTCTGGCACGCCTGGGGTCTGCTCCGCTTCGGCCACGAGCCGCTGCCGACCGTCAAGTTCTAGAAGAAGGAGTACGACGATGGCGATCGCCGAGCTGGGTCACGTCGGTTTCTGGGTCGAGGACCTGGAGCTGATGCGGACCTTCTACACCGAGATGATGGGCCTGACCATCACCGACGAGGACGTCGAGAAGGGGATGGTCTTCCTCTCCGCCCGTCCCGACACCGAGCACCACGAGCTGGTGCTGGCCCGCGGCCGAGTGGCCGCGCCGGACACCAAGCTGATCCAGCAGGTCTCCTTCCGGATCGACTCGGTCGAGTCGCTGCTGGACTTCCACAACCGCTTCAAGGCGGCCGGTGTGAAGGTGCAGCAGGAGGTCACCCACGGCAACGCCTACGGCATCTACTTCTGGGATCCCGAGGGCAACCGGGTGGAGGTCTACTACCGCGTTCCGGTCGACGTGCGCCAGCCGTTCCGCAAGCACCTCAACCTCGACCAGTCGGTCGAGGACGTCATCGCCGAGGCCGACCGTCTCCTGGCCGAGGGCGGCTCGACGTACGAGGGCGTGGTCGGCGGCGTCGAACGATGAGGCTCGCCTCCGTTCGGGTGCTCTCGACCCAGGAGCCGCACGCGGCCCGGGTCGAGGGCGACGAGCTGGTGCTCCTCCCCTACGCCGACGTGGGCGAGCTGCTCGCCCGTGCGGACTGGCGTGAGCGTGCCGCCGCCGAGGGCGATCGGGTGGCCGCCGACCGGGTCGAGCTCCGGCCGGTGATCCCGAACCCTCCCAAGATCGTCTGTATGGGCCGCAACTACGCGGCCCATGTCGCCGAGGGAGGCCACGACCTGCCCGAGGCGCCGGTGCTCTTCGCGAAGTACAGCTCCTCGCTGTGCGCACCCGACGCCGACATCCCGATGCCGGCGGTCAGCGAGCAGCTGGACTGGGAGGTCGAGCTGGCCTTCGTCATCGGCACGGCCGGCCGCGCGATCGCCCGCGAGGACGCGCTCGAGCACGTCGCCGGCTACACGGTCAGCAACGACTTCAGCGTCCGTGACTGGCAGAACCGCACCAAGCAGTGGCACGCCGGCAAGGCGTGGGACGGCCTGACGCCGCTGGGCCCGCATCTCGTCACCGACGACGAGCTCCCCGCCGGCGCGACCGGGCTCGACGTGAGCTGTGAGGTCGACGGCCAGGTGATGCAGAAGGGCAACACGTCGCAGTTCATCTTCGACGTGGCAACCATCCTCGCCGACATCTCGACGTTCACCCGACTCGAGCCCGGTGATGTCATCCTCACCGGCACCCCGTCGGGGGTGGGCAACGCCCGCAACCCGAAGGTGTTCCTCAAGCCGGGCCAGACCGTCGTCACCCGGGTTGCCCAGATCGGCGAGCTCCGGAATGTCATCGTCTGACGCGCAGGGCCCGACGATGGCCGCGACGTCGGGGGCGGAGCCGCGCGCTCCGCGCCTGACGCCCGACCTCCTGACCCCCGACCAGCGGGCCCTGTACGACGAGATCTGCGGCGGACCCCGGGCCTCCGCGGACCGGCCCGCCGGTCCGGTGGACGCCGCCGGCGCGCTGACCGGGCCGTTCAACGCGATGCTCCTCAGCCCGCCCGTCGGCGGACCGCTGCAGCGGCTCGGCGCGGCCCTGCGCTATGAGTCCGGCCTGCCCGACATCACCCGCGAGCTGGTGATCCTCGCCGTCGCCGCCCATCACGACTCGGCCTACGAGCGCGTGGCGCACCAGCGCGTCGCGGGCCGCCTCGGGGTCGACGAGGACGCGTTCGCGGCGATCGAGGCCGGCGAGACGCCCTCGGCGTACCCGGAGTCGGGCGCTGCGCTCGACCTCGCCCGCGCGCTCCTGCGCGGCGACCTTCCCGACGACGAGGCGTTCGCGCAGGCGCGTGCGGATCTCGGCGTCGCCGCGATCTTCGAGCTCAGCACGCTCGTCGGCTACTACTCCACGCTGGCCATCCAGCTGGCGCTCTTCGATGTGAGGCCCTGACATGACCGACCCGACTACCACGCTCACCCCCGAGTCCACCTCGAAGTACGTCGAGGCCGACGGCGTGAAGATCCATCTGCACGAGGCCGGCTCCGGCCCGCTGCTCCTCCTCATCCACGGTGGCGCGCCAGGTGCGTACGGCTGGGGCAACTTCGGCCAGAACATGGCGGCCTTCGCCGAGCACTTCCGCACCGTCATCGTCGACCTGCCGGGGTACGGCGGCTCCGAGCTGCCGCCCGAGGACGGCGGCGAGGGTCGCTACGCGTCCTACGCCCGCATCTTCGCGGCCCTGATCCGTGAGCTCGGGGCGGAGAAGGCGCACGTCCTCGGCCTGGCCACGGGTGGCGCCGCCGCGATCGCGCTCGCACTGGACCACCCCGAGGTCGTCGACCGGCTGGTCCTCGTCAGCTCGGCCGGCGGGCAGCCGCTGTTCACCCCTTCCCCGAGCGAGGGGCAGAAGATCATCCGCTCCTACTACGGCGGCAAGGGCCCGTCACGGGACAAGATGGTCAAGTACCTCGAGATGATGCTGTTCGACCAGGAGCTGGTCACCGACGAGCTGGTCGAGGAGCGCTACCAGGCGAGCCTGGTCGGCCGCACCCGCGACATCGGCAGCCCGGAGCCACTGTGGACCCGGATGCACGAGATCGCCGCGTCGACGCTGGTGATCTGGGGCCGCGACAACCGCGTGCAGGGCTACGACAACGCCCTGTTCATGCTGCAGCGCATCCCGGACGTCGAGGTGCACCTGTTCGGGAAGACGGGGCTGTGGGTGCCGTTCGAGCGGGCGGCCCGGTTCGAGGCGCTGGTGAAGGACTTCCTCGGCTGAGTCGGCCGCCGCCGCGGCGTACTCGCCCTGGTTTTCCACTCTGTGCCAGAAGCGCTCCGTTCCCGGACGGCACGGAGGGATGCTGCGGTGGAGTCGTCCTCACCACCGATCGGAGCAACCATGACCGCGACCGTGCGCAGCCTGGGCTATGTCATCTTCGGCGCCAACGACCTCGAGCAGTGGCGCACCTTCGGCCCCAAGGTCCTCGGGATGGAGCTGGTGGAGCACACCGACACGTCGCTGCGGTTCCGGATGGACGAGTTCGCCTACCGCTTCCAGGTAGAGGAGGGCGGCCCTGAGGGCGTGCACACCATCGGCTGGGCTGTGAAGGGCGCCGACGAGCTGACCGAGCTGGTCTCGCGGGTCGAGAAGGCGGGCTACGAGGTGACCCCGCACGGGCTCGGCTCCGACCTCGCCAAGGCGCGCAACGTCAAGGAGGTCGCTGCCTTCGCCGACCCCGACGGGGTGACCATCGAGCTGTTCTACGCCTTCGAGCAGGCGCTGACGCCGTTCGTCTCCCCCACCGGCGCCGAGTTCGTGGCCAACAAGGGTCTTGGCCTGGGTCACGTCTTCCAGATGGTCAGCGACGTGGAGAAGTGGAACGAGCTCTACCGCGACGTCCTGGGCTTCCAGCTCAGCGACTACATCGGGCCGGCGACCTTCTACCACTGCAACCCGCGGCACCACTCGATGGCGTTCGTCCCGACCCCGTCGGCCCGCCCGCACCTGCAGGGTGTCGGCCACATCATGCTCGAGACCACCGACATCGACGCGGTCGGTCGCGCCATCGACGCGATGAACGCCCACGGCGCCAAGGAGAAGGCGACCCTGGGCAAGCACACCAACGACAAGATGGTCTCGTTCTACGTCGAGACCCCGTCCAAGACGCAGATCGAGTACGGCACCGGCGGCATCCTGATCGAGGACGACGAGGCCTGGGTGCCCACCTACTACAGCTCGGCCCACTACTGGGGTCACGAACGCGAGCTGTGATCAGGTCAGCTGGATGATCGCCGCCGCCGCCAGGACGAGGGCGGCGGTGAGCGGGATCGACAGCACGATGCCGAGGGAGACGTTGCGGGCACCGCACAGCCGCCATACCAGGGCTGACAGCAGCATCAGCACGATCCACGCCGGGATCGCGATGACCCAGAGCGCGAGCAGGATCGCGGCCCACAGCAGCGCCCAGAAGACGGCCGTCGGGATCGCTACGCCGAGGACGACGCCCCATCGCCGGGACGCCTTCATCGGACCTCGTGAGCGTGCGGTACGACGAGCCCGCCGCTGCCGGCGAACGTCGGGTAGGGGGCGTTGTCGACCGGGTACTGGAAGAAGTCGTCGTCGCGTGTGCTCGGATATTGCAGGAGCCGGTCGAGCTCGCTCTGGTGTCCCTGGTCGGGGTGGTAGGCGTGCCGCCAGTTGTCGATCTGGCCGGGGTCGTGGCCGACCGGCACCGTCGGCAATGGCAGGCCCGCTCCCGGCCCCGCTCCTAGAGGCAGGTCGTTCTCATGCCGCTGCAGCAGCGTCTGCGGTGGCTGGCCGTCCTTGGACTGGTAGATCTCCCACGACGGGAAGCGGGTCACCTTGCCGTTGACGTCCGCCGTACCGTGACCGTGGTGGGGATCGACCACGACGTCTCCTCGTACCGACACATGAAGATCCTGCCCTGGCTGCATCGCCAGCGGGTTGGTGGCCTCCAGGTGGATGCGGACCCGGCCGTCCTTGTCCTGCTCGACGCCCACGTTGGGGTCCTGCACCTCGGCGTGCCCGTCGGTGGTGTGCGAGGCGTTCTGCCGGATCACGACCACGCCGTTGTCGTAGTCGATGTAGTAGGAGACGCGGGAGTCGTCCGGCAGCGCGTCGGGGTCGAATCCGCGGTGGTCGCCCTTGTCCTGCTCGAACGGGTTGTCGGTGTGCGGGTCGGCCTCGCTGCCCTGGCCGATGAAGGCGTCGCCGTGGATCACGCCGGCACCCGGCACCTTGTTGATCCGGATCACCACGACCCGCGAGTTGGGGTCGTCGTTGTTGCTGTCCTGGCCCTGCGGGTCGAGCGCCTGCGCCATCATCCGGTCGTTGGGGCTGGTCGGGTAGCGCCCATAGATGTCGTAGAACAGTGCGTCCTGCCGCAGCGTGGCGTCACCCTTCACGTCCTTCGGCCCGGCGTCCGTGCGCACGATGCCTTTCATCGCTTCGAGGATCTTGGCCTCGGCGGTCAGGACGGCGCCATAGGTGTTGAGGGCGGTGTTGAGCGTGCTCTCGATCCCGCTGGCCCGCTCCCAGATCGGCCTGGTCAGGTCGAGCACGATCTTGTCGGCCTCCGCCTCCAGGTCGACGCCGGAGAGCTTCTTGACACCCCATTCCAACAGGCCGCTGGCCGGGCTCAGCGCGTTGATCGCGGTGTTGGCCTTGCTGAGTGCCGAGTCGAGCTCCTTGTCGAGGCCGGCGCTGTCGGAGACCGCCGTGTTGGCCGCCTTCTGCACCGTGCGCACGGCAGCGGCCACCCTCTTGTACGACGCCGCCGACTGGTGGAACTGGGTCGCCTGCTGGCTGCGCTGCGACGCGGCGTCGCGGAGCTTGCCGATCGCGACCGTGCCGGCGTGGCCCTTCCAGTGGCCGTCGAGCGTGGTGGCCAGTCCGTCGAGTTCCTTCGCGGTGTTCGTCAGGGTGCTGTGCACGACCGTGCAGTAGGACTGGCGTGCGTCGATGTCGGTCGGGTCCGCCGAGAGCACCCGATTGGCCAGGTCCTGCACGTCGGGCAGCCCGAAGTAGGCCCAGACGCTGGTCATCGCCCGTGCCCCGGGCCGGTGGTGGTGGCGTCCAGACGCTGCAGCAGCCTGCTCATCATCTTGGCCGCCTCGTCGTCACTGAGCAGGTACTCGGCTGCTGCCTTGTTGAGCCCGGTCGCCAGGTCGCCGAGCTTCAGCTCGGAGGCCATCAGGTCCTCGAAGCGGGTCTGGATCCAGTCGTAGACGGCCTGCTGGTAGCCCGCCGCCTGCTGGACGTCGCCCACCGCGGCCGGCGTATCGCTCTCGCCCTCCAGCTTCATCGCATCGCTGCGGGTGCGCTTGGCCAGACGGGCCGTCTGCTTGCTCGCCGCGATCAGCTTCTGCGGCTTCACCTCGAAGCTGCCCATGCCCTGCTCCTCCCGAGTGACTACGGAGGAGTCCTTCCCGGCGGCCCGGGCCCCAAACGCAGCGATCGCCTGGGGAACCGATCGCGCCGTTGCCCGCGTCGTACCCTCAGACAGCCATCGAGCAGGGGGCACCAGTGGAGCATGAGGCGGAGTACGCCGCGTTCGTCGAAGAACGCTGGTCGCCGCTGGTGCGGGCCGCCGTCTTCCTCGGCGCGGCTCCGCACGAGGCCGAGGACCTGGTCCAGGCCACGCTGCTGCTCTGCTACCGCAAATGGGATCGGGTCCGGGGCGCCGACGACCGGGACGGCTACGTCTACCGGATGCTGCTCAACGTGCTGCGCTCGGACCGGCGCAGCGCCTGGTGGCGGCATCGATCGCCGCATCCGGTGGGCGCCGACAGTCCACGGGAAGCAGCTGTCGGCGACGCCGCGGAGGCCACCGCGATCGCCGACGCGGTCCACCGGGCGATGCTCGTGCTCTCCAAGGAGCAGCGCGAGGTCGTCGTACTCCGCTACTTCGTCCAGCTCAGCGAGGCCCAGACGGCAGCCGTGCTCGGCATCCGTCCCGGCACCGTCAAGAGCCGGCTCTCGCGCTCGCTCGCCCGGCTCAGCGCCGACCACCACCTTGCCGACCTCGCCGGAGGCGTCTCATGAACAACCTCGAGGACCTGTGGGAGAGCTATCCGCCCTCCGAGCCGCCGACCGCCGATCTGTTGCGCGAGGGCCGTCGCCGTGCCCTGGCCCGACGCCGTCGCCTGATCGTGCGGCCGCTGCTCGCCGGTGCGACGGCTGCGGCCCTGGCCGGCGCGTTCGTGATCGGGGCCCACACCGGGGACAAGGGCGGTACGGCGACGTCCGCAGCCGCTCCGGTGCTGCGGAACAGCGCCTTCCAGGCCGACCTGCATCCCGCGACCTCCTGCAGCCAGCTGCTCCAGAGCTACCGCAGCCGCGCGCTCGCGCAGGTGTCGGCGTACGGCTGGGCCTTCGGCGGCACGACCGACCAGCTGAAGGCGCCCGAGTCGCTCCCCGTCCCGGGTGCGTTGGCGGGACCCGCTTCCCCGTCGATGGACAGCTTCTCCGCCTCCGCCAGCACTCCGGTGGGCAGCTCGGCGACCGGCACGAACGTCCAGGAGAGCGGCGTCGACGAGCCCGACGACGTCAAGGCCGACGGCTCGCTGATCGTCCGCATCCACGGCGCCACCCTGAGCGTGTACGACGCCTCCGGCGCCACCATCCGCCGTACCGCGCGGCTCGTCCTCCCCGACCTCGCGGCCGCACAGATCCTGCTCTCCGGCCACACCGTGGTGGCGATCGGCGCCGACACCGCGCCGCTCTCGTCCCGGCGGAGCAACAGCTCGGGAAGCCGGATCGAGACGGTGTCGGTGAGCGATCCGGCCAAGCCGACCATCGCCTCGGACGTCGCCTACTCCGGCTGGATCAGCTCGACGCGCCAGCACGGCTCGGTCGTACGCACCGTGATGGACGCCGGGCTGCCCGACCTGGGGTTCATCTATCCCGGCAAGAACGTCACCAAGAGCCAGGCGTTGGAGCACAACCGCCAGGCCGTGCGCGCGTCGACGCTGACCGACTGGCTCCCGACGTACGACGATGGCTCCGGAGCGCGTCCGCTGCTGAGCTGCGACAAGGTCGCGATCCCGCCGGCGGGGCTGACGCTCGGGACGGTCGCCGTCGTCGGCTTCGACGCGACCGCACCCGGCTCCTTCGACGCGATCGGCGTGGCCGGTCAGACCGACATCGCGTATGAGTCGGCCAGCCACCTCTACCTGACGAGCGGGGGTGCCGGCGGAGACTGCGCGTGCCCGCTGGTCGCACACGTCGGGTCGATGGATGCCTTCCCCGGCCCTTGCTGCGGGTCGCCGTCCGACCGGACCACGATCTTCCAGTTCGACCTGGACGGGATCCGGGCGATCCACGTCGCGACCGGGAAGGTTTCCGGCTCGATCGCCGACCGGTGGTCGATGGACGAGGCCGGCGGGGTGCTGCGGATCGCTGTCACCGATGACGCTGGCGCCAAGCCGTCCAGCTCGCTGATCACGCTGCGGCCCGACGGCACGCGGTTGGTCGTGGACGGCCGGCTCGACGGGCTCGGGGTCAACGAGACCCTCACCGCGGCCCGCTGGTTCGACGACCTGGCGATCCTCTCCACGGCCCGTCACACCGACCCGCTGCTCAGCGTCGACCTCACCGATCCGGCCCACCCGAAACTGCTCGGCGCCCTGCACATCCCGGGTTACACGACGTACTTCCACCCGATCGGCAACGACCTGCTCATCGGTGTCGGGCAGAAGGTGGCCTTCGACTCCGGTGGCGAGCAGGAGCGGGCCCAGGTCGCGCTCTTCGACATCTCCGACCTGGCCGATGCCCGCCGGCTCGCCGTGAGGCCGCTGGACCGCTGGACCTGGCCGAACGCCGGCGACGACCCGCGCGCGTTCACCTGGCTGCCCGACCACCAGACCGCGCTGACGACGTTCGGGACGCGGAACGGCTCGACGCTGCTGGGGATCTACCACCTCACCGGCACCACGCTGAGCGAGCAGCTGCGGACGCTCCGGGCCTCGGACCCGGCGAACGTGCGGACGTTCGAGCTCGATGGCGGGCGGGTGGTTCTGATGGCGGGCGGGACGCTGGAGTTCCTCACCCTGTGAGGCCGCGCTGGGCTGCGAGCAGGCTCAGTAGCTGCGAAGCGATGTGAACCGGATGCCGTTCTGGGCATCGGCGACCTGCCAGGCAAAGAGTCCTGGTCCGGTCTTCGCGGTTCCGCCACTGACCGCGGAGCTGGTGACGGTGGTGCCCTCCTGGGCACCAAGGGGTGTTCCGTCGGGAGTGGTGAGCTGCCGCAGGGACCGGTCACCGCCACCGGTGACGGCCTGCTGGATGGTGGTGCCAGAGTCGACCTCCATCGTCGCCACCGGACCACCGGTGATGCCGGGCAGGTTGATCGTGTAGCCGGTGGAGCCCAACAGCCCCAGCAGACCCGGAGTGGTGGCCTTCAACGCGACCCTGTTGCCGCCCTGGTCGGCGGTGTCGTAGGCGTAGGTCTCGGTGGCCTGGTCGCCGAGTACCGCGCCGAGGATGGTCGCGGTCGGCGTCACCGTGGAGACGCCCGCATCTGACAACCCAGACCGATGAAGGCCTGACTACATGGAGATACCGCAGCGCTTGTACGTCGAGCGCGGCCGCCTGCTAAAGGACGCGAGCGGAGGCCTCAAACCCGCACCAACCCGAGAAGTCACCCTTTCGTGCATCTGGTGGACCCGATCGACCGTGCCCGCCATAGCCTGTGCCGCTGGCGCTGACCGAATGGCCGTCGCCAACAGCGCGGCAACGGACACGATAACGACAAGGATCAGCCGGACACTTCTACACGTGGCGCACCCAAGCCATCATCGTTTCGACTGCGTCCGAGAGACCGACACTGCTAGTGATCTGACGGTGTTGCTGGTCCATTGCACCGGACTCCGCGTCAGCTAGGTCCAACTCAGCCTCGCCGGTTTCCCAGACCGTCAGCCGCGCGAGGCGGCTGGGGCCGACTGCGGTGGCGGAGGCGGAGCGTTTCGGGCGACCGCTGAGTAGCTGAGAGAACTCGATCACAACCTCGTTATCGCCGACCTCTTGCTGCGAGTTGTACCAAGCCCGAAGTTGTTCGAGGATGTCCATCGGTTTGCTCATTTCGTGAACAGCCACTCGAGGTCCAATGCGGGTGGGAACTGCGGAATCGGATCGCCCCGCATCTCGGCCAGGCGTGCGTAGAGCGAGTTTGGTCCAGGGATCTGCGCCCAGCCTTCCTTTCCAGCGGGTCGAAGCGAAGTTCGGGGGACGTTGAACTCAACGTATCGGCTCCCTGGTGCGGCCTCGGATCCGTAGGCCGCAGGGTCGGCCGGGTGTGCGACATAAGTCGTACCACCGCCGCCCTCCTGCACCATCCCACTGTCGACCATCGCGCCGTGCTCCTCGGACGACATCCAACGACCGACACGAATTAGGTCCTCGCCGCCTTCTGCGGCGTTCTTGCTGAGCAGTCTACTGAGGAATGAGGTGACGCCGCTCTCTTCGCCGCCGATCGCGCTGGTGGCGAGATAGGAGCCGATCGTGCCGACCTTGTGCCCAGCCGAGTTGGTGTCAGCACCGAACAGCTGGTCGTAATAGTTCGACGCCCACTGGTTCGGCGAACCCACCATGTCGTAGAGCAGGCCCAGCGCGGGGATACATCGTCGTGCTGATTCCGTCTGCCTGGTCGGCGAGACCGCCGAGGAACCCGCTGGAGGTGTCGACGACCGTCTGCTCGACCTTGTGGACAGCGCTGTCGAGTGGCGCCATTGCCTGGTCCAGCGGATCAGACCAAGAACCACCACCATCAGAGCCTTCGCTACTACCTCCACCGGGCGTGGTGCTCGAGGTCGGAGTGGAATGGATGTTGCTCCACCCGCCCGTGGGACTCACAGTGCCGGTACACGTGCCCTGACCGATGCACGACGGCGCCAGACCGGATGGATCACTGCTGCCGACCGGGTTGTTGTGGGAGTAGGCGTAGGGGTTGAACGCCAACGGGTTGCTGGTGTCCAGCTCCGGGTCCGGGGTGGTGAGGATGTCGAGGTTGGCCTGATACGTCCGGTGATCCAGGCCCAACGACCGATCCGGTTGGACCTGCTTGTCCAGATACGTCCGCCCACCCGGCAGAGCATCAGCGTCGGCGAGGAGGTCGTTGGCGCCCGTACCGGTACCGATCGAAGTGCCGCCACTCAGCGTGCCCGCGGTCCCGGTGACCGGGACAGCTCCCTGCCCATACGGGTAATACGACGACCAGGAGTACTGGGCTTGGTCAGTCGTAGCACTGTCGGTGAACCGGATGCTGTTCTGAGCATCAGCGACCTGCCAATCGAACAACCCAGGCCAACTCGACTGCGTTCCGGCCGAGACCTCCGATCCCACAACTCCATCGCGCTCCTGGGCACCCAGCGGCGTCCCGTCAGGGGTGGTGAGCTGTCGCAGAGACCTCATATCCCCAGAAGTGAGGGCCTGCACCGTGCCGAAGCCCGAGTCGATCTCCATCGTCGCCACCGGACCACGGGGAATGGCGGGGCGAGCCGGCGCTGCTTCCATCTCGGAGCGTGTACGCCGGGGCAACCTCCCTTCGGCGGGTCTACACCGTTAACTGTGTAGCCGGCTCTACTTGTGGCGCCGCATAGGCCAAACGTCCCGAGTCCAACTGCATCGGCAGCATCCTCAGGCCGTCGCTCAACATCACGAAGCCGTTTTCTCCGGCAGCCACTCGACATCCCTGGCGGCAACTTCGTAAGCGCCGGCCCCGTCGATGTAGATCAGGAAATGCCGGATCGCCCAATGCCTCCGGGCTCCAGTCGGCTCGGCCGTGATCAGTTCTTCGACCCACGTCGACTGTTCGATCTCGACCAGCGTGTCGTAGGCCCCTTCGATGTGCCAGGGCGTGCAGTGGCTCTCCGCGCGGAACTGGTAGGAGCGAACCTGATGGAACCGAAGACCGCCTTCGTACATCGATCCGTTCCGCTCATAGATGCACCGCAACTCCGCGTCGCCTCCGGGATGAGTAAACGTGACGCTTTCGGTGAACGCCGACGGGGGCGGAGAAAGTGGGCCGATAACCTGCTTAGCGCCAACGGCGGTCACGGTAGGTCCGTCCCCGAGCTCGTCAGACCGTTACGACTCAACTGCCCGGAGAGCCTAGCCTCATACGTTGCTTGCCCGGTCCGGTCAATGACGGTCCACGATGAGCGCGGAATCCCTGCTCGGATTAGTGCTTGAGACGACCGTGTGTTGAGGATCAATGTGTTTCCGTCTCGCGTGATGACATCAATTGGGACATCCTTTGGCGACAACGCTCCAGACCTCAACGAACTTGCGACCTCGTTGATGCTCTGGCCGCTGAAGCGCCCGCCCCTGCTGAACGTCTCGCTAAACGATTTCTGCGCGAATTTTGCCTCACCAATCTCTACACCCCCGGCTGCATCTTTGCCAAGCAATCCCTCGGCGGCGTGTTCGAGGGGTCCTGCTGCTTCCTCCAGGCCGTGTACGGCGAGTTCTTCCTCGGGCGCGGCTTCGGGTGCCACGAACCAGGTCGCAGCGTTCAACACATCGAGCAAGCTCGGATCGCTGTCGCACATCGCGTCGCTGTAACGAGCGCAGTAGTAGGTCCGGACCTGCCCCATCATCGAGTCACTGGGTCCCGGTGGCGTGGCATCGAGGATCGTCTGCAGCACCTGCTGCTCGCTCGCGCCTTGCTCAACACCGTTGTCGACGGTCTGCTGAACGGTCTTGGGCAATCCAGCGCCAGCCTGACTGCTCCCAGCGGGGGTACTCCCCGCTGTCGTGGTGGGGTCGTCGTTGGGGTCGCAGGTCTGGGTGGTGGGCGAGCAGTAGGCCTGCGTTCCGTCCGCATTCACGGCCCCCAAACCCGATGGGTCCATCTGCCCAATGGGGTTGTTGTGTGAGTAGGCGTAGGGGTTGAACGCCAACGGGGTGCTGGTGTCCAGCTCCGGATCCGGCGTCGTCAGCACATCCAGGTTCGCCTGATACGTCCGATGATCCAGTCCCAGCGACCGGTCGGGTTGGATCTGCTTGTCCAGATACGTCCGACCACCCGGCAACGCATCGGCATCCGCGAGGAGGTCGTTCTCCCCCGTGCCGGTCCCCAGCGAGGTGCCACCCGTCAGAGTGCCGGTGACCGGGACCGCGCCCTGGCCGTAGGGGTAGTAAGAGGACCAGGAGTACTCCACAGAGCCGCTGCTGGTGGAGTCGGTGAAACGGATGCTGTCCTGAGCATCGGCAACCTGCCAGTCGAACAGGCCCGGCCCGGTCTTCGCCGTCCCCGCGCTCACGGCCGAGGACGTGACGGTGGTGCCTTCCTGGGCACCCAACGGTGTCCCGTCAGGGGTGGTCAACTGCCGCAAGGACCGGTCCCCCGCCACCCGCAACGGGTTGCTGGACCGTGGTGCCGGAATCGACCTCCATCGTGGCGACCGGGCCACCAGGGATGCCCGGCAGGTTCACGGTGTAGCCGGTGCTGCCCAGCAGACCGAGCAGGCCGGGGGTGGTGGCCTTCATTGCGACCCGACTGCCGCCCTGGTCGCTCGAGTCGTAGGCGTAGGTCTCGGTGGCCTGGTCGCCCAGCACCGCGTCGAGGATGGTCGCGGTCGGCGTGACCGTGGAGACCCGGCCCTCCGGGTCGTAGGTGTAGTCGTACGCGGTCGACAGGGACGTGTCGGGCAGCGACAGCGTCAACCCGAGGAGGGTGTTGTCGGCGTTGGGCGACATCGCGGAGACGCGGCCGGCGGCGTCGTAGGTCAGGTCGGCTCGGGTGGGGACGGTGTTGGAGGCACCGTCGGCGATGCCCCCGATCGTGGCGAGGTCGGTGACCGGGAGGGTGTCGGTGCCGGTGATGCTGGTGGTCTGGTGCGTCCCGTCCTTATAGGCGTAGGACCGGGTGGAGGTCGAAGTGCCCAACAGGCTCTGCGTGGTACCGGTGACTCCGGTGATCTCACCGGCCTGGTAGGTGAAGGCGAGGTTGTAGTCGTCCCCGGTCACCAGGTTCGTGACCTGGGCCAGCAGCCCCGAGACCCCGTCAGGTCCCGGTCGGTGCACCCCGTTGACGAGCTCGTGTTGTCAACACCTGTGCGCGCGGTGGCCGAGCTGAGCCTGAGTTCACCACGCGCGCCACCGGAAGACCGACTCGCCTGGCCCGTCGAACTGGTCCACCAAGAGATCTTGCGACGGCCCTGAGCGGACTGACGACCCTGCCGGGCCCGGGCAACTGGCGGCTCTGAGACCAACACCGTCGGTGTCTCCCCGCGAGCGTCGCGAGAGAAGCACGCGACTTAAGCAGCGCTGCGCGGCGTCTCGTCGCTCACGACCTCAGGCCAAGTGGTCGCCCGGGCAGATCGATCTGAGAGCCCACCCCGAGTCTTCAGCGCAGAAAACGCAGGGAGACCGCGGAACCAAGGAAGCACGTCTAGATTGCCAGGCTCCAAACAGCCAACTAGCGTCCTCTGGGCTCCGATACAACGTCACGAATCAGGGCTGCTGGGAGGCGAACGACCTCGATGAGTTCGGGCGGCACCGCGAGCGTGGCGACTTCGAAGATCTGGTCACTATCGTCCGCGAACGTTGAGTCTGCTGCAATCGTGAGACGATCCCCAGTCGACAAGGTGACGTGCCAAGTCATCGCGGGTGACACGACGCTGCTCATGCTTATCCTCCCATCCCGAGGTACCGGAGGCCGGTGTTGATTGCTCTCTGCGCTGCAGGATCTCGTGCGATCAGTCGCTGGAGAGAGCGCGGCACTCCTGTGAACGAACCGGACTCGAAGTCGTACTGCCACTTGCCGCCAGAATAGTCCTGGAGGTGCAACTGGCCACGCCGGACACCCGGGTTAGGATTCTCGACGTCGATGCGCCATCCCTTACCTTGACCGACCGTACGGCTCGTGAACTGTGCTCCGCTCTCGCCGATCATCGGACAGTTATGGACGAGGACGCCTCTCCCCGCGGTCATAACGTAAAAGTCGTGGCTCGTCTTGACGGTGAGATCCCACATGTCGGCGGCGCCGGACCGGACCATGGTCGACTTAACAATCGCGGCGGTTCCTGCGTCCGTGACGAGACGGTCGCCGGCCTTGAGGTGGTCGGCTTCGGTCCAGGCATGACGGGTGACGTCCCAGAAGAGATGCCGCTGCGTTGCGTGGATAACCGAGGCCTTGCCGCCAGCCTGGACGGTGACATCCATGAGGTCTGTGTCATGGTTGACCCACACGTGCCTGACACGCCGCGGCTTAGTCTTGCCGGTGAGCGGGTCGGTAGCCACGACCTTGTCCCCGACCTCAATCTGATTCAGTCGTTTGGTGGTGCGGTCCGCCATGACCACCTTCGTGTCCGGGGTGAACGACTCACCACCGCAAGCAGCGCCGAGATCTTCGGCGGCAGTTCCCTCTTCTGCGGCTTCGTCTGTGTCGAGGAGCAGGTCGGCTCCTAGCCCGACCTCGGCGCTGTCGGTGAGGGGGTCCACTCCGAACTGAGCGAAATTGATGAAAGTCAACCCACCGACGGCGACTCCCTCGCCGATCTGTACTTTGTGGTTCCATACCTCGCTCGCGATGTGGCTTGGGGAATACCAGTGCGACGAGTGGCTGCTGGATGCCGCAGACGTCGAGGGCTTCCCCGCCGGGGAGACCAAGCCCCCGAGGGTCGGGTCGGTCTGTGCGTGGTAGCCCGTGCCGCTATAGAGGTCCTTCCACACGTTGTCAGCCCCAGTCTGCGACGAGCCGGTCGGTGTGGGCGGCGTCTGGCCTGTGGGGTCCGGCTGAGACTCGCATGTGCCTTCAAGAACGCACTTCGCGGCAAGACCGGACGGGTCAGACATCCCGGTGGGGTCGTTCTGTGCGTAGGCATACGGGTTGAACGCCAACGGGGTGCTGGTGTCCAGCTCCGGGTCCGGCGTCGTGAGGATGTCGAGGTTCGCCTGATACGTCCGGTGATCCAGCCCCAACGACTTGTCGGGCTGGACCTGCTTGTCCAGATACGTCCGACCACCCGGCAACGCATCAGCATTCGACAACAGGTCGTTGGTGCCCGTGCCGGTCCCCAGGCTGGTGCCGCCGGCCAGCGTGCCGGTGACCGGGACCGCACCCTGCCCGTAGGGGTAGTACGACGACCAGGAGTACTCGATCGAGCCTGACGAGGTGGAGTCGGTGAAGCGGATGCTGTCCTGCACATCGGCGGTCTGCCAGTCAAAGAGTCCTGGTCCGGTCTTCGCGGTCCCACCGCTGACGGCGGAGCTGGTGACGGTGGTGCCCTCCTGGGCCCCCAACGGGGTGCCGTCGGGGGTGGTGAGCTGCCGCAGCGACCGATCCCCGCCACCGGTGACAGGCTGCTGGATCGTCGCCCCGGTATCGACCTCCATCGTGGCGACCGGGCCGCCGGGGATGCCGGGCAGGTTGATCGTGTAGCCCGTCGAGCCGAGCAGACCGAGCAGGCCGGGGGTGGTGGCCTTCAAAGCGACCCGGTTACCGCCCTGATCGGCGCTGTCGTAGGCGTAGCTCTCGGTGGCCTGGTCGCCCAGCACCGCGTCGAGGATGGTCGCGGTCGGCGTGACGGTGGAGACCCGGCCCTCCGGGTCGTAGGTGTAGTCATACGCCGTCGAGAGCGACGTGTCCGGCAACGACAAGGTCAGGCCCAGGAGGGTGTTGTCGGCGTTGGGCGACATCGCGGAGACGCGGCCGGCGGCGTCATAGGTCAGATCGGCCCGGGTCGGGACCGTGTTGGAGGCACCATCCGCGATCCCACCGATCCGGGTCAGGTCCGTGACCGGGAGCGTGTCGGTGCCCGTGATTGCCGACGTCTGGTGAGTGCCGTCGGCATACGTGTACGACCTCGTCGAGGTGGAGGTGCCGAGCAGAGACTGGGCGGTGCCGGTGACACCGGTCATCTCACCGGCGGTGTAGGTGAACGCGAGGTTGTAGTCGTCCCCGGTCACCAGGTTGGTGACCTGCGCCAGCAGCCCGTCGACGCCGGTGATGTCTCGGTCCTGACACGACGTGCTTGCGTTGTCGCCGCTGGTGGCGTCGACGCCGGTGCGGGCCGTGAGCAGCTGGGCCTGGGTGTTGTAGGTGTAGCACCACGCACCCGTGCTGGTCGTGAACCCAGGGTTCGGGTTCAGCAGGCTCGCCGTGTTCGGGGTGTTGGTAGTCGCGTCTATCCGCAAGGGATTGGAGGCGGCGTCGTAGGTGTATCCCAGCTGCAGGTACTGGATCCCTGCGCCGGGCCCGTCGGTGGTGGCATCGGTCGCGGCGATCGACGACAGGCGTCCTGTGGCGTCGTAGCCGTAGGTTCGGTTGAGCGCGACCTCCGGCGCCGCTGGGGCGTCGGTGGCGGGGCTGGTCGAGGTCAGCTCTGTGCGGCGGCCGATCTGGTCGTAGTCGTAGGTCGCGAGTGTCGAGGTGATCGGGCTTGTGGCTGAGGAGTTGCTGTTGAGCACGTTGGTGCCGGTGATCGTGGTCGGAGCATCGAGGCGGTTGTAGTCGATGTGGGTGGTCATCCCGTCCAGGCCGGGCAGGGCCGGGTAGGTGATGTCGACCGGCTGGTTCGCGTCGTTGTACGAAGCGGTCTGGGTGACGGTCTTCGTGGAGCCCGACTCCCCCGTCCAGGCCGAGGGGTAGGTGTAGCCGAGGCTGGTGAGGTTGCCGCGGGCGTCGTAGCCGCCGTAGGTGGTGGTGTAGTCACCCAGCGGCGTGTGAGCAGTCGCAGAGGCAAGCTGGCCGATGCCGTTGGGGCTCGCGGTGTCGTAGGCCCACTCCTCCAGCGTCTTGGATGCGGCCGCGTCGGTCTTGCTGATCGGGCGGTCGTCATCGTCATAGGCCGTGGTGACGTGCGAGGTGGGGCCGGTGACGCTGGTGACGTTGCCGTCCGCGTCATAGGTCGTGGTGGTGTGACCGGTGTCAGGGTCACTCGCCGAGATCTGGCGGCCGGCCAGGTCGAAGCCGTAGGAGTAGACCCAGGTCTTGTCGGCTGTGCCATCGACCGTGCCGGTGCCGTTGTCGGAGCCTGAGTCACTAGGGCTGCCGGTGTGCTCGGTGATGCCGGTCAGCTGGCCGGCGGCGTCGGTGGTGTAGTCGGCGACGTCGGAGGTCTTCGCCGCCGTGGAGACGCCCTGGCCGGGCGCGTCGAGGGAGTCCGCGACCTCGGTCGTATTGCCCCAGGCGTCGGTCCAGGTGGTGGTCTGTCCGCCGATCGGGTCGATCGACCAGGACCTGTCGCCGGCGTAGCCGTTGGTGACGGTGGACCAGACCGTGTCCTGATGCCTCTGCGACACGGTCAGCGGTCGGCCGGCGCCGTCGTAGGTGGTGACGGTGTCGAACGCAGAGGTCGTCGGGTCGGCGTTGGTCAGCCCGTTGTTGTCACCGGTGCCGGGGTCGGCGGCGTTGTAGTCGGGGCCGGTGCTGAACGCGACCCTGCCGGCGTCGTCATACCCCGTCGCGGTCACGATCCGACCGGTCCCGGTGGGCGTCTGCGTCTGGGTCTCGATGGAGCGGCCCCAACCGTCGACGTACGCCCACGCCTGCGAGGTCGTGTCAGCGTCGATCCGGGTCGTGGTGTGCACGAACGACGGGCCACCTGAGTTGGAGATCGTGTAGGCGTAGGTGATCGTTGCCCCGTCGCCGGTGCCGGGGTCGGTCTCGCTGGTGCGGCGACCCAGGCCGTCGTAGACGTAGCTGGTGGTCTTCCCGTTGACGTCGGTCGTCGAGAGGGTGAGCCCGCGACCCGGGTCGGAGGTCGTGGAGGTGGTGTGGCCGAGCGGGTCGGTCACCTTCACCGTGGTCGGCAGATCATCGCTGTCGCCACCCGGGTTGTACGCCGTGGTGCTCGTCTTGCCACGGCCATTGGTGGATGAGGTGACGCGGCCGTAGGCGTCATAGGCCGCACTTACCGTGATCGGATCCGAGCCGTCGCTCTTGGTCCAGGTCACGGTCTTGGTCGGCAGGCCCTGCGTCAGAGCACCGTCGAGAGCGGCGTTGCCGTCGTAGTAGGTCTCCGAGTGGCGCAGCAGGTTACCCGCGGCCGCGTCCCCGCAGGCGCTGCCGTGCAGCTCGCTGGTGGCGGGCAGCCGCAGCCACACGCCGGGAGCGCTGGCGCTGGTGTAGGAGCCGTCGTTCTGGTTGTCCCAGGTCGTGGTGGTGCAGCGGGTCTTAGCCGCGGTGCTGGTCGTCCCGCCGCCGTTCGCAGCGTTGCCGGAGTCGGTCTCCTCGCTGGTGAGGACTTCGCCGAGCGCGACACCCCGGTGGTTGTCACCGCCGTCTGCGACGGTGTTCGTCACGGTGTCGACCCGCTGCCCGGCGGTGCCGTCGGGAGAGACCGTCCGCGTGTAGGTCTTCGTCGTCGCGGGGTAGACGTAGTGGCCGTCGGCGACGTTCGGATCCTCTGCGGTGTCGATCGCGGCGTAGTCGGTGTAGGTCCTGGTCAGCCACGTCCCTCCGTTGCTGGCGTCGCCGTCGTAGGTGGTGGTCTCGGCGACCCGGCCGGCCATCCACCGCTGGTCCGTCGGCTCGTCCGCTGCGTGCCCCGACCCTGTGTTCTCGGTCGTCGTGATCGAAGCGGTGACGTCGCCCCCACTGTCGTTGGAGCGGGTACCGTTCATGCCGCGGAAGACGGTGACCTTCTGGCTCGAGACATCACCGGTCGCGACCGAGCCGTTGGAGGTCTTGCGGGTGTGGATGATCGTGGTCTCGTAACCGCGCCAGTCGTTCCAGGTCTCCTCGTCCGGGGTGGTGTTGCGGGAGTTCTGATACCGCCACGCCGGGGTGCCCTGGTAGTCGTAGCTGGTCACCTGGACCTGGCCCAGGGCGGTGGCGTCGTCCTGCCCGGCCTGGTAGCCCATCGCCTGGTCGGTCTGAGTGGTCGAGAGGACGACGTACTTGTTGAACCACTCCCAGGAACCACCATCGGTCGAGCCCGGCGGCACCCACTTGACCGGGAAGCACTCCTTGGTGGAGGCGTACTCCTTCAGGCCGTCGACATAGGTGCTGTCGCACGCTTCACCGTCCTGATGGCCGTACTCAACGGACAGGACACCGCCGGTCTCATTGGTGACGGTCTTGACACGGTCGAACGTCGCGGTCCAGCCACCGTTGGTGGGGTCGACGCGGTTCTGCTTGGCGATCGGCGTGAACGTCACGTTCGTCGGGACGGTGACCGCGTTGCCGCCGGCGTCGGTGTCCTGACCGGTGTGGCTGATGGAGTCGAGCCAGAGCACGCTGCCGCCCGGGCCACCGTCCTCGCCCGTGCCGTCGGCGTCGGGCATCCCGTAGTGCAGGGTCCACGTGTCCACCACGTGCGGCGTCGCATCAGCACCGGAGAAGGTCTTGGTGGTGACGGTGTCGTAGCGCGAGAGGGAGAAGAACGTCGGCGAGCCGTTGAGGCACTCCGTGTCGGCCTTGCAGATCTGGTCGGTCGGCACATCGGGCCAGTTGTCCGGCTCGGTGGTCGGGTCATCGGCGCAGGCCGTCCCGGTCTTGATCAGGGAGGCGCAGCGGCCGACGTGGGTGAGGTCGACCTCGGCACGAGCGGTGCCCTGGCCTGCGCCAGCGCGGGCGTAGGAGTAGTCGATGTGGTCCAGCAGCCCGGCGGTGTCGTACTGCACCGGATCCTCGGCGTCGTTCAGGGAGGCGTAGTAGTTGTGCTCCTGGGCGTAGGAGTAGACCGCCTGGTTGCCGACCGCGTCGGTGACCTTGTCGAGGTACCACGTGTAGGCCTGCTGGCAGCGTGACGCAGTGAGGTTGAGCGTCCCGTCGGTGTTGGTGGTGTAGCAGGGCTCGCCGGGATCGTTGCCGACCACCGGGACCGTCAGGGTCGACTTGGTGCCGCTGCCGCGGCCGAACCAGTACTTCGTGCCGTCAGGGGTGGAGACGACCCAGCCCTCGTCATCGTTGTCCGCGTTGTCGAACCCCGCATCGACCGCCGCCTGGCCCGAGTAGTGGTCCAGCCGCCAGCCCGGGTCCTGATCGATGCGGTACTCGTCGATCCCGTTGCCGGTGCCATGGGACGAACCCGCGACATGCGTCAGCGGCGAGGCGACACCGTTGAGGACGATGGAGAACTCATCCACCAGCGAGTCCGACTGATTGCCGTCGGCATCGGTGACCTTGGCGGTGTGCCAGCACTCATCGCCGATCCCCAGCGACGCGTCGTCGTCGGAGCAGGACATGAACGTCCGGGTGATCTCACCGGGCATCAGGGACCAGCCCAGCCCGGCCGGGTCGGCCTGGGTGTTGGTGTCGAAGTTCATCCCGTCCACGACGCCGGAGGAGTACGACAGGCCCAACGAGGGAGCCGTTGCGTCCGAGGAGGAACCACCGGCTCCCGCGCCACCGATCCCGGCAGGCAGGGAGAACGGGTAGGAGTAGGTGAACGTGCCCGACCCGGTCCCGACCTGCCAAGACTCCGCCGCCGAGAGCGGGGTCGCCTGGTAGTTCGCAGCCGTACCGGAGGCATCGGCTGCGACCGCGAACACAGTCGCATCTGCCTCGGCAGTCGCAGCAGTCGCCTGCGTCACCGAGCCCACCGACGCGGTGCTGAAGGTCAGGGTCTGGGTCGCGGTGTCATTGGTCGCCGCCACCGCAGTACCGCTCGAGCAGTCGCCCGCGTCGGGAGTGGTCAGCCAGCAGGAAGGGTGGGCGACGACCGCGAGCCGGGAAGCCCAGGAGCCACCGAACTCGTCAGCGAACGCGCTGTAGTCGACCTTCACGTCCGCCGGCGTACTGCCTGCAGCACTGTCTGCGGCACTGCCCTCGATCTGCACCGCCAGGCCACGCTTGCCCAGGAGGGCCGGCCTCTTGACCGCGACCCTGGCCGCACCCGCGTTCGCATCACGACCATGGCTCCTGACCGCGACACCGGAGCCACCGGCCGGCGCCCAGGTCGAGGACAGGCCCACGGTCGCCGAGACCGCCTTCGGCAACTGGTGGTCATCACCCAGCCGGTCGACCCGGGCCCCAGGGTCCGGCACCGGATCCACCTTCGACAACGGCCGACCCTTGACCGGCTTCACCTTCGCGATGTTGGGCTTCGCTGCCCCGCCAGCAGCGCCCCCACGATGCCCGGTCGACGCGGCCACCGCAGGTTGAAGCGCTCCCATCAGAACGATCGCAAGACCACTGACGACCGCGACGAGCAGCTTGACGGCCCGCATGTGGGAGGCACATCCCCATGAACGCAACCTGGCAAGAGTGCCCTTGACCTGTCGCATCTCTTTACCCTCCAATGAACTCGGCTTGTCGACCGGAGGGCCGTCATCACGACGGTCATCCAGGAGCGAGTCTGGAACCGCGGACTGCCACTCAGGGAGGGTTGGCAGCCCTACAAACGCCTACAGATCCGTACGTCGGCTGTAGGCATCTCGGAGGGATCGGTCGTGAACGAGTTCGGGCAGAAGCTGAAGGAACTGCGCAACGCCAAGGGGCTCTCGCAGGTGGCGCTCGCACGGAGAGTCGGCTTCAGCGCCAGCCTGATCGGACACTACGAGACCGGTCGCCAGCTGCCGCGGCTCGAGGTGGCCGCCCGACTCGATGAGCACCTCGGATCCGGTACCACCCTCGCTGACCTGCGAAAACAGCTCTTCGTCGGCTCAACTACAGCATCACCCACAGAGTCACCTGCAGCCAACGTCGCGCCCTTGGTCGAGAGCGACCTCTTGGCCAGTCCCAAGGTCCAGGCGGCCCTCGACACTCTCCGCCACGCTTTGGTCGTCGAAGCGATCGCTAAGGCACGGGCAACTGCAGAGACGCCGACCAGTCCGGCGGACAGATCCGGCAGCGACGCAGCTGCGCGAAGCCTCAGCTGACGGACAGGCCCCCAAAAGTTGTCATGCAGGTGATAAGTCCGCCGCTCGGGCAGAAATTTTGCCTTTGCCACAGCTGAGCTGTTTGTCGGGCTGCTGCGACTCAATCTGCAGCGATTAGGATGCCTGCGATATGGAACTCCGCCTGCTGCGCTACTACGTCGCCGTCGCCGAGGAACGCCACTTCGGCCGCGCCGCCGAGCGGCTGCACATGGCGCAGCCGCCGCTCTCCCAGGCGATCCGGCAGCTCGAGGAGGAGCTCGGGGTCACGCTGCTGCAGCG
>Ga0164242_10002072_pt1 | contig 23368 bp, 18 predicted proteins | sample OricomgcompostMG_FD_108783 | JGI IMG/M metagenome (GOLD analysis project Ga0164242, IMG submission 108783) | Miracle-Growth compost microbial communities from Emeryville, California, USA - Original compost - Miracle growth compost (MG) ... | reverse complement strand
ATTCCTGCGTAAGCAGGAGGCGTTTTTCAACAGACGAATGTCTGGTCATCCAGGGCCTGTGCACTCAACAGCTTGAAGGCGCTGGATCCCAGCTTTCGCTGGGATGACGAGCAAAATCAGACATGCCTTAGAGCTTGTTCACGATTTCCTGGCGGGCCCATGAAACTCTCAACGGCCGAAGGGCTGGTCAAGCTGGGATCCAGCGTCGTTGGCTTTGGGGGAAAGTCACTGGATGACCGGACATTCGTCTGTTGTAAAGCGCTTCCGGCTTGACCAGCCCTTCGGCTGTTGAAAAGCACCTCGCCGGAATGACGGGAAGGCGTGGACGAACGATTCGAGGCTGATGGATAGATCATGAACACTGAAACGAATTGTGCAGAGGAGTTTCCACGCCCCATGTCTTCTTCGCATGCCCCGTCCCGGGCGAGCATTGCCCATCCGGTGCAGTGGCTTTCCAACGGCAGCTATTCCACTTTCCTCGACGCATACGGTTCCGGCGGCAGCCATTGGCGCGGGCAAGCCGTCGCCCGCTGGCACGAAAATCCCTTGGGCCATGCCTGGGGCAGCTACGTTTTCCTGCGTGACGAGCACAGCGGCGAAACGTGGTCGGCCACGTCGCTACCGTGCGGCGGCGAAGCGAACGAGTTCGCGGTCGATTTCGGCGAGGGCTCGGTGCATGTCGTCCGTCGCCACGGGACCCTCGAAAGCGTGCTCGACGTGGCGGTGGATGGCGATCGCGACGTGGAACTCCGGCGCGTCACGCTGACCAATCACGGCGACCGGCCGCGCACCCTTGCGCTTACCTCGTAAGCGGAACTGGTGCTGGGACCCGCCGGGGCCGATGCCGCGCATCCGGCGTTCTCCAAGATGTTCGTGCAGACCGAATGGGTGGAGCAGGGTGGCGTGTTGCTGGCCACGCGTCGCCGCCGCGCGCCGGACGAGCCCGGCGTGTGGGCTGCGCACATGCTGCTCGTCGATGGACAGGGCGCAGACACGCATGAATTCGAATCCAGCCGCCTGCGCTTTCTCGGGCGTGGACACCTGCTGCGGGATGCGTTGGCGATGCGGCCGGGGAGCGCCTTGTCGAACACCAGCGGTTGCGTGCTCGATCCCGTGTTCAGCCTGCGCCGCCGCGTGACGCTTGAACCGGGGGCCCGCATGCAGGCCGCGTTCTGGACGGCACTGGCCGATTCGCGCGAAAGCGTGCTGTCGCTGCTGCCGCCCTTGCGCGAGCCGGGCGCCACCGACCGGGTGTTGCAAAGCGCCCAGGCCCACGCCGTATCGCGGCGGCAACAATTGGGGATCGATGTCCGGCAGGCCGCGCGCTTCGATCGTCTGGCCGGGCCGCTGCTCCACGCCGACGAGCACTGCCGAGCCCCTTCGGAGGTAACAAGGCGCGGCCATGGCGGCGCGCCGGTATTGTGGAGCGCCGGCATTTCCGGCGATCGCCCCATCGTGCTGCTGCATGTCGCGGACGAAACCGGGCTGGCGTCTGCACACGAACTGCTGTCGGCGCAACGCTACTGACAGGCCAAGCAACTGGCTTGCGACGTGGTCATGCTGGGCAACGCGGACCAGCATGACGCACTGGACACGCTGGCCAAGGCGCAGAACGACACGCTCGATGCCGCAGGGAACACCGTGACGGCGCAGTGCTTCGCGCTGGACGAGACCGCCATCGATGCCGGCATACGCGACGGCCTTCGTACCGTGGCGCGGATCGAACTGGATGTCGCCAGGCACTGGCCCGAGGCTGCCTATGGCCGGCAGGCGGTTGAAAGCGTGCCGTCGGGCATGGCTCCGATTCCCCGTGCCACGACACGCGAAGCGTCCACCGAAAGCGCCGCCGAACCGCGCGAATTCGACAACGGACTGGGCGGCTTCGTCGATGCCGGCCGCAGTTATGCCATCACGCTGACGGGCGAGCATGGCACGCCGATGCCGTGGGTCAACGTCATGGCGAATGCGGACTTCGGCTGCCTGGTATCGGCCGAGGGTGGCGGCTACGCATGGTCGATCAACAGCCAGCAGAATGCGTTGACGCCATGGCCCAACGATCCGGTGGCCGACACGCCGCACGAGGTGCTGTACCTGCGCGACGAGGATGGCGGCGAACTGTGGAGTGCCACGGCCTCGCCGGTGCGGGTGCCGTCCGTGCGCTACCGCGTGGTGCACGGCAAGGGCTGGAGCCGCTTCACGCATCGGGCGCACGGCATCGAGGTGGAACTGGTGCAGTGCGTGCCGGCCAGCGGCTCGCTGAAGTTGTCGCGCTTGCGCCTGCGCAATCGTTCGGCGCACACGCGACGCCTGCGGGTGACGGGCTACGTCGAGTGGGCGCTGGGGCCCAACGGCGCGGTCACGACGCCCTATGTGGTGACGTCGCACGACGCGGCCACCGGGGCGCTCTTCGCACGCAACGCGTGGCGCGAGGAATTCGGCGAGCGCGTGGCGTTCGTCGACCTGGGCGGGCAGGGCACCACGCATACCGGTGATCGGCTGGAAGTGCTCGGCCGGCATGGCGACGTGGGACGGCCGGACGGCCTGATCCGTGGCGAGCCGCTGTCCGGACGCACCGGTGCGGGGCTCGATCCTTGCGCTGCGTTGCAGTCTCGCATCGAACTGGCGGCGGATGCACGGGTCGAGCTGGTGTTCATGCTGGGCGATGCCGAATCCGTAGCCGGGGCACGGGCGTTGGTGCGCCAGTACCGCGGCATCGATTTCGACACCGTGCTGGCGGAGATCCGCGATGCCTGGAACGACGTGCTCGACACCGTGCAGGTGCGTACGCCCAACCGGGCCATGGACATCGTGCTGAACGACTGGCTGCCCTACCAGACGCTGGGCTGCCGCATGTGGGCGCGTACCGCCTATTACCAGGCCAGCGGCGCCTACGGTTTCCGCGACCAGTTACAGGACTCGATGGCGTTGTGCGTGTCGCGTCCCGACGTCGCGCGCGAGCATCTGCTTCGCGCCGCCGGCCGCCAGTTCGCCGAGGGCGACGTGCAGCACTGGTGGCTGCCGCCCACGGGGAAGGGCATCCGTACCAGGATCCGCGACGACCGCGTGTGGCTGCCTTACGTCGCCGCCCACTACGCGGTCACCACGGGCGACAGCCCCGTGCTGGACGAAGCCCTGCCGTTCCTGGTGGGCGACCCGATCAAGCCCGGTGCGACCGATGCGTTCTACTTGCCGGGCGTGTCCGACGAAAAGGCCAGCCTGTACGAACACGCCGCGCGCGCCATCGATTCCAGCCTGGCCACCGGCGCGCACGGCCTGCCGCTGATGTGTACCGGCGACTGGAACGACGGCATGAACAACGTGGGCGCGCAAGGGAAGGGCGAAAGCGTATGGATGGGCTGGTTCCTGATCGCGACCATTGATGCCTTCGCGCCATTCGCCGAAGCGCGCGGCGAACGCGAGCGCGCCGAACGATGGCGCCATCACGCCGATGCCCTGAGCGCCGTGCTTGACGGCGAGGCCGGCTGGGACGGCGAATGGTATCGGCGGGGCTATTACGATGACGGCACGCCGCTCGGCTCAAGAACCAGCGGGGAATGCCGCATCGACGTCATCGCCCAGGCGTGGAGCGTGCTCGCCGGCGCCACGAACCGGCAGCACGCCGCAGCGGCCATGGACGCCGTGGAAAAGCAGTTGGTGATGCACGACGACCGCATCGCGCTGCTGCTCACGCCGCACTTCGACCACACGCCGGAGAATCCGGGCTACATCAAGGGCTACCCGCCCGGCATCCGCGAGAACGGTGGGCAGTACACCCATGGCGCCACCTGGTCGGTCTTTGCCTGCGCCAGGCTGGGCCAGGGCAATCGCGCCGGCGAACTGTTCGACATGCTCAACCCGATCAACCACAGTGCCAGCGCCGACGCCATCGAACGCTACCGGGTCGAGCCTTACGTGGCCTGTGCGGACGTCTATTCGGTAGCGCCGTACGTGGGCTGCGGCGGCTGGACCTGGTACACCGGTTCGGCGGCATGGCTTTACCGCGCCGGGCTGGAAGCCATGCTCGGATTCCGGCTGCAGGGCGGGAGGCTGCTGGTCGATCCGTGCATTCCCGAGGATTGGCCGCGCTACGAAATCGCCTACCGCCGCCGCGGCGGCCAGGGCACCGTCACGCGTTACGAGATCACCGTCGAGAACCCGGACCACGTGTGTTCGGGTGTCGCCAGGCTGGAGCTGGATGGTACCGTGCAGTCGCAAGGCGACGGCGAGAACCCCGGCATCGCGTTGTCCGACGACGGGAAAACCCATCAGGTGCGGATCATACTGGGAAGCACGCACTGCTGCCCGGAATAACCGGGGCGCGAGTTCTGAAGTGCAAGGGCCTGTTTACGATCTTTTCCTTGCAGGCGCACCCTTCCGAGGCAGGAGCGGCTTCAGTCGCGATGCTTTGGGCAGGGCATCCGAAACCCCTGAAGAGCATCGCGGCTGAAGCCGGCCCTACCGTGGAGAAATGAAGGTACACGCGCTTGCTCATCATCCCGGCGAAAGCTGGGATCCAGCGCCTGTCAGGGCCGTGTCCGGATTATCCCGGACAATAGCGGGCGCAGGCCGGAATGGCGGCACAGGCGGGCTTCAAACGGGAGGCATCGCCAGCACCTTGCCCGGGTTCATGATCCCCTGCGGATCCAGCGCCCGCTTGACGGATCGCATCAAGGCCAGCTCGACCGGTTCCTTGTAGCGTTCCAGCGCATCGCGCTTGAGCTGGCCGACGCCGTGCTCGGCACTGATCGACCCGCCTACGGCATGCACGCTGTCGTGCACCAGGGCGAAGACATCCTCCTGCCTGGCCAGCAGGGCCGCCTCGCTCCATGCGCCGCCCGGAGCCACGTTGTAATGCAGGTTACCGTCGCCGAGGTGGCCGAAGACCACGTTGCGGATGCCGGGGAAGGCTTGCTGCAAGGCGCGGTTGGTGTCGCGCACGAAACCCGCCATGCGCGACACCGGGATCGACACGTCGTGCTTGATCGCCTTGCCCGACGCCTTTTCCGCCATGGGAATGCTTTCGCGCGGGTGCCACAGGGCCTTGCTCTGCGCCATGGAGCCGGCGATCACCGCGTCCTTGACGCAGCCCGACTCGATGGCCTCGCCCAGCACGGACTCGAAGCGTTCCCGCGCATGCGCCTCGCTCTCGCTGTCGGACAGTTCCAGCAGGGCGTACCAGGGCAGCGCCGCCGCCTCGCCTTCGAACGGCAGGCGCTGCTGGGGGAAGCAGCGCACCACCGCCGCCAGGCAGTCCCCCGCCATCAGTTCGAAGCCGGTGAGCGATGCACCGAAACCGTGGCGGGCCCGCCCCAGCGTCTCGATCGCATCCTCGACCGAGGCCAGCGCCAGCAACGCGGTGCAGCGCGCCACCGGCAGCGGGTAAAGCTTGAGCGTGGCAGCGGTGATGATGCCCAGCGTGCCCTCGCTGCCGATGTACAGGTCGCGCAGGTCGTAGCCGGTGTTGTCCTTGCGCAGCCCGCGCAGGCCGTGCCAGACATCGCCCTGCGCGGTCACCACCTCGAGGCCGAGCGTGAGTTCGCGCATCGTGCCGTAGCGCAGCACCTGGGTGCCTCCGGCATTGGTGGAAAGATTGCCGCCGATGGTGCAACTGCCCTCGGAAGCCAGGCTCAGTGGAAACAAGCGGCCGGTGTCGCGTGCCGCCTCCTGCACCGCCTGCAACACGCAGCCGGCCTCGACCTCCATGGTGTCGTTGTCCGTATCGATGCCACGGATGCGGTTCAGGCGTTGCAGCGAAAGCACCACCGCATGGCCGGAACCGTCCGGCGTGGCGCCGCCGCACAGGCCCGTGTTGCCGCCCTGCGGAACGATCGGTAGTCCGGCCGATGCGCAGGTGCGCACCACGGCAGCGACTTCCACGGTCGAACCTGGGCGCACCACCGCCAGGGCCTGACCGCTGTAGCGTTCGCGCCAGTCCGTCAGGTACGGCGCCGCATCCGCGCCCGTCAGCACGTGCGATTCGCCCACGGCAAGGCGCAAGGCATCCAGATGACTCATGGTCGTTTCCAAATCCACGGCAGGGGAGGCGGCATTGTAGAGCCGGCAAAACGTCCAGGGGACTGACGCCGCGATCGGGAACCGCCGGCGTGCCGTATCCATCCGGGCTTTCCATGTCCTCGATCCATGTGCGACCGGCGCATAATCCGCAGGTGTATTCGAATCAATCGGAATGGAGAGGGGACATGTTGGCAGCGTTTTCCGTTTGGCCGCACGGCGGTGCCGGTGGCGATTCCGTGCACGATGCGGTGGCTGCGGCCGTCCGGGTCGTGCGCGCGTCTGGTTTGCCGAACCACACCGATGCCATGTTCACCACGATCGAAGGCGAATGGGACGAGGTGTTCAAGGTGATCCGTGAAGCCACCGAGGCGGTGGCTGCCTACGGGTCCCGTGTCGGCCTGGTGGTCAAGGCCGACATCCGCCCCGGGCACGAGAACGAGATCACCGGCAAGGTGGAGCGGCTGGAAAAAGCCATCGTGGAGCAGGCCCGGGCGGCGGCCCCGAAGTAATGCCGCGTATGCGCGGGCGATGGCGGCGACCGATGCTGCCGGCGGCACGCTCGCCGTTTTGCCGCGACGGATACGGCGAGCGGCCAACGATGACCGGCATGCCCGCGGCCCCGCCTTCCCCCGCAGGCATGAAAACCCCATGATTCCGCACGGCGTCGTCGAGGCGTCCGGGACCAGAAGATTTTTTGAGGCAGCGGGGGAGCATGATGGTCGAGGCGGCGCCGAGTCTTGGTATCGATGAGTTGCACACTTACTGGGCTTGCCAGCGCGCGCCGGGATCCGTCGCGCCGCTGCCGCAGGATGTCGTGAAGACCCTGCTCGCCGGCTTGCATCTCAACGTGCTGGAAACTCTGCGCTACTTGCACCAGGAACGACCGGGCTATGCGCAATTCGAAGCCTGGATAAGGGAACTCAACGGCGGCGGACCGGAAGATATCTCGCTGGATCGCTTGCGGCGTGCGCTGGCAGGCGAGGACGTCGGCGCCGAAGTCGGCAATCTCGAACATGTCGAAGGTCTGTCCGCGGACGACCTTGCTCACTGGCACGAGCATGGCTACGTCATCCTTCGCAACGCGATCGGCCCGGAAGCGGCGGAGGCCGCGGAGATGGCCATCTATGGTTTTCTGGGGATGGACCGCGACGTCCCGGCGTCCTGGCATCGCGAGTCGCTGGGCCATTCCATCTGGGTCCCGCTGCTGCGGCATCCGGCGCTGGTGGCCAATCGTCGCGCGCCGCGCATTCACAAGGCGCATGCGCAACTGTGGGGGCGCGAGGATCTTTGGGTAACCGTCGACCAGGGCGGATTCAATCCGCCGGAACGCGAAGGCTGGCCGTTTCCCGGACCGCATCTGCACTGGGACGCCACGCTCGCCGAACCGCATTGCCTCGAATTGCAGGGCATCCTCTATCTCGCCGACGTCGATGAAGACCAGGGGGCGTTCAGTTGCGTACCGGGTTTTCACCGCACACTGCAGCAATGGTTGAAAAGCGTTCCCGCGGGCGTGAATGCGCGCGACCATGCGCGGCGCACCCTGACGATGAAGCCGATTGCCGCGAAACGCGGCGACATGATTATCTGGCATCACCTGCTTCCGCACGGCAGCAGTCCGAACCATGCAAGGCGACCACGCGTCGTGCAATACATGTCGTTGCGGCCCACTCGCTTCGCCTGCACCGAAGAGTGGTCTTGATGGCGATGGCTTCGGCAGTAGCGGCACCCGGGTTGACCCGGGTCGGAATGACGTCGCCGGTCCGGCGATGATCTGGCCGCGAGTGGCGGCCCGATCTCTGCTGCACCCAATGAATGCCCTAGGAGCCTGTTCGCGATCTCCAGATATGCCCCAAGAAGCGTCATCCCAGCGGCTGGACCAGCCCTTCGGCTGTTGAAAAGCGCCTCGCCGGAATGACGGTAAGGAGTCGAACTGGTATTCCCTCACGCGCCCCCGCTCGTCATTCCTGCGAAAGCAGGAATCCAGCGACTTGATGTCCCCGAACCGAAAAGGCACTGGATTCCTGCTTTCGCCGGAATGACGCTTCGTAGGAAGGTTTGAAGATTTTGAACAGGCCCGAAGGAACCTCGTGACTTGTGCCGTCAACCGTCCGGTTACGCGATTGGGGCCGGTTGTCGAGGCAGGGAAATGGGAGCGTGGCGCGGGTCATCGAAACCACGCTCCGCATGCACCAGCGTGCTGGAGGTCAATCGTTCGCCTGGCGCAGTCCGTCGAAATACGCCGCGATCTCCTCGGGAAAGCCGTAGCTCTCCGCAGGCAGTGGCGAGCCGGCCTCGACCAGGGCCTTGGCGCAGGCCAGCCAGTTGCCGCCAGGCGTGGTCCCGGCGATGGACGCGAAGCTGAGCGTGCCGTAGACGTTGTCGTTGTAGCCGTGCCGTTCGTCGTAGCGCGCGCCATGCGCGAGCAGGAATGCCGCCAGCGGCGCGTCGCCGCGGAACACGGCCCAGTTCAGTGCGCTGCCGTCGATATCGCCGCCGCGCACGTCGATCGGCCAGCCTGCTTCCACCATGACCCGCACCGCGTCGTCGCAACCGTTGGACGCCTGCTCGGGCAGCAGACGCAAGGCACCTGGCGAAAGCCTGCCGATCAGGTCCGGTTCGACAGACAGCATTGCCCGTACCGCATCACGGTCGGCGCGTGCACAGGCGCCGAGGAAGGCGTCGCCTGGACGCTCATCGGCATGTGCACCCGCCTGCAGTAGCCGCTCGGCGATATCGTCGAGGCCGCGGCGGCGTGCCAGCCGGTAGGCGCTGGTGCCGCGCGCGTCGCGCACCATGGGATCGGCTCCCGCATCGAGCAGGATGCCGATGACGGCGGCAGAGCGGCGCCGGCGGATCGCATGCAGCAGCGGGCAACCGCCCGGACCGGCCTCGTTGGGGTCGCCACCGTTGGCCAGCAGCAGGCGCAACGTTCCGGGCCGCTCGTAATCGAGTGTGCGGAACAGCGCGTTGCTGCCGGTGACGCGGGCGCCGGCCGCGAGCAGCGGGCGCACGATGCTGTCATCGTCGGCTTCGGCGGCGTGGTACAGCGACTCGTTGTCGTTCGGGTCGGCCCCGGCGGCCAGCAACCGTCGCGTGATGGCGACGTCGTGGTTGCGTCCGGCAGCACCGTACAGCACGCTCAACGGATCATCGGGCAATTCGGGGTCGATCCAGCGGGCGTTGGCATCGGCGCCGGCCACGAGCAGCAGGTCGACGCAGGCGCGTATGCCTGATGCGTACGCCGGCAGCGAGACCAGGCTGGAAAAGCTGGCGCAGACCAGCGGCGGCATGCCGCTGTCGGCGTGCGGGGCGTTTACCCAGGTGGCGTCGGCGGCAATCGCGGCCTGTACGGCGGCGGTGTCGCCGACGGCACAGGCAAGCGCGGGTTCGCCGGACAGCAGATCGGGATGATCGCGCAACAGGCGCTCGGCCAGCCGTGGTTTGGCCACCTGGTAGCCATGACCGAAGGCCCATTGCCGCCATTGCCGCTTTCGCGCCGCCGCGTCGGTCTAGGCCGCCTGCAGTTCGACATGGTCCTTCAGTTGCGTCCAGGAACCGAAGCCGTATTCACGCGCCACGCAGGACTGCGCGTCGTGCAGGCGCAACTGCATCGCCGCGATGGCGGCATGGTCGAGACGAGCCGCGGCGGGCAGGGCCAGCCGAAAGCGTTCGAGTGATTCAGGATCGCCGCGCTGGACGCCATCGAGCAGGGCTTTGGCCTGCTTCTTCAGATGATCCAGGTGCGGACGCTCGGGCAATGCTTTCATGACAACCTCCATGCAATGGATGCCGATGGTCCGCAAGCCCGGCTGCACAAAGGTCGTAGGTGGCAAGCAATCGACAAGTGGGTTGAACCCTTTCCGCGGACCCGGTGGCGGCTTGCAACGCCTGGGCACAAGCATAGCAAAGGCGATGCTTCGATATGGAAGGCCTGAATGGAGATACTGGCCGCGTGGCTGCTTGCGGTCGCTTTCGGGTGGAATCACCACCGCCTTGCCCGCTTCGGGCGAAGGATCGCTCCCCCGTGCCTGCGCGTCACAAGCCTTGTCGGCCGGTACACACCCGGCCAGTGTGCTGCCAAGCCCCGAACCGGGTTGCCCGATGCTGGCAGCCATGATCCCGACTCTAATTCGCGACCGATGTTCGTAGGAGACCGCTCGCGGGCGACGCTTTTCTGGAGGAAATAGAAACGAGAGCATCGCCCGTGAGCGAGCGTCTACCGGAGAACGACGGCCTCGATGCCGGTTACTGTCGCAGGCCCTGCCGCGCTTGGCGCAGCGGCGCGGTCGCATGGGTTTACTCAGGACAGCCGTAAGAACCTGTTCAAAGTCCCCAAGCCAATCTATGAAGCGTCATTCCTTTGGCTCTCAACGGCCGAAGGGCCGGTCAAGCAGGAGGCGCTTTTCAACAGACGAGTATCTGGTCATCCAGCGACTTGGCGCCTCCGAACCCGAAAGGCACTGGATTCCTGCTTTCGCAGGAATGACGAGCGGGGGCGCGTGAGGGGATACCAGTACGACAGGGAGATTTTGAACAGGCTCTAAGCAAAAGGTAGCGGGAAACCATGAAGTTGGCGAGAAATACCGGGGCTGCGCATATGGCGCAGCCCCGGTGTGTCGTCTATTTCCCTGCGACCCGTGCCGCCTTCACCTGGTCGGCGCCGATCAGCTTGGCCTGATTGCCCCACGAGGTGCGTTCGTGGTTCGCGATGTCGGCAATGTCCGCGTCATTGAGTGTGGCAGCGAAAGGTGGCATCACGCTGGGATAGGTGGTGCCGTTGATCGCTTCGCCCTGCAGTCCGTGCAGGATCACGTGGATCTGCTTGCCGGCGTCGGCATCCAGCACCGCGGCATTGTCCTTCAGTGCCGGGAATGCGCCGGGCAGGCCCATGCCGGTGGCCTGGTGGCAGGCACCGCAGTTGGCCATATACAGCGAGGCGCCGCGCGCCGCGTCGCACTTGTACGGGCCGGTGGGCGCGGTGGGCAGCGCGGCGGCGGTTTCGGGCGCAGGTGCCCTGGAAATCGGTGGCGCGGCCGCAGGTTCCGCACCCGGCGCGCCCACCAGCAGGACGCCCTGCGCGCCCAGCACCATGTGCGCCATCGCATGGTCCACGAACGGATACTTGCCCGGCTCGTCCAGCTTCAGGTCGAACACCGCACCTTCACCCGGCCCCACGCTGTAGGTGGACACGCCGTCGATGGCCTGTGCCGGGTTGCCGCCGGGGTAGACCTTGTCGAAGATCGCGCCGATCACGTGGAACGCACTCCACAGGCTGGGGCCGGCGTTGACCACGTACAGGCGCACCAGGTCGCCGGGTTTGGCGGTAAGCGGGTGGTCGCGATACTGGAAGGCCGCACCGTTGAACACCACTTCGTCCGGGCGCATCGCCTGCATCTTCCCGTAGTCGCCCGCCATCAGCTTGCCGGCCACCTGCTGGGTGTACCACTCCCCCTGTACCAGCACGTAGCTCTCCGCGGCAGGCGGCAGCGGCGTGGCCGGGTCGACGATGATCGCGCCGTACATGCCGTTGGCGATGTGCAGCAGCACCGGCGGCGTGCCGCAGTGGTAGAGGAACGCGCCCGGAACCTTCGCCACGAACGAGAATTTGATCGACTCGCCCGGCATGATGTCCACGTAGTGCAGGCTGGGCGGCGTGATCGCGGCATGGAAGTCGATCGAGTGCTGCATGCTGCCGTGGTTGGTGAGCACCACGTTCACCGTCTGCCCCTGGCGCACGTGGATCACTGGCCCGGGCACGCTCTTGCCGAAGGTCCACGCCTGGTATTGCACGCCGCTGGCGATCTCGATCGTCTGGTCCGAAACGTCGATGTTTACGTCCGCGTTGTCGCCGGGAGCGAGCGGCGGCAGGCGCGCGTCATGCGCCTGTGCGATCGGCTGGCTGGACGCCAGCGACAGCGGCGTCACCGCGGCGGCGGCTGTCGCCGGGCTGGCCGATTTCACGTTCAACGCACTGTGCAGGCCGGCCAGCAGCAGCGCCACCAGCAGCAGTACGCCGGCGAGTGCTGGCGCCGGCGCAAGCCAGGCCGGTCGTGTCGCTGGGTCGAGCGGTGCCGTTTCGTTCCACTCGGCGAATTTCCGCCAGCCTGGCCGGTGGCGCTCGATCAGGCCATCGAGGCTGCAGGGACCGGGACCAGAGCGCAGGTCGATGACGATCAGCGCGGCGAAGACCAGCACGTAGCTGATCGCCGCGCCGATGTTGTTTGCGCCCACCGAGTAGGGGCCGCTGAAGCCTTCGGCGGTGCTCCAGACCAGCAGGCTGAACAGGATGCCCGCGATGTAGGTGGCTTTCCGTGCGAAGCCCAGCAGCAAGGCCAGTGCCAGCGCCGTTTCGACGATACGCGTGGCCCATACGAAGAAGCCCGCGTGCGGGGTGACCAGGCCGATCCACATCTGGAACCACCAGGCCGACCAGGCCGGCTGCCCGGTGGCGGCGTTGTGCAGGTAGCCCACGTAGTGGCTGGCGAAGTCGGTGGTCCACGTCAGCGCGGCGCTTACGGCCCAGATCACGCCGAAGGCCACGCGCAGGGCGGTGCCGGCGAGCGCCGGCCAGGTCGACGTGGCGGATTTGCCGTCGCTGGGCACAGTCATGCGAAACCTCCTGGAATGGATGAGTGGTTGCAGACAGCGTGGTGTCGATACCCCAACCATCGACGGTATCCGAGAGTACGACGGTCGCACGGGGACGGTACAACGAGCCGGAACGTGCTTCCGGCTCAAGGCAGATCTCGTACACGAGCCGGTACATGCTGTACCAGCACCGCCCGGGATAATCTGCCGGAAGTTTCCTTCGTCGGGAACTTCATGGATCGAATGGAATGCATGTGGGCGTTCGTGGTGGGGGTCGAGGCCAACGGCTTCTCTGCTGCGGCGCGGAACCTCGGTATGCCAAGACCCAATGAAAGCCACCCGATGACTAGACGGTTCGTGTTATGCGGCGCCTTTGGAGATGCAGGGATTCGACTTGACATGGTGATTCGGGAGCGTTAGGGAAGGTCTGATTTTGCTCGTCATCCCAGCGAAAGCTGGGATCTAGCGTCGTTGCTTTTGGGGGGAAGTCACTGGATTCCTGCTTTCGCAGGAATGACGCTTCGTAGGAAGCGTTTGAAGATTTTGAACAGGCTCTTAGTGCGGAGGCATACGTTTCGCCGAGTATTTTCCCGGATTGCGGCCTCAAGGCAGCGTTCGAGATTGCTCATGCTGCTACTTGCGCGTTTTGCCCACGAAGCCCAGTGCGCGGATCCATTCGCCGTCGCGCCGCATGGTATCGGTGCGCTGCCTGCGGTAATGGCGCTCCGCACGGCCCTGTACGTACTTGACCCAACGGCGTAGCCAGCGACTGCTCGACCGCTGCCTGCGGACAATGGCACGCATCAGCCAGTAGCTTGCGGCGGGCATGAAGCGACGGAAAAGTTCATCGTCGACGCTGACGATGGCCTCGACGCTGCCCGGATCGCCCTGGCGTGCGCAACGGCCGAACAACTGGCGGTCGACGCGGGCCGATTCGTGGAACTCGGTCAGGATCACGTGCAGCCCGCCGGCCTGCTCGACGTCGGGGGCGAGTTTGATGTCGGTGCCCCGGCCGGCCATGTTGGTCGCCACGGTGATCCGCCCCGGCTGGCCGGCCTGGGCCACGTCTTCCGCCTCGCTCTTGTCCTGCCGCGCGTTGAGCACGGCATGCGGCACGCCGGCCTCGTCGAGCAGCGCGGCCAGGCATTCGGACGCTTCCACCGAGCGCGTGCCGACGAGGACGGCGCGGCCGGTCGCGGCCACCTCGGCGGCACGGCGCGCGACCTCGCGCCAGCGCGGCCCGGGGCCCGGGCAGATGCGGTCGGCCCAGCGCTGGCGGCGGCTCGGCTTGTGGGTGGGAATCCGGGTGACGGACAGGTCGTAGCATCGCTTCACTTCCGCCGCGACTTCCTGCGCCGTGCCGGTCATGCCGCACAGCAGGAGATACCGGCCGAAGAACCGCTGGTAGGTGATCTGCGCCAGTGTGCGCCGCTGCCCGGTGACTTCGCAGCCTTCCTTCGACTCGATCATCTGGTGCAGGCCGCGCTCCCAGGTGCGGTCGGGCATGACGCGGCTGGTCGATTCGTCCACGATCTGCACCTTGCCGTCGGCCAGGATGTAGTGCTGGTCGCGCTGGAAACCGTGGATGGCCGAGAGCGCCTTCTGGACGAACTCCTCCCGCCACAGCGGCGACTGCCACAGTCCGCCGTGGAGTGCACCGGCCCTGCGCACGGTCTGCTTGCCCCTGGGCGTGAGACAGATGTCGCGGTGTTCGCCCAGCACGAAGTCCGTGCCGGCGCGCAGCGAACCGGCCAGTGCGATGGACTGCGTGTAGATCGCCGGATCGAGATCGTCGGGCAGGGTTTCGGAGATGATCAGCGGCGTGCCGGCCTCGTCGATCAGCACGCTGTCGGCCTCGTCGATGATGGCCACGTGCAGCCCGCGCAGGATGGGCGGTTCGCCCCGGCGCCCGCCAGCGAGTTCCCGCAGGCGCTGCTGGGTCAGCGAGGCCTCGCCCAGGGCGATACAGTCCTTCAGGTAGTCGAAGGTGAGTTCCTTGTTCGATACGTAGGTGATGTCGCAGGCATAAGCTTCGCGCCGCCGGGGCACTTCCATGTCCTGCAGCACCACGCCCACGCTGAGGCCGAGCAGGTAGAACAGGGGACGGTTGTGCTCCGCGTCGCGCTCGGCGAGGTAGTCGTTCACCGTGACCACGTGCACCGCGGCGCCGGTGGCCGCCGCGGTGCAGGCGGCCAGCGTGGCGGCCAGCGTCTTGCCCTCGCCGGTGGACATTTCGGCCAGGCGTCCGCGCAGCAGCGTGCGGCCGGCGAGCAGTTGCACGTCGTGGTGGCGCATGCCGAGGGTGCGTCGCGACGCTTCGCGGACCAGCGCGAAGGCTTGCGGCAGGGCGCGATCGCCGAAGCCGTCCCGGCGGAGCCGGCGCACCACGTCGTCCAGCCGCGGGCGCAGCTGGTCGTCAGCAAGCCGGCTGGTGGTGTCCTCGAGCGCGTTGGTGGCGCGCAGGAAGGCGCGCGAGCGCCGCTCTTCCATGCGCGGCAGGCGATCCAGCAGGGCGCGCAGGTGCTCCTCCCACGGCTGGCGCACCGGGTCCAGGCGCTCCAGGTAGGGGCCGTCGCCGAGGGCGACGTCGCGGCCAGCCAGCAGGGCGCGTACGTCAGACACCGAAGTGGCTCAGGAACACCTGTCGCAGGGCCCGCAACGCCTGCCGCGCCAGCGTCTCGCTGCCGTGGTCAAAACGCACCTGAACGCGCTCGCCGAAGGCGGGGCGGATGCGGGACGGGAGGGCGATGTCCACGACGAAGACGCGCTGCAGCGTCTTCAGGCCCTTGGGGTCGCCGGGTGTAGTCGGGATGGTGCCGCCGCCGCTCAGGCCCAGCGCGGCCGTCGGCAACTCGTCGACCGCGCCCGGGAATTCGCGTATCACGCGGGAAGGCCACGCCCGGTCCGGTGCGCCCGCCAGGCGCAGGGAGATGCCGCGGAGCCGCTGGTGCACCAGGTCGACGTCGTCCTGGGTCACGATCACGCGCACGAGCAGTTCCTCGTCGCGCAGTACGTAGCCGACCAGTTCGCCCTTCTTGTAATAGCGCCCCGGCATGTCCTGCGGCGTGGCGGCGATCAACCGGCCGGCGCCTTGCGCGTAGCCGGTCAGGCGCGTCACCCGGGCCTCGGCCTGGCGCAGGATGTCGTTGGCCTCGTCGAGCTGGCGTGACGACACCGCGGCCTTGGCGGGGTCGGAAAAGCGGTTGGCATCGAAGTGTGCCTGCGCCTGCGCCAGCTTGGCGCGGTCGACCGCCACCTCGGCCCTCAACTGCGGATTGGCCAGTGTGTAGAGCGGCTGGCCGGCTGTCACCTCGTGCCCGGGCTCGACCAGCCAGTGCACGAAGAAGCCGTTCTCGCCCGCGTGCAGCATGGCCTGGTCCGGCAGCCACACCACGCCCTCGGCGCGCGTGCGCAGCGGCAGCGGCAGCAGGCCGAGCAGCAGGAGCGCGCAGGCCAGTGCGGCGAGCGTGCGGCGCATGGCGTGCGCGCGTCGCCGGTGCAGGGTCGGCGACGAATGCAGGTGTTTCCAGCCGCGGTAGAGCGGCACGCCGAGCAGGCTGACCGCGCTCCACGCGGCCATCAGCACGCCGACGATGAAGAACTTGCCCGCGACCAGGAAAATGATCGAGACGGTGACGAGGGTGCGGTAGCACCACGCCAGCGGCGTGTAGAGGATCAGCCAGTTGCGCTCGCCGGGCGTCTCGTCGGGCCTGGCCGTGTCGGTGGCGCCGAAGGCGTAGCGGTCCAGCAGCCAGGTCCACCATGCTTGGCCGCGCTGGGCCAGGTTGGGCATCTCGATCAGGTCGGCCAGGATGTAGTAGCCGTCGTAGCGCAGCAGCGGGTTGCCGTTCACCACCAGGGTGGAGACGCCGCCGATGACCATCACGTTGAAGGCGACCGCCCGCACCACGCCGGGCTGGGCGAGCAGCCACACGTACAGCGCCAGCGAGGCCAGCAGCAGTTCCACCATCATGCCCGCTGCGGCGACCAGGGCGCGCCGGTACTTGGACGGGAAGGAAGCCGACGAGGATGCCTCCACGTAGGGTACCGGCGCGAAGATCAGGAACATCAGGCCCAGCTCGCGCACCGTGCCGCCCCAGCGTTTGGCGGCGAAGCCGTGGCCGAGTTCGTGCAGCAGCTTGACCACTGGATACACCGCCAGCATCACCAGCAGGTTGCTCGACGACAGCACGCGGTCGGACAGGTTGCGGGTCAGCTCGGGCCAGTGCTGCGCGGCCAGCACGATGGCCGGAAGCACGTCGGCCAGCCACAGCACCGCGCCGAGCGGACCGAAGCACCAGCGCACGAAGGGCAGCAGCCGGTCGAGCAGGCGGTCGGGATTGAACAGCGGCAGCTTGAGGCTCATCGGATTGAGCAGCCATTGCCGCAGCAGCTCGGAGCGTTTCTTCTTATGGCGGTCCAGGGCGGCGGCCGAGTCGGGCTGGGCGTCGGTCTGCAGCAGATCGGCCGCGTGCAACTGCACCAGCAGGTCGACCACTTCCGGCTGGGTGCAGGCATCGCGCACTTCCGAAGCGTTGGCGCGCTCCCACAAGGCCTGTACGGTCTGCTGGCCGTCCATGCCCGCGATCAACGCATAGGCGGCGGCGGAGAAGCGGTAGACCCGCCCGCCGGTCTGGTCCTGCACCACGTACCAGGGCTTGCCGCGGAACACCACCCGCTGCACGGTGGCGTAGGGCATCAGCCGTGGCCGCAGCGTTGCAACGCTGTGCCAGGACGGACTGAACGGATTACGCGACATGGCCTGGCACCGCCTACGGACTCCAGCGCCACACGGCGACGCGCACCCAGTCGAACAGCTTGTGCAGCAATACCCAGCCGAGCGTGCGCTTCCCGATCGAAACCTTGCCGACCCCCTCCATGCCGGGCAGCAGCAGCGACGAATCGTGCTTGAGGTGCGCCTCGACGCGATAGAAGTTCTTGCCGTCCTGGGCGGTTGCCACAGGCATGATCTTGGCGACGGTGAAGGGCATGGGATCGCCGGCCAGGCCGCTCATGACCAGTTAGCCGGACTGGCCGACGCGCACCTGCCCGATATCGCGCTCGTCCACTTTCAAGATGATCCGGTAGCTGTGCAACGGCGCGATCTCGAACAGCTTCTTGCCGGCCTCCATCGGGGTACCGATCTGCTGGCTGAGGTCGCCGGTCACCACCACGCCGTCGTAGGGGGCCGTGACGCTGGCATGCGCCAGTTTGTCGTCGGTGAGGTCCAGTTGTGCCTGCGCTTCGTCCAGCTGCGCGGTGACCACGCGGATGGCGGTGAGGTCGTGGCCGGCCATCGCTTCGCGCAGCTTGTTCCGGTACTGGTCGCGCTCGCTGGACCAGCGGGCTTGCTCCACCCGCAGGTCGTGGTCGTCCAGCCTGGCCAGTGTCTGACCCTTGTGCACGACATCGCCCGCACGGACGAAACTGGCCGCCAGGTAGCCCTCGAACGGCGCCGCCGCCACGCGCTGGATCGCTCCTTCGGTCACCGTCTTGGCGGAAACCCGGTAAGGCACGGGCAGCCAGACCAGCAGGGCGACCATGATCGCCGCGAGCAGGGCGCCGGCCTTCCACAGCAGGTGGCGCGGCCCGACCACGGCGGCCCAGCCGCGCCGGATCTCGTCGCCGAGCCGTTGCAGGGAATGGCGCTCCGCATCGCGCCGCTGCGCGACCACCGGGGAGAATAGGCTGGCGAAGGCCCCCAGCCAGCGGCGCTCGGCGTCGTCGAAGGGCGCGGCGTTCTCGCGCTCCAGCAGCAGCACCGCGATGGTTAGTGCCTGGTGGTCAACGGGAATGGAGATCAGCGCGCCGGCGCCGACCCGCTGCAGCAGGGCGTTGTGTGCCCGGTAGTTGTCGCCGCCGCCGGCGGCCAGGGCATGCACGGCTTGACCCAGGTCGCAGGCCTCGTCCATGGCCTCCACGTAGGCGCGCACCATCGGCGAAGACTTCTCGAACGTCGCCGCTTCCGACAGCGCGGCCAGGCGCGTGCGCGCATCGCGAACCAGGCCGATGGCAACGCGCGAGCAGTCGAAGCGCTGGCGCAACGTGTTGCAGAGCTCGAACAGGGCCTGCTGGAAGTGCGGGTGGCGAAGTGCCACGGCGATGGTTTCCAGTACGCCAAGCGAACGTTCGCTGGCCTGCTGCGCAGCTTCCAGCTCGCGTTGCCCGAACATGTTGGCGAGCCAGGCGCTGCCCCAGTGCAGTTCCCGCAGCAGCGCCGGCCTCGCGGCCTCGTCGAAGGCCCCTTCCAGGGCGACCGCACCGACGAGGCGCTCGCCCGAGCGCAGCGGCATGGCCACGTGGGTCAGGCCGGCATGCTCGGGCACCGGCTGTACGACGATGCGGCGCCCGCCGAGTGCCTGCTGCACGGCCGCACCCATGCGGCCCATGTCCGTGCTGGCCGCAGGCCATACCGCGATCGGTACGAAGCTCTGCCCGTCGCTTGCCTCGACCAGCACGGCAGCCTGCTGTACGGCCGGGAACTTCTCGCACAGCAACGCCAGCCAAGCCGAACAGAAGGCGTCCGACGTGCCGGCCGCCAGGAAGCGTTCCCATGCGCCGGCCGGCCGGGCTTCCCGCGCTTGGGGCACCGGAGCCTGCGTGTTCATGGCGACTTGCCTCGCGCATCGGCCACCTGCAGTGCGGCATCGTCGGCGGGACCAAACAGACGGTCGAGCTCGGCCACGTCGTCGCTGCTGAGTTCGCCGAGCGTAGTACGCAATTTCACGTAGGCGGTGATCTGCTGGTAGCGCCCCTTGTGCATGTCCCTGCGCGCGGCAGCCCATTGCTGGCGGGCGGCGAGCACGTCCGCGTGCGTCTTCAGGCCGCGCATCTCGCCGCGATGGGCAGCCTGCCATGCGTCATGGGCTGCGGTCATGCCGATGAGCGCGGCCCTGGCCTTGGCGCGGCCCGACTGCCACTCCAGGAAAGCCGTCCTGATGTCGAGGATCGCCTGCCGCCGCGCTGCATCGCGCTCGGCCAGCGCCTTGTCGCGTGCCGCAAGCGCCTCAGCCACCTTGGCCGACTGGGTGCCGCCGGTGTACAGCGGCACGTTCAACTGCAACCCGACAGTAAACGTGCGTATGCCATAGCCGGCCTGCCCGGGGAAGTTGCCGACCGCCTGGTCGTTGTTCCCGTAGCTGGCGACCAGATCCAGGGTCGGATGGCCGCCCGCACGCTGCTCGCGCACTTCATCGTCGGCGGCGGAGATGGCCTGGGCCGCCGCGCGTAGGCTGGGGCAATGGGTGTCTACCAGGTTCAGCCAGGCGTCCACGTCGTCGCCGACCAGGTCGGGGAGCCTGGCATCGTCGCGCAGGTAGGGCTGTACCAGCCCGTCGGCCGGCCCGGTGAGCTGCTCCAGGGCAGCGAGCTTGGTTTCGCGGTCGAGTTCGGCGGATGCCTCGTCCGCGGCCGCCTCGCGGTACTTGGCTTCGGCGTCGGCGGCCTGCGGCGGGCTTTGGGTGCCCAGCTCGGCGCCGCGTCGGGCGATCTTCCATTGCGCCTGCAGTGCGTTCCGCTGCGCCGTGGTGAAGTCGATCTCGTCGCGCGCCTCCATCAGGTCGAACCAAGCCACCGCCAGCTTTGCGTACAGCTTCTGCTGGGCATCCGCCAACTGGTATTGCGCCTGGGCCGTGCTGTCCTCCGCCTCGCGCCACGAGGCCACGTCGGCGGGGCGCCAGATCGGCTGGGTCAGGTTGAGCTGGTCGCTGTGGCTGTGATATCGGTCACGCATGGTATCCGTCGTGGCGTCATGCGTGTTGTAGGCACGACGGTTGCCATTTGCGCTCGCGGTGAGGGATATCTGCGGCAGCATGGCCCCGAACGCCAGGCGTTCGCGCGCCTGCGAGGCGGCGAGGTGGGCCTTGACCGCGCGGTAGTTCGGTTCGCCTTCCTGCGCGGCATCGAAAACTTCGCCCAGGCTGGTTGGCCGCGTATCCACCGTGGCGGCGTGCGCGTGAGTGGCCACCAGCAGGCAGAGCAATGTCACACGAAAGCAGCCTTTCACGGCAGGCAAGGGTGGCGGAGGGTAGCGACGAAACAGGCTGGCGACCGGCTTACTGGCCGATGCTGTGCGGAAAGGCATGACATATTGCTTTGAACCTCGAATCCCTTGGCGGTGGACAAGGGAACCGCGATCCATTGATCGACACGCGACGCCCTGGAGTCGCGAAAGCATGACTCCGGGTCATCAGAACTCCGATCAGTTCCCCCGCGTGGATTCTTGCATCCGATGCTTCGCCATGCCAAGTGCAATGAAGCACGCCCTTGGCATGGTGCGTGCGCCATGCGCTATGATGCCCGCCCGGGTGGAATCCGGTCATGGAACAGGGGAGGGACAATGAAGTATCTCGTGGTAGCGGCCCTGCTTGCGGTCGCGCTTTCGGCTTGCCGCACTACCGGCGAAAAAGTCACGTATCTCGGGCCCGGCAGCGATCGCGCGGACGTGCTTCTGGCACTCGGTCGACCCGATGCCATGCGGGTCGTCGACGATTATCAGGTCTACACCTACCTGGGACGGCAACGGAAACGTCGCTCGCTGGGCCACACCGACTACACGGTCATCCTGAAGGACGGCAAGGTGGTCGAGTTCGGGCCGGGCCACGCCGAGCGCGAGGGGCTGCACAGCCTCACGATCGTGCCGCCGGTCTCCTGAGTGCGGACGGCGGCAGTGTCGCTTGCCGGTGCGTTCCTCCACGCGTAGAGCCGGGCTACGGCGAACTTCCGATGCCTTGCGCGTCACCCGGCGCCTGGGCGACAGCATTCACGCCTACGCGGTGATGGCTGCCTTGGCCGCGGAAGCGACGGCAGGCGATTTCGTGGCCTACCGGCCGTTCGCTTCTTTTTTCGCCCACGGCCCGTTGCCCGTTTCCGCCAGCGACCGGGGGACCCAGTGGCGGCCGGTCGCCCGCCCGTTTCATGGCCCGCGGCATGGCGAGCACGTGCGGGACGCCATGGCCGCAGCAGCCGGCGTGCGCGACCGCGACCTTCTCAAGCTCAGGCTGGCCCTGCCTTCGTCTCAGCCGGGCGGGCCGTACATGGTCATTTGCCCCGATGCCGGCACCGCCTACAAGGAATGGCCGCGAGAGCGGTGGGGCGCGGTCATTGAATATCTCCTGTCGCGCCGATACGGCGTGTTGATCTGTGGCATGCCGGGACGGGAGCGCCTGCCGGCGCCGGAAGGCGCGACGCACCTGGACCTGGGAGTCGCGGACCTGGCATCCCTGGTAGCCGCAGCCACGGCCCTCATCGGCCCGGACAGCGGCCATCTTCATCTGGCCGATGCCTTGGGCGTCCCTGCCGTCGGCCTCTATGGCGCCACCAGCAGCCTGACCTACGGGCCGTACCGGGATCGCACGCTGTGCGTGGACGTCCATGCCGAGCAGGCGCGTACCCGCGCCTACAACAGCGCGAGGCATCTGCCTGGAGAGTGCATGCGTGCCATCCCGGTGGATCGTGTCCTGGAAATCCTCGCCGGGATCGAGCGTGCAGGCGCACCTTGTGCGCGATGATTTCCGGTTCGGCCGACTGCGCGGACAGGGTTAGGCGCGCCCCGAAAGCGGGTCTCGTGCCGGAGAGCAGCTTTTAAGCCGGCATTCCCGTTGCGGAGTCCACCGCCGGGATAGTGGCGGATTACATCGGGAGCGGTGTGCCATCCATGGCTTCAAGCGTGGCGTGGCTGGCCGCCGGGGCACGGGGGTTGCAGGCCATCGACGGCGACAACTTCCAGCGCATGGGCGGCCACCTGTACGACGAGCTCACCGGCCTGCCCTGGGATCTGCCAAGTACCAGTATCTGTGCCGCGCACCTAACGTACTCTTAATTCTACTGTGTCACTAAAAGACATGGCATGATGAAGCCATCTTCGAGCAGCAGGCCAAGAGGTGGGCCATGGGCACGCATATGGAAGCACGCTTTGCGCGGTATAGCGAGACGATGGTGGTCGCCTTGGGGCACGCCGATCGGGCGGCGCCGGCCACGTGGTACCTGCAAGGGTTGATGCTGCCCGGCGGGCGCAAGAGCGTGGAGCCGATGGCCGCACGGGTGCGGCCACAGGACGTGCGCGCGACCCATCAGTCGATGCATCACCTGGTGTCAACCTCGGACTGGAGCGACGAAGCCCTGTTGGCGACCGTGGCCGGGCAGGTGCTGCCGGCCCTGACGCGCGGCGGTACCGAGCCGTGCTTCTGGATCATCGACGACACCGGCTTTCCGAAGAAGGGCACGCACTCGGTGGGCGTGGCACGCCAGTATTGCGGGCAGACGGGCAAGACCGATAACTGTCGGGTGGCCGTGAGCTTATCGCTGGCGACCGACGCGAACAGTCTGCCGCTGGCCTACCGACTCTACTTGCCGCAGGAGTGGGCCGACGACCCGAAGCGGTGCGCCGGTGTGGGCGTGCCCGCCTCGGTAGAGTTCCTGACCAAGAACCAGATCGCCGCGGCGCAGATCCGCGCGGCCGTCGCCGCCCACGTGCCACGAGGCGTGGTGCTGGGTGATGCGGCCTATGGCGATGACTGTGCGCTTCGCGATGACTTGAATGAGCAGGGACTGATCTACGCGCTGGGCATCCGGCCGCTCACTGCGGTGTGGTGGGGCACGCACCAGCCGGCACCTACCCCACCGGCGGCAGCGCGGGGGCGCACGCGCGTGCGCGTGGTGCGTGATGCGGCGCATGTCCCCATCAGCGTGCGCGCCCTGGCACAGGCGCTGCCGGCACGGGCATACCGCACCATCACCTGGCGACAGGGCTCGGCGGAAACATTGT
>Ga0164242_10002071_pt1 | contig 23371 bp, 20 predicted proteins | sample OricomgcompostMG_FD_108783 | JGI IMG/M metagenome (GOLD analysis project Ga0164242, IMG submission 108783) | Miracle-Growth compost microbial communities from Emeryville, California, USA - Original compost - Miracle growth compost (MG) ... | reverse complement strand
CCGATACCAGGGCCGATGGCGGCCAGGCCGTAACCGACCGTGCCGATGTTTCCGCTGATTGCAGCGAGAACGGTAGTGTCCACGTTGGTTTCCTTCCGTGATGGTGAATCGAGCGGATGCCCAGATTCGCTTTAGTGCTCTTCAGCCAGCGCGAGCTGGATGTAGACCGTGGTGAGCAGAGCGAAGATGTACGCCTGCAGCAGGATGATCAAAATCTCGAAGACGGTGAATGCGAAGCCGAACGCGAAGGTCCCGATGGCAAAGAACTTGAACAACCCGGGTGACTCGAGGAGGAACCAGGTGGTTCCAGTGAAGAACAGCACGAGCAGCAGGTGCCCGACGACCATGTTCATCATGAGTCGCAACGTGAGCGTGAACGGCCGCACGATGAAGGTCGACACGAACTCGATCGGCGTGATCAATATGTACAGGGGCAGCGGAACGCCCGGCGGGAAAAGTGCATTCTTGAAGAACCCGGCCGGATGCTTCTTGACGCCTGCGTAGATGAAGGCGATGTACGCGATCACAGCCAGCAGCAGCGGAACACCGATGACACTCGTTCCAGCAACGTTGGCGCCAGGGATGATGCTCATCAGGTTCATGGTGAACACCATGAAGAAGATGGTGGTGATCAGCGGAAGGAACCTGCGACCGTCTTTCTTGCCGAGCAAGTCTTCTGCGATGCTCACCCGCACGAAGTCGAGCGCCATCTCGATGAGGCTCTGCCCGCGAGAAGGAACGACCTTGAGGCGCCGCGTGCCAAGCCAGAACACCACAAGCAAGACAACAACCGCGAAAACGCGGATGAGCATGATGCGGTTCATCTCGAATGGCGTGCCCGCAAACAGAACCACATGGGGAAAGAATTCACCGATGCTCGGCCCTTGGAAGGGCGGAACATCATCGGCAGTCTGAACGAGCAGGTGCACAGCGTTAGCTAACAGCGCTATCTCCTGATTTTGGTGCGAGCTGGCGCGCGCGACGAGAAATATGAAACATCGCACGACCGGCGATTCACATGCGCCGTACGACGGTTTACCTGTCGTCCACTGTACTAGAAAAAGTGTTTCCCGACGAATCGACGGCGGGCTAAGAACCCCCTATTGGTGCGGTTCTTCGCCCGAATTCGGCGCAGCATCCTCATTCGAACCCGTCGTGTCACCTACACCGGAGCTATGAATGGGCTGCGAATCGGCGGGCAGAGTCGACGCGGCCGGGTCGCTGACGTATGGCAGCCGGCTTCTGGCGACCACGATCACGTCGACAAGCAGCGAGCCGACGACTCCAACAACGATGCTGATGAACAGGATCGTCGGGTCGATCCATGGCTGACCCTTCAAAACCAGGGACAGAATGATGAAGAGCACGAACTTCACGAGCCACGAGCCGAGAACAATGCCGAAGAAGGCTCCGACGAAAAGATCGGAGCCGGTGAACCGGTTGGCGATCAGGATGCTCGCGGCGGTGATTCCGAGGAACACAAGCGCCATGCCGGTGCCGACCAGCGCGCCGGCGATGCCGGGGCCACCGGCCACGAGCCCGCCGACGACCCCCATGACGACGGCGATCGCCACGGCAAGCAGCGCTCCGTATTTGAGTGAGCGCTTCAGAACGATGTTCGAGCTCAGTTCGGCAGGGCGGCCAGGGCGGCGCGCGGCGCCTGCCGGGTCGGTTACTGGGTTCGTCATGATGTTTCCTTGGTTCTCGTTGGCTCGTTTGCCTGGTCTTCGTCGGGATGCGCAGCGGCATCCAGCGGGTCCAACTTCGCTGCCGCCTGCGCGCCACTGCTGCCAGCAGGCGTCAATTCGGCTACTGCCTCCTGCGCCTTGCGGCGCCCGAGCGGTGCGAGGGTGATCGCAGTGCACACGACAAGCCCAACGGCGAGGAAGGTGATCGGAATCCAGAGCTGATGCGTTGCAAAGAACAGCAGGCAGCCGATCGAGATCACGGCGGTCCAGCCGTAGAAGATCAGCACAGCGTGCAGGTGGGAATGTCCCATGTCCAGCAGGCGATGATGCAAATGCTTGCGGTCGGCGCTGAACGGGGATTTGCCGGCTTGCAGACGCCTCAGAACGGCCAACCCGAAGTCGAGGAGTGGGATCACAAGCACGGCGAACGGCAGGATGATCGGAATGAAGGCTGGGAGCAGGTTCGACTTTCCGAGTCCTTCGACGCTGGCCGGGTCGAGCTGCCCCGTGACCGCGATCGCGCTCGTGGCCATCAGCAGGCCGACGAGCATCGCTCCCGTGTCGCCCATGAACATCTTGGCCGGATGCCAGTTCAGCGGAAGAAAGCCCGCACACGCCCCGACGAGGATCACTGCGATCACCGATGCCAAGCTGAAGTAGTTTGACGGGCTGGTCTTCACGGTCAGCAGATAGCTGTAGAGGAAGAACACCCCGTTGGCAATGAGAGCAACGCCGGCGACGAGACCGTCAAGACCGTCGATGAAGTTGATTGCGTTCATCACGAGAACGATCGCGATAACGGTCATTGCAACGCTCATCCACGGCGAGCCAACCGTGAGGCCGCCGATCGGAAGCGAGTAGATCTGCACACCGAGCCAGGCCACGAGACCGGCCGCCACGAACTGGCCGGCGAGTTTGGTCATCCAGTCGAGATCCCACAGGTCGTCCGCGATGCCGACGAGCACGATCAGCAGTGCTGCCCCGAGGATCGCGAAAACGGGAGTCGGGTCAGCGAACACGACCGCAAGCAACTGAAAATTGGATGCGACGGCGAATGCGATTCCGAACGCGACGACGATTCCGAGGAACATGGCGACGCCGCCGAGCCGCGGCGTCGGCCTGGTGTGCACGTCCCGCTCGCGAATGGTCGGATACAGCTTGAACCGAAGGGCGACCTTGTATACCAGGATCGAGAACCCGAAGGTGACGATCGCGGTGACGAGTGCGAGCAGTACGAGGAGGGTCACGTGATCGGCGCGCTCTCATCGGCCAATGCATCGCCGACGATATCGCGCAATTGGCCATCCGAGATGACGCCATGACGCAGAATGCGCAGCAAACCGTCGCCGGAGGCGAGCGCTGTTGCGTCGACAATGGTCGACGCGCCGCCTGCCTCGCTTGCATCGGCGGCCGGGTTTCCGACGGTGCCGCCGTTCAGGTAGACCTCGACCACGTCTCCGAGCATGCGGGCGGCATCCTCGACTGTGTGCGCCGCCGGCTCACCAGTCAGATTCGCAGAAGAAACGGCCAGCGGACCCGTCTCTGCAAGCAGCTCGAGCGCGATCTTGTCACTCGGCATGCGCAAAGCGACGGTGCCGTGCGTCTCACCGAGGTCCCAGTCCAGCGATGGCTGAGCCGGAAGCACAATCGTGAGGCCCCCTGGCCAGAACGCGGCGGCGAGGTCGCGCACCTCTTGCGGGACGGCGGCAGCGAGCGCATCGAGGGTCGGCAGACCGGGGATCAGAACCGGTGGGGGCGACTGGCGTCCTCGCCCTTTCGCGGCAAGGAGCTTGCCGACGGCGTCCGGGTTGAATGCGTCTGCAGCCACGCCGTAGACGGTGTCCGTCGGCATGACGATGATGCCGCCACGCGCAATGGCGGCACGCGCGAGCCGCGTTCCTGTGAGGAGTTCTGAGTCGACTGAGCAGTCGTAAATGGTTGGCATGTCGGCACAATGATAGTTGAGCGGGCGCCGTGCTGACTGGATCTGCGCTGACTTGCATTGCCGCGAGTGGGCTCTCCCATGGCCTTTCTTCCCGTTCTGGCGCTGCACATAACTCAGGAAGAACGCGCGAAGCCGCCGACGCGAATCGCGTGATTATGCGAAGGTCCGATCCTCCGCACCCGATCCAGCCTGAGTTGTGCGCAAGGCTTGACCCCTGTCAATGATCTGTGTATGGTCTACACAGCGTGTACGCAATACACACATTCTATTTCGTACACAGTTAGGAAAGCGGAAGGGACTATGAACAAAACAACTCCGATGATCGCCGCAAGCGGCCTGACGAAGTCGTACAACGCGAACCACGTGCTTCGCGGCATCGACCTCGCGGTGGGGCGCGGTGAGATCTTCGCCCTGCTTGGTCCGAACGGTGCAGGCAAGACAACAACGGTGAACATCCTCACGACACTGGTCATGCCGGATGCCGGCACGGCAACGATCTCCGGCATCGACATAGTGCGCGAACCTGGGCGCGTGCGCGGCGTCATCAGCCTGACCGGCCAGTACGCGTCCGTCGACGAATTCCAGACGGGAGAAGAGAACCTGTCGATGATGGCAACACTCGCCCACCTTGGCGGCAAGGCGGGACGAGCACGCACGGCCGAGCTTCTTGAGCAGTTCGACCTCGTGGATGCCGCGCGGCGGCGCGTCGAGACGTACTCGGGCGGGATGCGCCGGCGCCTTGACCTTGCAATCAGCCTGATCGCCAAGCCGCCTGTGGTGTTCCTCGATGAGCCGACCACTGGGTTGGATCCGCGCAGTCGTGCACAGATGTGGGCAGTGGTGCGGGAGCTGGCAAGCGAAGGCACAACAATTCTGCTGACGACCCAGTACCTCGAAGAGGCCGACCAGTTGGCCGACACGATCGCCGTGATCGATGGCGGATCCGTGATCGCGCACGGGACGGCTGCCGAGTTGAAGCGCGGGGTGAGCGGCGACCACATCGAGCTAACGCTCGGCGACCTGGCCAGCTTCGACGCCGCCATCAGCCTGGGCATCCAGGGTTCACGAAGTGACGCCGAGACGCGCAGCATCCGTGTGCCGACCTGCGAGCCGGTTACCACCATTCGCGAGTTGCTTGCCGTCGCGGACCGTGACGGCCTCGACGTGGCGAACATCGCGATTCTCAGGCCGACGCTCGACGACGTCTTCATGACGCTGACCGGCCACCAGGCGACGCAACCGACGGAAGACCGCAACAGCTCGACAGCAGAAGGGCTAGCAGCATGAGTACAGCAACAGCCGCGCCATTGACAGACATCGGCGCGATGGTCGGGCGTGAAGTGCGCAGAACCCTCCGCAGCGTAGACGGCCTGGTCACATCATTCGTTATCCCCGTGTCTGTCATGCTCGTGTTCGTAGTGATCTTCGGCGGCGCCATTCAGCACGACGGCCACTACGTTGACTACGTCGTGCCAGGCACGCTCATCCTCTGTCTCGGCTTCGGCTCTGCCGCGACGGCGATCGCCGTTGCCCAGGACATGAAGACCGGAACAATCGACAGATTCAAGACGCTGCCGATCTTCGGGCCCTCTGTGCTCTTCGGTCATGTGGCAGCGAGCGTCGCCCGCAACATTGCCGCGAGCATCCCGGTGGTGGGAGTGGCGCTGCTCTTGGGGTGGCGGCCAGCCGCCGACCTCGCAGGCTGGATCGGCACGATCGCGTTCGCAGTGCTCGTTATCGTTGCGTTCACCTGGCTGGCGTGTGCGGCCGGACTTGTTCTAAGCGTTGATGCCGCGGCAAGCATCAACTTCGTCTTTCTGTTCCTGCCGTACGTCTCCAGCGGATTCGTGCCTGTGGACACCATGCCTGCATGGCTTCGCGGCTTCGCCGACAATCAGCCGTTCACGCCGATCATCGAGACGCTGCGCGACCTGCTCAGCGGAACCCCGGTGCAGGCTGGGACCATCTGGCCCGCACTTGCTTGGCTTGCCGGCATCCTGGTCGTCAGTTACGTTGCGGCATCCGTGCTGTACCGCATCAGACTCGTGAAATAGCCGCCACAATGACGACGTGCGCTCGATCCGTAGACTTGCACCGTGACAGACCTGCCTGAGAACGCACTTCCGCACGCGGTCGCACTCTCCTGGGGCGTTGCCGAGTTGCCGCAGCGCGGTCCGAAGCGTGAGCTGAGCATCGAGCGGATCGTCGAATCGGCAATCGAGATCGCGGATGACGAGGGTCTATCCGCGGTCTCGATGAGCAAGGTGGCCGCGTCGCTCGGATACACGACGATGTCGCTGTATCGCTACGTGACGAGCAAGGACGATCTGCTGCTGCTGATGCAGGACGCCGTGCTCGACGTTGACCTGCCACAGCCACCTGCAAAGCCGGACTGGCGCGGCGAATTGCGCGAATGGGTGCTGTTCAGCCTTGCCGTGTTCCGCGCGCATCGCTGGTACACGGATGTGCCGATCACCGGTGTCCCCGTTACGCCGAACCAATTGCGCGTCGTCGACTCCGGTCTGCGCTGCTTGCGAGCGACCGGGCTCACCGATCACGAGAAGATGGCGACGATCTTGCTCGCCAGCGGATTCGCGATGAGCGTCGCGAAGATCGAGCGCGACATGGCGAGATCGGCTGAGTCCGGAACGGCGACCGGTGAGCTGACCGCTCATCTCGGGAGCGGTTACGCGAGAATCTTGTCAGAACTCGTGACGCAGGAGCGGTTCCCGTATCTGCGTCCGGTGATCCTCTCCGGGGCGTACACGGACGACGGCGTCGCATTCGACGACACCGCATTCGGGCTCGAACGGCTGCTCGACGGGGTTCAGCACTATCTCGACACGCGAGACGAGTCAGCGGAACCGGATGCTCGTCCCGCCGAGTACGACGCCGCCGTCGAACGCAGCGAGCACTACGCGAAAGACCCGAAGGTGCGGGAGATCGCTAAGCTGCGCCGTGAGGCAGAGGCGAAGGCGCGCGAAGCGGATGCTCGCGTGCGTGAGTTGGCCAAGCGTGAACGAGAAGCGCTCACCAAGGCGCGGGAGCGCGCTGCGAAGTCGGCCGAAAAACAGTCGCGTAAGCAGCGATGACCGCTGCGCCGAATCGGCGTGCAGTCAGCGGACGGCCGTTGTCGCCCGATCGCGCGTTGTGAGGTCGGGATGTGTCGCCGCAGCACGCCATCCATCAGCGGTGAGCAGTTCCCTGATCGCTGCGCCCTGCAGTTCACCGTGCTCGATCACCAGAGTGCCGCCAGGGTAGAGCAGGCGCCGCGCAGTTGCAGAAACGGCACGAACGACATCCAGTCCGTCCACTCCCCCATACAGTGCGTGTGCTGGGTCGAACAAGCGCACCTCCGGGTCCCGCGGAATCGCATCCGCGGGGACGTACGGCGGGTTGGAGATCACGACGGCCACGCGGCCGTTCAACTCGGGCAGCGCATCGGCAAGGTCGGCGAATACCGCTGTCGCGTTGTCTGCAGCGACGTGCGCCATATTTTTCGTTGTCCATGAGTACGCCTCCGGCGAGTTCTCTACCCCGTACACGCGCGCGTGTGGAACTTCTGTCGCCATGGCAAGCGCGATAGCGCCGCTTCCGGTTCCAAGGTCCACTCCGACCGGCTCGCCGTCCGCCGCGGAACGCAGGGCGTCGATCGCGAACTGGGCGACCAGCTCCGTCTCGGGGCGTGGAACGAAAACGCCCGGCCCTACGAGCAATTCAATCGACCGGAACGCTGCAACGCCGGTGATGTGCTGCAGCGGTTCACGGGTCGCGCGGCGTGCTACCAGTTCGTCTACGGATGCCGCGTGCTCTGGCTGCACCGCGGCATCCGTCATTGCGAGCGCCTGAATGCGACCCCGACGCTCGCCGAGTACGTGGCCGATGATGAGCTCCGCGTCGACGTTTGGGGTCGGAACACCCGCCGCCGTCAGTCTTGCGATCGCATCGTCGAGAAGAGTTGCGACGGAGTGTGGCTTGGAGGTCGGCATCTGAACGAAAGCTCTTCTCGGGCTGTATCGGGGCTGTGGCGCAATGTCGCGTCCCGGAAATGAAACTTCAGTACGCATACGTTGCTCGTCAAGAATAAGCTTCAACAGGGCGCTCTGCCGCGCCGCCGATACCTAAGGAACCTGACAGAAGGGCATCCCATGGCCGCTCAGATCTACTCGACCATCGCCGACGCGTTCGGACACACGCCGCTCGTGAAGCTCAACAGACTAACGGAGGGCATCGACGCGACGGTGTTGGCGAAGCTCGAGTTCTACAACCCTGCCGCAAGCGTCAAAGACCGCATCGGGGTTGCGATCGTCGACGCCGCGGAAGCCTCAGGTGAGCTGAAGCCGGGCGGCACGATCGTCGAGGGGACCAGTGGCAACACCGGCATCGCGCTCGCACTCGTCGGGGCCGCACGCGGCTACAAGGTCGTGTTGACGATGCCGGAGACCTCGAGCAAAGAGCGCCGAGTTGTGCTGCGTGCATACGGGGCAGAGCTCGTGTTGACCCCGGGCGCCGACGGGATGCGGGGCGCGGTCGAGAAGGCGAAGGAGATCGCGGCATCGACCGAGAACGCCATTCTGGCCAGGCAGTTCGAGAACCAGGCGAACCCGCAGATTCACCGCACGACGACGGGCGAAGAGATCTGGGCTGACACCGACGGCGACATCGACATCTTCGTCGCGGGCATCGGAACTGGCGGCACCATCACCGGCGCAGGCGGGCTGCTGAAGGAGCGCAAGCCTGGACTCAAGGTCGTCGCCGTCGAGCCCATCGACTCCCCCGTGCTGACCGGCGGCAAGCCGGGTCCGCACAAAATCCAGGGGCTGGGCGCGAACTTCGTCCCAGACGTCCTCAACCGCGACGTATACGACGAGGTATTCGACGTCACATTCGATGATTCGATCCGCACCGCACGCGCGCTTGCGTCCGACGAGGGCATCCTCGGCGGCATCTCCTCGGGTGCGGCGGTCTACGCGGCGCTCGAGGTCGCAAAGCGGCCGGAGAACGCAGGCAAGACGATCGTGGTGATCGTGCCGGACTTCGGCGAGCGTTACCTGTCGACCGCGCTGTACGCAGACCTGGTCGACTGAGCGCATTCGTGAGCGTTGTCGCACGGATGCGGGAAGACATCCGTAACGCGCGTGCGCACGACCCGGCAGCCCGCAACGGGACCGAGATCACTCTCGCATACTCCGGCGTGCACGCCATCTGGGCATACCGCGTTGCGCACAGGTGGTGGTTGGCGCCCGGCATGCGACTGCCTGCGCGGCTGCTGTCTCAGTTCACCAGGTTTCTAACCGGTGTCGAGATTCACCCTGGTGCGCGCATCGGCAGACGGTTCTTCATCGACCATGGCATGGGAGTCGTTATCGGTGAGACAGCCGTGATCGGCCACGACGTGATGCTCTATCACGGGGTCACACTTGGCGGAAAGTCTCGGGGACGCGGCAAACGGCATCCGACGCTCGAGAACGGGGTCATGGTCGGTGCAGGGGCTCAGGTGCTCGGCGACATCGTCATTGGCGCGCGAAGTGTCGTCGGAGCGAACGCCGTCGTCGTGCACTCCGCGCCTGCGGACAGTGTGATCGTCGGAATCCCAGGTGTTGCGCGGCCTCGATCGGATGCGCAAGCACCAGCAGAACGGGCAGCGGAGCGCGACGAGGCGTGGCTGGACCCGGCCATCTACATCTGAGCCGGACATCCGCATCCGAGCCGGACATCCGCATCCGAGCCGGACATCCGCATCCGAGCCGGACATCCGCATCGAGCCGTCGCGCCCTGGCCCGCATTCCAATCCCGTTTCAGCGTTTTTGACCACTACAAGTGGGCAGAAACGCTGAAACGGGATTGGAACAGGACCAAATGTCTCAGGACTGGTCCCCGATATCGGCCAGCTGCGCCTCTTCATCCGCCTGGATGGCTGACTCGATCACCGGATCGAGCGCGCCGTTCATGACAGCGTCCAAGTTGTACGCCTTGTAGCCGGTGCGGTGGTCGGCGATGCGGTTCTCCGGAAAATTGTACGTACGGATGCGCTCTGAGCGGTCCATCGTGCGAATCTGCGACTTGCGGGCATCCGACGCAGCAGCGGCCTGCTCTTCCTGTTGGCGAGCGAGGATGCGCGCGCGCAAGACGCGCATACCGGCTTCGCGGTTCTGCAGCTGGCTTTTTTCGTTCTGCATGGCAACGACGATGCCGGTCGGAAGGTGCGTAATGCGCACAGCGGAGTCTGTGGTGTTCACAGACTGCCCGCCTGGCCCAGAAGAGCGGTACACGTCGATCTTCAGGTCGTTCTGATTGATCTCGACCTCGCCCGGCTCGTCGACCTCCGGGAAAACGAGTACGCCGGTTGTCGAGGTGTGGATGCGCCCCTGCGACTCCGTGACGGGCACGCGCTGCACACGGTGCACGCCGCCCTCATACTTCAAATGAGCCCAGACGCCTTGCGACGGATCGGCTGAATTGCCTTTGATCGCAACTTGAACGTCTTTGTATCCCCCGAGGTCGCTTTCCGTGCGCTCGAGAAGTTCGGTCTTCCAACCTTTCGACTCCGCGTAGTGCATATACATGCGCAGCAGATCGGCGGCGAAAAGTGCGCTCTCGGCTCCGCCCTCTCCGCCCTTGATCTCCATGATGACGTCACGGCCGTCATCCGGGTCGCGCGGGATCAGGAGCCTGCGCAGCTTCTCCTGCGCTGCGGCCAGTTTCTCCTCAAGACCTGGGATCTCCTCGGCGAATGCGTCGTCCTCGTGCGCGAGTTCTCTGGCGGCAGCAAGGTCGTCGCCAAGAGCAAGCCAGGCCTCGTATGCGACCTTGATCTGGCTGAGCTGGGCATATCGCCTGTTGATCTTCTTGGCGCGCGCAGCATCCGCATGCACTGCTGGGTCCGAAAGCTGCACCTGCAGCTGCTCGTACTCGTCGAGCAACGTCTTGACTGACTCAAACATGGCAGCACTCCCGCTAGTTCATAGAGTGAGAGTGGCCGAAACGGACGAGAGTTCCCGCAGCACCGGCCACTCTCGTCCGGAACGGGAACTCTCGTGCGCTAACGGTGGTCGTTCTCGTGGCCGTGCGAGTGCGCTGAGCCGTTAACGTGACCGGTCGCCGCCGGCATCGACTTTTGCACCTGCATCAAGAACTCGACGTTGCTCGTCGTCTCCTTGAGCCGGTTCAGCACGATCTCCAACGCCTGCTGCTGGTCGACCCCGGCCAGGGCGCGGCGCAGTTTCCAGGTGATCTTGACCTCGTCTGCGCTCATCAGCATCTCTTCGCGGCGCGTACCAGACGCATTCACGTCAACCGCAGGGAAGATGCGCTTGTCTGCCAGCTGGCGCGACAGACGCAGTTCGCTGTTGCCTGTGCCCTTGAACTCCTCGAAAATGACCTCATCCATCTTGGACCCGGTCTCGACAAGAGCGGAGGCGAGGATTGTGAGCGACCCGCCGTGCTCGATGTTCCTGGCTGCACCGAAGAAGCGTTTCGGCGGGTACAGGGCGGATGCGTCAACGCCGCCGGAGAGGATGCGTCCAGACGCGGGGGCGGCCAGGTTGTATGCGCGTCCAAGACGCGTGATCGAGTCGAGTAGCACGACGACGTCGTGGCCAAGCTCAACCAGACGCTTCGCACGCTCGATGGCGAGCTCGGCAACCGTGGTGTGGTCCTCCGCCGGGCGGTCGAAGGTCGATGCGATGACCTCGCCCTTCACGGTGCGCTGCATGTCAGTGACCTCTTCAGGTCGCTCGTCGACCAGCACGACCATGAGGTGCACCTCTGGGTTGTTCGTGGTGATCGCATTGGCGATCTGCTGCATCACGATGGTCTTGCCCGCCTTCGGCGGTGCGACGATCAGACCACGCTGGCCCTTGCCGATCGGTGCGACAAGGTCGATGATGCGCTGCGTGAGTTTGCCCGGCTCCGTCTCCAGCCGCAGGCGCTCCTGCGGGTACAACGGCGTCAGCTTGCCGAACTCGACCCGGTTGGATGCTTCTTCGAGCGTCTGTCCGTTGATCGAATCGATCTTGACGATCGCGTTGTACTTCTGGCGTCCGCTGCCCTCGCCCTCGCGTGGCTGGCGAATGGCGCCGACGACTGCGTCGCCCTTGCGCAGGTTGTACTTCTTGACCTGACCGAGCGACACATACACATCGCTCGCCCCTGGCAGGTAACCTGTCGTGCGCACGAACGCGTAGTTGTCGAGAACGTCCAGGATGCCTGCAACCGGAATGAGCACGTCATCCTCGGTGATCTCGGGCTCGATCTCGTCGCCTGCTCCGCCGCCGCGACGCTTGCGGTCACGGTAACGGTTTCGGCCGCTGCGCTCGGTGTCGCGATCGCCTTGCGCGTCTGCGCGGTCGTTCTGCTGCTGGTTGCCGCGGCCGTTCTGCTGCTTGTTGCGGCCACCCTGCTCCGCGTCACGGTCGCTCTTGGCGTTCTGGTCACCCTTGTTCTGGTCGCCCTTGTTCTGGTCGCCCTTGTTCTGACCGCCCTGATCGCCCGCGTTCTGGTTGTTCTGGTCTTTGTTCCCGCCCTTGTTGCGGTTGCGGTTGCGGCTGCGACCGGAGCGTGGCTGATCGTCACCACGGTCACCGTCCTTCTGCACATCGCCGCCGTCTGCAGTCTGCTGAGCGTTGTCCTGCTGGGCGTCACGCTGCTGAGCGTTGTCCTGCGCAGCGTCGCCCTGCTTGGCATCGTCCTGCCGCGCGTCGTCGTGCTGGGCGTCACGCTGCTGAGCGCGGCCCTGTCTGGGTTCGCGGGCCCCGTCCTTGCCTGCCTCACGCCCGGCTTCTACCGACGGCGCGGCATCTTCTGCAGAGACGACGGACTGGATGCCGATCTCACCGGTGTTGACGTGCTCAACGGCCGGGCGCGTGCCCGCGTTGCCGAGCGCATCCGCGCTTGTTGCACGCCTGGACCCGCGGCGACGCGGAGCGGATGCCTGCGGCTCGGATCGCGCATCGGTCGAACCGGCGCTCTGCGCGGGCTCTTGGGGATCGATCAGGGTCGGCTGGGTGGGCGCTGCCGCAGCGGGCTCTGCCGGAGCGCCAGCCACGTCGGCAGCAGGAGCCACATCGGCAGCAGGAGCCACATCGGCAGCAGGAGCCACATCGGCGGCAGGAGCCGCAGCAGTCGAGTCCTGACCGGTGCCCTCGCGAGCTGCGGTGATCGCCTGTACGAGTTCACCCTTGCGGAGCTTCGCTGCACCGGTTACGCCAAGCTGCGCGGCGAGAGCCTGAAGCTCCGCGACACGAAGCGTCGACAGATTTGTAGTGGATTCCACACCTGGGGTGCGGAGATTGACATCGGTCACTGAGAGGTTTCCTTCCCTCTGGCGGGCGCATGTCGGCCTCGCCAAGAGTGCAAGTCGCGGGGGAACTGCTTGCTGCTGAGTGTGTTCTGATCCACACGGCGCAGGTGCCAGCGAGATACGCGGGCACTCAAGCAGGTGCGACAGCAGTAAGTTTCTTGAGATTCATCCGGAGAACAGAATCGCTCGTTACGCGTTTTCTACCGGACGTGAGCACAGTCTAACACCATCGAGTCGCCAATCATGCTCACACGGCGAGCGGTGTGTCAGCAGCGGATGCCGCCACAGGCGTGACGGTCGCACCCTTGAAGTCAACGGCCAGCATCAACGGCTGCCAGCGCGTCGCGGCCTTGTCTGCCACGAGTTCTGCTGCCGCGAGACGCTGCGCAGGATCGCTGCACAGCACCAGAATGGATGGTCCAGCGCCTGAGACGACCGCTGCGAACCCTGCCTCACGCAGCAGCGTGATGAGTCGGTTGGTCTCTGGCATGGCCGACGCACGATAGCTCTGGTGCAGCTTGTCTTCCGTCGCGGCAAGCAGCAGTTCAGGGCTCTGAATGAGCGCAGCGATCAGCAGCGCGGACCGCGACACGTTGAAGACGGCATCCTCGTGGGGCACAGACTCCGGCTGCAGACTGCGAGCGAGCGCCGTCGACATGATGTGTTCAGGCACCAGCACGAGCGGGGAAACCCCACGGTGTGCCATCAACTTCTTGTACTCTGGTCCGTTCTCACCGACCCAGGCGATGGTCAAGCCGCCGAACAGCGCTGGCGCCACATTGTCTGGGTGCCCTTCCATCTCGGTGGCAAGCGCGAGCAACTCCCGCGCATCGATCGTGACGAGACCATCGAGAAGGCCTTTGGCCGCCATGATCCCTGAGACGATCGCGGCACCGGACGATCCGAGCCCCCTGCCATGCGGGATCACATTGTGCGCGATCACGTTCAATCCTGGGAGGGTGTACCCGTAATGCCCGAAGGTGTGCGCGATGGCAGTGACCACCAGATTCGACTCGTCGGTGGGCACCGTGCCTGCGCCGATTCCGTGAACGTCCACGTGCACGCCAGCCTCGTCGCGAACCTGCACATCGAGTTCGTCGTACAGCGACAGCGCGAGGCCGAGTGTGTCGAAGCCTGGTCCGAGATTTGCCGTCGTCGCCGGAACCTTGACCAAAACCCGCCTCCCGACGACGTCGGCCTGCACCGGTTCTGTCATTCGGAGGTCCCGTTGGATGGCCCGGATGGTGCCGATTTCCCGGACGGCCCGGATTCCGCTGGCGCCTCGGATGACTTCGCGAGCCCGAGCACGTCGGCGATGCGCGTGGTATCAACCGGTACGACCGTCGGTGTCACCTCGGATCCATCGGCCGCGCGCAACGCCCATTGCGGGTCCTTAAGCCCGTGGCCGGTCACGGTCAACACGACGGTTGCCCCGGCGGGGATGACGCCTGCCGCGCTGCGCTCAAGCAGACCGGCTACACTGATTGCGCTTGCAGGCTCGACGAAGATGCCGACTTCTGACGCCAGAATGTGGTACGCCTCGAGAATCTTCGCGTCGTCGATCGCGCCGAAGTAGCCGTTCGTCTTGTCGCGTGCGGCGAGGGCGAGCTCCCACGATGCCGGGTTGCCGATGCGGATGGCGCTTGCGATCGTCTCCGGTTCCTTCACCGGGTGACCAAGCACGATCGGGGCGCTGCCTGCTGCCTGAAAACCGAACATCCTTGGCAGCTTGCTCGTGAAACCGCGCTCGGCCTCTTCGGTGTATCCGCGTGAGTACGCCGTGTAGTTCCCTGCATTGCCGACCGGAACGATGTGGATGTCAGGCGCATCCCCGAGCACCTCGACCACCTCGAAAGCTGCGGTCTTCTGTCCCTCGATCCGGTCTGGGTTCACGGAGTTGACCAGATGCACAGGGTAGTTGTCCGCGAGCTCCCGCGCGATGTCGAGGCAGTCGTCAAAGTTTCCCTGCACCTGCAGCAGTTCAGCGCCGTGCGCGATCGCCTGGCTGAGCTTGCCGAGCGCGATCTTGCCCTGCGGAACGAGCACGACGGCCTGGATGCCGGCGTGCGTCGCATACGCTGCCGCCGAAGCCGAGGTGTTTCCGGTCGACGCGCAGATGACGGCTTTGGCGCCGTGCTCGACCGCCTTCGAGATGGCCATGGTCATTCCGCGGTCCTTGAAAGACCCGGTCGGGTTCATTCCCTCGAACTTGACGTATACGCTCGCTCCGGTTCGCCGCGACAGGGCGGGGGCTGGGATGAGCGGTGTTCCGCCTTCGCCGAGCGTCACGATCGGAGTCGCCTCGGTCACATCGAGGCGGTCCGCGTATTCACGCAGCACGCCCTGCCATTGCCTGTTCACTCTTTCTTGCGGCAAACTCAGGCTCCTTCAACTCTCAAGACGGATGTGATGTCGGTGACGACATCGCTCGTGCGCAACGCGTCGACGGTCGCGGCGAGCGCCGACTCCGCTGCTTGGTGGGTTCCAATGACCAGGGTAGCCGCGGCTGCGGCGGGTGAGGTACCGACTTCACTCTGCCGAACCGTCGCAACCGACTGCTGCAATGTCTCGACAGACACGCCGTGGTCGCTGAAGAGCCGCGCGATCTTCGCGAGCACGCCAGGCTCATCCGTCACACGCAGAGTGATCTGGTAGCGGGTGATCACGCTCGTCGCGGGAAGCACCGCCAGGTTGGCGTGAGTCGATTCCGCGACGCCTGGGCCACCGACCACGTGTCGTCGCGCTGCTGAGACCACATCTCCGAGCACCGCTGACGCGGTTTCGAGTCCGCCGGCGCCTGCGCCGTAGAACATCAGGTCACCGGCTGCAGAGGCCTGCACGAACACGGCATTGTGCACCCCGCGAACGGCGGCAAGCGGATGCTCGCGCGGCACCAACGCCGGGTACACGCGGGCCGAGACACCGTCTTCCCCGGTTGCGGGATCTTGCAGCCGCTCGCAGATCGCGAGCAGTTTGACGACGTACCCGGCCGCACGCGCAGCATCCACCTGCTCGGCCGTGATACCGGTGATTCCTTCGCGGTAGACCGATTCGAGCGGCACCGTGGTGTGAAACGCGAGGCTGGCGAGGATGGCTGCCTTCTGCGCTGCGTCATAGCCTCCGATGTCGGCGGTCGGATCGGCCTCGGCGTACCCGAGTGCGGTTGCAGCGGCCAACGCAGCTTCGAGGCTGTCGCCGTCGGTGTCCATGCGGTCGAGGATGAAGTTGGTCGTGCCGTTGACGATGCCGAGGATGCGCGTCACCTGGTCACCGGCGAGGCTGTCGCGCAGCGGCCGGATGATCGGGATCGCCCCTGCGACGGCCGCCTCATAGTACAGCTGAGCGCCGACCTGCTCCGCGGCTTCGAACAGCTCTGCTCCGTGAGTCGCCATGAGCGCCTTGTTGCCCGTGATGACGTCTGCACCCGAGTTCAGCGCCTGCAGCACGTACTCGTGTGCCGGGTCGATGCCGCCCATCAGTTCCACGACGATGTCTGCACTCAGAATCAGCGAGTCGATATCTGTTGTGAGCAGTTCGCGAGGCACATCTGGGTCGCGTTCGGCGCTCAGATCTCGCACGGCGATCCCGACGAGATCAAGCCTGGCTCCGACCCGCGCCTCGAGTTCTTTACCGTGCTGCAGCAGCAAACGTGCCACTTGTGAGCCGACGGAACCGGCACCGAGTAGTGCCACCTTCAATCCGCGGTATTCGATCATCCTGCCTGCACCCCCGCCTCGACCGAGCCTGCCGGCCGTGCGTCGCGGTCGTGTCCTGTAACGCCGACGTCGTGGGCGAGAAGGTCGTCTTCGCTCTCGCCTCGAACGATGACCATCGCCGATCCGTCGCGCACCGCGACGACGGCCGGTCGAGGAAGATAGTTGTAGTTGCTCGACAGCGACCAGCAGTACGCGCCGGTTGCCGGCACGGCAAGAAGATCGCCAGGAGCCACGTCGGCTGGCAGATACTCCGCGTCGACGACGATGTCGCCGGATTCGCAGTGTTTGCCTGCGACCCGCACGAGCGCGGGTGATGCAGACGATGCGCGGCTCGCGATGCGTGCCGAGTATTCCGCTCCGTAGAGTGCCGTGCGCACGTTGTCACTCATTCCGCCGTCAACGCTGACGTACAGCCGCGTGGCCGTCGTAGCAGCGCCATCCGCCACGTCTTCGACGGTCACAGCAACCGGTTTGGTCGTCCCGACGGTGTAGATGGTGAGCCCGGCCGGCCCGATGATGTACCTGCCTGGCTCGAATGCCACCGCTGGCACGCCGATGGCCAACCGCGCGCACTCCGATGCGACAGCAGCGGCGATTCGTTCGGCGATCTCGGTGAGAACGGCGGGTTCGTCAGCAGACGTGTATGCGATGCCGAAGCCTCCGCCAAGGTTGAGCTCAGGCACCTCGCCCGACTGCAGCAGCCTGGCGTGCACAGCAAGCAGTCTGGTTGCCGATTCTGCAAAACCGTCCGCCGAGAGGATCTGGGACCCGATGTGGCAGTGCAGGCCACGGAACACAAGGCTCTCCTCGGCCCGGATCGCCGCGACGAGAGTCTCGACCTGGTCGAGCGGCACGCCGAATTTCTGATCTTCGTGCGAGGTCGCAAGGAATTCGTGGGTGTGCGCGTGAACTCCGCTGTTGACGCGCAGGCGCACCGGCTGAACGACCCCGAATCGGCGTGCGGCATCCGCGACTCTGCCGATTTCTTGCTCGCTGTCGATCACGATGGCACCGATGCCAACTGACACCCCGCGCTCGATTTCGGCCTGTGACTTGTTGTTTCCGTGAAAGCCGAGACGGGATGCATCGACGCCGGCAGCAAGCGCGACGGCTAGTTCACCCCCACTGCAGACGTCGATGTTCATGCCCTCATCTGCCACCCAGCCGGCAACGGCCGTGCTCAAGAACGCCTTGCCTGCGTAGTAGACCTTCACATCGGCGCCGATCGGGGTGAACGCATCGCGGAAGACGGCGAGAACGCGCGCAGCTCGCGCCCGAACATCCGCTTCGTCGACGACATAGAGCGGGGTGCCGAACCGGTCAGCGAGTTCTCGGGCCGAGACACCGCCGACCGTCAGGGCGCCATCCTGGCCTCGTTTCGCCGTGGCAGGCCACACAGTCGGTGCGAGTGCATTGGCGTCGGCCGGCTCGACAAGCCAGGCAGGGGCAAGCGGGTTTGTGGCCACGATCAAACCTCACAGGTCACGAAAAACGGAATTCGCGCTCGACCCGTGCCGTGTGCAGTGCCGCAGTACGGTCGTGCGCGGATGGCGAGCGGACCCGGATTGGCCCCTGAAGCCTGCGATCGCATGAACGATCAACGCGCAAAAGTCTACCGGCGCGCCGCCGTGCGTTCGCCCACGTTACGAACAGCTCCCGAGGTTCTCGAACGTCTTCTGATCGAGAACGATGTTCTCGGCCATGACTGTTGCGTTCGCCGACCCCTTCTCGATCGTGACGTCCGTCACCGTCACGCCTTGCGGCAGAAACTGCGCGACACACAGCGGAAACGGCTTGTCACCGAGCACCTGAGACACGATCCCGCTCAGATCGAGGCCGGCCGGTCCCCCCGTGAGCTTCACGCTCTTCGGAGCCAATTGGATGGTCGTACCATCTGCCTTCGGCTCGACGACTGCGGTGTACGTGAGCGAAAGCCCGAACAGCTTCGTGCTCCCGGAATAACCGACCGTTCCATCGCCGAAGGTGATCTTCGAGGTGGCCCCTGGAATCTTCACCAGCCTGTTTGCGGCATCCTGATCGAGCACCATGGAACCTTTGATGGATGCGACCGGCTTTGAGAAATCGATGGGCACGCCGTGGGCGACGATCGACGCCTGTGCTGGTACCCCGTTCATCCGCACGTCGTCAGCGTCAAGCGACACGGTGTCGAACGAACCGCCGAGGTACTGGCTGATCACGGAGAAACCGCCGATATCCACGGTCAGATCGTTCGCAGTGAATCCGTTCGGCAGTTCGCTCTTGATCTCGTCGGCGATGCGCCCTTGAGCGTATGCGCGCAGGCTGGCGTCTGCAACGAAGAAGGCGGCGACCAGAACGACGATGATGCCACCGGCGATGATCGCCGGCTTCAACCAGCGCCGCGTCTGGCGAGTCGGCGCATCCGCCTCGATCTGATCTGTCGTCACTTCATCCGCTCCTTGACGCATTGCGGTCGCCGGGTAACTCCAGCGTGGCGAGCGCGCGCACCGAGAGGTGCTTGGATGTCGCTCACCGCTACATCCGTTCAGGCGCGGACACGCCAAGCAGCCCGAGCCCGTTCCTGATGACCTGCCCGGTCGCGTCGTTCAACCACAGTCTTGTGCGGTGCAGATCGGTCACCGGCTCATCGCCGAGTGGGATGACCCGGCAATTGTCGTACCAACGGTGATAGAGGCCCGCGATCTCTTCGAGGTAGCGAGCAACACGATGCGGCTCGCGCAACTCGGCAGACTGTGCGACGACACGAGGGTACTCCTGCAGCGCACCGAGGAGCGCAGACTCAGTCTCGTGGGTTAACAGTTCTGGCGCGAATGCCGTGCGCTCGACACCCGCGGTGTGCGCATTGCGTGCGACCGAGCGGGTGCGGGCGTGCGCGTACTGCACATAAAACACCGGGTTGTCGTTGGTGCGTTTGCTGAGCAGGTCAAGATCGATGTCGAGCGGCGAGTCACTTGACGAGCGCACGAGCGCGTACCTGCCGGCATCCACACCGACTGCATCGACCAAATCGTCGATGGTCACGATCGTGCCTGCCCGCTTGCTCATCTTCACGGGTTCGCCGTCTTTGAGCAGATTGACCATCTGGCCGATCAGAATCTGCAGGTTCTCGCCTGGCACATCACCGAATGCGCTCGTCATCGCCATCATGCGGCCGATGTAACCGTGGTGGTCTGCACCAAGCATGATGAGGTTCTGGTCGAAGCCGCGCTCACGCTTGTTGAGGTAGTACCCGAGGTCGCCCGAGATGTATGCAGGCTCACCGTTGCTACGGATGATGACGCGATCCCGGTCGTCGCCGAACTCCGTCGTGCGCAGCCACACGGCGCCGTCCGATTCGAACACGTGGCCGAGCTGACGCAGCCGATCGATGGCGCGCTGGACCGCGCCCGACTCGTGGAGTGAGTCCTCGTGGAAGAAGACGTCAAAGTCCACGCCGAAACTGTGCAGTTTCTGCTTGATCTCGGCGAACATGAGCTCGGTGCCGATCGAACGGAACACCTCTTGCTGCTCTGCCCTGCTCAGGCCGGCGATGTCACCGTTGTAGCGCTCGATCACCTGCGCGGCGATCTCCTTGATGTAGACGCCACCGTAGCCGTCCTCCGGGGTCGGCTCGCCGAGATACGCGGCGAGCAGGCTGCGCGCAAAGCGGTCGATCTGTGATCCGTGGTCGTTGAAGTAGTACTCGCGGGTGACGTCTGCGCCCTCGGCGATGAGGATGCGGGCAAGTGAATCGCCGACGGCGGCCCAGCGCACTCCGCCCATGTGGATCGGCCCGGTTGGGTTGGCCGAGACGAACTCGAGGTTGATGCGGATGCCGTCGTACAGGTGCCCTGTGCCGAAGCTGTCGGCTGCGTCGACGATGGTTTTGGCCAGTGCGCCGGCGGCGGCAGCATCCAGACGAAAATTGATGAAGCCGGGGCCTGCGACCTCGGCAGAAGCGACACCGTCGATCGTTGAGGCCGCGTCGGCGATCTGCGTTGCCAGCTCGCGTGGGTTCGCACCGAGCGGTTTTGCCAGACGCATGGCGACATTGGATGCCCAGTCGCCGTGCGCGCGATTCTTCGGGCGTTCGAGGGCGACAGCGTCAGGCGAGAACTCGAACTCCTTGCCACTCTCGCGGCTGCGGCGCTCGACGATCGGCACAGCGATCTCGTATAGGGCGGCAGCAAGTTGTTCAGGAGTCACGAGCATCGATTCTACCTGGGAGGCGCAGGCGCCTTGATTGTGACAGGAATGCAATCAGACCGGCCAACGGCGCATAAGTTGACTTGATAGGGTCGCAGCGCGTGCCCGTTCGCGGCACGTTCCGCAGCCCGATGACGGGCTGAGCACCCGGTCCCGGCGTCACGAAGGTCAATCGCATGGTCGCAACCTCCCGTTTCACTCACAGCACAACCCGTATCGGCGTTCGGGCCGCGGCCGTGATTGTCGCCGGGATGCTGTCGGTCGCCGGGCTGAGTGCGTGCACGAATCCGGTTGCCCCTGCGCCGTCGCACAAGCCGACAGCATCCAAGCCGCCTGCGACCAAGCCGACCGCGACCCCGACGCCGACGCCCACTGAACCGCCGACCCCTGTCACGCTCACCTGCGAGCAGGTCGTTACACCGCAGCAGCTGTACGACTTCAACCCGAACTATGGGACAGACCCCGGCTACGCCCCTGAGGCGAGTTCGCTCCAGGCCGCGATCGTCTCTGATCAGGGCGTGGCGTGCGGCTTCCTCAACCAGACGAGCAACGCCGTCATCGAGGTGGCCATAGCCAAACCCGCGGAATCCTCGATGACCGCGCGCAAGAACACGACCGCGGGCGCGAGTCAGGTCGTGCCGACCTATGGGGTTCCGCCCACAGTCGAAGGCTATTTCACCGTCACAGGCGGCGCCGGGCAAGCGCAGATTTTCTCCAACGGCTACTGGATTGTTCTTCAGTCGAAGGAGTTCGCAGAGCCTGGCGATGCCCAGCCGCTTGCAGCGGCCGTCTTGCAAAACCTGCCGCCGGCCTGAGTCGCGCATCCAGTCGCCCTGCGGATGCTAATCTTGACGAGCATTCTCCGAGCCCCCATAGCTCAGGGGATAGAGCGTCTGCCTCCGGAGCAGAAGGCCGTAGGTTCAAATCCTACTGGGGGCACCATTTGTGACATGCCACCCTAGTTCGGACTTTTGCCACTTAGTTCGGACACACGGGCCACCCCGCTCTTCATGCGTTCAGCGCGCGCGACGACTCGAAAGCGGCCGCAAGGGGAACCCTCAGCGACACAGTTGTAGAGCGAAAGTGGCCATCCCTATGAAACGCACCGGTAAATTTCGTGCTCTTCGCAGAGCTTAATGTCGTGCTGTGTTTGGTCGTCACGGTAACCAACCGACCCCAGGGTCTAAAGTGAGCTGCCTTGTCAGTCGTGGGGCACGCCGCCGTAGGTCGCGATCTTGTACTCGGTCGCAGCCAATGCGAGATCCAACGCTCGCATCTGGGCTCGAATCCGACCCCGCTGTTCAACCATCATCGTTCGCCGTTCCGGCTCAGTCTCAGCGCCTTGTTCTACGAGGCGGATGTAGCGTTTGAGCTCCCGCATTCCCATGCCCGATAGCCGCATGCGGGTCAGGAACACCAGCCGTCGGAGGTCGGCCGATCCGTACGACCGGTAGCCCGATCGGTCGCGGCTTGGCCGCACGAGGCCTTCAGTCTCGTAATACCGCAAGGTCGCGGTGGTCAGACCCGTCAACGTCGCCGCTTCCGCGACACCCACGGGTACGGCCGCCTCCGCAGTGGCGTCGTCCAAGAGTCGGTGCAACGCATCGACGGCCAATTCCGTAGACGTGTCGTCATTCATCAGTTGACGGATGAGCGTCTGTGTAGACATCAAGCCACTCCCTCTCGCTATTTGGTCATGTCAGAGCGTCCGCGCGGACGTGGGCACGTCGGGGTAGTCGGCCGACTCCGACAGCGACGCCCACTCGTGCGTCTGCTCCAATGCTGCCGTGTACGCCTCGGTGAGGTTGCGGACTGCCTCTCGACCCAACGCCAACCGCAGCGGCATCTCCGCTGCGGACAGCACCTCACGGATGACGGCAGCTCCGCGCACGGGATCGCCCTCCTGCTGGCCGCCAGACGCGGTCATATCCGCCCTGACAGCCTCAAGGACCCTGTCGTACGCCGGGTCCTGTTTCGCAGCCAGCAGCACGTCCGCGTCGTTGAAGTCGGTGCGGAACCGGCTGGGTTCCACGATCAGCACCCGGACACCGAACGGCGCGACCTCCGCCGCCAACGCTTCCGACCATCCCTCCAACGCGAATTTGCCTGCGGAGTAGCTTCCCACCCCAGCAAAGGACCGTCGTCCCCCCTGACTGCTCATCTGCACGATCACGCCGACGCATGCCGCGCGCATGTAGGGCAGCACCGCGCGAACGTAGGCAGCCGGACCGAACAGGTGCTGGGCGAGCATGTCGCGCAACTGCTCGTCGGTGATTTCCTCGGCCGCGCCGAGCTGACCCACGCCGGCATTATTCACCAGCACATCTACCCGCCCGAAGCCGGCCATGGCGGCCTCGATCACCGTCGTCGCTCCTCCCACTTCCCGCACGTCGTGCTCAACGCCTAAGAAGGATTTAGGAAAGCGCTCACGCAGCGCGTCGAAGCGCTCCGCTCTGCGAGCCGTTCCCACGACGCTCTCGCCTGCGGACAACGCCGCCTCCGTCAAGGCCAGCCCAAGCCCCGAGCTAGCACCAGT
>Ga0164242_10002070_pt1 | contig 23376 bp, 20 predicted proteins | sample OricomgcompostMG_FD_108783 | JGI IMG/M metagenome (GOLD analysis project Ga0164242, IMG submission 108783) | Miracle-Growth compost microbial communities from Emeryville, California, USA - Original compost - Miracle growth compost (MG) ... | reverse complement strand
CTGCGCTCCCGCGAGGAGCCGATCGTCTATGCGCCGGAGTTCCACCGCGAGATCGAGCAGGCCGTATCCGGTGCGCTCCCGATCGCGCGCCAGACCCCTCTCGTCGTGGTCGAGGGCAACTACCTCCTGCTGGACAGCGGACGCTGGCAAGGGATCACAGGCTTGTTCGACGAGGTCTGGTATCTCGCGCTCCCCGGCGACACCCGGGTCGACCGACTCATCCACCGGCATCAGCAGCACGGACGCTCGGCGAACGATGCCCGGGAGTGGACGCTCGGCAACGACGAGCGCAATGCGGCGACGGTCGAAGCCTCCGCGCACCGGGCGGACCTGATCATCACGCTCACGGAGTAGGGCGACCCTCCCGGTGATCGAGTAGTCCGCGAGGCGCCAGCCGAGCGGGCGTATCGAGATCCCGCTCTCCCACAACGAGCACGGTCTCGATACGGCTCGCCCCAGGGGGCTCGCCTACTCGACCAGCGGAACAGGTGCTCGCCCTACTCGACCGCCGAAGAGGTTCGGCAAAGTGCTTGACGTGTCTCGACGAGGCCGCAATACTTCCTTTAAACGTTTACTGAATACGTTTACAGTCCTGAGTGGGCAGATGCACACTCCGACCGATGAGGGCAGCCGGAGGACGCATGACGAGCGTGGCGATCGCCAAACGCCGCCGAGGCTCCAGCCTGGGTGCGCGCGAACGGCGCACCATGTGGCTGCTGCTGATCCCGAGCCTCATCCCGGTCGCACTCTTCAGCATCTATCCCCTGGTCAACGGCATCTGGCTCGGCTTCACCGACGCCCAGGCCGGCTACCAGGTCGTCCCCCACTTCAACGGCCTCGACAACTACAGCCGCCTGCTGCACGACAGCCTCTTCTGGAGCTCGTTCAAGATTGGTCTGATCTGGACGTTCTCGGTCACCGGCATCCAGTTCCTCCTCGCACTCGGACTCGCGATGCTGCTCAACGCCGGCCTGCGCTTCCAGTGGCTGGTGCGTCCGCTCGCCCTCGTGCCGTGGGCGATGCCGTCGGTCGTCGTCGCGATCCTGTGGAAACTGATCTATCAGCCCGACTCCGGCATCCTCAACGCGTTCCTGCAGGACCTGCACCTCATCGACCGCAACATCAACTGGCTGGGCGACTTCTCCCTGGCGCTCCCCGCGATCATCGTCGTGGGCGTATGGGCGGGCATGCCCCAGACCACCATCGCCCTCCTGGCCGGCCTGCAGGCCGTGCCGAGCGACCTCCACGAGGCGGCAGCCCTGGACGGCGCCGACTGGTGGCGCCGCTTCTCGGCGGTCACCTGGCCCGCCATACGTCCTGTCGCGGTCGCGATCGCCTCGCTCGACTTCGTATGGAACTTCAACGAGTTCGGACTGGTCTACGTCCTCACCGAAGGTGGACCTGGTGGACACACGATGCTGCCCATGCTCTTCGCCTACAACCGGGCCTTCGGCAGCGGCCAGTTCGGCTACGCCGCGGCTCTCGGCAACGCCATGGTTCTCGTGATCATCTCGATCATGGCGATCTTCCTCTACCGCCAGCTGAGGGAGTCGCGCTGATGTTCCGCACCCGCCCCATCACCCGCGTCGGGCAGTATGCGGCGCTGCTCCTCTACGTGATCTTCCTCGGCTTCCCGCTGCTGTGGCTCTTCTCGACCTCCTTCAAGTCGCCGCACGAGCTGGGCAGCCTGCACCCGACCCTCTTCCCGACGGACTGGACGCTGGGCAACTTCCGCACAGCCCTGGCCCAGGACCAGCTCTGGTCGTCGATCCGCAACTCGTTCCTGGTCGCCGTCGCGACGTCGGTCATCACGACGATCATCGCCCTCCCCGCGTCATACGCCATCGCCCGCTATCGGCGAAACTTCGTGCGCACCACAGCAGTCGGCTGGATCCTGGTGAGCCAGATCTTCCCGTTCATCCTGGTCGTGATCCCGCTGTTCATCGTCCTGCGCAACCTCCAGCTGATCAACACGCTCCCGGGGCTGGTCATCGTCTACGTCGTGTGGGCACTGCCCTTCACCCTCTGGATGCTGCAGGGCTACGTCGCCGCGATCCCCCAGGAGCTCGAAGAGGCCTCCGCCGTCGACGGATGCGGCAAGGTCTCGACCCTCGCGCGCATCGTCTTCCCCTTGCTGCTTCCGGGCGTCGTCGCCACCAGCATGTTCGCCTTCATCTCCGCCTGGAACGAGTTCTTCTTCGCCCTGGTCATCATCACGGACCCCGGCAAGCAGACCCTCCCGCTGCTGCTCGCCCGGTATGTCGGCGCAGAGGGCTCGGTCAACCTCGGCCCCCTGGCGGCCACGGCCCTCATCGCCACGCTGCCCAGCCTGCTGATCTTCGCCCTCATCCAGCGCCGACTCATCTCCGGGATGCTCTCCGGAGCGGTGAAGGGATGAATCGCCCATGAACACCGTCAAGTCCACACCACAAGGAAAGGCCAGACCATGACCCGTCGTCTGATGGTCGCATCACTTGCTGCGGTCACCGCAATCAGCCTGGGAGGATGCGCGTCGTCGATCGGCGACTCGGACAGCTCCTCCTCGGCAGGCACCAAGGCGCCCGGAGAGAAGGTGACGCTGAGCTTCTCCAGCTATGCCTTCCAGGGCCCGACTGTGAAGGCCACGGAGCAGATCGTCAGCTCCTGGAACAAGGCTCACCCGGACATCCACGTCAACTACCAGAAGGTCGACCCCAACTCGGTGCACGACAAGCTCGTCACCCAGTTCGCCGGCAACTCGGCCCCGGACATCATCCACGACGAGGCCGCCGACATCGCCGGATTCAGCCAGCAGGGCTACCTGGCGGACCTCACCTCGCTGATCCCGTCCAACCTCAAGCAGAACGTCCCCGACTCGGTCTGGCAGTCGGTGACCTACGACAACAAGATCACCGGCATCCCGACCATCGCGCAGGTCTACAACGTCTTCGTCAACACAAAGGCGCTCAAGAAGGCCGGCGTCGCCCTGCCCACCGAGAGAAACCCGTGGACCTGGGACGACCTGATGGCCAACGCCAAGAAACTGACCAAGGGCAACGGCACCTACGGCTTCGCCTGGGGCCTCAAGTCGCCCACGTCCGGCCTGATGTCGTCCAGCCTGGCGTGCGGTGCCAAGTTCGTCAGCGGCACCTCCAACCCCACGATGACCATCGGCAAGGCCGAGATGCAGGTCCCGAACGACGTCCGCAAGATGCTGCAAGACAAGACCATGGCTCCCAACTCCACCAGTCTCGGCGGGTCCGACGTGCTGCCAGGCTTCTTCGGTGGCAAGTACCCGATGATCATGGCCGGCAACTACGTCGCCACCCAGATCGACCAGAAGGCGCCCCAGGGCTTCGACTGGACGATGATCCCGCTCATCAAGTGCAAGACACAGGACCAGATGTCCGACCCGCAGACCCTGAGCGTCGCGCGACAGAGCAAGCACCCCAAGGAGGCCATGCAGTTCATCGCCTACTTCATGAAGGCGGAGAACCTCGCCAAGATCGCCGAGGGTGACTCGCTGATCCCGGTCAGCAAGCCGGCGGCCGCCATCATGAAGAAGGACCTGAGCGGCAAGAACGGGTGGAACGTCATCCTCGACTCGGCCGGCGACCTGGTCGATGCACCCTGGAACAAGACCACGCGTTATCCGGAGTGGAAGAGCGACATCGCCACCCCGGCATACCAGGAGTTCCTCTCCGGCAAGATCGATGCTGCGACGCTCAAGAAGCGCCTGACGCAGGGCTGGGCCAACGCAAAGCACTGATCCCACACCGACGTCAACGACAACGAGCGTCCATGGAAAGGACCATCGTGAACACCCTGCAGGACAAGGCCGTCGGCGCCCTCATGGCGGCTGCCGTCGGTGACGCGATCGGCGGAGCGACCGAGGGTCGCTCCGCCGAGGAGATCGTCGAGCGGTATGACGGGCACGTCACCGGCATCATCGACTACTTCATGCCGGACTGGCGCACCGCCAAGCCGATGTCGCCCTACCACAAGGGCGACGGCCACGTCACCGACGACACCCTCATGACGGGCCTGCTGGTCAAGGTCTACTCGACGCTGCGGCGACACCTGACGCCCTTCGACCTCGCGGACCATCTGGTGCCGCTGATGATGAAGGACGTCACGTGGATCCCGGAGCTCGAGCGGGAGACGGTGCCGTTGCTGCGGGTCTTCCTGGCGGAGAAGTGGCTCGTGACGCGGCTCTACTACGGGCACGCCGATCCCCGGGAGGCCGGCGTCGGCAACATCGTCAACTGTGGCGCTGCCATGTATATGGCGCCCGTCGGGATCGCGAATGCCGGCAACCCGATCCGCGCCTACCAGGAGGCGATCGACCTGGCTGGTGCGCATCAGAGCAGCTACGGCCGCGAGGCGGCCGGGGTCTTCGCGGCGGCGGTCGCGGAGGCGATGCGGCCGGGAGCCTCGGCCGACTCGGTCGTGGAGTGCGCCATCGACCTCGCCCACGACGGTACCCGCTCGGCTATCGAGGCCGTCGCCGAGGCGGCCGGTGGTGTCAGCACCTGGCAGGACGCCATTCCGGTGCTCCGAGACGCGATCCGCCCCTTCGACGGCGTCGGTGAGGCCTATCGCGAACCCGCGCAGGACTCGCGCCGGCCGAGCCGCCTCCGCTCCATCGAAGAGCTGCCCGTGGCGCTCGGCTTCCTCAAGGTCACCGGCGGAGACGTCCGCGGCACGATCCTCGGTGGCACCAACTACGGCCGCGACTCCGACTCGATCGCCACCATGGGCGGCGCCCTCGGCGGTGCACTGGGCGGTGAGGGTGCCGTGCCCCAGGACTGGTCTCAGGAGGTGGGCACTGCATCCCGGCTCGACCTGCGCGCCGGCGGCCTCGCGATGGCGGAGGTCGCCACCGAGATCTACGGCCGCGACAAGGAGTTCGCCGACTGGCACGACCAGAGCATGCAGAGCCTGCTGGGCGACGAGCACGGGAAGGCGTCATGAGGCTGACCTGGGTCCAGCCCACCGATCTGCTCAGGCACGAGCTGCGCCAGTCGGCAGCAGAGGGCCGCGACGTCCGCTCCATCGCCGACCGCTGGGCCGCGGCAGGTGGCGAGGTCGAGCCGCCGCACTCCGGCTACTCCGAGGATCTCGGCACACCGGCCCAGCGCAAGCTCGCACACCGGCTCCTCGACGAGCTGGACGCGATGCCGGAGGTCGGCACCGACGAGGAGCCCAGTGAGTGGCCGGCCATCCAAGCGCTCCTCACCCCCACCGAGGTGCCCACTGCTCACGGCGATCTCGACGATCGCCTGCTCGGTGCATGGTATGGCCGTGCGGTCGGCTGCCTGCTCGGCAAGCCGGTCGAGAAGATCCCCCGGGCGGGCATCGAGGAGATCCTGAGGGCGACCGGACGCTGGCCGCTCGACCGCTACTTCACCGCCCAGGGGCTGCCGGACCACGTCGCGGCACGCTGGCCGTGGAACCGGCGCAGCCGCACCACCAGCCTCGAGGAGAACATCGAGGGCATGCCCGAGGACGACGACCTCAACTTCACCCTCATGGCACTCCGGCTCGTCGAGGAGCACGGCCTCGACTTCACCCCGACCAACGTTGCCCGGTCCTGGCTCGACGACCTCCCCGGTGGGCGCGTCTTCACCGCCGAGCGCGTCACCTACCGCAACCTGCTCGAGGGGGTCTCCCCACCGGATACGGCCAGGATCCGCAACCCCTTCCGCGAGTGGATCGGCGCGATGATCCGCGCCGACCTGTATGGCTGGGTGGTCCCCGGGCAGCCGCTGCGCGCCGCCGAGCTCGCCTGGCGGGATGCCTGTGTCAGCCACACCCGCAACGGGATCTATGGCGCACTCTTCGTGGCAGGGATGTCGTCGGCGGCGGTGTGTGGCGCCGACGTGGACACCGTGCTCGACGCGGGACGATCCGTCGTGCCACCGCACAGCCGGATGGCCGCCGCCATCGATCTGGGCCGCAGCATCGGACGATCCCACCCTCATCCGAAGGAGGCCTATCCGCTGCTGGAGCAGGCGTTTCCCGACATGCACTGGGTGCACTCGCTCAACAATGCCGCCCTGATCGCCTACTCCCTCACCGCCTCCCGCGGAGACTTCGGACCGGCGATCTGCCTGGCTGTCATGGGCGGATGGGACACCGACAGCTCCGGAGCCACAGTCGGCGCAGTGACCGGTGCACTGTGCGGATCGCGCGAACTGCCTCCCTACTGGGTGGACCCGCTTCGCGGGCGCCTCGCGAGCTCCATACCAGGTTGTGACGACTCGAAGTTCACCGATCTCGCAGACCGCACCCGAGGACTAGTCTCACTCCCATGAGTGGTCGCCCAACGATTGTCGAGGTCGCGGCACACGCCGGCGTCTCGATCGCGACGGTCTCGCGCGTGCTCAACGGCAAGCAGACCAGGCCGGAGACGGCTCAACGCGTGCGCGACGCCGTCGGCGTTCTCGGCTATGTGCCCGACGGCGTCGGCCGGGCGCTCAAACTGGGCCGCGCGCTGCACGTTGCCTTCGCAGTGGATGACCTCGCCAACCCCGTGTATACCCAGATGATGGCGGGGGTCGAGGACGGCCTGGCCTCGCGCAAGGCCAACCTGCTCGTGTCGTCGACCGGACATAAGGAGGAGCAGCTGCTGGAGTTCGTCGCCGGGATGTCCGACGGACACGCGGACGGCCTCATCATCTCGCCTTTGGTGCGCACCCCGGCACTGATCGCCGCGCTGCAGCGAGTCCCGGTGCCCGTCGTGCTGATCGGCCGCGTAGACCCCGAGATCGGTCTCGACACCGTCACCACGGACTCGCAGCGCGGGATCGATCTCGCCTTCGACCACCTGCTGTCGACCGGGCGGCGCACGATCGCGATGGTCGGCGGGCCCGTCGGAACCGCGCCGGGTCGATCCCGCCGTGACGCATACCTCCGTGCCTGCGCCCGGCACGAGATCGAGCCGCGAGTCGTCCCGGCTCGCGCCTTCAACGTCAGCGCCGGCGAGAAGGCCTTCGCCCGCCTCCGCCGCGGCGGCCTGCCACAGGCCGTGCTGGCCGCCAACGACACGCTCGCACTCGGCATCCTCCGTGCCGCTCTGACCGCCGGAGTGAAGGTGCCCCACGACCTCGCCGTCACGGGCATCGACGACATCGAGTTCGCCCGAGTCTTCAGCCCCGCCCTCACCACCGTCTCGCTGGGGGCAGGCCGCCGCGGCAGACTCGCGGCGGGTCTGTTGCTCTCCCGTATGCAGGACCGCACCCGACCGCCGAAGGTCGCCACCGTGGCTCCGCGGCTCGTCATCCGCGAGTCCACCGCCCCCCGAGGAGGCCGCTGATGGCATCGCCCGAGGCCCACGTCGTCGTCGTGGGCAGCATCAACCTGGATCTCAGCGTCGCCGTCCCCCGGCTCCCCGGCCCCGGCGAGACCCTCATGGCGACCGGGGTGACCCGCAGCCCCGGCGGCAAGGGCGCCAACCAGGCCGTCGGCGCCGCCCGGGCCGGCGGAGCCCACACGTCGCTGATCGGTGCGCTGGGCGACGACTCGGAGGGTGCGACACTGCGAAAGTCGTTGGAGTCGCACGGTGTGCGGTGTGACGGCATCGCCACCGTGGATGCTCCGAGCGGCCAGGCGGTCATCACCGTCGACGACCGCGGGGAGAACACCATCGTCGTGGTCGCCGGCGCGAACGACCGGGTTCGCATCGACGACACGGCCACCGCGATCCTGCAGTCGGCCGACGTGGTCGTGGCACAGCTGGAGGTGCCCCAGGCGGTGCTGGTCACTGCCGCGCGCAACCGGCGGGACGGTGTGCCGTTCGTCCTCAATGCGGCTCCCTCTGCACCACTCTCCGCGGATCTGCAGGCCGAGATCGACGTCCTCCTCGTCAACGAGCACGAGGCACGCGACCTGGCATCGACCGACGACCTCGACGCCGCGCTGGAACAGCTGGTGCAGACCTACCCGGTCGTCGTCATCACCCTCGGGGCGCAAGGAGCCCGACTGCTGCGTCGAAGCGAGCCCATGACCGCGGTCGCCGCACCAGAGGTCGAGGCAGTGGACACCGTCGCGGCCGGAGACACATTCTGCGGAGTCCTCGCTGCCGCGCTCGCCGACGGCACGGCATACGGCACTGCGCTCGAACGTGCCTGCGCTGCAGCATCACTGGCTGTGCAGCGTCCCGGCGCGCAAGAATCCGTGCCATCGGCCGACGAAACCGACGCACAGCACGCACGCACCTATGGGGAGCGCTGACCGATGGAGCCGGACTTCGACCCCCTGGTCCCGCGGGAGCTGGACCAGCCGACTGCGGTGCCACTGGGGATCGACGCCGACCTGAGTGTCCTCGACCGCGCCAAGATCCTTGCCGCACCGTCGGATCCGCGCGACTGGCCGAGGTGGCAGGAGCGGTTGACCAGTTGGCGGTCGGAGGCTGCCTCGCGATCCGGTCACCGTGATGCGCTCTATGTCCGCGAGGACCTGCAGTGGACGCGGGAATGCGTCGTCATCACACAGATCTGGCTGTGGGACGAGCTCCTCTACGACTGGCAGACCGGCCGATTCACGCCCGAACGACTGCTGGCCGACGCCGAGCGGTTCGGCGGCTTCGACGGGATCGTGCTGTGGCACGCCTACCCGGTGATCGGCATCGACGACCGCAATCAGTGGGACTACTACCGGCTCGTCCCGGGGCTGCCGGAGCTGGTGCAGGCCCTACACGATGCCGGTCTACGGGTCTTCGTCGACTACAACCCCTGGGACACCGGTACCCGCCGTGGCCGCGCCGACAGCCACGAGCTGGCAGCGCTGGTCGGCGATCTCGGCATCGACGGAGTCTTCCTGGACACGTTGCCCTCCGGCGACAGCACCCTGCTCGACGCGCTGACCACCGCGCGGCCGGGAGTTGCCGTGGAGGGCGAGTCAACGCTCCCCCCCGAGCGGCTCGTCGACCACCCGATGTCATGGGCTCAGTGGTTCGCCGACTCACCGGTGCCCGGGGTCATCCGCTCCCGGTGGTTCGAGCGACGGCACCAGCTGCACCACGTGCGGCGGTGGCACCGTGACCACTCTGCCGAGCTGCAGTCGGCATGGTTCAACGGCACCGGGGTCATGGTGTGGGAGGTGGTCTTCGGGTCCTGGGTCGGCTGGTCTGAACGTGACGCGGCAATGGTGCGGCTGCTCGCGCGCACCCACCGCCACCTGGCACACCTGCTGACGGAAGGCTCGTGGACTCCCCTCGTCCCGCTCCCCGGGTCTGCTTCTCAGGGCGTATACGTCTCACGGTTCGTGCTCGACGACGAGTGCTATCTGGCCCTCGTCAACCGATCATCGACGCCGCAGCCGGTGCGGCTCCCGGCAGACCACTGTGGGGGCGTGGCGCTGGATGTCACGACCGGTGCCCGCACGCTGGAAGTGACGGTGCCCGCCCACGGGATCGGTGGTCTCTGGTGGCCGGGCCGCGACTCCGACACGTCATGGCTGTCCGAGTCCATCCAGGTGTCATCCGATACGGCCTTCCCGCATCGCTCGGCGACGCGGATCCCGATCTCGCCGACCTCAGGCTCACCCGACCGGCCCCATGCGGTCGTGCCGGCCGGTGACCACCGCCTCACGGTGCGCTACCGACAGCGTGAGACCGGCATCTATGACGACGCGCCGTTCGTCGACGAGTGGAAGCCGCTCCCTCCGCGCCTGCACGACCAGCGCACGGTGGATCGCGCTCTGTCCCTGTCGCATCCGGTCGCTGTCGCCGCTCGCGAAGTGTCGACTGCCGAGTTCCGTCGGTTCGTCGAGACGACCGGTTGGCGACCACAGGGCCCGTATGCCAAGTCGCCATGGTGGATCTCGGACCGCGCCTCCGAGACGGATTCCCGCGTTGCTGGTGAGCCGACCGACGACGGTGAGCCCGCTGCATATGTCGACCTCACCGATGCCCGTGCCTATGCCGCCTGGGCCGGTGGACGACTGCCGACCGAGGACGAGTGGCAGCTGGCTGCCGGTGATCCGGCCTTCGAGCGGCTGCAGCCGGCCGTGTGGAACCTGACCGAGAGCGAGCAGACCGATGGGAGAAGCCGGTTCATGATTCTGAAGGGTGGCTGCGCGCACCGTTGCGACGGCTCGCCGTGGTACTTCGACGGTGGGGTGCGCAGACCGGACTTCTCCGCCAAGTATCTGGCCCCCGGCAGCGGTCTGGCGAGATCGGCATCGATCGGCTTCCGCGTGGCATGGGATCTACCCCAGGGAGCACGCCGTGACATCTGAACGCGAGGGCGCTCTCGACGACCTCACCGTCGTCGATGCGTCGACCCTCTTCGCCGGCCCCATGGCCGCAATGCACCTCGGAGACCTGGGAGCCCGCGTGATCAAGGTTGAGCACCCCCGTCGGCCCGACCCTGCGCGCGGCCACGGCCCGCAGCGAGACGGTCACAACCTGTGGTGGAAGACGCTCGGCCGCAACAAGGAGACCGCCCGGATCGATCTCTCGTCGCGCGGTGGGCAGGGTGCGTTCCGGCGGCTGTGCTCACACGCGGACGTCGTCATCGAGAACTTCCGGCCGGACACCCTCGAGCGGTGGGGGTTCGGATACGAAAAGCTGTCGGCGGACAACCCCGGCCTGGTGCTCGCCCGCGTCACCGGCTTCGGGCAGATCGGCCCCTACCGCCGGCGGCCAGGCTTCGGCACGCTGGCCGAGGCGATGAGCGGATTCGCCGCATCCACCGGTGAACCGGGCGGTCCGCCCACGCTCCCACCGTTCGGCCTGGCCGACGGGATCGCCTCGCTCGCCACAGTATTCGCCATCATGTCGGCTCTGCACGAGCGCGAACGCTCGAGGAAGGGGCAGGTTGTCGACCTCGCGATCGTCGAGCCCATCATGGCCATGCTCGGCCCGCAGATCACCCGGTGGGACCAGCTGCAGACTCTGCAGCCGCGGCTCGGCAACCGGTCGAGCAACAATGCACCACGCAACACCTACCGGACGTCCGATGGCTCCTGGGTGGCGGTGTCGACCAGTGCCCAGGCGATCGCCGACAGGGTGATGCACCTGGTCGGTCGGCCGGAGCTGGTCGACGAGCCGTGGTTCGCCAGCGGCCACACCCGCGCGGAGCACGCCGACGAGCTCGACGAGGCGGTCGGGTCGTGGATCGCCGAGCGCACCCGCGACGAGGTGGTCAGATCGTTCGAGGAGGCGGAGGCCGCCGTCGCGCCGATCTATACCGCGCAAGACATCGTCGAGGACCCACAGCTGCAGGCGCTCGGCACGATTCACCGCATCGACGACGAGGACCTGGGGCCGATGCGGATGCAGGGCCCGCTGTTTCGGCTCGACCGCACTCCGCCTCAGATCCGTCACACCGGACGCGCCCCGGGTGCCGACACCGACGCGGTGCTCGGCGGGCTCGGCTACAGCAGTGCCGATCTCGCTCGGATGCGGGAGACCGGAGACATCGCATGACCGTCGTCAAGACGCTGCTGTATGTGCCGGCCGATCGACCGGATCGCGTGCGCAAGGCTCTGGCGTCCGGATCCGACGGTGTCATCGTAGATCTCGAGGATGCTGTGGCGCCTTCGCACAAGGACGTCGCCCGTGCCGGGCTCGCGGAGGTGCTGTCGAACGCGTTCCGGGAAGTGATGTTGCAGGTGCGTGTGAATGCCGCGGGCACGACCTGGCACGACGCCGACCTGGACGCCGTGGCAGCGCTGCCGGGGCACATCGGCATACGGCTGCCGAAGTGTGAGAGCCCGCAGGTTGTTGCCGCGATTCATGAGCGTATGCCGGGGCGAGACCTGCATCTGATCGTCGAGTCGGCGCTCGGCGTCGAGCGAGCCTTCGGGCTCGCGACTGCTCCCGGTGTGTGCACCCTCGGTCTCGGCGAGGCCGACCTGCGAGCGGACCTCGGTGTTCAGGACGACGACGAGCTGCTCTGGGCACGGGCGCGTGTCGTGAATGCCGCTGCTGCTGCAGGTCTTCCGGCGCCGATGCTGTCGGTCTTCACGAACGTGCACGACCTTGCGGGTCTGCGCGAGTCCTGCCTCACGGGACGACGACTGGGGTTCGTCGGCCGCACCGCCATCCACCCACGTCAGCTGTCGGTCATCACAGAGGCGTTCACGCCGACGTCCGCCGAGGTGGCCGCCGCCCGGGAGGTGCTGGCCGCCGCGGAGGCCGGTCAGCAGGCCGGCACCGGCGCCATAGCGCTGCCCGACGGTCGGTTCGTCGACGAGGCGGTGGTCCGGCAAGCCCACCGCACCCTCGCGCTCATCCCCTCCGAGTGGAGCACATAACCGCCGAGTGGAGTACATGTATCTACTCCGCTCGAGCGATAAGTGCTCCACTCGGCGGGTGGACATCCAGCATCGTGCACCTGCCGTTCAGCGCTGCCGAACGGGAGGACGCGAGCCAGAGCACCTGATCCGCGACCTCCGTCGGATCGGCGTTGGACGTCGAGACACAGTTGACGCGGATACCCCTGTCGTCCATCTCGAGCGACAGCATCCGCGTCAGCTGCGTGAGCGCGCCCGACGCGGTGCACGACGCGAGCGATCCCGGAGCATCGGCCGGGCCACCTGCCGGCCCGACCAGCACGATGGCAGGGTCGGTGGCCTCCGCCAGATGCTTGACTGCGTGCTGGACCAGCCGAAACGGCCCGAGCACGCCGGCTCTCAGGACCCGGTCGAGCAGATCGGCACCGTCACCGTGCATGACGGCAGCCGCGGCCGCCGTGACCACCACATCGATGCCACCGAACCGGGCGGCCATCGACTCGACGGCGGCCGCCGCCTCCAGCTCCTCCGCGATGTCGGCCACCACCCATGAGCTGTCCGCTCCACACTCGTCGCGCACCCGGTCGGCGAGCGCCGACGTGGCATCCGCGTCCATGTCGACGATGCCGACCCGTGCGCCCTCCTCGGCGAACGCGAGCGTGCAGGCACGACCGATGCCGGACGTGGCACCCGCGATGAGGACGCCTCTGCCCGCCAGGTCCAGTTCCATGCATCAACGGTGTCACGCGCGTCGCAGCGGCACTTGACGAGCAGCGAACATCGGTTGACGCTGTGAGCACGATCCTCGCGATGCGGTGTCACCGCGGCCGGCGGACCGTGAATCTGGGACGTGCGAGGTCGGTTGTCTCGCTAACATGGCAAGGACGAGGTGTTCGGCGCCTCAAGGAGGTGCATGATTCAGATGCCCGCAACGCAGCCGATGAGCGTGTCCATCGCCAGATCTCTCCCGGAGTGGCATCAGGTCGTCTCGGAGTCCTTCGTGCCACTGGACGTGAGCCAGTCCGTCCCCGGTGCGTTCAAGGGCCGGATTCGAAGACGTTCGCTCGACGACATCAAGCTGTATGAGGTGACGGCTACCGGTCACAGCGTGTTGCGCACACCTGAGCTGATCACCCGCAGCGACCGGATGTATTTCAAGCTGAGCCTGCAGATCTGCGGAACCGGCATGCTCATCCAGGACGGCCGGGAGGCCGTCCTGCACCCCGGAGACCTCTCGGTCTATGACACTCACCGCCCGTACACACTGACCTTCGAAGAGGACTTCCGTGCCCTGGTGATGATGTTCCCCCACGATCTGATCGATCTTCCCGTCGATGCCGTCGGCCAGATCACGGCCGTCCGCATGGCCGGCGACGAAGGTCTGGGCAAGGTCATCAGCCCGTTCCTGGTCGAGATCGCCCGCAACCTCGAGCAGTTGAACGGGCCGAGCGGGCGGCGCCTGTCACTCAACGCTCTCGACCTGGTGACGACGATGTTCTCCAACGCCCTCGCCATCGGTCGTGGTGGCTCGACCGATCCGAACAAGGACCTGCTCGCGCGCATCCGCACCTACATCGATGCACACCTGGGCGACCCGGAGCTGACCCCGTCGACCATTGCGGCGGCTCACTACATCTCCACCCGCCACCTCCACAACCTGTTCCAGGACTCGGGAACGACCGTGGCGGCCTGGATCCGCTCGCGTCGCCTCGAGCACTGCCGACGTGACCTGCGCGACCCCGTGTGCGCAGGCCGGCCGGTCGCCGCCATCGCCGCACGCTGGGGATTCTTCGACGCGGCGCACTTCTCGCGCATCTTCAAGACTGCCTTCGGGGAGTCACCGAGCACCTACCGCGCCGCCGTCTGAGGGCTCATCCCGCAGCTCCCGCTGCCGTGATGAACTCGGCTGCACGCTCCCCGATCATGATGGCGGGAGCATTGGTGTTGCCGGTGGTGATTCGAGGCATGACCGAGGCATCCGCAACCCAGGCCCCCTCCAGCCCATGCACGGCGAGCCTCGGTGAGACCACGGCATACTCACCAACACCCATCGCGCAGGTCCCCACCTGGTGGTGATAGGTGATGACGGTCCTGCGCACGTAGTCGCGCAGCCACGAAGGGTCGTCCGCGTCGGGCCCGGGGTAGCATTCCCTCGCTCCCCAACCATCTGCAAGCGCAGGCTGCGCACCGATCATGCGGCACTGCTGCACCGACGCCTCCAGCGCCGCCACATCCGGCTCCTCTTGCAGCGCCGCCAGGTCGATGAGCACGGGGTCGTCGACGTCGGGTCCGGCGATCGAGAGACTGCCTCGGGACTGCGGCCGCACCATTCCCGCCATCAGCGTGAACCCCGAGTCGGGGCCGTCCATCCACGGCTCTCTCATCGGCACGCTGAAGAAGATCGGCTGGGTGTCGGGAGCGTCGAGCTCGTCCCGGCTGCGGGCAAACAGATGAGTCTGCGTGTGCGACTGCCCCGACGGCACCGCAGAGACCTCGCGTGCGCAGCCGAAGACGACCGGGCTGAGGAGGTGGTCGTGCAGGTTGCGACCTACGCCCGGCAGGTTGACGTGGACATCGATCCCGAGTGCTTCCAACGCATCCGCCGGCCCGATGCCGCTGCGCATCAGGATGCGCGGGGTGTCGATCGTCCCGGCGCACAGGACCACACCGTCGGCATGGCTGCGCTCGAGTCGGCCGTGCTCGTCCCACTCGACTTCTCGCACCCTCCCATCCCTGACGAGCAGTCGGTGGACACGCGCAGCCGTCACGACCCGCGTCGACTCGGAAACCGGTCGCAGATACGCAAGATAGGTATTGAGCCTCCGTCCGTCCTGCATCGTGACCTGCTCGCGGCTGACCCCCTCGATGCACCCGTCGTTGTAGTCGGGGTTGAAGGGCACGCCGGCCTCCATGCAGGCTGTCGTGATCGACTGCTGGATCGGGTGCACCGGATAGCCGCCCACGACGTCGAGCAGGCCGGCTCCGCCTCGAGTCTTCGAGGTGTCCCCGTCATACCGCTCGATCCGCTGGAAGACCGGCAGGACGTCGTCCCAGGCCCAGCCGTCGCATCCGGCAGCGGCCCACCGGTCGTAGTCCGAGGGTATGCCGCGCACATAGATCATCGCGTTGAGCGCATGTGATCCGCCGAGCACCTTGCCTCTCGGCAGATGGAGACGCCGACCGTTCGCTCCGTTCTGAGGCACCGTGTAGTAGTCCCAGTCGTCCGGTCCGTGCCACAGCTCGCCCTGCCGCGCCGGGTCGTGGATCGCCGGATTCGTGTCGGGTCCGCCCGCTTCCAGCACGGTGACCTCGGCGCCGGCATCGACCAGGCGCCGCGCGACCACCGAACCGGACGATCCGGCACCGACCACGATGAATGACTGCGACAAGATGTCCATCCCTCCGTATGACGTGACTTGGGTTCTCGTTCAAGCGATTCGTCACTCGCCGACCGTTGGCCCGGCGGCCAGGAGGCGGCGCAGCCAGGAGTCCCGGGCCGCCACCGCCGCACGGGAGACCTCGGCCTCCGGAGAGAACTCGGAGAAGCCGTGGTACCCACCGGCCCATACGTGCAGCTCCGCCCGGCCACCGCACGCCCAGATGCGCGCCGCGTAGTCGGTGACCTCGTCCCGAAAGACCTCCGCCGAGCCGACGTCGAGGTATGCCGGCGGCAGTCCGGACAGATCACGCGCGCGGGCTGGTGCGGCATACGGGGACACCGCATCCGTGCCCCGTGCATCACCGAGCAACGCCGTCCAACCGGTGTCGTTGTTGTGGCGATCCCACGCGCCGACGCCGTCGTACTGCCTGCTCGACACCGTGTCGTTGCGGTCGTCGAGCATCGGGCATCCGAGCACCTGGCCCAGCAGCGCAGGCCCCCACGGTCCCTGGCCATCAGCGCAACGGCTGCCGACAGTCCTCCGCCCGCGCTCGCACCCGTGACCACGATGCGCGACGGGTCGACACCGAGCCGAACTGCGTTGTCCGCGAACCAGACCAGCCCCGCATAGCAGTCCTCCGCCGGCGCAGGGGCCGGATGCTCCGGCGCGAGGCGGTATTCGACAGATGCCGCGACGACACCGTGTGCCTGCACCTGGTCCAGGACCCCGACGGCGCCGAAGTAGCGGTCGCCGAGAATCATGCCCCCGCCGTGGGTGACGTACAAGCCCGGCGCTCCACGCTCCACGCCACGAGGTCGCAGCACGGTGAGCGCGATGTCCGGCGCACCGGCAGGGCCCGGGGCCACATGCCCCTCGACGTCCACTGGCCGGTCTCCGATCACGTCCTCCAGGGGCGGCATGACCGTCTGAAACTGCGTCCGGTTGGCGAGGATCGTGTCACGGCGCAACGGAATCGCCTGGACCTCCGCAAGGAACTTCCTCAGGCCCGGCTCGAGCTCCTGATCGTATGGCACGCGTGGGAGCGTCATGCGATGTCCCCTTCCCCACGATCGGGGTCGGGCGAGGTGGGCTCGTCGGTGCCGACGACCTCTTCGGCGGCATCGGCGTCCGCATTCATCTCGGTCAGCAGGCGCCGCCGGTTCAGGCTGTCACCGGTGAGCTCCGCAGCGATCTCGCCACGGCGGAACACCAGGACGCGATCACACAGCGACACCAGCTCCTCGATGTCGGTGGACACCAGCATCACGACCGAGTCGTTGCTGGCGTCCCGCACGAGTCGGTGAATGTCGGCCTTGGATCCGACGGCCACACCTCGTGTCGGGTCGTCCAGCAGCATCACCGCCGGCGAGGCCTCGATCCACTTGGCCATCACGACCTTCTGCTGGTTGCCACCGGACAGCCCTGCAACGGCTTGGTTCTCACTCGATGCCTTGATCCTCAGGTCGCGGATGTGGGCACGCGCGCGTTCGCGCATGAGCGGTCGTCGCAGGAAGACGCCGTCGCGCCCGAGAGCGACCGACTTGACTTGCGCGACATTGGTCCAGATCGGCTGCTCGAACAGCAGGCCGCGCTTCCGGTCACCCGAGACGATCGCGACCCCTCGCTTGACGGCGTCCAGCCGTGACTTCGGCGGGCGCGTCACGTCGGTGCGCGGGAGTCGCACCGACCCACCGCTTGCCTTCCGCACTCCCCCGACGACCTCGAGCATCTCTCGGTGTCCGGCGCCGACTACGCCTGCCAGGCCGACGATCTCACCCTGGGATGCCTCGAGACTCACTCTTCTCAGCCGGTCCGGCACCTCGATGCTCTCCACGGTCAGGCGCAGTGGGGGCCCGGTGCGGTGCGCACGCTGCGCGGCCGGCGCGACCAGCTTGTCCGCCTGCACCGTGCTGCGGCCACCGACCATGGCCTCGACGATGGTCTCGATGCTCATCTGCACCTTCGGCCGGTTGCCGACCACCACCTCGCCGTCACGCAGGACCGTGATGACGTCGGACAGAGCCATCACCTCTTCGAGGATGTGGGAGACGAACACGACCCCGACTTTGCGGTCGCGAAGCACCGAGATGACATGCAGGAGGCGCGCCGCCACCTGATCGTCCAACGCGGACGTCGGCTCGTCGAGGATGAGCAGCCTGGGCTGAGCGATCAGCGCTCGGGCGATCTCCACGAGTTGCTGCTCGGCGAGGGTGAGCTCGCCGAGCAGGGTCGCGGTCGGCATACGCAGATCGAGCTCGTCGAGCACGGGTCTGGCCTGCGCGTCCATGGCCTTCCGGTCGAACATTCCGTGGCGCAACGGCGCCCGGCCGAGGAAGAGGTTGCCGAGCACGTCGAGGTCGGGGAAGAGGTTCAGCTCCTGAGACACGACGGCGACCCCGTGCCGGGCGGCGTCCAGCGCGTCATGAAAGCGCACCGGCTCGCCGTCAAATCGCACGGTGCCCTCGTCGGGGCTCACCAGCCCGGTCAGCACCTTGATCAGCGTCGACTTGCCCGCGCCGTTCTCTCCGAGCAGGGCGTGCACAGTGCCCGGGGCCACATCGAAGTCAACCCCTCCCAGCGCGACCACACCACCGTAGGACTTGCGTATCCCACGCGCTTCCAGGCCTGTTGTGCTCATCGATGCACCATCAGTTCACCTTGCTGAAAGGTTGCATCGGCGGGTTGGCCAGCTGCTTGGGGATCTCGTGCTTCTTGAACCAGGCGTACCGCGTCTGCGCACTCTGCTGCCGCTTGATGATCTGGTCGACGTTCTTCTTCGTGATCAGCAGCGATCCCGAGTTCCACCAGCCACTCGGCATCTTCTTGCACGTGCGGTCCTGGGTGATGATCTCGTGGATGGCGATGTAGCCCTTCATGAAGTGCTCCGGTGACGACAGGGCGAAGAGTGAGCCGTCCTTGACCCCCTCGAGGGCCTGCTTGGCGATGTCGGCGGACCCCGCCAGCCAGGTGCCACCGGTCTTCTTCTTGATCAGCGGGAGCGAGATGCCATCCGGGCCACCGACGCCCAGGAAGGCCGTCGCATTCGGGTGGGCATGGATCTCCGCGGACCACGCCTGGGTGTTCTTGGTGAGACCCCCTGCACCTTGCGCGTTGAACGGACCGATGATCTTCATCTTCGGCAGCTTGGTCTTGATCACGTGCTCGAGCCCCGCGATGCGGCTCTTCAGCACGCTGAGCGTCGGGATGTCGTTGCCGATCACGACCGTGCCGTGGGGATCGGGATGCTGGGCCACAAAGGCGTTGCCCAGGTTGACGCCGTCCTCGTAGTTGCTGTTGGAGACCAGCAGGTCCGGCGTCACACCCTCGGGGGTCATGTTGTCGACCGCCACGAGCGGGATACCCGCCTTGAGGACGTTCTGCAGCGGCCGCACGAAGTCGTCCGGCGTCACGGACTCCCAGGCGATCCCATCGGTCGCGGTCTGCGTCGCGGACTGCAGCATCTGGACCTCCTTCGGACCGCTCACGTCGGACGGTGCCAGGAGCTGGATCTTGGTGTTGCCGTCGGCCTTCGCCGCCATCTTCGCGCCGTAGGCCATCTCCTGCATGGGATCCTGCGATGTCGTCGCCGAGACGAATGCCACGTGAAGTGTCTTGGTCTTGTTGGATGCCGGGCAGCTTCCGCCAGACCCTCCCGCAGTGCTCGAGGCGCTACCGCTGCCGGACGAGCAACCCGCCAGCACGACCATTCCGGAGACGGCCAGGCCCGTGACCGCAGTCAGGCGCCGGCGACCGGCGCGGTGTGGGTATGTCATGGGGTGCTCCATTCATCTGATGTCACAGGACTGTTGTCTTGTTGCGTCATGGGGTCATAGCGCTGCTCGTGCGGCGCCGCGGCTCTGCTGGTAGCGCACGAAGCTGTCGAAGCCGACCGCGACGATGATCACGACTCCGGTGACGAACTCCGTCCAGTTGGCCTGTATGCCGAAGAAGGGGAGCCCGGCGTTGACGACGTTGAGCAGCACGGCGCCGATCATGGCGCCGAGCACGCTGGCCGACCCTCCGCGCAGTGGGGTGCCTCCGATGACGGCCGCGGCAATGGCATCCAGGGTGGTGCTTCCCGTGCCGATCGTCGGGCTCCCGGAGTCGAAGTACGCCAGCGCCAAGCACGCGGTTACCCCCGCGAGGACGCCGATGAGCACCAGAACCTGTGTGCGCACGCGCCTTTCGGAGATTCCGGAGAAGCCGGCCGCGTCGGGGTTGGATCCCATCGCCAGCACCCGATACCCCCAGGGAGTGTGATGCAGGGCAATGCCCAGCGGCACCGAGACAGCGATCATGACGATGGCGGCGACGGGGAATCCGCCGACCGTGCCGCCCAGAACGTTGAAGAACGAGCTGTTGACCGGCAGGCCGACGATCTCCTGGCCACCGGCCAACCCCGTGGCCAGTCCTCCATACATAGACAGCGTCGCCAACGTCGTGATGATCGTCGGGATCCGGATGAAGGCCACGACCAACGCGTTGAAGAGTCCACACGCTGCACCCGTGAGCAGCGCACACAGCGCCGCGAGCCACGGAGACATGCCGCCCCGCATCAGCATCGCCGCAACGATCAGCGCGAGCGCGAAGCTCGTACCGGGCGACAGGTCGATGTCGCGCATCGCGATCAGGTAGGCCAGGCCGATGGCCATCACGCCGGTGTAGACCGAGCTCTGAAGGACGTCCTCGAGCTGGCCGACCCCTACGAACTTCGGGTGCAGGATGCCGATGATCACGACGAGCGCGATGGTCGCGATGGACACACTCGACGCCGGATAGCCGATGAGCCGTTGGACTCCCCTGCGCACAGTTGCCATCCCGCTCCCCGTGGGTGATGGAGTCGGCGTCGTCAGGTCTGGGTCGGTCAGCATTCTCGTCACGTCGCCTCGGCTCTCGGTGTCGCACGGCCCACGCCACACCAGTGACGTGCCTCACATCCCCATCCTTGGTGTCGAGGCCGCGGCTTGGCTTGACCACCCGCGCCCACTACTTGACCATCCGTGCATCCCTTCCCACCGCCACCCCATACCTCTCGCTGCGGGCATAGCGTCCTAGGCATGCCCCAAAACACCGAGTTCCCAACACAGCAGACGAGGACAGCTCGTTTCGCCGGCAGCGTCGCCCTGGTCACCGGGGCCGGCACCGGCATCGGTGCCGCAACCTGCCATCGTCTGGTCGAGGAGGGTGCTCGTGTCATCCTCACCGGCCGGCGCGAGGCACCGCTGCGCAAGGTCGCGGACGCCCTGGGGTCCGCTGCCACGGTCCTTCCCGCCGACGCAGCCGACACAACGGCCATGCGTCAGGTGGTCGCGACCGCAGTGGACACGTTCGGACGGCTCGACGTCGTCGTCGCCAATGCCGGCGGCCACAAGATGGGACGAGCGGGCGAGGTCGACGACGACATGTGGCGCTTCAACCTGCGCACCAACCTCGACACCGCCTTCGTCACGATTCGGGAGGCCCTGCACGCCCTGTGCCGGAGCCGGGGCTCCGTCGTGGTCGTCTCGTCGTTGGCCGGACGCTTCGCGGGGCCGGACGTCGTCGGATACGCGACCACGAAGCACGGTCTCATCGGGCTGACCCGCTCACTCGCACGCGACTACGGCCGCGACGGAGTCCGAGTGAATGCGATCTGCCCGGGCTGGGTGCGCACCGAGATGGCGGACGAGCAGATGGACGATCTCGCCCACATACGCAACCTGGCAGACCGCGAGGATGCCTACGCCCTCGCCACGGAGAACACACCCCTCGGTCGTCCTGCCGATGCCGCCGAGATCGCCTCGGCGATAGCGTTCCTCGCCAGCAGCGATGCCTCCGTCATCACCGGCACCACGCTGTTCGCCGACGCCGGCGCGTCATGCGTCGACCTGCCGACGATCGCATTCGCCCGATGAGCCACGTCCTTCAGCAGCACAGCACAGCGCCACAAGGAGCACCGATGACCGACCCGTCCGACACGAACCCGCTCTCCGGAGAGATCCGTCCGCCCGATTGGAAGGGGATGGACGACTTCGCCGCAGGCATCGACGGCAACCGTATGCCGTCCGATGGCAAACTCGCGGGCCGCACCTTCACGATCGACTCGGAGGCGGAGCCGAGCCTGACGGTGGAGTTTGTCGACGTGCACGAGATGCGTTGGCGGCGTGGGGATGACGCGGGCACCGACTGGTACGAGCACATCGAGATGCGGCCAGGGCTGCACTACCTCTCTGTGACCTACGCAGACCGGCCGATGCATGCCGAGGTGATCGTCGCGAACGAGGCCACCGGCCGCACCCTCACGGTCGCCGCCGACATCGCCGAGGATCCCACGCCCGGCCGACCCCGCGTCGACCAGCAGTTCACGGCCGGCACTCTCACGGGGGTCTCGCCCACGGGAGACGCGCCCGCGCCCACTCGAGACCTGATCGGCTGGCGCGCCCAGTACCGCTACAGCCCGAACCACCTGTATGAGCACGTCTACCTGTCGAGCAAGCGCTACTGCTGGCAGTGTCTCGTCGGAGAGCAGCGCGGTCACGGAGACGTCGACCTCTCGGCGATGTGGGGACTCGGCGACAACCTGTACGTCTTCACCTGGTCCGAGTTCCTCATCCCGGTCGCTGCCACCTGGCTGTACGACCTGGACGCGATGCGCACCACCGGCACGTTCTTCGGGCTCGGCTCCCACCGCGCGGTCCGCTGCCGCCCGGCGGGGGCGCACATCACGAGCCTGGGCCGGGTCAGCTACCCCGAGGCGCAACCCGTGTGACCTCGGCGCCCCATCCCCATACGTCATCAGTCGTGTCGCTCTCGAGCCGACCGACCGGATCCCCTGAAGGAGCATCATGCCCAGCGCACTCGACATCATCAGAGCCCACTACGCGGCCTCGGACAAGGGGGACATCGACGGCATGATGGCCCCCCTGGCGCCCAACGCGCAATGGACGGAGATGGCCGGCTTTCCCTACGGCGGGACGTATGTCGGCCCGGATGCCGTTCGTGCCAACGTGTTCGAGAAGATCAACGCCGAGTGGGACGGATATCGGGCCGAGCTCACGGAGTTCGTGGCCGACGACCAGCACGTGGTCGCCGTCGGGACGTACTCGGGCACCTACAAGGCGACGGGCCGGCCGTTCACGGCTCGGGTAGCTCACTACTGGACCCTCGAGCACGGCAAGGTGGTGCGGTTCGAGCAGTTCACCGACACCCGGCTGGTCGCCGAGGCCACCGGCCCCCGCCGAGTGGAGTAGACAACCGTCGAGCGGAGTACATATGTCTACTCCGCTCGAGCGATAAGTGCTCCACTCGGCAGGGTTTTCAGGGGCGCCAGCGGCGGTGGTGGGTCTGCGGCTCGCCCTCGCGGATCAGCTGCAGGCGCGGCTTCGGGCCGTCGGTGCGGCCGGTCTGCGGCTTGCGGCGGCCGGCACGCCACGGCATCGGCCACACCGCGCCCGGGCCGTCGTAGTCCTGCTCGACCGCGGCGTGCAGCGTCCAGTTCGGGTCGTACAGGTGCACCCGTCCGAGGGCGCACAGGTCGGCGCGGCCGGCCATCAGCAGCGAGTTCACGTCGTCGTAGGACGAGATCACGCCGACCGCGATCGTCGGCACCCCGAGCCGGTTGCGGATCGCATCGGCATACGGCGTCTGATAGCTGCGCCCGAACGCCGGCTTCTCCGCCGAGGTCACCTGCCCGGTCGACACGTCGATCGCCGCTGCCCCCGCGTCCACGAACGCCTGCGCGACCGCCAGCGCATCCTCCATCGTCTGCCCGTCGGACACCCAGTCGGTCGCCGAG
>Ga0164242_10002069_pt1 | contig 23383 bp, 18 predicted proteins | sample OricomgcompostMG_FD_108783 | JGI IMG/M metagenome (GOLD analysis project Ga0164242, IMG submission 108783) | Miracle-Growth compost microbial communities from Emeryville, California, USA - Original compost - Miracle growth compost (MG) ... | reverse complement strand
GCGAATGGGAGTTCCAGCAGAGCCGGCCGCTATCGACGTACTTCGTCACCCTAGTGGCCGGCCCCTATCACCTGATCCAGGACGAGCACGACGGCATCCCGTTGGGACTCTCCGCCCGTGCCAGCCTGGCCAAGGACCTGGACCGGGATGCCGCGGAGCTATTCACGCTCACCCGGCAGAGCTTCGACGAGTTCCACCGGCTCTTCGGGATCCGCTACCCGTTCGGCAACTACCACCAGGCCTTCGTGCCCGAGTTCAACGCCGGCGCGATGGAGAACCCCGGCTGTGTCACCTTCCGAGACCCGCTGATCTTCACTTCGAGGGTGACGCGGGGCATGCGGATCCAGCGGGCGACCACGGTGGCTCACGAGATGGCGCATCAGTGGTTCGGCAACCTGGTCACGCCGGCGTGGTGGGACGACCTCTGGCTCAACGAGTCGTTCGCCGAGTACATGGGCAACCGCGTGACCGCCGACGTCACCGAGTACGCCGACGCCTGGGCCGACATGTCCTATGCACGTCGGCAATGGGGCCTCGTCGCCGACCAGCGTCCCTCGACCCATCCGGTCGCCGGCAACGGCGCTGTCGATGCGGTGGCCGCACTGCAGGACTTCGACGGCATCTCCTATGCGAAGGGCTCGGCGATCCTGCGGCAGCTCGCCGCGTCACTGGGGGACGAGGTGTTCTTCGGTGGGGTGATCGACCATTTCACCACCCACCGCTTCGCCAACGCCACCATGCACGACCTGCTCGGGTCGTGGCAGCGCGCTGGTGCCGGCGATCTCTCGGACTTCGCCGCCCAGTGGCTGCGCACTGCCGGCCCCGACACGATCACCTACTCCCGCACCGATGGTGCACTGCTGCGCACTCCCCCTGCCGAGCACCCGGCCGAGCGGTCCCACGCGTTCCGGGTCGCCCTCGCCGTCGACGGCCGCTGGCAGACCGAGCAGGTGACCGTGGCGGCCGGCTGCACCCCGGCCCGGCTGGACGGCGAGGCCATCGTGCTCGATCCCTATGACGACACGTGGGCGGTGCTCATCCCCGATCAGACGACGGTGGATGCACTCAAGCAGCTCCTCCCGGGCGTCAGCGAGGATCCGCTGCGAGCGGGCATCTGGAACAACCTGCGCAACGGCTTCCACAACGCCGCCGTGTCGCCCGTCGACATCATCGACATCGCCGTCGCCAGCCTTCCGGTCGAGGACACCGAGGACACTGCGCGGCGCACCATCACCTGGCTCTTCCGCGACGTGGTGCCGCTCGCCCCGGAGGGGTCGCTCGCGCGGCTGCACGACGCAGCGGTCACGAAGATCGGCTCGACGGCTGTCGGCTCCGAGCAGCAGCTGGCAGGGTTCCGGGCTGCGATCCGCTCGGCCGAGGACTCCGGCGTACTGCGGGGATGGCTGGCCTCCACTCCCGAGGGCATCGAGCTGGACCTGGACCTCCGCTGGCGCATCCTCGGCAGGCTCGCCACGCTCGGCGCGATCGAGCGCGAAGAGCTGCAGGCCGCCTATGACGCCGAGCCCGCCAACGACGCCCGTGTCGCGCTGACCGGCGCGCTCTGCTCGCTCCCGGACGCCGAGGCGAAGGCCTACGCGTGGTCGATCTTCACCGGCGAGACCGACCTGCCCAACTACGAGATCGTGTCCGCAGGGCATGGTCTGTGGCGTGGGCCGGCGGAGCTGACGGCGCAGTACGTCGGACGTTACTTCGCTGATCTGCCCGCGACGGTGAAGGCACGCTCCGGGTGGGTGCTGGCAGACGCCGCGCACGCGTTCTTCCCCGCCGGGTCGGTCGATGAGGCCACGCTCGCGCAGGCGAGGGCGGCGATCGAGGTGCCCGGGCTCGATCTGACACTGCGCCGCGTGCTCGTCGACGGTGCCGACCAGCTCGCACGGCAGCTCGCCACGGCGCAGAAATGGCAGCGCTGAGGCCTGCACCGGCGTGGGTCTCCAAGACTGTCGGTGGTCCCTTCTAGGGTCTTTGCCATGCGGATCCTGCACACCTCCGACTGGCACCTGGGGAGGTCCTTCCACCGGGAGGGCATGCTCACCCACCAGGGCGTCTTCGTCGATCACCTGCTCGAGGTGGTGGAGCGTGAACGGGTCGACCTGGTGGTCGTCGCCGGCGACATCTACGATCGGGCATTGCCACAGGTCGACGCGGTGCGGCTCGCGTCGGAGGCCCTCGCGCGACTTGCCTCATCACGGGCGAAGGTCGTGCTCACCAGCGGCAACCACGACTCAGCCCATCGGCTGGGCTTCGGCTCCGATCTGATCGACGCCGCCGGGGTCTTCATCCGCACCGACGCGGGCCGGGTCGCCACCCCGATCATGCTCGACGACGAGCATGGCCCGGTCGCCGTCTACGGCATCCCCTATCTCGACCCCGACACCGTCCGCGAGCCGTGGGAGCTCACCAACCGGTCCCACGCGGCGGCGATGGGTGAGGCGATGCGGCGTGTCCGCGAGGACCTCGGCGGTCGCCGCGGAGCGCGGTCGGTCGTCCTCGCGCACGCCTTCGTCGCCAATGGCTCGGAGCAGAGCGTGGATCGGTCGGACTCCGAGCGCGACATCTCTGTCGGCGGCGTCCAGCTCGTTCCGACCTCGGTCTTCGACGACGTCTCCTATGCCGCGCTCGGCCACCTCCACGGCCGGCAGACCCTCACCGAGACGGTCCGCTACAGCGGCTCCCCGCTTGCCTACTCCTTCTCCGAGGCCAACCATCGCAAGGGGTCCTGGCTCGTCGAGCTCGGCCCTGACCGCGTCACCCGCGCCGAGTTCGTCGACGCACCGGTCCCGCGCGCGCTCACCCTGCTCCGCGGAGAGCTCGAGACGCTCCTGACCGACCCTGCCCTGACCGAGCACGAAGATTCGTGGGTCCAGGTCACCCTGACCGACGCCGTGCGCCCGATGCAGGCGATGGAGCGGCTGCGGCGTCGCTTCCCCCACACCCTCCTGCTGAGCTTCGAGTCGACGGCTCCCGTGGTCGGTGCGCTCCCGCATGCACAAGGCCCGGTGCGGCGCGACCGTGAGCTGGTGGCCGACTTCATCGCCGAGTTGCGCGGGGCTCCGGCCTCCAATGATGAGCTCGCGCTCCTGGGCCGTGCGGTCGACGCATGCTGCGACGACCCGGAAGTCGACGTGCTCGTCACCGCCGACGACCCCGATCAGGAGTGGACGGAGGTGCTCTTCTGATGCGCCTCCACCACATGGAGATCACCGCCTTCGGACCCTTTTCCGGCACCGTCAGCGTCGACCTTGACCACCTCTCGACCGCCGGTCTCTTCCTGCTCACCGGTCCGACCGGTGCCGGTAAGACAAGCGTGCTCGACGCGATCTGCTTCGCTCTGTATGGCGACGTTCCCGGCGACCGGGCAGCAGCCAAGCGACTGCGCTGCGACCAGGCTGCGCCGGGGGTCGCACCCCGGGTCATCCTGGAGGCGACGCTGGCCGGGCGCCGGTTCCGGGTGAGCCGCACGCCAGCGTGGGAGCGCCCCAAGAAGCGCGGCACCGGCTCCACCACCGAGCAGGCCTCGGTCGTGGTCCAGGAACACCGAGACGGCGAGTGGACCACCCACACCACGCGCCTCGACGAGGCCGGCCACCTGATCACCGATCTCCTCGGCATGACGCTGCCGCAGTTCACCCAGGTCGCTCTGCTGCCGCAAGGCCGGTTCCAATCGTTCCTGCGGGCCCGGTCGGAGGAGCGCAAGGAGCTCCTGCAGCGGCTCTTCCGCACCGAGCGCTTCACCGACGTCGAGCGCTGGCTGCGCGATCACCGGCTTGCGTTGCGCCGCCGCAACGAGGGGCTCAACCAGCGCGTCGCCGACGCTGTCAGCCGGATCAGCGAGGCGACCGAGTCACCGCTTCGCGACGGATGGGACCTCGGTGACCTCACCCTCCCGACCGGGGAGGGGGATCTCGTCGGTTGGGTGGACGAGATCGAGAAACGCCTGCACGACGACCACCTCGCGACCTGCGCGGCCGCCGGCGACGCCGTAGCCACCGAGACCAAGGCCCGTGAGGAGCTCGAGGAGGCGCGTGCGTTCGTCGACCGTCGTCGCCGCCACGATGCCGCCGCCGAGGAGCACGCCGGACTGCTCGCCGAGAGCGAGGAGATCGCGACCAACGGTGCCCGGATCGAGGCCGCGCGCCGCGCCGCGTCGGTGACTCCTGTCCGGCGCCTTGCCGACCGCGCCCGCGCCCAGTACGACGCTTGCGCCGCCACCGTCCCTGCAGGCGTCACCCTCAGCCAGGCGCAGGAAGAGCAGCGCGACCTCCAGCGTCTGGTGGACGCCGCCCGTGCGCTGCTCCCGCAGGAGGCCAGGCACACCGTCGTCTGCTCCGACCTCGCCCGGATCGCAGCCGCCCACGATCGCCTCACCGCCGAGATCACCATCCTCACCACGCGGGTCGAGACCGCCCCCAAGCGGCTCGAGACCCTGCGCGCATCGCTCGACTCAGCGCGCACGGCCAGCATCTCGATCACCAGCCTGACAGCACGGGCCGACGCCTACACCGAGGTCGACCGACTGGAGCAAGCACTCACCGAGGCCAAGGAGTCTCACACCGCCGCACGAGCCTCTGCCCTCACCCTGCGCGAGCGCGCTCTGGACGTTCGCGCCGCGCGGCTGGACAGCATGGCCGCCGAGCTTGCCGGCGGACTCGCCGTCGGTTCCTGCTGTCCGGTCTGCGGCTCGGCCGACCACCCCCAGAAGGCCTCTGCCGCAGCCGACGCCCCCGACGCCGAGGCTGAGAAGGCGGCCCAGAAGGCGGCCGACGACGCGAGCGCAATCGAGCACCTCCGCGGGCTCGAGGTCCGCGACCTCGAGACCCGGCTGTCGCTGACGCGGGACCGCGCCGGCGCGGCGTCCGAGCGTGACATGGTGGCAGCTGATCTCGCCGAGGCTCGTCAACAGGCCGCTGGCATTCCCGCTCTTGAGCGGGAGCTCGCCGACGCCACCGAGGCCGCGGAGAGCGACGGTCGACGGCTGACCGAGGCCAGCAGCCAGGCAGCGGCTGCGCAGACCACGCTCCAGACCCTCGAGCGGGAGCGCACAGCCCTCCACAAGGAATTGGCCGACGCCCTCGCCGCGACTGAGAGCGACTCGGTGGCAGCCCTCGTCGCCCATCGCGAGCAAGCCGCCCACGACGGCGCAGGCACCGTCGCCGCGCTCGAAGCGCTCGAGCGGGCGACCAGCGCACGCCAGGAGGCGGAGCAGTCCCTGGCTCAGGCAGTCGCGGAGGCCGGATTCGCCGATGTCGACGCCGTCGTGGCTGCAGAGCTTCCCTCCGAGCAGATCGATGAGCTGACCGCTCGCCTCAAGCACCACGAGCGGCGGATGGCAGTGGTGACGGCGATCCTCGCCGAGCCGGATGCGGATGAGCTCGGTCGCCGCCCGCTGCCCGACGTCCCGACCCTCGCCAGCACCCACCAGGAGGCCCTTCGCACGATGAGTGCGGCCCAGGCAGCGGTTGCCTCCGGCGCCACCACGCTGGGCCGGCTGGCCGAGCTGCGCGACGAGCTGGATGCCGCCCTCAAGGCCTGGGCACCACTACGGGCCGAGCTCGAGGTCGCGACCCGTCTCGCCTCCTTCGCCGAGGGCAAGAGCGCCGACAACCGCCCCCAGATGTCGCTGTCTGCCTATGTCGTCGCCTATCGCCTGACCCAGGTCGTGGCAGCCGCCAACGCGCGTCTCACATCGATGAGCGACCAGCGCTACCAGCTCGAGCACACCGCCGCCCGCGGCGCGCGCGACCGCCGTGGCGGCCTGGCACTCCTGATCCGGGACGACTGGTCCGGTGAGACGCGCGACCCGGCAACTCTCTCGGGCGGTGAGACGTTCGTGGTCTCGCTCGCCCTTGCCCTGGGCCTGGCCGACGTCATCACTCAAGAGGCCGGCGGAGCGATGCTCGACACCCTCTTCGTCGACGAGGGCTTCGGATCACTCGACGCGGAGACCCTCGATGACGTGATGGCCGTCCTCGATGGCCTGCGCGACGGAGGTCGGGTGGTCGGCGTCGTCAGCCACGTGGCCGAGCTGCGCGACCGGATCCCCACTCAGCTGCGGGTGGCGAAGTCACGCACCGGGTCCACGCTGGCTGTCAGCTGAGCGTACGGCCCGAGGCGCTCAGGCGAAGGCCTCGAGCGGCGGGCAGGCGCACATCAGGTTGCGGTCGCCGTACGCATTGTCGATCCGCGCCACTGGGGGCCAGTACTTGTCTGGGTCGATGCCGCGCGGGAAGACCGCCTCCTCGCGCGTATAGGCGCGGTCCCAGTCGCCGACCAACGCGCGCGAGGTGTGTGGCGCGCCCCGGAGCACGGAGGCATCCGCGGTCCACTCCCCCGACGCCACCCGCTCGATCTCACCACGGATCGCGATCATCGCATCGACGAACCGGTCCAGCTCGGCCAGGTCCTCGGACTCGGTCGGCTCGACCATCAGCGTGCCCGCCACCGGGAACGACATCGTCGGAGCATGGAAGCCGTAGTCGATGAGCCGCTTGGCGACGTCGTCGACCGTGACGCCGGTCGCCTTGGTGATCTCACGCAGGTCGAGGATGCACTCGTGCGCGACCAGGCCGGAATCGCCACGGTAGAGCACCGGGTAGTGCTCGCCGAGACGGGCGGCCACGTAATTCGCCGCCAGCACAGCTGACGCCGTCGCCTTAGTCAGGCCGGCCGCGCCCATCAGCCGGATGTACGCCCACGAGATCGGCAGAATACCGGCGGAGCCGTAAGGGGCTGCGGAGATCGGGCCGATGCCGGCCCGCTTCGCCTCCTCGGGATGGAAGCCGTGAGACGGCAGGTACGGCGCCAGGTGGGCTCGGACCGCCACCGGACCGACGCCCGGGCCGCCGCCACCGTGCGGGATGCAGAACGTCTTGTGCAGGTTGAGGTGCGACACATCGCCGCCGAACTCGCCAGGCTTCGCGTAGCCGAGCAGGGCGTTGAGATTCGCGCCGTCGAGATAGACCTGGCCGCCGTGACTGTGCACGATCTCGCACAGCTCGGTGATGCCCGCCTCGTAGACGCCGTGCGTCGAGGGATAGGTCATCATGATGGCGGCGAGGTCCCGGGAGTGCGCCTCGCACTGGACCCGCAGGTCATCAAGATCGACGGTGCCGTCCTCGGCCGATTTCACGACCACGACGCGCATGCCGGCCATCACCGCGGAGGCCGCATTGGTGCCGTGGGCGGAGCCGGGCAGGAGGCAGACGTCTCGCTGCTCCTCCCCGCGGGCTCGGTGGTAGCCGCGGATCGCGAGCAGCCCGGCAAGCTCGCCCTGCGAGCCTGCGTTGGGCTGGATGGAGACCTTGTCGTAGCCAGTGACCTCCTCGAGCCAGCCCTCGAGCTCCGCGACCAGACGCTGGTAGCCAGCCGCATCTTCGGCCGGCACGAACGGGTGCAGGTCGGCGAAGCCAGGCAGCGAGATGGGCTCCAGCTCGGTGGTGGCGTTGAGCTTCATCGTGCACGAGCCGAGCGGGATCATGCCGCGGTCGAGCGCGTAGTCACGGTTGGACAGCTTGGCGAGGTAGCGCAGCATCTGGGTCTCGCTGCGGTGGCTGGAGAAGACCTCGTGGGTGAGGTACGCCGACGTGCGCAGCAGACCCTGCGGCAGGGCGTCGCCCGTCGCCTCGTCGAGGTCGTCGATCGAGGCGCTCACACCGAAAGCCGCCAGCACCGAGCTCACGCTGGAGCGCGTGGTCGTCTCCGAGGTCGAAAGGCCGACGGTGTCAGCGTCGACGTGACGCAGGTGGATGCCGTAGCTTCGTGCCTTCGCAACCACCGTTGCCGCACTACCGGGGACCCGCACGGTCAGCGTGTCGAAGAACGAGTCGTTGACGACCTCGAAGCCAGCCGCCCGTACCCCGGCGGCGATCACCGCGGCGTAGCGGTGGGTCCTGGTTGCGATCTGGGCCAGGCCCTGGGGGCCGTGGTAGACGGCGTACATCGAGGCGGTCACGGCGAGCAGCACCTGTGCCGTACAGATGTTGGAGGTGGCCTTGTCCCGGCGGATGTGCTGCTCACGGGTCTGCAGGGCGAGCCGGTAGGCCGGCCTCCCCTCCGCGTCGACGGAGACACCGACCAGACGGCCGGGCATGTGCCGCTCGAGGCCCTTCGAGACGGCCATGTAGCCGGCGTGTGGGCCGCCGTAGAACAGCGGTACGCCGAAGCGCTGGGAGGAACCGACCACGACGTCGGCGCCGAACATGCCGGGCGCCTCGAGCAGCGTCAGCGCCAGCAGGTCGGCGGCGACGACGGCGAGCGCACCGCGCTCGTGGGCCGCTTCGATGATCGGCCGCGGGTCAAGCACCGCGCCGGAGGCACCGGGGTACTGGATCAGGACGCCGGAGATGTCGCCCTCAGGCAGCTCGCCGGACAGGTCCGCGATGATGACCTCGATGCCCATTCCCTCGGCGCGGGTACGCACTACATCGATGGTCTGCGGCAGCGCGTCGGCGTCGACGACGAAGGCACCGGCGGAGCCACGCCGTGCCCGGCGGACCAGCGTCATCGCCTCGGCAGCGGCCGTGCCCTCGTCGAGCAGCGAGGAGTTGGCGGTGGGCAGGCCGGTCAGGTCACCGATCATGGTCTGGAAGTTGATCAACGCCTCAAGCCGGCCCTGGGAGATCTCCGGCTGATAGGGCGTGTAGGCGGTGTACCAGCTCGGGTCCTCGAGCACATTGCGGCGAATCACCGGAGGGGTGATGGTGCCGTGGTAGCCCAGCCCGATCATCGCCTCGCCTGGACGGTTGCTCGCGGCGATCTCGCGGGCGAGCGCTGCGACCTGCGGCTCGCTCAGCGCAGTCGGCAAGTCGAGCGAGTCGGCGCTGCGGATCCCACCGGGGACGGCCGCCTCCATCAGCGCATCGAGCGAGGCGAAGCCAAGGCGGTCGAGCATCGATTGCGCATCGTCGTCGGAGACGCCGATGTGGCGGGCGCCGAACGGGCTGGCAGCATCGAGCTCGGCAAGGGTGGGACGGTCGGACACGAGGGCTCCTCGGGGACGCACGGTCAGGTCGTCCTCCCCCTCTGTCACACCACGCCGCGGCCGGGTCTGCGCTGCGGATGGCACTTCAGAGTCGCCAGCCCCCGTGGTCCTGGTGCCTGAGAGGTTCCGGGGAGGAATTGCCCCTTCGGCGCTCGCTATCGAGCTCTCCCACGCGGGATGTCGGCATGCCAATCCTAGACGCACCACGGTCCCGGACCGTCATTCGACGATCCGGGACCAGGGCGATATCCATCAACTGCGTCGTCTCGTCCGTGCGCCGGCAAGGCCGAGGAGCGAAGCGGCAGTCAGCCAGCGCTGCGGGCGGCGCGGCGAGCGGCAAGCTCATCGCCGGCGACAGGCTCGGCGTCGTCGGCACCCGCGCGCTCGCTCGGCAGCTCGGAGAGGCTGCCCTCGATCTCGCGCCAGACGCCGCCGATCGCGATGCCGAAGACACCCTGGCCGCCCTGGAGCAGGTCGATGACCTCGTCGTTGCTGGTGCACTCGTAGACCGACGCACCGTCGCTCATCAGCGTCACCCGGGTCAGGTCCTCAGTGCCACGCTCGCGCAGGTGCTGAACCGCGCTGCGAATCTGCTGCAGCGAGATGCCCGCGTCCAGGAGCCGCTTGATGATCTTGAGGATCAGGATGTCGCGGAAGGAGTAGAGACGCTGCGAGCCGGAGCCACTGGCGCCTCGCACACTCGGCTCGATCAGGCCGGTCCGCGCCCAATAGTCGAGCTGGCGGTAGGTGATGCCCGCGGCGTTGCAGGCGGTCGGACCGCGGTAACCCAGGTCGCTGGGCAGCGGCGAGACGTCGTCGCTGAAGAGCAGTCCCTGCTCCTCAGCCTGCTCCGCCGCGAGGGTCGCCTCGGCCCGGGGGCCTGGCTCCTGCTCGTGCTCGTTCACGCGATCCTCCGTGGTCTACTCCAGTGAGCGTAACTCCATTCAGGGAAGCCGTCGCGATCTGTGGACCACAACGGTGGAGTTACACCGGAGACAGTTCAAGGTAGGACCGCTGCGACGCCGGGTCAAAGACGCTCCCGGCGTGTCGCAACCCTCAACCTCAACTTGAGGTTCAGAGTTTGGCCCGGAGCGGACTCAGAGCGACTCGAAGTCTTCGGGCGTGACCTGGTCGAGGAACTCGCGGAACCGCTCGACCTCGTCCTCCTGCTCCGCCGGCACGGCGACGCCTGCCTCGTCCAGCACATCCTCCGAGCAGACCACCCGGGTGCCTGTGCGCAACGCGATCGCGATCGAGTCCGACGGCCGCGCGGAGATCTCCACGCCGGAGGAAAGGACAAGGTTGGCGAAGAAGACGCCGTCCTTGACCTCGACGATCTGCACCTCGGTCAGCTCGTTGCCGGTGGCCTCGAGCACGTCCTTGAGCAGGTCGTGCGTCAACGGCCGAGGCGGCACCACTCCCTGTTGCGCGAACGCGATCGCCGTCGCTTCCACTGCGCCGATCCAGATCGGCAGGTAGCGCTCACCGGTCACCTCACGCAGAAGCACCAGAGGCTGGTTGGAGGGCATCTCCACTCGGACACCCAGGACGTCTACCTCACGCACGTCATCCACCCTACTCCGCCGATCTCCAGGGACCAGCGGACGGTCAGGGGCGCTTGAGCCCGGTCTTGACGAGGGTCGCGTGCAACCGGACCGACAGCGCGGCGACCTCTGCCGCGGTCTCCTCGGCGCGGGCACGCGCGGCCGGATCGTTGGTCCGCAGCTGAGGAGCCACGATCTGCTGGACCAGTCCGACCTCGCGGTCAGCGGCCGCCTTCATGCCCCGCAGGTGACGCGGCTCGATGCCGAACTCGGCGAGCTCCTTGGCGGTCTGCGCGATCACCAGAGCGTCGGTGTCATAGTGCCCACGCACCGGCGCGATCAGCCGGGCGTCCTCCAGCTCACGCAGCAGCTCGTCGCTCACCTCGGCGATCTTGATCAGCTCCTTGCGGGAGAGTCGGAGGTTGTCCGTCCGGCGGAACGACTCCGCGCTCGGCGTACCGTCCGAAGAGAGGGACACCGTCGGCACGGTCGGTACGACGGGGGCAGGCTCCGGCGGCTCCAGGCCACGGTCCATCGCATCGAGGTGCTCGGCGATGACCTTCTTGGGCAGGTAGTGGTCGCGCTGCATCCGCAGGACGTAGCGGATCCGCTCCACATCACGGTGGGAGAACTTGCGGTAGCCGCTCGCGGTCCGGTGCGGCGAGATCAGCCCGTCCTGCTCGAGGAGCCGAATCTTGGGGATGCTGATCAGCCCCGGGAAGTCCGCCCGGAGCAGGTCGAGCACCTGACCGATGTTGAACAGCTCCGCACTGTCACCGGCAAGGGGTTCTGCAGCCACGCGCCGAGCCTCAGTCCTCGACGTGGCCGGCGTAATAGACGAGCCGGTACTTGCCGATCTGGACCTCGTCGCCGTCGCTCAGCGCGACCTTGTCGATCCGGTCGCGGTTGACATAGGTGCCGTTGAGGCTGCCGACGTCGGCGACGGAATACCCCTCGGAGGTCCGCTTGAACTCCGCGTGCCGGCGAGAGACCGTGACGTCGTCGAGGAAGATCTCGCTGTCGGGGTGACGGCCCGCGTTGACGGACTCCTTGTCGAGGAGGAAGCGGCTGCCCGAACCGGGGCCACGCTGCACGACGAGCAGAGCGCTGCCCTCCGGCAGGCCATCGACGGCAGCGGCGTCCACCGGGCTGAGCACGCGGTCTGAAGTGTCGGACCGCGAATCGCCGATCTGGATGGTCGCAGTGCTGTCCGACGCGGCCGCAGGCGCGGCGAGCGCCGAACCGCACTGGGAGCAGAACCGTGCGTCAGCAGGGTTCTGGTTCCCGCAAGCGGGGCAGATCATCGGGCTCCTCCTCGTCTGACCCTCATCCCTATGGTGAGGGTGGGACGTACGTTGCGAACCTATCAGGTGCGCGAGTACCCGTCAGGCCTGGAGGCTGGCCTCGTAGGCGGCCGCATCCAGCAGGTCACCGACCTCGTCCGGCGCGGCCGGAACGACCTCGAAGAGCCAGCCACCGCCGTAGGGGTCGTCGTTGACCAGCTCCGGCGTCGCGTCCAGGCCGGAGTTGACCGCGACGACCTCGCCGGTGATCGGCGCGTAGACGTCGCTGACGGACTTGGTGGACTCCAACTCCCCGCACGTGTCACCGGCCGTGACGGTGGCACCGACCTCCGGCAGGGAGACATAGACGATGTCGCCGAGCGCGTCCTGGGCGAAGTGGGTGATGCCGATCCGGACCGACCCGTCGTGCTCTCCCGGGGTGCGGACCCACTCGTGCTCGCTGGTGTACTTCAGATCGTCCGGGTACAGCGACACGGCGTGCTCTCCTGCGTTCGTTGATGCCAGTGTGGGTGGTGCGACGGTGCTGCCGAAGACCCTACTGCGTCTTGCGGACGGCAGTGATGTCCAGGGTCGTCAGCTGACTTACCTTCACTTCGGCGCCGTCATCGGAGAACTCCTCCTCCGGCCCACGGGCGAACGTGATGGCACCGGCGAGCGTTGCCGGCTCTCCGATCGCCTCCAGCGTGTACGGCGGGGTCAGCAGCTGCCCGTCGACGTACAGCCCGTCCGCGCCCTGCTCGAATGCCGAGCTCGCCACCAGCCGCGCCTTGCCGTTGATCTCCATCGCCTCGGCACCGGCGGAGCGGAGCTCCTCCACGAGGTCGAGGAAGGAGTCGACGTTCACCTGGCCCGCCGACTCGGTGATCGTGACCTTGATCCCCGGTCCGGTGACGGGGACCTCGCCAGCCAGGATCTTGAGCGTGTCCACCTGGCTCTGGGCCTGGTCGAGCGCGGCCTGCCGCTGCTGGGTGTCCGAGGTGAGCTTCGCGCGGGTCTGCTGCAGCCTGGTCAGCTCGGTTTGAGCCCGTTGGCTGGTGCCGGCGAGGCCGTTGAGCACATCGATCAGGTCCTGCTCGCGATAGCCGGCGTAGGTCGAGTCATGGTCGTTGCTGTTGACCTGGGTGACGGCGCCGAAGCCGACCGCCGCCAGCAGCACAGCGACGACGACCTGGCTGCGGCGGGCATGCCGGAGGGCATCGAGCAGCCGCCGGCGGCCACTGGGCTGCTCCCGCTCCGCCTGCGAGTCCGGGGCCTCAGGCATGGAACAGATGCCTCCGGATGGCGGCGACGTTGGAGAAGATCCGGATGCCGAGTACGACGATGACGCCCGTCGAGAGCTGGCCGCCGACGCCGAGCTTGTCGCCCATCCAGACGATGCCGGCCGCGATCACGACGTTGCTCAGGAACGAGACCACGAAGACCTTGTCGTCGAAGATGCCGTCGAGGAATGCCCGAAGCGCGCCGAAGACCGCATCGAGTGCGGCGACGACGGCGATCGGCAGGTAGGGCTCCAGGCCGACCGGCACGTCTGGCCGGAAGATCAGCCCGAGCACGATCCCGACGATCAGCCCCAGCGCTGCGATCATGGCGTCTCCTTCTTGCTCGTCAGCCCGCGGTCAGTACTCGCGTGCCGGAGGACCAGTCTCGATGATGGTGCGCTCGGCAGTCTCAAGCCGGTCTCATTCTCCATGCTGAACGGCATCCCGTAGGTCCGGGTGATGCTGTTCAGTCGCATGCCGGAGGTGCTCTGCGCGAACTTCGCTTGAAGGGTGCGGGTGTCACCCAACGCCAGCACCGTGTACGGCGGCGACAGCGAGACGCCGTTGATCCGCACCACGGTGCCCGAGTTGCGCAGTGCGCTCAGGGCGGTCACCCGCTGGCCGTTGACGGAGACCGCCGTGGCACCCGCCTGCCAGAGCCCGTTGACCAGGCCGGTGAGGTCGGAGTCGCGGACCTGCCCGGAGCTGTTGCCACTGGGGGCATCGTCGATCTTCACCCGGACGCCATCGCCGCTGACCGCGCCCCACCCGGTCTCGGCCAGCAGGGTCTTCTGGGTCGTGGTGACCTGGCTCAGTCGGTGGCCGAGGGCGCCGTACCGGCCGTCGTCGCGAGTGTTGGAGGCACGCAGGGCCGCGATCCGCTTCTGCTGGTCCGCCACCGAGTCTCGGCGGCTGTTGATCTGCGAGATCAGCTCGTCCTTGCTCTCGGTGTCGATTGGGGCGTTGCGTGAGGTCTGCACCGCTGCCACGGCCACGAGCAGACCGAAGACCAGCACCACCGCCACCGTCAGCGGCGTTCGGGAGCGGTTGACCGGCGCGGCTTTCTCCTGGACCCGACGCTCCGCGACATGCTGGTAGTCCTCGTCGAGCGACTGCCGGGTGATCAGCTCGAGGAGCGGCATCACCGCGCGGTTGTAGCCGGGCGGCGGCGCGTAGCTGACGTGGGCCGGGCCGCGAACCGGCCCGTGGGCAGTGCTGTCCCACTGCGCCGATGCGTCCGCCTCCCCCATCGAGCCTCTCAGGTCGCTCATCGGGCAGCCACCCGAAGCGGTGGCGTGGTCCGCAACAGCTGTCGCGTCTGTACGGCGTACAGGATCCCGGCCCACCAGTAGAGGCCGATTCCCCAGATCGCGAACGACCAGCCGAAGACGCGGCACAACATCGGGCCGACACCGTCGCCGTCGGCCAGCAGGAGCAGTGGGAAGGCATAGAGCAGGCTGAATGTCGCGGCCTTGCCGAGGAAGTGCACCGGCAGCGCGTGGAAGCCGCGGGTGCGCAGCAGCGGCACCAGCCCCCACATCAGAACGTCGCGCAGCGGCAGCGCGACCACCGGCCACCATGGGATGAGATGGCGCAGCGCCAGGCCGACCACGACCGCCAGGATGTAGAGCCGGTCCGCGACGGGATCGAGGAGCTCGCCGATCCGGGAGTACTGCCCCAATCGGCGCGCGAGGTAGCCGTCCAGCCAATCAGTCGCCCCAGACGCCGCCAGTACGACGACGGCGGCGAGGTCGCGATGCGGTCCGAGGACCAGCCAGAGGAAGACCCCGATCCCGACCAGACGCAGCACGCTCAGCGCGTTGGGGACCGTCCAGACGCGGTCTGTCTCGAGGTCCCGGGAGGCGCTGTCCTGCACGCGAACACCCTACGGGTCGGCGCTCCCGATGTCCGCGCTCCCGTCACTGGTGTGAGACCGGACCAGAGGTGGAGTCAGAGGCTGGTTTCGGACGCCGGGACCTCGTCGGCGTGGGCGGCATCACGGATCTCGCCGACGAGCTCCTCGATGACGTCTTCGAGCGCCGCGAGGCCGATCGTCGTCCCCTCCCGGTCGACGACCCGGGCCATGTGCGAGCCGCGCCGCTGCAGCGTCTCGAGAGCGTCGTGCAGGGCATCGTCTGGGGTAACGGTCGCGAACGGCCGGATCCACTTGTCGTCGACCGGTCGCTGTCGCCGGGCCTCGTCCGGCTCGAGCACGTCCTTGATGTGCAGGTACCCGATCAGCTCCGGCGCCGCCGCGTCACCGATCAGCTCCGGCGCCGCCGCGTCACCGCCGTGCGGCGCGGCCTCGTCGTCCACTACCGGGAAGCGGCTGAAGCCGGTCGCCGCACACAGTGCCTCGATGTCCGCGCCGGAGGCGCCGCGCCGTACCGTCGTGAGTGACCGGACCGGAAGCAGGACGTCGGCGACCGTCTTCTCGGTGAAGCCGAGGGCGCCGGCAAGGCGGTCGTACTCACCCTGCTGGAGCAGGCCCTCTCCCCGGGACTCCTCCACCATCGCGGCGACCTCCTCGCGGGTGAACGCAGAGGCGACCTCCTGCTTGGGCTCGACTCGCAGCAGCCGCAGGGTGCCGCGGGCGATGGCGTCCAGCACCACGATCAACGGACGGAGGATCTGCACCAGGGCGTACATCAGCGGCGCCAGGATGAGCACGGCACGCTCGGGCAGCGCGAGCGTGATGTTCTTCGGCACCATCTCGCCGAACACGACATGCACGAACGCCACCAGCGCCAACGCGATCACAAAGGCGATCGGATGGGTCGCGCCGTGCGGCACGTGGGCGGCCTTCAGCACCGGCTCGGCCACATGGGCCACTGCCGGCTCGGCGACGGCGCCGAGGATGACCGAGCAGACGGTCACGCCGAGCTGGATGCCGGCGATCATCGAAGCGACGTCCTCCATCGCGTGCAGCGTGCGCCGGGCGAGGGCCGAGCCCTCCTGGGCCTGCGGCTCGATCTGGCTGCGCCGGGCAGAGACGAGGGCAAACTCGGTGGCGACGAAGAAGGCGTTGAGCAGCACCAGGATCAGTGCCACCACCACCGCGACGGGCGTGCTCATGACGGGTCCACCACCCGCAGTGACAGCCGGTCGATCCGCAGCCCGTCCATGTGCTCGACGGTGAGGACGGCGGTCCGCAGCGCCGGCTCATCGGGGTCGGTCAGATCCGGCACGGTGACCTCGGTGCTGTCGCCGCGCAGCGGGATCCGGCCGAGCAGGCGCAACACGAGCCCGGCGACGGTGTCGTACGCATCACCCTCGGGCAGCGCGACGCCGGTCAGGTCCTCGACCTCGTCAGGGCGCAGCAGGCCCGAGATGGACCACGTGCCGTCGCGCCGCAGCCGGGCGCGCGCCCCGAGGGCGTCGTGCTCGTCGGCGATGTCCCCCACGATCTCCTCGATCACGTCCTCCAGCGTGACGATGCCGGCCTGGTCGCCGTACTCGTCCAGGACTATCGCCATCTGGAAGCTCTCCTTGCGCAGCAGCGCCAGCAGCGGGTCGAGTCGCAGCGAGTCGGGCACCAGGATCGGCTTGGCCATGAGGTGCTTGATCCTGGTCGTCGCTCGCTCGTGCACCGGCAGGGCGACGGCGTTCTTGACGTGCACCGTGCCGACCACCGCCTCGTGCTCGTCGAGGACCGGGAACCGGGAATGGCCGGTACGGCGGGCGAGGTCGATCACGGCGGCGGCCCGGTCACTCTCCTCCAGGCTGTGTTGGCGCACTCGTGGGGTCATGATCTCGCCGGCGGTCCTCGTGCCGAACTCGACCGACCGCTCCATCAGCTCGGCGGTGTCGGCGTCGAGCGTGCCCTCGTCGGCGGAGCGCTGGATCAGCGAGGTCAGCTCGGTGGAGCTGCGCGCCGAGCGCAACTCCTCCTGGGGCTCGATCCCGAAGCGACGCACGAGCGCGTTGGCGGTGCCGTTGAGCAGCCGGATCGGCCCGGCGTTGATGACGGTGAAGAGCCGCAGCGGCCGTTGGGTCGACTTCGCCGTCTCCATCGGGAGCGCGAGCGCGATGTTCTTCGGCACCAGCTCGCCGAAGACCATCGTGATCACGCTGGAGACGACCAGACCCACGGCGACGGCGATCGGGTCGATCGCCGACTCGCTGACGCCCAGGGAGCGCAGCGGCGAGTCGATCAGTCCGGAGACGGCCGGCTCGGCGGCCCAGCCGATCGCCAGGTTGGTCAGCGTGATGCCCAACTGTGCCCCGGAGAGGTGACTGGAGAGCGCGTGGAGCTCGTGCCGCAGCCCGACCGCCGCGCCATCGCCGGCGGCCACCGCCTGGTCGACCGCCGAGCGGTCGACGGTGACCAGCGCGAACTCGGCCGCGACGAAGAAGCCGCAGGCAGCGACGAGCACCAGCACGAGGACGAGCAGGAGCGCGGAGGTCAACACAGGTCCGACCCCCGCCGGAGATGGTGGCTGTCCATGGTGCTTCCCACCCTATCGGGCAGGCGCTGGGTCCGGGCCTGGCTCGGCGTCGGCGTCGCTGAAGGGCGTGCTGCCACCGAGGGTGTCACTCACCGCACGCCCATCCAGCACCCGGTACGGCGTACCGGCCCGGGCGGCCGCGGCCTCCAGGGCCAGTGCCACCTCGGCGCCACCGAGATGCCCGGCGACGGCGACCAGGTTCCCTTGGCGGCGCCCGCGGAGTGTCGCCGCCTCGGCCGTCACCACGATCTCGGGCAGTGTCTCGCGGATCCCCGCCAGGACGCGGCGGGCGTGACGGAAAGGTGCAGCGTCGACCAGGTTGGCGACGAGCCGACCGTCCGGGACGAGCACGCGGCGTACCTCCGCGAAGAACTCCGACGTGGTCAGGTCGGCCGGCATCCTGCCATCGGCGAAGGCGTCCAGGATCACGAGATCCTGCGACTGGTCTCTGATCGCGGCGATGCCCGAACGGCCGTCGACGGGCCGGATCTTGATGCCGCTGCGCGGCGGCAACGGCAGTCGGATGCGGACCTGGTCGATCAGCGCGACGTCCGGTTCGAGCACTACCTGAGCCGAGCGCGGCCGGGTCGTGGCGACGTAGCGTGCCAGAGTGAGGGCCGCGCCGCCGATGTGCAGGACCTTGAGCGGATCGCCGATGGGTCCGTGGGCGTCGATGACGTCGCCGATGCGACGGACGTAGTCGAAGAGCAACCGCGTCGGATCGCCGAGATCGACATGGGACTGATCCATGCCGGCCATCCGCACCAGATAGGTGTCGGGACGGTCCGCGGGCTCGATCTGCGCCGGGTCGCTCACGTGCGGATCCTCGCAGATCCCGAGCCCGCGGGACACGCTCAAGATCACCCGCAGCCGCCCATTCCCGGGACACGGGCGGCCACGGGGCCCGTCGGAGGGGCACGCGCCTCGTGCCGCCCTCTCCTTACCCGGGGGCGTCCCCGTCAAACCTTGGGCGCGAGCATTGCCGCCAGATCCGCAAGACCGTCGAAGTCCGCGACCTGGTGAGGCCTCGGCAGCGAAGCGTCCGCGCCGTGGACCGGATCCTGCAGGGCGGCCGTGTCGGTGTCCTCGATGATCGCCTCCAGCGCCTCGACCTCAGCCCGCATCCGAAGGATCCGTTCGTAGGCAGGGTGCTGTCGCACGCGAGTGCCGCCGGCGAGGGCGTACGCCGCGAGCGCGTCCACCAGCTGCTCGGCCGCGGGCAGCAGTCCCACCAGCCGCCGCAGCACGGGCAGCGGCACGTCGCTCTGCCCGAGCCGCAGCGGTGCATCGCGCACCACCTCGTAGGCGTCGGCGACGTCGTGTCGCACCACGCGGCCCGCCGGCCGTAGTCGGTCGTAGTGGACCTCGGCACGCAGCAACGTCGCGAAGGCCGCCGCCAGCAGGCAGACGGTGATGGTGACCACCAGCAGCTGGTTGCCGTCCGGATCGGTCGGGTCGCTGCGCAGCCGGGTGGCCAGCACGACCGCGGCAATCCCGCTGACGACGGTCGCGACGAAGGTCATCGTCGGCACCCACACCGCTGCGCGGCGCTCGACCAGGGCCGCGGTCGCCGCCTCCTCGGTCGTGAAGACAGCGCGGGTGAGGTGGTGGGCGTAGTGCGCACGACGCAGCCGATCCTCCACGAGCATCTCGAAGCGAGACGGCTCGGCCTCGGCTTCCTCGTCGCCCAGCGGGACATCGTCGCTACCGTCGCTGACGCCCTCGCTACCGTCGCCAGCGTCCTCGCTGTCGCCGGGATCAGCGCTCGCATCGTCCGGCGCCTCGCGCGGGGCGGGCACCACCGTGTCCCCCGCCAACGGCTCAGCCCAGGATTCGGTCGGCTCGGTGCCAGGCACCGGAAGTGTGGGGTCCGGCGTCGACGTATCGGTCACGGCACCTCCGGTTCGTGGGGTCTTCTTCGCCGATCGGCAGCGACCGCCACGATCTCAGTCGAACCGCTACATCACTCTCAGCCGACCGGGGCGGTGCCGAGGGTGACGGTCGCGCTGTGCGCCCCGCCCTCGGGGTCGGTCCACCCCACCTTCGCCTGCTGGCCGGGACGGTACGACGCGAGCACCGAAGCCAGCTGGCTGTCCGTGGCGACGCGGGTCGCGCCGATGGACGTGATCACGTCGCCACGACTCAGGCCCGCCTGTGCGGCCGCCGTACCCGGGATGACATCGGCGACGTACGGCGCCGTCCTCCGGCTGTCGAGGAGGACACCGAGCGCGGCCCGCGAGCCGATGGTGATCTCCGAGCTCGCGTGGCCCCTGATGATCAGGTTCGCGATCCGCTTCACCCGGCTGATCGGGATCGCGAAGCCGACGACGTCCTTGGTCCCGGCCGTAGCGGCCACGTTCATGCCGATCACGCGGTTACGCCGATCCAGGAGGGCGCCACCGGAGTCGCCGGGTACGACGTCGGAGGAGTCCTTGATCAGGCCCACCATCCGGTCGCGGCCGCCGTCGTCGTCGGTGACGTCGATGGTGACGCGACGCTTGAGCAGCCTGCCCGGTGCTGCGGTGAGCTTGCCCCGGCCCTCGGCGTTGCCCACCGCGTTGACCGCCTCGCCCACGCTGAGCCCGCGGTGCAGCTTGGCAAGGTGCAGGTGCTTGGCGCCCTCCAGCTGAAGCACCGCGACATCCCGGTGCGAGTCGTAGCCGACGACGGTGGCCCGGTAGGTCCGATGCTTCGACGGCACCCTCACCTTGATGGAGGTCGAATCGGCGATGACGTGGTGGTTGGTCACCACGAGGCCGTTGTGGCTGATCACGAGGCCGGTACCGGCCGCCTCGCCCTCGCCGTAGTCGAGCACCTCGTCGATCAGGACGACGCCGGCCGACTGCTTGGAGCTCGCCTTGGTGGCGCGCTGACGAGCTTCCTCGCGGAACGCCGTGCGGCCCAGGGGCACACCGTGGTCCCGTGCGTCGACCGTGGCCACGGGGGTCGCCAGGCCGGGGGCGGCAGCCATCGCCGGCGCGACCAGTGGCACGCCGACCAGCGGTAGCGCGACCAGCGCCGCCGCCACAGAACGGCCGGAGGCGAGTCGGCGAGCGGATCGGGCTGGACCGGGCATGGAATCTCCTGATGATGAGGAACGTCACCACCGTGCTCGACGGTGGTGAACAAAGCGTAGAGACCAGACCCCGATCGGTTATGGGTTTTCAGGCGACTCCACGCAGCACGCGCTCGGCGTGCACCGCCGCCGTCAGTTCCTCTCGCGCCGCCACTACCAGCACCGGTACGGCGCCACCCGCCGCGCTGATGTCCCGGTCCTCCTCGGCCGACGCATCGTTGAGCTCCGGATCCATCTGGACGCCGAGCCAGGCCAGGCGCTCCCCCACCGCGCGCCGCACCTGAGGCTGGTGCTCGCCGATGCCGCCGGTGAAGACCAGCGCGTCCAAGCCGCCCGTCGCGGCGATCATGCCCCCGAGCTCGCGGACGAGACGATGCACATAGACCTCGAACGCGAGCCGTGACGCCTCATCGCCCCGCGCGAGACGGTCGACGACCTCGCGCATGTCGCCCGACGTGCCGGAGAGCCCCTTGAGCCCGGAGTGGCGCTCGAGCGTCTCGTTGAGGTCCTCGGCGCTGAGACCGCACGTCTGCTGCAGCCACAGCAGCAGCCCCGGGTCGACCGAGCCGCTGCGGACCTGCATCGCCAGCCCCTCCAGCGGGGTGTATCCCATCGTGGTGTCAACCGACCGGCCGCCGGCGACGGCGCACAGCGAGGCGCCACCACCGAGGTGACAGATGACGATCCGCAGCTCCTCCAGACGCCGACCGAGCAGCTCTGCGGCCCGGGTTGCGGCCCACTCGTGGGACAACCCGTGGAAGCCGTAGCGGCGCAGCCGCCAGCGCTCGTTCCACTCCCTGGGCAGGGCATAGGTCGCGGCCTCGGCCGGGAGGCCCGCGTGGAAGGACGTGTCGAAGCAGGCCACCAGCGGAAGGTCGGGGTGAGCCGCGAGGAGCGCCCTCGCCGCCGCCAGCGAGGTGGGGTTGTGCAGCGGCGCCAGCGAGGTCACCGCCTCCAGCTCCGCCAGCACCCGAGCGTCGAGCGGCACCGGCTCGAGGTGGTCGGGCCCACCGTGCACGAAGCGGACGGCAGCGGCGTCGAGCGGCATCCAGTCGGCCGCCACCCGAGCCACCTCCTCGAGGCCCCTGCCGGAGCCGACCTCCGCCGTACTGGCCGTCTCGCCGTCGGCGACCAGTGCCACCTTGAGCCCCGTCGACCCCGGATTGACGACCAGGATCCTCACTCCGGCGTCTCCGACGAGGGGTACGACGTGCGCGGCTGGCCGCCGGGCGACGACGTCCAGTGCCAGTCCCGCACCTCGGGCAGATCCTCGCCGTGCTGTCGGATGTAGCGGGTGTGCTCGACCAGGCGGCGCTCGAGATGGTCGTGCAGCTCGCCCGACCTGTCCAACAGGCCTGGCACCCGCTCGAGTACGTCGAGGGCGAGGTTGAAGCGGTCGACCTGGTTGAGCACCGTCATGTCGAACGGGGTCGTGGTGGTGCCCTCCTCCTTGTAGCCGCGCACATGGATGTTGTGGTGGTTGGTACGGCGGTAGGTGAGGCGGTGGATCAGCGTCGGGTACCCGTGGTAGGCGAAGATGACCGGACGGTTGGTGGTGAACAGCGCGTCGAAGTCACCGTCGGAGAGGCCGTGCGGATGCTCGGTCTCGGGCTGCAGCCTCATCAGGTCCACGACGTTGACCACCCGCACCTTCAGGTCGGGCAGGCGTTCGCGCAGGATCGCGACCGCCGCCAGCGTCTCCATGGTCGGGATGTCGCCGGCGCACGCCATCACCACGTCGGGCTCCGTGACTTCGTCGACGCCGTACGTGGAGGCCCAGTCCCAGATGCCGATGCCGCGGGTGCAATGGGTGATCGCTTCGTCCATGGTGAGGTACTGGAGCGCCGGCTGCTTGCCGGCGACGATCACGTTGACGTAGTCGCGCGAGCGCAGGCAGTGGTCGGCCACCGACAGCAGGCAGTTCGCGTCCGGCGGCAGGTAGACCCGGACGACCTCCGCCTTCTTGTTGACCACGTGGTCGATGAAGCCCGGGTCCTGGTGGGAGAAGCCGTTGTGATCCTGCCGCCAGACGTGGCTGGTCAGCAGGTAGTTGAGCGAGGCGATCGGACGGCGCCACGGGATGTGGCTGGTCGCCTTGAGCCACTTGGCGTGCTGGTTGAACATCGAGTCGACGATGTGGATGAACGCCTCGTAGCACGAGAAGAGCCCGTGCCGGCCGGTCAGCAGGTAACCCTCCAGCCAGCCCTCACAGGTGTGCTCGGAGAGTATCTCCATCAGCCGCCCGTCGGGCGCCAGGTGATCATCGATCGGCAGGATGTCGGCGTTCCACGCTCGGTTCGTGACCTCCATGACAGCCTGGAGCCGGTTGGAGGAGTTCTCATCGGGCGCGAACATCCTGAAGCTCTCCATGTTGGCCGCCATCACGTCGCGCAGCCACTGACCGAGGACGGCGGTGCTCTCCACGGAGCCGGTGCCGGGCTCCGGTACGTCGACCGCGTAGCGGGTGAAGTCCGGGAGCTTCAGGTCCCGCAGCAGCAGGCCACCGTTGGCGTGGGGGCTCGCACTCATCCGCCGCTGTCCGACCGGATGCAGCGCGGCGATGTCGGGCAAGGGTGCTCCGGCCTCGTCGAAGAGCTCCTCGGGGCGGTAGGAACGCAGCCATCTCTCCAGCACCTCGAGGTGTGCCGGGTCGCTGTGGGCATCAGCGAACGGCACCTGGTGGGAGCGCCAGTAGCCCTCCACCGGTTTGCCGTCGATCTCCTTCGGTCCGGTCCAGCCCTTCGGCGTGCGCAG
>Ga0164242_10002068_pt1 | contig 23384 bp, 22 predicted proteins | sample OricomgcompostMG_FD_108783 | JGI IMG/M metagenome (GOLD analysis project Ga0164242, IMG submission 108783) | Miracle-Growth compost microbial communities from Emeryville, California, USA - Original compost - Miracle growth compost (MG) ... | reverse complement strand
GTGTGAGCGGGCCCCTTGTCGGCGCCGAGCGTGTGAGCAGGCCCTGGTCGGCGTCGGGCATGGGAGCGGCCTCCTCTCTCGCCCGAATCCGGACCCGACCGACACGGCGGAATACGGGCCCGCGCCGTGGGGGTTTCGAGCGGTGCGGGTGGACTCGTGTCCGTCTGCGAAGATCGAGCCGACCCCCGAGCCGAGGAGCACTCCGTGACGCTGACCGACGACGCGACGACGACCACCACCGCCGACTTCTGGTTCGACCCCGTCTGCCCGTGGGCGTGGATGACCAGCCGATGGATGGACGAGGTCGAGCAGGTCCGCGACGTCACGGTGCGGTGGCACGTCATGAGCCTCGCGGTCCTCAACGAGGGCCGGGACCTTCCGGAGACCTACCGCGAGCTCATGGAGAAGGCCTGGGGGCCGGTGCGCGTCGTCATCGCGGCGCAGGCGGAGCACGGCGACGAGGTGGTCAAGCCGCTGTACGACGCGATCGGCACGCGGATCCACCCGGGCGGACGCAAGGACTACGACGCCGTCGTCCGTGAGGCGCTCGCGGAGGTCGGTCTGCCGGAGTCGCTCGCCGACGCCGCCGGCACCGACGCGTACGACGACCGCCTCCGCGCGTCGCACGCGGACGGCATCTCGCGGGTCGGCGAGGACGTCGGGACGCCCGTCGTGGCGTTCGGCGACGTCGCCTTCTTCGGTCCGGTCGTGACGCCGGCCCCGAAGGGCGAAGCCGCTGGTCGGCTCTGGGACGGCTGCGTCCTGGTCGCGTCGACGCCCGGCTTCTTCGAGCTCAAGCGCACGCGGACCCAGGGGCCTGTTTTCGACTGATCTGCCCCGAGCGCCCCACCCGTCGACGCCTCGGCGGTCGGTCCTACTTGTCCGGTAGCGACCATTTGGCGTCGACGGGTGGTCGCGTGTCATGCTGCCCGGTGACCCCGCCAGGAAGGAGCGTGGATGTCGGGCACCGACCCCACCACCCCGCACCCGACCGCGTCCGGCGCGCCCGGTCCGCAGACCGCCGGACGGCCTGCCTCGATCGCGCCGACACGGAGCGCCGCACCCGCGGTGCACGTCGGAGGGCCCGACCAGGCCGCGCCCGACGACGCGCCGACGAGCCTCATGCCGGCCCTCACCGGTCCGGCGCCCGCACCCGCGCCGCCCGCGTACGACCCGTCCGACGCCACGCGCGTCGCGGCGCCGCTCCCGGCACAGGCGGCCACCAGCGCCGGCGTCGACGCCACGCAGTACCTGCCGCCGACGGCCGCTCAGCCGCCGACGGCTGCTCAGCCGCCGACCGCTGCTCAGCCATCGGCGGCCGCTCCGGTCGGTGCGGTGCCCACGCGGACGCCGTCGTACACGACGCGTCGCCCGCTCGAGACGCCCCCCGGCGGCCCGTACGGCGGCCTCTACGCGGGACCCCTCGCACTGCCCGAGCCGCGGACGGCGCAGCCGGACCCGCAGGCGACCCAGGTCGCGGCGCAGGCGGCGGTCCCGCCGCCGCCCCCTGCTCGAGCTGCCGCCGCGGGGGCGGGCACGGCGGTGCCGGTCCCGGTCGCGACGCCGTCGTCGGTGCCTCCGTCGTCCCCTGCCCAGGGCTACGCGCCGCCGGCAGCCGACACGCCGGCACCCGCCACACCCCGACCCGCCACGCCAGCCCCCGCCGCGTCGGCACCGGAGCCGTCGGCCGGCCGCCGGCCCGTGGCGTCCGCGATCGGGCGCGTCGAGCCGAAGGTCGCGGTCCTCGGCGGCGTGGTCGGCGTGCTCGTAGTGGTCGCCGTCGTCCTGGGCTTCACGTTGTTCGGCGGCTCGGGCACGCCGGTGACGACGCCCTCGGCCGGGGCGTCGTCGACCGCGGACACCGGTGACGTGAAGCCGGTCGTGACGGAGCGCTTCGCCGCGCCGAGCCGCAACATCACCTGCACCATGACGACGGCCACCGCCACCTGCGCGATCGCGCAGCTCACCGTGAAGCCGGCGCCCGTCGACGGGTGCGACGGCACGGTCGGCTACGTCGTCACCCTCGGGGCGGACGGCGACGTCGACACGCCCTGCGTGGCCCCGAAGAACCAGCCGCACGTCGCCTCGTCGAAGCTGACGCCGCTCGCGTACGGCAAGTCGGTCACGATGGGGACGTTGACGTGCTCCAGCTCCGAGACCGGCGTCGAGTGCCGCGTGAAGGGCACGGGCAAGGGCTTCACCATCGCGCGGATCGGCATCCGCGTCCTGTAGCGCGCGGGACGTTGCGGGGCACGGCGGTCAGCCGTCCGGCCCCGCAACGTCCTGCGGCCTACCAGATCCGCACGCGCTCCGACGGGTCGAGGTAGAGGGCGTCGCCCGGCTCGGTGCCGAACGCCTCGTGGAACTCGTCGACGTTCCGCACGACGCCGTTGCAGCGGAACTCGTCGGGCGAGTGCGGGTCCATCGAGAGCCGACGGCGCACCTCCTCGTCGCGGCCCTTGGTGCGCCACACCTGTGCCCAGCCGAGGAAGACGCGCTGGAGCGCGGTCAGCCCGTCGACGACGGGCGCGTCGTCGAGCGCGCCGTCCGCGCGACCGGTGGTCGCGATCCGGTAGGCGGTGATCGCGATGGACAGCCCGCCGAGGTCGCCGATGTTCTCGCCGATCGTCAGGCCGCCGTTGACGTGCGGCCCGTCGGGGCCGAGCTGCTGCGGGACGAACGCGTCGTACTGGGCGATCAGCGCGGACGTCCGCTTCTCGAACTCCGCGCGGTCGGCGTCGGTCCACCAGTTCTCGAGGCGGCCCGCGCCGTCGTACTTCGACCCCTGGTCGTCGAAGCCGTGCCCGATCTCGTGCCCGATGACCGCGCCGATGCCGCCGTAGTTGACGGCGTCGTCGGCCTCGGGGTCGAAGAACGGCGGCCGCAGGATCGCGGCGGGGAACACGATCTCGTTCATGCCCGGGTTGTAGTACGCGTTGACGGTCTGCGGGGTCATGAACCACTCGTCGCGGTCGATCGGCTTCCCGATCTTGTGCAGCTCGCGGTCCTGCTCGAACGCGTTCGCCCGGCGGACGTTGCCCACGAGGTCGTCGCGCTCGACGACGAGCGTCGCGTAGTCGCGCCACCGGACCGGGTACCCGATCTTCGGCGTGAACGCGTCGAGCTTCGCGAGCGCCTTGGCGCGCGTCTCCTCGCTCATCCAGTCGAGCCCCGAGATGGAGGCGCGGTACGCCTCGACGAGGTGCTCGACGAGCTCGTCCATGCGCGCCTTGTGCGCGGGCGGGAAGTGCCGCTCGACGTACACCTTGCCGACGGCCTCGCCGAGCGCCCCCTGGACGAGCGCCACGCCGCGCTTCCAGCGGTCGCGCACCTGCTCGGTGCCCTGGAGCACGCGGCCGTAGAACGAGAAGTTCTCCTGCACGAACGCGTCGGACAGGTAGGGGGCGCGCGCGGACGCGACGTGGAACGCCGCCCAGAGCTTCCAGTCCTCGAGGGGTGCGTCCTGCCAGACGGAGGCGAAGCCCTCGAGGTAGCTGGGCTCGCGGACCACGAGGCGGTCGAACGCGCCCGCGGGGACCTCGAGCGCGCGCGCCCAGGCGTCCCAGTCGAAGCCGGGCACGTCGGCGGCGAGCTCGGCCCAGCCGGTCGCGTTGTAGGTGAGGTCGGCGTCGCGGTCCCTGACGACGTCCCAGTGGTGCGACGCGAGCTGCGTCTCGAGCGCGAGCACGCGCGCGCCGGCGTCCGCCCCGGCCGCCTCGTCGGCGTCGGCACCGAGCCAGCCCGCGAGGGCGAGCAGCCGCCCGACGTGCGCGGCGTACTGCGCGCGGATCTCCGCGTACTGGTCCTCGCGGTAGTACGCCTCGTCGGGCAGGCCCAGCCCGGACTGCATGAGGTGGACGACGTAGCGCTCGGGGTCCTTGGCGTCGTTGTCGACGAAGAACGCGACGGCGGACAGCGCGCCGGTGCGCTGCAGGGCGCCGAGCGCGCCCGTGAGCTCCGCCTGGGTCGTGGCCTCGGCGACGAGGTCGAGGTCGGCGCGCAGCGGCGTGCCGCCCAGCCCCTCGACGGTGTCGGTGTCCATGAAGGCGGCGAACAGGTCGCCGACCTTGCGCTCCTCGTCGGAGCCGGCGCGACCGTCCGCGGCCGCGCTCGCGGCGGTCTCGATGATCTCGCGGACCTGCTCCTCGGCCTCGTCGAACAGGCGGCGGAAGGTGCCGTCCATCGCCCGGTCCGGCGGGATCCGGTGCGACGCGATCCAGCGTCCGTTGACGTGGCGGTACAGGTCGTCCTGGGGGCGGGTGGCGGGGTCCAGCCCGTCGAGCTCGATGCCCGACGGCGCCTCGCCCGTGGTGTCGGTCGTCATGCGCACACGCTATGCCACGTGGGGCCGGCGGCGGGGAGTGCGGCATGATGGCTCCATGCGCGTCCACATCGCCTCCGACCACGCCGGATACGAGCTCAAGTCCTACCTCGTCGCCCACCTCCAGGCGGGCGGCCACGACGTCGTCGACCACGGCGCCCACGGCTACGACCGCGAGGACGACTACCCGTCGTTCTGCATCGAGGCCGGCGAGGCCGTCGTCGCGGACCCCGGGAGCCTCGGCGTGGTGATCGGCGGCTCGGGCAACGGCGAGCAGATCGCCGCGAACAAGGTGGCGGGCGTGCGCGCCGCGCTCGCCTGGAACACGGCGACCGCCGAGCTGGGCCGTCAGCACAACGACGCGAACGTCATCGCGGTCGGCGCGCGCCAGCACACGGTCGAGGAGGCCACGGGCTTCGTCGACACCTTCCTCGCCACGCCGTTCTCGGGCGACGAGCGCCACGCCCGCCGGATCGGCCAGCTCGCCGACTACGAGGCGGTCCGCCGGGCCTGAGGGGACCGGACCGTGCCCGAGGGCCACACCGTCCACCGGCTCGCGCGCGCCCTGACGGACCTGTTCGCGGGCCAGCGGCTCGCCGTCACGAGCCCGCAGGGCCGGTTCGCCGACGGCGCCGCGCTCCTCGACGGTCGCGTCCTGGCCGGCGCGAGCGCGTGGGGCAAGCAGCTCTTCGTGGACTTCGTGCCCGCCGACGGCGTCCCTGGTGCCGCCGCCGACGTCCGGGTCCTCCGCGTGCACCTCGGGCTGTACGGGGCGTGGACGTTCGCGGGCGACGGGAGCGCCGTCGTCGTGCACGCGATCGGCGCGCCGCGACGCCGCATCGGCGAGACCGAGACCGTCCCTCGGGACGGCGACCAGCCGGTCCCGCTCCCGCGTGGCGACGAGTCGCCCGCCTCGGCGTCGGGTCCCGAGGGCGACGTCGCCACCGGCTCGACCGACGACGACCCGGGTACGGGCTGGGTGCCGCCCGCGCCCCGGGGCGCGGTCCGCGTCCGGCTCCGGGGCGTCCACGCGGTCGCGGACCTCACGGCGCCCACGACCTGCGAGGTCCTCACGCCCGACGAGGCGCGGGTCCTGGTCGACGCGCTCGGGCCGGACCCGATCCGCTGGGGCGACGCCGTGCGTGCGGGCACGCGGCCCGACCCGCGCGACGATCCGCAGCGGTTCGTGGACGCCGTCCGCCGCTCGCGCACACCGGTGGGCACGCGGCTCATGGACCAGTCCGTCGTCGCGGGCGTCGGGAACATCTACCGGGCCGAGGTGCTGTACCGCGCCCGCATCGACCCGTTCCGGCCCGGGGCCTCCGTCCCGGCCGAGGACCTGCGGGCGCTCTGGGACGACCTGACGGAGCTCATGCTCGACGGCGTCCGGACGGGTGCGATCGTCACGACGCTCCCCGAGGACCGCTTACCGGGCGGCACGACGGGGCGGCACCGCGTCCGCCAGAACAGCGACGCCGTGCCCGGCGCGGTGCCCTCCGACGCGTCGTTCTACGTCTACCACCGCGAGGGCCTGCCGTGCCGCGTGTGCGGGAGCCCGGTGCTCCTGCGCGAGGTGGCCGGGCGGAACCTGTACTGGTGCGCCACCTGCCAGCGCTGACCCGACGGCGCGACCGCCGGACCGGCGGCCGGTCCGCGTCCGCCTTCAGCCCGCCGTGAGCCCGGCCTGCGCGGCGCGGTCGCGGAGCAGGTCCAGCAGGCGCGCCGTCGCGGGCTGCTCGCGCGCGTCCCGCGGCGCCACGACCGACAGGGACCACTCGAGCCGCGGCTCGACCTCGACCACCGCGACCCCCGGTGCGTCGACCGTGCCCATCCGCGGCACGACGGCGACGCCCAGCCCGGCCCGGACGTAGGCCGGCACGGTCGCGAGGTCGGCGACCTCGGTACGGATGACGCGCACGAGGTCGGCCGCCGCGAAGGCCCGGTCGAGCCGGACCCGGTGGCCGAAGCCCTCGGGGGCGTCGACGAACGGCTCGTCGGCGAGCTCCGCGAGCCCCACGGTGCGGCGCCCCGCGAGCGGGTGGTCCGCGGGCAGGAGGGCCACGAACCGCGTGCGGACGAGCTCGACGACGTCCAGCCCGACGAGGTCCTCGGGCGGCAGGCCGACGAACGCCACGTCGATCCGCGCACGGGCGAGGTCCTCGAGCAGTCCCGTGGAGCCCTCGGGCGAGGTGACGAGCCGCAGCCCGACGAAGGGGTGCGAACGGTGGAACTCGCCGAAGAGCCCGGGCAGGTCGAGGTCGCCGACGTTGCTGATCACCCCGACGCGCACCCGCCCGCGCACGCCCGCGGCGGACTCGGCGGCGACGGTGCGCATGCGGTCGGCGGCGGCGATCGCGGCGCGCGCCTCGACGAGCGCCGCCTCGCCGACCGCGGTGAGGGCGACCCGGCGCGTGGACCGGTCGAAGAGGGTCGCGCCGAGCTCGTGCTCGAGCGCCTGGACCGCGGCGGAGACCGTGGACTGCGCGGCGTAGAGACGCTGGGCGGCGCGCGTGAAGCTGAGCTCCTCGGCGACGGCCTCGAAGATCTCGAGCTGGCGAAGGTCCATGGGCCGATCGTCGCACAGGGGATCGAGGATCACGATAAGTGCGTGCATGAATGTCCGTTGGACACGATGTACGGCGGGCGCGCAGGATCGAGCCATGACCACGACCACCCCGCGTCCCGCCTCCGAGCTCCCGACCCGCGCGGGTCGCTCGCCCGCCACCGGCCCTTCGCCCGACACCGAACCGTCGCCCTCGTCGCGGGTCGGCCACCACGCCGGCTTCTGGGTCGTGGCGGGCGCGTTCCTCGTCGCCATGGCGTTCTCGACCGTGCCGACGCCGCTCTACCCGCTGTACCAGGCCCGCGACGGCTTCGCGACGACCATGGTCACGGTCATCTTCGCGTCGTACGCGGTCGGCGTGATGGCCGCCCTCTACCTCGTCGGCCACGTGTCCGACTGGGTGGGCCGCAAGCCCGTGCTCGTCCTGTCGCTCGCGGCGGAGATCGTCGCCGCGGTCCTGTTCCTCGTCTGGAACGACACCGCGGGACTGATCGTCGCGCGGCTCGTCTGCGGGCTCGGGATCGGCGCCCTCACGGCGACCGCCACGGCCCACCTGGGCGAGCTGGGCGAGGTCGCCGGCCGCGGGCGCACCGCGGGCACCGTCGCGACGGTCGTGAACCTCGGCGGGCTGGCGCTCGGGCCCCTCGTCGGCGGGCTGCTCGCCCAGTACGTCGCCGGGCCGCTCGTGACGCCGTACGTGGTGTTCGGCGTCCTCCTCGCCGTGGCGCTCGTGGCCGTCGTCCTGGTGCCCGAGACCGCGGTCCTCCCGGAGGCGCGCCCGGCCTACCGCCCGCAGCGCGTGTCGCTCCCGCGGGCGGCTCGCGCGCCGTTCGCGGTCGCGGCGGCGGGTGCGGCCGCGGCGTTCAGCGTGCTCGGCTTCTTCACCTCGCTCACGGCGTCGTTCGCCGCCGGGACGCTGCACGTGACGTCGCACCTGGCCGCCGGAGCGATCGTCTTCGGGGTGATGGGGGCCGCCGCGGCGTCGCAGCTCGTGTTCGCCCGGGTCGGCGCGCGCGCCCAGGTCGTGCTCGGCGGCGCGCTCATGGTCGCGGGCCTCGCGCTCGTCGCCGTGAGCGGGCCGACGCTCTCCCTGTCCCTGTTCGTCGTGGGCGGCGTCGTCGCGGGCGCCGGCCAGGGTCTCGTCTTCCGGTCGGCGATCGGCGTCGCCCTGGGGTCGGCGGCCCCCGAGAACCGCGGCGAGGTCCTCGCTGCGATGTTCCTCGTGGCCTACGCCGGGCTCACGCTCCCCGTGGTGGCGGTCGGCGTGGCGCTCGCGCACTTCGGCGCCGCCGGCGTGCTCAGCGTGTTCGCCGTGGTCGTGCTCGTCGCGGTGGCGGCGTCCAGCGCGCTCATGCTGCGCCGCCGCTGACGGGGAGCCAGGGGCGCGCCGCGCCCGGCGCCGCAAACCTCGTGCGGCGCCGGGCGTCGTCTGCCAGAGTCGGGGCCATGCCCCGTTCCACGCGTGCCCCCCTGCCCGACGGCTACCGCTTCCAGCAGCTCGCCCCGGGCGACCTGCGGGACGTCGTCACCCTCGACGCCTGGGCGTTCCCGACCGGCAAGGACCTCGACGCGCTCGCGAGCGAGCCGTCGCCGCTGAGCTGGGACCGCGTCGTCGGCGTGGTCAACGAGTCCGACGACCCCGACGCCGTCCCCGCCGACGGTGCGGTCCCCGTCCGCAGCGAGCTCGTCGCGATGCACGCGTCCTACCCGTTCGCGCGGTTCCCCGTCCCGGGCGGGACGGTCCCCGTCTCCGGCCTGACCTGGGTCGGCGTGCATCCGGCGCACCGGCGCCGGGGGATCCTGAGCGCGATGATCGACGAGCACTTCCGGCGCTCGCTGCAGCGGCGCGAGCCGGTCTCCGCGCTGTTCGCCGCCGAGCCCGCGATCTACGGCCGCTTCGGGTACGGCAAGGCGGCCGACGACCTGCGCGTCACGATCCCCCGCAAGGCGGCGCTGCGCGACGTGCCGGGCGCCTCCGACCACACGGTCCGGATCGAGACGAGCGACTACGAGCGGCACGCCGCGCTGGTCGAGGACCTGCACGAGCGCGCGGGCGCGGACGTCGGCGGCTCGGGGCTCAACCGCCCCGGCTGGGTGGGACGCGAGACCCCCGAGCTCCAGCGGTACTTCTGGGCCGACACTCCGCTGCGCCGGGACGGGCGCGAGCCCGAGCGGATCGTGATCGTCGAGCGCGACGGCGAGCCGCGCGGCTACACGACGTTCCGCCGCAAGCTCGACTGGGAGCTCCAGGGCCCGCGCGGCCGCGTCAGCGGGGGAGAGGTGGTCGCGCTCGACGCCGCCGCGGCGCGCGCGCTGTGGGACGTCCTGCTCGACCTCGACCTCACGGACGACGTGCACCCCTTCATGATCCCGACCGACGACGTCGTCGCGCAGTGGCTCGTGGACCGGCGCAAGGCGACGCCGACGCTGTTCGACAACCTGTGGGTCCGCGTCCTCGACGTGCCGTCCGCCCTGGCGGCGCGGCAGTACGCCGCGGACGTGGACGTCGTCCTCGGTGTGCACGACGCGCGGCTCGCGGGGAACTCGGGGAGCTGGCGGCTGCGCGCGACGGCGTTCTCGGGCGGCGCGGAGGTCGTCCGAACCGACGAGCCCGCCGACGTCACGCTCGACGTGCGCGAGCTCGGTGCGGCGTACCTGGGTGGGGAGACGCTGGTCGCGATGGCGTCGGCGGGCCTCGTCGCGGGGCACCGCCCGGGCGCGCTCGCCCGTGCCTCGGCTGCGTTCGCGTGGCCCGTCGCGCCCTGCTCGAGCTGGGTCTTCTGAGTGCGCCCCTACGACGAGCTCGTCGCGGAGGCCTCGGCGGTCTCCGTGGACGGCTGGGACTTCTCCTGGCTCGACGGTCGCGCCACCGAGGAGCGGCCGAGCTGGGGCTACGCCGGCCGGCTCGCCGAGGCCTGGCGCGGCGCCCGCGCGGCGCTCGACCTGCAGACGGGCGGCGGCGAGGTGCTCGCGACCGCCGCGCCGTTCCCGCCCGTCGCCGTCGCGACGGAGGGCTGGCCCCCCAACGCGGCCCGCGCGACCCGGCTGCTGCACCCGCTGGGCTGCGCCGTCGTGACCGTCGACGACGGCGCGCCCCTCCCGTTCGCCGACGGCGCGTTCGAGCTCGTGACCAGCCGGCACCCGGTCGCGCCGCCGTGGACGGAGATCGCGCGCGTCCTCGTCCCGGGCGGCACCTACCTCGCCCAGCACGTCGGTCCGGCGAGCGGCTTCGAGCTCATCGAGGCGTTCCTCGGGCCGCTCGACGAGGCGCACCGCCGCGGCCGCGACCCGCTCGCGGAGTCCGCCGAGGCGCGCGCCGCCGGGCTCGAGGTCACCGAGCTGCGGACCGAGCGGCTGCGCATCGAGATCCTCGACGTCGGCGCCGTCGTGTACCTGCTGCGCAAGCTCGTCTGGTGGGTGCCCGGCTTCACGCCCGAGCGCTACGACGACGAGCTCCGCGCGCTCGACGCCCGGATCCGCCGCGACGGCCCCTTCGTCGCGCACTCGAGCCGGACGCTCGTCGTCGCCGTCCGCGGTCACTCGAAGCCGAAGAGCGGACCGAAGAGCACGACGACCAGCACGGCCCAGGCCGCGAACACGGGCAGGTAGGCCGTCTGCCAGCGTTCGAGCGCGCCGGCTCGCACGGTGCCGCGGAGGTACCCGAGCTGGAGCCAGGCGGCGCGCAGCAGGTTGACGAGGAGCACGACGTTCAGCCCGAGCGCGGCGACCTTGTTGGGGCTCGCGCCGTACTCGGCGGTCCGGGAGACCATCGCGGCGAGCATCACGGCGTCGGTCAGCAGGGCGGCGGTGACGAGCCCGAGCTGGAGCCGGTCGAACACGCCCGGCCCTGCGGCGGCTCCCGCGCGGAGATCACGTAGAGCAGGAGGCCGAGGACCAGCACGAGGAGCACGTCGACGAGGATCAGCAGGCCGCGGTCGACGTCCGCGCCGTCCCAGCGAACGAGCGTCGCGACGAGCAGCGCGAGCGTGACCAGGGCCGCGAGCGGGGTGAAGACGCGGGCAAGCACGGGCGCCACGTTCTCCACGACGGCCTGCTTGGCCTCGACGAGCCACGCGGCGACCACGACGGCTCCGGCGGCGCCGCACGGGACGAGCCAGCCGCTGACGAATCCCGTGGCGTCGAGCCCGAGGGCCGCGAAGCCGGCGACCACGATCGCCGTGAGCGCGCCGCCGCCCAGGGCGATCAGCACGTAGTAGACGACCCACTCTCCCGTGAAGCGCACGAAGTCCATGCGGCGCCCGGCGGAGCGCCAGTCACCGCCCGCGTACGCGACCCCCACCAGGGCCCAGAGGGCGACCGGCAGGTGGATGGCGGTGAGGACGGCCGTGGAGCCGAGAGCGTCGTACGGGTAGACGTTCGCCACCGCGACGAGCACGAGGAACGGCGCGAGGAGGAGGCGGAGCGCGGCCCGCCAGCCCATCCCGCGGTCCAGGGCCAGGTACGCACCGAGGAACGGCAGCACCAGTGCGGGGCCGTTGAGCAGGTAGAACGTGACGTCGTCGTCGGCGCCGTCGACGAACGGGACGCCGAGGAGGCTCGGCAGCTTGAGCGCGAACGCGGCGGCGGCCGCGAGGACCAGCGCGCGGACCAGCGCCCGGCGTCGGGTGTCGCGCCGCTCGGAACCCGAGGACGGGTCGTCCCACAGCACGAGCTGCTTCCACAGCCGTTCGGAGTGCTCGCGCGCGAACTCCCGGGACACGTCGTCGATCGCACCCAGGCGACCGACCGCGACCAGGAACGCTTCCCGTTCGCTCAGCCCTGACGCGGTGAGGTCCGCGACCTGTGCTCTCAGGTGGTCCTCGAGCTCGTCGGCGTCGGCGGCGTCGACGGCTCGCGCCCGCGCGAGGTAGCGGCGCCAGACGTCGATCTGCTCCTCGAGGCTCCCGGTGGGCAGCGCCGCCTCGCCGTGCACGGCGGCGCTCATGCGCGGGCCTCGGCCGGGGGGAGCGCCGGCGTGACGGCGACCAGGACCCGGTCGAGCGCGGCGCTGACGACGGCCCACTGGTCCCGGCGCTCCGCGAGCTCGGCTCGCCCGCGCGCGGTGATCGCGTAGACCTTGCGCCGACGGCCCGTCGGCGCCGAGAGCCACGACGCCTCGACGTACCCGAGCCGCTCGAGTCGGTGGAGCAGGGGGTAGAGCATGCCGTCCGACCAGGTCATCCGGCCGTCGGAGAGCTCGGCGACGCGTCCCAGGATCGCGTAGCCGTACGTCTCTCCCTCGGCCAGGATGCCGAGGACGAGCGGCGCCGCGGCGGCGGCGACCAGGTCCTTCTCGATGCGCATGCTCGCTGCCTCTCCGGTGCATACCTTGCACCTCGAGGTAAGAATACCTAGAGGTGCAAGGTATGCCGCCTTGGGCCGGCGCCTCGACCTCGTAGGCTGCCTGCGTGGACGACGCCTACCTCGACGCGGTGCTCTCGGTCGTCGAACGGGTGCCGAGCGGGCGCGCGACGACGTACGGTCTCATCGCCGAGTACCTCCGGGACCACTCCGACCCCGCCCTGGGCGTCCGGGACCGCGGCGGCCCGCGCCAGGTCGGCACCGTGCTCGCGCGAGCCGGGGGCGACGTGCCCTGGTGGCGCGTCGTCAACGCGACCGGCAGCCCGCCCGCCCGCCACCGCGTCCGCGCGCTCGACGCCTTGCGTGCCGAGGGCTGCCCGCTGACCGCCGACGGCGCACGCGTCCGCCTGCGCGACGCCGTCTGGCTGCCGGACTGAGGGGCTACCGCTCGAGCAGGCCCGTCGCGGCCGCGGCCCCCACGACGGTGCGGACCGCGTCGGCGTCGGCCTGGAGCAGCATCGTCGTGACCGCGCTGGCCTCCCACCGCGGCAGCTCGGCGGCGATCTTCTCGGCCGGCCCGACGAGCGCGACGTCCTCGACGAGGGCGGTCGGGACCGCCTGCGCGGCCTCGTCCTTGCGGCCGGCGAGGTAGAGGTCCTGGATGGCGTCGCACGCGTCGGAGTAGCCGAGCATGTCGACCGCGTTGCGGTGGAAGTTCGCGCCCTTGGCGCCCATCCCGCCCACGTAGAGAGCGATCCACGGACGCAGGCGGTCGGCGGCACGCTCGACGTCGTCGTCGACGCTCACAGGGACGCTCGCGGCGACCTCGAAGCGCTCCGGCGGGACGAGGTCGCCCGACCTCGCCGCGAAGCCCTCGGCGAGGAAGCCGCGGAACATGGCGTCGAGCCGGGGCGCGTAGAAGACGGGGAGCCAGCCGTCGCAGATCTCGGCGGCGAGCGCGATGTTCTTGGGCCCCTCGGCTGCGAGGAGGATCGGCAGGTCGGGCCGCAGCGGGTGCACGGTGGGGCGGAGCGGCTTCCCGAGGCCCGTGCCGCCCTGGTCGGCGGGCAGGGGGAGCCGGAAGAACTCGCCGTCGAGCGTCACGGGCGCGCCGCGGCGCAGCACCTGACGGACGACGTCGACGTACTCTCGGGTCCGGGCCAGCGGGCGGCGGTACGGCTGCCCGTACCAGCCCTCGACGACCTGCGGGCCCGACGCCCCGAGCCCGAGCACGAACCGGCCGCCGGAGAGGTGGTCGAGCGTGAGGGCCTGCATCGCGGTGGCCGTCGGCGTGCGCGCCGACATCTGGGCGATGGCCGTGCCGAGCCGGAGGTTGCGGGTCTGCGAACCCCACCACGCGAGCGGGGTGAAGGCGTCCGACCCGTAGGCCTCGGCGGTCCAGACGGAGTCGATCCCCAGCCGGTCGGCCTCGACGATCGCCTCCTGCGCGCCCGCGGGCGGGCCTGCGGACCAGTAGCCGGTGGTGATGCCGAAGCGCATGGGCGGTCCTCCACGTCGAGGGCGGCCGCTCGGGCCGCGGATTTCCTGAGACCGTCCGTCTCAGGTAGTTGCGCACTCTACCGTGCGGCCCGCGCCCGTTCGGCCATCGTGTTGAGGAGCGCGGCGGCGTCGGCCGCGTCGTCGACCGTGACGACGAGGGCCCGGCCGCCCGTCCGGGTGACCTCGAGCGCCTCGCCCGCCCGCACGACGACGCCCGTCCGGCCCTGGCGCCCGAGCCGCCAGCCGTAGCCGCCGAAGTCGTGGACGGGGCGCACCTGTACCACGTCGGCCCGCTCGACCTCGTCCGCGGGGACGGTGGTGCGCGGCCACCCGAAGGTCGACCGGACCGTCAGGCCGGCCGCCGACACGCGCACGTGGAACGAGGCCATGGTCAGGAGGAGGACCGTGAGGGCCAGCGCGACCGCGAGCAGGAACCAGAGCTGCGCGGCGACCGCGACCGCGACGAGGAGGATCGTCGTCCCCAGCACCACGACGGGCAGCGCCCGGCCGGAGGCGCGGCCGACCCACGCGCCACGCTCGTCCCTCCCGAGCGTGGCGCGCGGGGCGTCGCCGGCGACCGCACCCGTCGCCGGCAGCGGCGGGTCCGGGTGCACGAGGAGCGCCGCGGCGACGGAGGGGAGCAGCGGCACGAGGACGGCCACGAGGACGACGCCGGTGATCGCGCCGGCCTGGTGCGCGTCCGTGAGACCCCGCTGCTGGTCGAGGATCCCGACGAGCGCCAGCGCGATGAGGCCGGCCGTCCAGACCGTGGTCGCGGCCATCATGCGACGCGTGGAGGCCGTCCGGCCCCAGAACCAGGTGATCACCGAGAACAGCACGACGCACGCGGCGCCGATCCCGAGCCCGACGCCGATCGCGCCCGCGAGCGAGGAGTAGCCGTCGGGCCCGCCGTTCCCGCTCCAGTGGACCGCGACCGGGTCGGGGAGCTCGTCCGCCCACGACGCGGCCACCAGGGCCGCGGCGAGGAGGAGCGCGAGGGCCGCGCCGCCGCTCCACAGCGCGGTGGCGCGGGCGTGCCGCCGCCAGGCGTCGGGGGCGGTGCGCGCCTCCGGGCGGAGGTTCGGCGCCGGGTCGGGTCGGGGGGTCGTCGTCATCGCTGGAACGCCTCCTGGACGAGCGTCGTGGTGGTGGTGGCCGAGAGGTGGGCGTCGCGCGCGGCGCGGACGAGTGCCGCGACGGCGTCCTGGACGGCGTCGAGCTCGGCGGGCGGGCGCCCGGCGACGACGGCGCCACGTCCGCGCCGGAGCTCGACGAGCCCCTCGTCGCGCAGCTCCTGGTACGCGTGGAGCACGGTGTGCATGTTGACGTCGAGCGCGTCGGCGAGCTCGCGGGCCGCGGGGAGCCGCTCGCCGGGCTGGAGCTCGCCGCGGAGCACCGCGAGGCGGGCCTGGGCGGCGAGCTGGGCGAACAGGGGCTCGCCGCTCGTGACGTCGAGTCGGAAGATCACACGTTCACTCTAGTAGTTCTATGACTACTAGAACAAACGTGGCGCCGATCCCCGCCCGAACGTCGAGGGCGGGAGCGGCGTCGAAAGGCGCGGAAGCGTCAGATGACGTACTCGATGAGCTGCGAGGGGTCCTCGACCGACTGGTGGTGGGGGACCGGGGGCTGAGGCAGCCGTACCTTCGCGGGCACCCCGACGGCGACCGCGCCGGCAGGCACGTCCTTCACGACGACGGCGTTGGCACCGACCTGGGCGTCGTCGCCGACCCAGATAGGGCCAAGCACCTTGGCGCCCGCTCCGACGGTCACCCGGTCGCCGATCGTCGGGTGGCGCTTGCCCTTGGTCATGGAACGGCCGCCCAGCGTGGTCCCGTGGAAGAGCAGGACGTCGTCGCCGATCACGGTCGTCTCGCCGATCACGACGCCCATGCCGTGGTCGATGAACAGCCGGCGCCCGATGGTCGCGCCGGGGTGGATCTCGATCCCGGTGACCGCGCGGGCCACCTGGGAGACCAGCCGCGCCGGAAGCCGGAGCGCGGGGTTGCGCCACAGGGCGTGCGCGAGCCGGTAGCCCCAGACCGCGTGGACGCCGGGGTACGCGAGCGCCACCTCGAGCAGCGACCGGGCTGCGGGGTCGCGCTGGCGCGCCACCTCGAGGTCCTCGCGGACGGTGGACCAGGCACTGCGCAGACGGCTCACGTGACTCCTTCCCGACGGCGCAACGCGATGGCCCCGCGCACGCTTCCCGGCGCCGGGGAGCGCCGCCCGCCCGACGCCGGCCGCGCGCGTCGTCGCACCGTCGCCCGAGGGCTGGTCGGTGCCGGACGCGCGCGGCAGGACGTCGGTCATGGGGTGGCTCCTCAGTCGAGCAGGTCGGAGTAGAGGATCGTCGAGAGGTAGCGCTCGCCGAAGTCGGGGACGACCACGACGATGAGCTTGCCCTTGTTCTCGGGCCGCTTCGCGACCTGGAGGGCGGCGTCGATGGCCGCACCGGACGAGATGCCCACGAGCAGGCCCTCGTCGGTGGCCGTGGCGCGCGCCGTGGCCACCGCCGTCTCGGCGTTCACGTCGATGACCTCGTCGTAGACCTCCCGGTCGAGGATCTCCGGGACGAAGTTCGCGCCGAGGCCCTGGATCTTGTGCGGCCCGGGCTGGCCGCCGGTGAGGATGGGCGACTCGGCCGGCTCGACGGCGACGATCCTGATCTCGGGCTTGCGCTCCTTGAGCACCTGGCCGACACCCGTGATGGTGCCGCCCGTGCCGATCCCGGCCACGACGATGTCGACCTCGCCGTCCGTGTCGGCCCAGATCTCCTCGGCCGTCGTCCTGCGGTGGATGGCGGGGTTGGCCTCGTTCGCGAACTGACGGGCGAGGATCGCTCCCGGGCGCTCCGCGGCGATCTGCTCGGCGCGCGCGACGGCGCCCTTCATGCCGTCCGCACCGGGGGTGAGCACGAGCTCGGCACCGAAGGCGCGCAGCAGGGCCCGGCGCTCCTTCGACATGGTCTCCGGCATGGTCAGCACGACGTTGTAGCCCCGCGCCGCGCCCACCCACGCGAGCGCGATGCCCGTGTTGCCCGAGGTGCCCTCGACGATCGTCCCGCCGGGCTTGAGCTCGCCCGACGCCTCGGCGGCGTCGATGATCGAGACCCCGATGCGGTCCTTGACGGAGTTCGCCGGGTTGTAGAACTCGAGCTTCGCGACGACCGTCGCCTCGAGACCCTCGGTGAGCTTGTTGAGACGCACGAGCGGCGTGTTGCCGATGAGCTTCGTCGCGTCGTCGTAGATGCGTGCCATGGGTTCCTCTTCGGTGGGGTGGTCCCGGTCAGGCCGGGGGCGGGGTGGGGTGGGGTGGTCGGGCTGCTGGGTGCGCCGGACGCGGCCGGCGCACGGCACGGCGAGGCCGCGGGCGGACCGCGGGATGAAGAGCGTTGACGCGCTCGGGAGGGAGCCTTCCGGGAACCCGGAGGTCAACGCTCTACCGACAGCAGCGACAGGACGGGCAGGCACGCAGGGCGAGGCCGCGCGTCGTCGCGCGGCGACCGGTCAGGGCCTCGCCCATGAACGGATCCCTCCTGGGTGCGGGTGGTGCGTGGTGCGGCTCGAAGATATCGCCCGTGGTCACCTGCCGCAACGGCGTCTCGCCCACCGAGTCGGGACCCGCCCCGCCGGTCCGGTACCCTGGAACCGCGTTCGGCACGGTCAAGAATCGGCCCGCGGACGTCGAGCTTTCGGAGGACCGCCCTGTGATCACGGCATCCGGCGGGGTCCGGTCTCTCCGGCGCCCCGCTGCCCTGCCCCCGCCCCACCTCGGCCAGGACGGCGACGCGATCCGCGTGCTCCTCGTCGAGGACGACGACGGCGACGCACTCCTCGTCAACGAGCACTTCGCGGACGCCGCGATCCAGGTGGAGCTGACGCACGTGCGCACGCTCGAGGCCGCCCTCGAGCACCTCGACGTCGACTGCGTGCTGCTCGACCTCGGCCTGCCCGACAGCGTCGGGATCCCCGCGCTCGAGCGCGTGCTCGAGGCCGGCGCCCCCGCGGTCGTGGTCCTCACGGGCCTCGCGGGCGACGAGGCCGGGCTGCAGGCGCTGGCCGCCGGCGCCCAGGACTACCTGGTCAAGGACGAGGTCGACGGCCGGCTGCTGGCGCGCTCGGTGCGGTACGCCGTCCAGCGCCGCCGCCTCGAGGACACGGGCCGCGAGCTCTACCGCAGCACGGTCCGGATGCAGGAGTCGAACCGGCTCGAGCGCGCGCTGCTGCCGCGCCCGCGGGTCGTGGAGGCGCCCGTCGAGGTGGGGGTCGCCTACCGGGCGGGGCGCGACGGGGTCCTCGGCGGCGACTTCTACGACGCGGTCGAGCGACCCGACGGCTCCCTGCTGGTCGTCGTCGGCGACGTCTGCGGGCACGGCCCGAACGAGGCCGCGCTCGGCGCGAGCCTGCGCACCGCCTGGCGCACCCTCGTGCTCGCGGGCACGCCGACCGGCCGCCTCTTCGAGCTCCTCGAGCGCGTGCTCGAGAGCGAGCGCGCCGACCCGTGGATCTTCACGACCCTCGTCATGGTCGAGGTCGCGCCGGACGGCCGGTCGGCCGACCTGTACCTCGCGGGGCACCCGGAGCCCACGCTGCTGGGGCCGCCCACACGCTTCCTGCCCACCGAGGCCCGCGGTCGGGTGATCGGGCTCGCGACGCCGGGCTCCTGGGCGCCCCTCCGGGTCGACCTCCCTCCCGGCTGGCGGATGGTCCTGTACACGGACGGCGTCCTCGAGGTCACCCTCGGCGGCTCGCGCGACCGCCTGGGGATGGCGGGGCTCCTCGAGGTCATGGCGACCGTCGCGGAGTCGGGAGCCGCCAGCCCCGACGAGCTGGCCGCGGGCGTGCTCCAGGCCGTCCGTCGGCTGCACGGCAGCGACGTCCTCGACGACGACGCGGCCGTCGTCGTGCTCGCGGAGCGGGCGGGGGGTGCCCGGTGAACCCGCGGGGGGTCCGCGGGCGCATCGGCCGCCGGGCGACCACGCTCCGCCGCCGGATCGCCTGGCTGCTGGTCGCCGCAGCCGTCGTGCTGGGCGGCGTCCTCGTCGCCGACGGCGTCGCGCTCGGACGGTTGATCGCGGTCCAGGACCAGGTCACGGGCGAGCTCTTCGGGGCACGCGTCGCCGCGGACGACCACTTCGTCGCGCTGCTCGACGCCGAGACCGGCCTGCGCGGCTACGCGCTGACCGGCGACCCCGCGACGCTCGAGCCCTACGCGCAGGCGCGCGCCGGCGCGGGCCACAGCTTCACCGAGATCGCCGACGGGATCGACGACCTGACGAGCGACGACGGGCTGCGCGAGAGCGCCGCCCACGCCGACGACGTCGCCCAGGGCTGGTTCGACTCGTACGCCGAGCCGCTCGTCGCGCAGGTCCGCGCCGACGGGCCGGGCTCGGTCACGAACGCCCAGGTCGAAGAGGGCAAGGAGCAGTTCGACCAGGTGCGCGCGGCGGTGTCCGACTTCTCGGACGAGCTGACCGCGGTGCGCGACCACGAGGCGGCCCAGCTCTCGCACTGGACCACGGTCGCGCTGGTCGCGCTGGTCGTCATGGCCGTCGCCGGGCTCGTCGCCGGCGTGCTCGTCTGGGTCGCGCTGCGCCGGTGGGGCGTCCGCCCCGTCGACGACCTCGCGCGCGAGGCACGGGCCGTCGCGTCCGGTGCGCTGGACGAGCCGGTGACGGCGCACGGACCGGGGGAGATCGCCGACCTCGCCCGCGACGTCGAGGCGATGCGCCGCACCCTGCGTGCGCAGGTCGCGGCCGTCGAGAGCTCGCACGCCGAGCTCGTCGCGGTCAACGCCCGGCTCACGACGCAGACCGAGGAGCTGAGCCGCTCCAACCGCGACCTGGAGCAGTTCGCCTACGTCGCCTCGCACGACCTGCAGGAGCCGCTCCGCAAGGTCGCGTCCTTCACCCAGCTGCTCCAGAAGCGCTACGGCGGCCAGCTCGACGAGCGCGCCGACCAGTACATCGAGTTCGCCGTGGACGGCGCCAAGCGTATGCAGCGCCTGGTCCACGACCTGCTCGGGTTCAGCCGGGTGGGACGGCTCGGTGGCGAGGTCACCGACGTGCCCCTCGACCGCGTGCTGGCTCGCGTGCTCGACGACCTCGGTGAGCTCGTCGAGGAGACCGGCGCCCGGGTCGAGACCGAGGGCCTGCCGGTCGTGCGCGGCGAGGAGCCGCTGCTCGGCCAGCTGCTCCAGAACCTCGTGGGCAACGCCATCAAGTTCCGCGCCCCCGACCGGCCGCCTGTCGTCCGGCTCTCGGCCCGGCGCGTCGAGGACCGCTGGGAGCTCGAGTGCCGCGACAACGGCATCGGCATCGACCCCCAGTACGCCGACCGGGTGTTCGTCATCTTCCAGCGGCTGCACCCCAAGGACGTCTACGAGGGCACGGGGATCGGCCTGGCCCTGTGCAAGAAGATCGTGGAGTTCCACGGCGGCTCGATCTGGATCGAGCAGCCGGACGGACCTGGCACGAGCATCCGGTGGACGCTTCCGGCCGCCGACGCCGACGAGACCGACCCGACCCCAGAACCCGACGGAGAGAACCCGTGAACCAGCGCAAGACCATCGACGTCCTGCTCGTCGAGGACGACCCCGGCGACGTGCTCATGACGCGCGAGGCGTTCGAGGACCACAAGCTCAACAACCGCCTGTCCGTGGTCCCGGACGGCGTCAGCGCCATGGAGTTCCTGCGCAAGCAGGGCGAGTACGCGGACGCCCCGACCCCGGACCTCATCCTGCTCGACCTCAACCTGCCCCGCATGGACGGGCGCGAGGTGCTGGCGGCGCTCAAGGAGGACCCGGCGCTCCGGTCCATCCCCGTCGTCGTGCTCACGACCAGCGAGGCCGAGGAGGACGTCGTCCGGTCCTACTCCCTGCACGCCAACGCGTACGTCACCAAGCCGGTCGACTTCGACCGCTTCATCAACGTGGTGCGCCAGGTGGACGAGTTCTTCGTCGAGGTCGTGCGGCTGCCCGAGCGGCCCTACTGAGGACGGCCCAAGCCCGCCCCGACGCGCGACGGCCCGGGTCCCCTCATGGGGACCCGGGCCGTCGTCGTCGCGCGTGTGCGCGCCGGAGCGGATGACGGGAATCGAACCCGCGTCATCAGTTTGGAAGACTGAGGCTCTACCATTGAGCTACATCCGCGCACGCCGTCGGCGGCCGCCTTCGCGGTCCGTGCCGAGGTGCGGGCCCCACCCTAGCAAAGCAGGGAGCCACCCCCGCGACCTGGGTAGACTCAGGCGGTCGCGCTGCCCGCAGCGCGCCGCGGGGTGTAGCGCAGGTTGGTAGCGCATCCGCTTTGGGAGCGGAAGGTCGCAGGTTCAAATCCTGTCACCCCGACCACATCGGCGGCCGGCTTACCGGGCCCGGTCGTCCCGTCGCCTGCGAGGATCGCCGGGTGCGCCTCTACGAGCTCCCCCGCCGCGAGATCGACCGGTTCGCGAGCGCGGGCGTCCTGATGGACTTCCTTCCCGACGTCGTCGCGCCCGAGGCGGGTGCGAGGGTGAGCGTCCACGTCGCGCACCTCGCGGCCGGGGGCACGCTCGGGCGTCACCCCGCGGTCCGTCGGCAGGTGTTCGCGGTCGTCTCCGGTACCGCGCGCGCCGCCGCCGACGACGGCGCGCCCGTCGGTCTCCCGGCCGGTAGCTGCGCCGTCTGGGAGCCGGGGGAGGAGCACCAGACGTGGGCGGTGACGGACGTCGTCGCCGTCGTCGTCGAGGCCGCGGGCGACGTCGTGGTGACACCGCACCACCGCCCGCTGCCTCCCTCGCTGGCCTGACCTCGGGTCCCGCTGCCGGCCTTGGTGGCGCCGGCAGCCGATGGCGTACGATCGGAGGGTTGCCCGTACGCCCGTGTGCCGGCTCCCGTCGCTCACCCGAGCGCCGAGCCCACGCGAACCCCGCGCCGACCTGACCGTAGGCGCGCGCCCACCGGTTGGAGATCATCGAAGTGAAGAGCGCCGTCGAGAGCCTGGAGCCCACCAAGGTCAAGCTGACCGTCGAGGTGGAGTACGACGAGCTCAAGCCGAGCATCGAGCACGCCTACGAGCACATCGCGCGGGACGTGCAGGTCCCCGGCTTCCGCAAGGGCAAGGTGCCGCCCCGCGTCATCGACCAGCGCGTCGGCCGTGCCGCCGTGCTCGAGCACGCCATCAACGACGGGCTCGGCGAGTTCTACAGCGAGGCCGTCCGCGAGAACGACCTGCGCCCGCTCGGCCAGCCCGAGGTCGAGGTCACGCAGGTGCCCGACCCGGCCGACAAGTCCGGCCAGCTGCACTTCACCGCCGAGGTCGAGGTCCGCCCGACCGTCGAGCTCCCCGAGCTCTCCGGCCTCGCCGTGACCGTCGACGCCTCCGAGGTCACCGACGAGGACGTCACGGAGCGCCTGGACGCCCTGCGCGAGCGCTTCGGCACGCTGGTCGGCGTCGACCGCCCGGCGCAGGACGGCGACTTCGTCGTCCTCGACCTCAAGGCCGAGATCGACGGCGACGAGATCGACTCCGTCTCGGGCGTGAGCTACCAGATCGGCTCGGGCACCATGCTCGACGGTCTCGACGAGGCCCTGATCGGCCTGTCCTCCGGTGAGACCACGACCTTCCGCTCCCCGCTGGCCGGCGGCGAGCACGAGGGCAAGGACTCCGACATCACCGTCACCGCGACGCAGGTCAAGGAGCGCGACCTGCCGGCCGCCGACGACGACTTCGCCCAGCTCGCGAGCGAGTTCGACACGCTCGACGAGCTCAAGGACGACCTGCGCGAGCAGGTCAAGGGCATCAAGACGCAGAACCAGGCCGTCGCCGCGCGCGACCTGCTGCTCGAGGCCATCCTCGAGAACCTCGAGGTCCCCGTCCCGCAGGGCGTCGTCGACGCCGAGGTGCACCGCCACCTCGAGTCCGAGGGCCGCCTCGAGGACGACACCCACCGCGCCGAGGTGACCGAGGAGACGCAGAAGGCGCTGCGCAACCAGATCGTGCTCGACACGCTGGCCGAGCAGCTCGAGGTCCAGGTCGCGCAGGAGGAGCTCCTCGAGTACCTCGTGCAGTCGTCGCGCCAGTACGGCATGGACCCCAACGAGTTCGTGCAGACGATCGACAAGAACGGCCAGATCCCGGCGATGGTCGGCGAGGTCGCTCGCTCCAAGGCGCTCGCCGTCGCGCTGCGCCGCGTCGAGGTCAAGGACTCCGAGGGCAACCCCGTCGACCTGTCCGACTTCATCGGCTCGGACGAGGCCGACGCGGACCTGGCCGACGCGGACGCGCTGGCCGACTCCGCCGCGGCGTCCGCCGTGGCCGACGCGGCCTCGAGCTCCGCGTCCGACGCGGCCGACGAGACCGACGCCAAGGCCTGATCCACCCGCCCGGCCCGACCGGGCGTGCCCGACGGCCCCCGCCTCCTCGCGAGGCGGGGGCCGTCGTCGTCGGCGGGGACGACCTGCGGCGAGGCCCGAGGCGGGCGCGCGGCGCGCCGTCGTGCGCCGTCAGCGAAAAGGCCGCCGGACGGGACGTGGCGCCCCCGCCGGGGACGTTAGGGTCACATCAGCCGGACGGATCGCGGAGCACCGCGCAGCCGCCCGGACGGACGACGACGAGGAGCGACGAGAACATGGCCGAGCACTCCGCCAGCACCACCCACGACGCGGCGGCGCCCGCCCTGCGCGCCGAGGGCCAGGGCTTCGGGCTCAACGACTCGATCT
>Ga0164242_10002067_pt1 | contig 23385 bp, 17 predicted proteins | sample OricomgcompostMG_FD_108783 | JGI IMG/M metagenome (GOLD analysis project Ga0164242, IMG submission 108783) | Miracle-Growth compost microbial communities from Emeryville, California, USA - Original compost - Miracle growth compost (MG) ... | reverse complement strand
GGGCCGAGCACCTCGGGAATGACATCCCCCGCCTTGCGCAGCACCACGGTGTCGCCGATCAGCACGCCCTTCGCCTTGACGACGTCCTGGTTGTGCAGGGTCGCCTGCCGCACCACGGAGCCTGCCACTCGTGCCGGTTCCATCACGGCGAAGGGGGTTGCACGGCCCGTGCGGCCGACCGAGACGACGATGTCGAGCAGCTTCGTCTGCACCTCTTCAGGCGGGTACTTGAAGGCGATCGCCCAGCGCGGGTCCTTGCTGGTGGCTCCGAGCTCGTCGTGCAGCGCGAGCTCGTCGACCTTCACGACGATGCCGTCGAGCTCGTGCTCGACAGAGTGCCGCTCGGCACCGTATTTCTCGACGAAGCCGATGACCCCGTCGACCGAGTCGAACACGCGGTAGTGCGGGCTCGCCGGCAGGCCCCACGACGTCAGCAGCTCGTAGACCTCGCTCTGCGCGCCCACCGGCGGGTCCGGCCATGCGCCGATGCCGTGCACGTACAGCTTGAGCGACTCGATGCGGGCGACGGATGCCTCGCGCTCGAGCGCGGTCTTCTTCTTGTCAAGCTGCTGTCGCAGTCCCCCGCTCGCCGTGTTCCGCGGGTTCGCAAACGCCGGGAACATCCGCCCGGCCGTCCCCTTCGCCTTCTCGACATCGAACGGGCGCGCGTCGCCCCAGCGCGCCTCGTGCTGCGCGCGCTTCTCTTCCACGTACCTCTCGCGGAACTCGCCCTGCAGTTCGTTCAGGCGGTTGAACGCCGCGACGGGGATGAACACCTCGCCGCGGACCTCGACGAGCGGCGGATGCCCCGTGCCGGAGAGCCGCGCGGGGATGTCGGCGAGCTTCAGCGCGTTCTCGGTGACGATCTCGCCGACTCGGCCGTCGCCGCGCGTCGCGGCCGAGGTGAGCACCCCGTGCTCGTAGCGCAGGCTGATCGCGAGCCCGTCGATCTTGAGCTCGGTGAGCCACCGGACCGGCCGCCCCGCGAGCTCCTGCGTCTTGAGGCACCAGTCGCGCAGCTCGTCGAGGGAGAACACGTTGCCGAGGCTCAGCATGCGCTCGGCGTGCTCGATGGTGTCGAGCCCCGTCTCCTCCGCGGCGCCGACCGTCTGCGTCGGCGAGTCCTGGCTGGCGAGTTCGGGGAAGAGCCGCTCGATCTCCTCCAGCCGATGCATCCAGCCGTCATAGGTGGCGTCGTCGACGAGTGACGCGTCTTCCCCGTAGTACGCCCCGCGGGCCGCGTTGATGCGCTCGGTGAGCTCGGCGGCCTCGGCCGCGGCCTGCTGGTGCTGCGTCGGTTCTGCCACGTGCTCAGGGTACCGAGCACCTCCGACACGCACCGCCCCTATCGCGCGTTCCAGAGGGCGCGGTAATAGGCGATTCGGTCGGGGTCGGGAGCGATGCCGTATGCCGTGAAGAACAGCTGCTCCCACCCCGGCCCGTAGTTCCACTCGAGGCTCATCGACGCCACGGCGAGATCGGCCCAGCGGTCCGCCACCCCGAGCCGGCCGACGTCGACGATGGCGGCGAACTCGCCGGGCTCCGCGACGAGCGTGTTGGGCGAGCACGGGTCGCCGTGGCAGACGACGAGCCGGTCCATCGACGGAGCGGCCCGCAGCCCGTCGTCGACCTCGTGCTTTCCGGCGAGGCGCTCCTCGACGGACCAGGAGAAGGGGCACTCGACCGGGTCGAGCGTCTCATGCAGCATCCGCAGCCCGCGCGCGATCGCGCGCACCGCGACCGCGGGCTCTCGCTTCCAGCGCGGCGTGACCGCGGACAGCGCATCGATCGCGGCGGTCACGAGCCACGAGCCGCTCTGGTCGGCTCCGGCATCCACCACCTTCGGGGCCGGGAAGCGACCTGAGAGCCACTCGAGCCGGTCGCGCTCGTCGGTGAGGGACTCGCCCGACCCGGCCGGGTCCCACTTCATGAAGCAGGCGCCGCCCGGCCGCTCGATGCGGAACGTGAGGCCGCCGACTTCATTGCGCCAGACCGGCGTGATCGGGGCCCCGTCCGCGAAGGCGGCGACCGCCGCTGGGACCGCCGCGTGCGCCTCGGGCTCGCCCGAGCGCGGCCCGGTCATGCGCCGGCTGGAACGGCGCTGACGGTCCGATCGATCGTCGTCTGCCCGAGCACCCGAGTGCCGACGTAGACGACCGCGGTCTGCCCCGGAGCGACCCCGTTGATCGGTGTCGCGGGCGTGATCACGAGCTCGCCGCCGCGCACGACCGCGATCGCGGGCACGGGGTCGGCGTGCGCGCGGATCTGCACCTCGCACTCGAACGGGGTCTCGGGCGCCTGCGGCGGCCGCCCCGCCCACGTGAATCGCGAACCGGCGAGCTCGGCGATGTCCAGAGCCTCCTTGGGACCGACGACGACCTCGTTGGTCGAAGGCTTCACCTCGAGCACGAAACGCGGTCGCCCATCGGGTGCCGGCACCGTGAGGTTGAGCCCGCGCCGCTGCCCGACGGTGAACGCGTGCGCACCCTGGTGCTCGCCCACCTTCGCGCCCGTGCGGTCGACGATCGCGCCGTTCGAGATGCCGACGTGCTCGCCGAGCCAGCCGCGCGTGTCGCCGTCGGGGATGAAGCAGATGTCGTGCGAGTCGGGCTTCTTCGCGACCGCGAAGCCGCGTGCCTCGGCCTCGGCGCGCACCTCGGCCTTCGAGGGGGTGGCGCCGAGCGGGAACATCGCGTGCGCGAGCTGCTCGGTGGTGAGCACGCCCAGCACGTAGGACTGGTCCTTCGCCCAGGCGGCCGCCCGGTGCAGCTCGCGATTCCCCTCGGCATCCGTCACGATCGACGCGTAGTGACCCGTCACGACTGCGTCGAAGCCGAGCGCGAGCGCCTTCTCGAGCAGCGCGGCGAACTTGATGCGCTCGTTGCAGCGCATGCAGGGGTTGGGGGTGCGGCCCGCCTGATACTCGGCGACGAAGTCGTCGACGACATCGGCCTTGAACCGCTCGGAGAAGTCCCAGACGTAGAACGGGATGCCGATCAGGTCCGCCACGCGGCGGGCATCCATCGCGTCCTCGATGGTGCAGCACCCACGGCTGCCCGTGCGCAGGGTGCCGGGCATGCGCGAGAGCGCGAGGTGCACGCCGACGACGTCGTGCCCGGCGTCCTTCGCGCGCGCCGCCGCGACCGAGGAGTCCACTCCCCCGCTCATCGCCGCAAGAACACGCATGGTGACAGCCTACGAAAGGCCGCTGACAACGTCCTCCAGCTGGGTGAGCATGATCTGCTCCATGTCCGCCCTGTCGGCGAAGTGCTGGGTGACGAACATGCGGGAGCCGGTGCCGGATGCCTCGAGCTCCACGGTCGCATGCAGGAATTCGTGCCCGAGCGGGCCCGAGATGCGGTGACCGTCGGTGAACACCAGGCGGCGATGCGGCTCGACCTCCATGATCTGCAGGAAGCACTGCTGCGGCTCCCCGCCCTCGTCGCCGCCGATCGCGTACAGCGAGCGGGCACCCGGCTCGAGGACGTGCGACTCGAAGCGCGCGGGAGCGTCGGCGGGTCCGTACCAGCGCTCGATGAGCTCCCGTTCGGCGAAGGCCCGCCAGACGACCTCGGGCGGCGCGGAGAGCGTTCCCACGGCGACGATCGTCGCGGTCGTCACGTCGGTATCGGCGAGGATCGGTGCCACGTCCCCGAATGTACCCCGGACGCCTCGCGACCACACTGCGCGCGGCCGGTACCGTCGGCTTTGTGACGACTCTCGCAGCAGCGGGCGATACGACCCGCACGACGAACCTTCCCCTCAGGCGGCGCCCTGCAGACATCGTGTTCCTGGTGGTGTTCTGCGCCTTCATCGTGACGTGCATCATCAGCGACTCGGTCGAGGGGCTCGGCCTCGATCAGGTCGCGGACTCGCCAAACATCCTGGTGCGGTGGAACTACTGGTATGCGAGCAACTTCGACCCGCTCTATCAGTCGCATCCGCTCTGGCTGCGGTTCATCTCGGGCACGTCGGCGTTCGTGTACGTCGCCTTCTACGTGGTTCTCGCCTTCTCGCTGGTGCGCGGCTGGAACTGGATCCAGCTGCCGAGCGTCATCTACGCGACGATGATCATCTCGCTCACCGGCATCCCGATCTTCGGCGTCGAACTGTTCGGGCCGGCGGGGCAGGCGACACCGAACGTGGGAGTCTTCCTCGCCTTCAACCTGCCGTACATCGTGTTCCCGCTGCTGCTGCTCATCCGCATGAGAAAGCCCCTTCCGTTCACGCGGCGCTGGTAGCGCGGCACCGCCCGGCGCGCCCCGCTCGGCGTTGCTCGCGCGGCGACACTCCGTGCGCTATCCCCTCCACGCGGCGACACTCCGTGCCGCAATTCCGCCGGAATTGCTGCATCCACTGTCGCCGCGCCGAGACCCACCCCCGTCGGGGACGCCGGCGGAGGGGACGCGGGCAGAGGGGACGCCGGCGGAGGGGACCCCGGCCCCTCGCGCATGCCGGCGGATCAGGCCGTGAAGCCCGCGGCCGCGGCGCGGGAGTAGGCCTCTGGAAGCGCCGCGAGGAAGGCGTCCACGTCGGCGTCGGTCGTCGTGCGGCCGAGCGTGATGCGCAGGCACGAGGATGCGTCGGCCGCCGTCCGCCCCATGGCGACCAGCACGTGGGAGGGCTCGGGGATGCCGGCCTGGCACGCAGAGCCCGTCGAGACCGCCACGCCCGCCGCATCGAGCAGGAACAGCAGCGAGTCCCCCTGCGCGCCGGGGAACGTGAAGTGCGCATTGCCGGCGACGCGCTCGGCGCCCTCAGGGCCCGAGAGCACCGCTTCGGGCACCGCCGCCCGCACGCCCGCGATGAGCCTGTCCCGCAGGCCGGACAGCCGTGCCTGCTCCGCCTCCAGCGAGGCGACCGCGGCGCGCGCCGCCACCGCGAAGCTCGCGGCCGCGGCGACGTCCTGCGTGCCCGAGCGCACGTTGCGCTGCTGGCCGCCGCCATGGATGATCGGCACGACGCGGGCGGCGCGCGAGAGCACGAGCGCGCCGATTCCCACGGGCCCGCCGACCTTGTGGGCGGAGACCGACAGGGCGGCCGCGCCCAGCGCCCGGAAGGAGATGGGGACGTGGCCGAAGGCGGCCACCGCGTCGACGTGGAACGGGACGTGGGCGGATGCCGCGGCAGCGGCGAGCTCGTCGACGGGCTCGATCGTGCCGACCTCGTTGTTGACCCACAGCGCGGTGGCGACGGCCACGTCGCCACCCTGAAGCGCCGCGGCCCAGGCATCCGTGTCGACGAACCCCTCGCGATCGAGCGGCACCCACGAGGCCTCGGCGCCCTCGTGCGCGACGAGCCAGTCGATCGTGTCGAGGGTGGCGTGGTGCTCGCCCTCGGGCGCCACGATGCGCCGGGCACGGGGAGCCGCGGCCCAGAAGCCGCCCTTGAGCGCGAGGTTCACGGCCTCGGTGCCGCCCGAGGTGAACACGACCTCGATCGGGTCGCACCCGAGAGTCTCGGCGACGGCCTCGCGCGCCTCCTCGAGCAGGCGCCTGGCGTGCTGACCCGCCGAGTGGATCGACGACGGGTTGCCGATTTCGCGCATCGCCCGCGTGAACGCGTCGATGGCTTCGGGCAGCATCGGCGTCGTCGCGGCGTGGTCCAGGTAGACGCCCACGCTCACTACTGTAGACACCATGTCCGAGACCGCTGTCGCGAGCGCACCGGGCGTCACGACGACGGATTCCGGCGGCGTGCTCGGCGTCTGGAGCGCGAACGCCACGCGGATCGACCTCGTCGTCTTCGACCAGAAGGACCCGGACTGGGCGGTCGAGACCACGCCGCTCGTGCGCGGCGCCGACGACGTCTGGAGCGCAGCGTCTGAGCGGCTCGTGCCAGGGACCCGCTACGCGCTCCGCGTCGACGGACCGACCGGCCCGCGCCACGCCTTCGACCCCACGACCAACCTCATCGACCCGTACGCCAAGGGCGTCGTGCAGCTGCGCGCGAACGAGTGGCGCAGCGTCGTCGTCGACCGGGGTTTCGACTGGGGGTCGAGCCGCAAGCCCGCCCGCCCGCTCGACAAGACCGTCATCTACGAGACGCACCTGCGGGGGTTCTCCAAGCTCAACCCCGCTGTTCCCGAGGAGCTGCGCGGCACTTACGCCGGCCTCGCCCACCCCGCCTCGATCGACTACCTGACAGGCCTCGGCATCACCGCCGTCGAGCTGCTGCCCGTGCACTGCTTCGCCTCCGAGCCGCGGCTGACCCGGCAGGGGCTCGTCAACTACTGGGGCTACAACACCGTCAGCTTCTTCAGCCCGCACCCGCCGTACGCCACGAAGGCTGCGCAGCAGCAGGGGCCGAGCGCGGTGCTGCGCGAGTTCAAGGGCATGGTGAAGCTGCTGCACGAGGCGGGCCTCGAGGTGATCCTCGACGTGGTGTACAACCACACCGCCGAGCTCGGGCCGGGCGGTCCGCGCATGAGCTTCCGCGGCATCGACAACTCGAGCTACTACCGGCAGCTCGACGACGGCACCTACTACGACGTCACGGGGTGCGGGAACACGGTCGACTTCGGCCAGCCGGCCGCCCGCGTGCTCGTGCGCGACTCCGTGCGCTACTGGGCGAACGAGTGCCAGGTCGACGGATTCCGCTTCGATCTCGCCGCGACGCTCGGGCGCGACGAGACAGGGGCGTACACGCGCGACCACCCCCTGCTCAACGGGCTCGTCGACGACGAGCAGCTGCAGGGCGTCAAGCTCATCGCCGAGCCGTGGGACGTCGGCCTCGGCGGCTGGCAGACCGGCAATCTGCCGGGCGGCTGGAGCGAGTGGAACGACCGCTACCGTGACCGGGTGCGGCAGTTCTGGCTGCGCGACATCGCCGACGCGCGCCGCAGCGGTGCGCCGACGACCGGCATCGGGGGGCTCGCCACGCGCCTCGCGGGGTCGTCCAACACCTTCAGCGCGGAGCGCGGCCCCCTGGCATCCGTCAACTTCGTCACCGCTCACGACGGCTTCACGCTCGCCGACCTCGTCTCGTACGACACGAAGCACAACTTCGGCAACGGCGAGTTCAACCGTGACGGGTCGGACAACAACCGCTCCTTCAATCACGGTGCGGAGGGGCCGACGACGGATGCCGGCATTCTCGCCGTGCGCCGCAAGGCGATGCGCAACCTGCTCGGCACGCTCCTGCTCTCGGCGGGCGTGCCCATGATCACGGCGGGCGACGAGTTCGGGCGGACGCAGCAGGGCAACAACAACGCCTACTGCCACGACAACGAGCTCACGTGGCTGTCATGGGACCACGACGCGGATGCCGCGAACCTGCGAGCCGTGACGGCCGAGCTCATCCGCCTGCGCCTCGCGAACCCGGCCGTTCGGCCGATGCGCTACGCGAAGCTCGGCGAGCACGTGCCGCAGGCGAGCCAGATGGACTGGTACGACGCGGGCGGCAGCACGATGGCGACGGATGACTGGCAGAACCCGTCCGCCCGGACGCTGCAGTACGTGGCCGCCTCGACGCCCGAGTTCGAGGAGTTCAACCGCATCCTGCTCATCGTGCACGGGCTCGAGAACGAGGTGCAGGTCACGCTCCCGGCGCACGAGGGCGTCGACGGCTACGAGCTCGTGTGGGACAGCGCGGACGAGACGCCCAAGAAGGGGACGACCTGGTTCCGCCCCGGTGACGTCGTGACCGTCAGCCCCACCTCGATGCAGCTGTTCCGCTGCAGCGGGCACGACTTCAGCTGAGCACCGGTCAGCCCGCCGCCGCGACGAGCCCGAGCTCGGCCGGGAACGCGAGCAGTTCGTTCTTCGGCAGCACCCGCACCGTGTAGCCGAAGGAGCCCGCGCGGTCGAGCACAACCGTGCCCGCGAACGCGGTCGTGCCGTCCGTGCCCGGCGCGGCCGGGTCCGGCTGAAGCTCCTGCGAGCGCAGCTCGGTGAGTTCGTCGCCCGCTTCGGGCTCGCTGCGGCCGTAGACGACCTCGACGCGCACGTCCTCCGGGGTGAGGGCACCGAGCACCACGTGCGCCCGCAGGTGCAGCTCGTCGCCCATCTGCGGCACGGTGTCGAGCCCTCCCGACTCCACGTGCGCCACCGAGACGCCCGACCACGCCGCGGCGACCTTCTGCTTCCAGGCCGCGAACGCGCGTGCGGCCGCGAAGCCGCCCGCGGCGAGCCGGGTCGCGAAGTGGTGCGCAGGGGTGTAGAGCTCCTGCACGTACTGCGTCACCATGCGGTCCGCGGACAGCTCCGGCGACAGGGTGGTGAGGGCGTGGCGCACGTGCACGAGCCATTGGCTCGGGACGCCGTCCTCGTCGCGCTCGTAGAACAGCGGGGCGATCTGGTGCTCGATCAGGTCGTAGAGCGCCGTCGCCTCGAGCGCGTCCCGCTCCGCGGCATCCCCCGCGGCGTCCGCCGACGGGATGGCCCAGCCGTTCTTCCCGTCGAAGTACTCCTCCCACCATCCGTCGAGGATCGACAGGTTGAGCGACCCGTTGAGCGCCGCCTTCATGCCGCTCGTGCCGCAGGCCTCCATCGGGCGCAGCGGGTTGTTGAGCCACACGTCGGTTCCCGGGTACAGCGCCTGCGCCATCGTGATGTCGTAGTTCGGCAGAAACACGATGTGGCCGCGGACGTCGGGCTGCTCGGCGAACTCGTACACCTCCTGGATGAGCCGCTTGCCCTCGTCGTCGGCGGGGTGCGCCTTGCCGGCGATGATGAGCTGCACGGGCCGCTCGGGGTCGAGCAGGATGCGCTTCAGGCGCTCGCGGTCATGCAGCATCAGCGTGAGGCGCTTGTACGTCGCGCCGCGGCGCGCGAAGCCGATCGTGAGCGTGTTCGGGTCGAGCACCTGCTCGGTCCACGCGGGCGCGATGCCGCCGCTCACCTCGTGGGCCGCTCGCACGCGCCTGCGCGCGTCGGCGACGGTGGAGGCGCGCATCTCATTGCGGGCCGCCCACAGCACGGCATCCGTCACCTGCTCGCTGCGCCAGTCGACGCGGGTCGTGTCACCCGTGCCGAAGTGCGCCTCTGCGAGCGCCACGAGCGTCGAGTCGACCCAGGTGGGGGCGTGCACGCCGTTCGTGATCGACGAGATCGGCACCTCGTCCCTGTCGAATCCCGGCCACAGCGGCTGGAACATCGCGCGCGACACACGGCCGTGCAACTTCGCGACCCCGTTGGCGTGCTGGCCGAGGCGCAGGCCCAGCACGGCCATGTTGAACACGTTGTCCGGGCCGCCCATCTGCGATTCGAGGCCGAGCCCCAGCACCTGGTCCAGGCTCACCCCGGGCAGCAGGTCCGGGGTTGCGAAGTAGCGCTCGACGAGCCCGCGCTCGAAGCGGTCGATGCCCGCGGGCACCGGGGTGTGCGTCGTGAAGACGGTGCCGGCGCGCACGACCTGGAGCGCCTCGTCGAAGCTCAGCCCCTCGCCGATGAGGCCCGAGATGCGCTCGAGGCCCTGGAAGCCGGAGTGCCCCTCGTTGGTGTGGAACACGGTCGGGGCCGGCAGCCCGAGCAGCTCGACGGCGAGCGCGACGGCGCGCACCCCGCCGATGCCGAGCAGCAGCTCCTGCAGCAGCCGGTGCTCGCCCCCGCCGCCGTACAGGCGGTCGGTGACCGAGCGCAGATCCTCGTCGTTCTCGCGGATGTTCGTGTCGAGCATGAGCAGCTTGACGCGACCGACCTCGGCGACCCACACCCGCGCGGAGAGCGCGCGGCCGTCGGGCAGCGCGAGCGAGACGCGCGCCGCCCTGCCGTCCGGGTGGCGCAGCACCGACAGGGGCAGGCCGTCGGGGTCGAGCACCGGGTACGCCTCCTGCTGCCAGCCGTCGCTCGAGATCGACTGGCGGAAGTAGCCGGAGCGGTAGAACAGGCCGACTCCGATGAGCGGGATGCCGAGATCGGATGCCGCCTTGAGGTGGTCCCCCGCGAGGATGCCGAGGCCGCCCGAGTACTGCGGCAGCGCCGCGGCGACTCCGAACTCGGCCGAGAAGTAGGCGATCGAGTCGGGCGCCCCTTCGAGCCCCTGGTACCAGCGTGGCTCTGAGACGTAACGGCGCAGCTCGTCGCGCAGCTCGTTCGCCTGCTGGACGAAGCCCTGGTCGGCGGCGAGCTCCTCGAGCCGTGCCGGATCGACGGCCCCGAGCAGCTGGATCGGGTCGTGGCTCTCATGCCACGCGCTCTCCGAGATCGAGCGGAAGAGCCGCTGCGTCGGCCGGTGCCACGACCACCTGAGATTGAGGGCGAGTTCCTCGAGCGCGGACAGTGCTTCGGGGATGACGGCTCGGACGGTGAATCTGCGGATGGCCTTCACCCTCGCCACACTATCGACGGCACGTTTCCCTGCGGTATCGACTTCGAGACGCGATAGGTTCGCATCGTGGCGAACGACACGGATGCCCCCGCCTCGGCGTCGGGCTTCACTCCAGTCCTGGGCCGGATCCCGCTCCTCGAGCCCGCCCCCGAGGTCGACGGCGGGCTGTTCCCCGCCAAGGCCTTCTCCGGCGAGGTGGTCCCCTTCGAGATCACCGCCTTCCGCGAGGGGCACGATCTCATCGGTGTCGACCTGCTGCTGCGCGACCCGAGCGGCGCGCAGACCTCGCACCGCATGCACCCGCTCGGCCCGGAGCGGCCCGACCGCTGGGGCGCTCTCGCCCTGCTCGAGGCGGAGGGCGAGTGGCGCTTCCGCATGCAGGCCTGGGCCGACGAGTGGGCCACCTGGCGCGCCGTCGCCGACAAGAAGATCCCCGTCGGGGTCGACGTCGCGGTCACCTTCGAGGAGGGCGCGCTGCTCGCCGAGCGCGCGGCGGCAGACAAACGGCGGCAGAAATCCGAGCGGCGCTTCCTCAGAGACCTCGCCGCGAGTCTGCGCGAGAGCGCCACGCCCGCCGAGGAGCGGCTGGCCGCGGCATCCGACGCCCGCGTCACCCAGATCTTCACCGAGCGGCCCGTCGTGTCCCTGCAGACGCTGTCCGCGACCCGGCGCATCGTCGTCGAGCCGAGCCGCGCCGGCGTCGGCGCCTGGTACGAGTTCTTCCCCCGCTCCATCGGGGCGAAGCGCCGAGCCGACGGCACGTGGCAGTCCGGCACCTTCCGCACGGCTGCGCTGCGGCTGCCCGAGGTCGCCGCGATGGGCTTCGACGTCGTGTACCTGCCGCCCATCCACCCGATCGGGCGCGCATTCCGCAAGGGGCCCAACAACGCGCTCGAGGCGGGCCCGAACGACCCGGGCTCTCCGTGGGCCATCGGCGGCCCGGAGGGCGGGCACGACGCGATCCACCCCGAGCTCGGCACGGTGGAGGATTTCCAGCACTTCCTCGGCAGGGCGGAGCTCTCCGGCCTCGAAGTCGCGCTCGACCTCGCGCTGCAGGCCTCCCCCGACCACCCCTGGGTCACCTCGCACCCCGAGTGGTTCACGACCCTGCCCGACGGCACCATCGCGTACGCCGAGAACCCGCCGAAGAAGTACCAGGACATCTACCCGCTCAACTTCGACAACGACTACGACGGGCTCCGGGCGGAGATCCGCCGCATCGTCGAGTACTGGATCGGCCTCGGCATCCGCATCTTCAGGGTCGACAACCCGCACACCAAGCCGCTGCGCTTCTGGGAGTGGCTCATCCACGACGTGAACGCCGCGCACCCCGACGTCGTGTTCCTCGCTGAGGCGTTCAGCCGGCCGGCCGTGATGCAGACGCTCGCGAAAGCGGGCTTTCAGCAGTCGTACTCGTACTTCACGTGGCGCAACACGAAAGCCGAGCTCGAGGAGTTCCTCACCACGATCTCGCGCGACTGGGCCGCCTACTACCGGCCCAACCTGTTCGTGAACACGCCAGACATTCTCACGGAGTACCTGCAGTTCGGCGGACGGCCCGCGTTCAAGATCCGCGCCGCGATCGCCGCGACGGCCGCGCCGCTGTGGGGCGTCTATTCCGGGTACGAACTGTACGAGTCCGTCGCCCGCCCCGGCGCAGAGGAGTACATCGACAATGAGAAGTACGAGTTCAAGCCCCGCGACTTCGCCCGTGCGCTCGCCTCGGGCGACTCCCTCGCTCCCTATCTGACGATGCTGAACCAGGCGCGCAAGGCGCACCCGGCGCTGCGGCAGCTGCGCAACCTCACGCTGCACAGCTCGGAGGACGACGCGGTGCTCGTGTACTCGAAACGTGTCGACGGGCGTTTCAGCCGCTCAGGGAAGTCCGACGCGGTGATCGTCGTGGCCAACGTCGACCCGCACTCGGTGCGCGAGACGATCGTGCACCTCGACGTGACCGCACTCGGCTTCGAGCCGGGGGCCGAGTTCGAGGTGCGGGACCTCGTGACCGGGCAGCGCTGGACCTGGTCGGCCCGCAACTACGTCAGGCTCGACGCGTTCTACGAGCCCGTTCACATCCTCCACGTGAAGGAGCCGAGCTGATGAGCACTGTCACCCTGCCCCGCATCGCCGACGAGACGCTCAGGGCGCTCGCCGAGGGCCGGCATCACGAGCCGCACGCCGTGCTCGGCCAGCACCCCGTCGCCGCCGGCGCCGTCGCCGACCCCGTCACAGTCATCCGCGCCCTGCGGCCGCTCGCGAAGTCGGTGTCCGCGATCCTCGCCTCGGGCGCGCACGTCGAGCTCGCGCACATCGGCTACGGAATCTGGCAGGGCGTCTCGATCACGGGGCCGAGCGACTACGTGATCGAGGCGCGGTACGACGACGGCAGCGTCTACGTTGCGGACGACCCCTACCGCTTCTCCCCCACGCTCGGCGAGGGCGACATCTGGCTGATCCAGCAGGGCCGTCACGAAGAGCTGTGGAACGCGCTCGGCGCGCACGTGCGGGAGCACTGGGGCGTCGCTGCGCCGACACCCGGCGTCTCCTTCGCGGTCTGGGCGCCGAACGCCACGGCCGTCAGGGTCGTCGGCGACTTCAACGGCTGGGACGGCACGGGTCACGCCATGCGCTCGATGGGCTCGAGCGGCGTGTGGGAGCTGTTCGTGCCAGGCCTCGACGTCGGCGCGCTCTACAAGTTCGACATCCGCACCGCCACGGGCGACTGGGTGCGCAAGGCCGACCCGCTCGCGCAGTACACCGAGGTGCCGCCCGCCACCGCCTCCGTCGTGGGGCGCAGCGACTACGAGTGGGGCGACGCCGAGTGGCTCGAGAAGCGGCGCACGAGCCACCACGACAAGCCGATCTCGATCTACGAGCTGCACTTCGGCTCCTGGCGGCCGGGGCTCGGCTATCGTGAGGCCGCCGACCAGCTCATCGACTACGTGAAGTGGCTCGGCTTCACGCACGTCGAGTTCATGCCGCTCGCCGAGCACCCCTTCGCCGGCTCGTGGGGCTACCAGGTCACGGGCTACTACGCGGCCACGAGCCGCTTCGGCCACCCCGACGATCTGCGCTACCTGATCGACCGCCTGCACCAGGCCGGCATCGGCGTGATCATGGACTGGGTTCCCGGCCACTTCCCGAAGGACGACTGGGCACTCGCCCGCTTCGACGGCCAGCCCCTCTACGAGCACGGCGACCCGCGCCTCGGCGAGCAGAAGGACTGGGGCACCTACGTCTTCGACTTCGGCCGCACGGAGGTGCGCAACTTCCTCTATGCGAACGCCCTGTACTGGCTCGAGACCTTCCACGTCGACGGCCTCCGCGTCGACGCCGTGGCGTCCATGCTCTACCGCGACTACTCGCGCGCAGACGGCGAGTGGACGCCCAACATCCACGGAGGCCGCGAATACCTCGAGGCGATCGGATTCCTGCAGGAGACGACCGCGACGGCCTACAAGCGCTACCCCGGCATCATGATGATCGCCGAGGAGTCCACGAGCTGGAGCGGCGTGACGCGCCCCACGAGCCAGGGCGGGCTCGGGTTCGGCTTCAAGTGGAACATGGGCTGGATGCACGACTCGCTGCAGTACATCAGCCGGGACCCCGCGTACCGCTCGTACCACCACAATGAGATGACGTTCGCGATGGTCTACGCGTACTCCGAGAACTTCATCCTCCCCATCAGCCACGACGAGGTCGTGCACGGCAAGGGCTCCCTGATCGACAAGATGCCCGGCGACCACTGGCAGAAGCGCGCGAACCTGCGCGCCTTCCTCGCCTTCATGTGGGCGCACCCCGGCAAGCAGCTGCTGTTCATGGGGCAGGAGTTCGGCCAGTGGTCGGAATGGAGCGAGCAGGCCGGCCTCGACTGGCCGCTGCTCGACCAGGACGACCATCGGCAGATCGCCGAGCTCGTCGCCCAGCTCAACCGCGTGTACCGCGAGAACTCCGCGTTCTGGCGCTACGACACCGAGCCGCGCGGCTTCGAGTGGGTCGAGGCGGGCGATGCGCAGCACAACGTGCTCGCGTTCCTGCGCTGGAGCGAGGACGGCCCGATCGTGTGCGCATTCAACTTCTCGGGCGCTCCGCACGAGGGCTATCGCCTAGGGCTGCCGTTCGCGGGCGACTGGGACGAGATCGTGAATACGGATGCCTCGGTCTTCGGTGGCTCCGGCGTGGGCAACCTCGGCCGCATCCGTGCGGAGGACCGCCCGTGGGGCGGCAGGTCCGCGAGCGCGGCGGTGACGCTGCCGCCGCTCGGTGCGGTCTTCTTCCGGCCGGCGGCGTCGGCCCCCGAGGCTCCCGCCGCGCCCGAGCCGCGGGAAGCCCCGGCTTGAAGAGCAGCCGAGGCTGAGGAATCCGTCGCGGAGTTCTCGGCCCATCACCTCGAGGCGATGGCCGAGATCCCGCCCTCCGTGTTCGACGGCGACGAACCCTCGGTCGCCGCGCTCACGCCGTTCGACGAGGTGCGCCGGCGCACCTGGAACTGGATGCAGCCCGGTTCAGGCAGCTGACCGCACACCTGGCGCCCAAGACGCGGGCTAGGGAGGACAGTTTCGCAAAAACCGTCCTCCCTAGCCCAAGAATTGGGCTTTTCGCGCAGTGGCGGCGACGGCCCGCGCTAGTACAGCAGCGAGGCGAGTCGTCCGCGCGCCTTGATCACCCGAGGATCCGTCGCTCCGACGACCTCGAACAGCTCGACGATGCGCTCGCGCACGCGGTTCTTCCCGGCTGCGTCGAGCTTCGGGAACAGTGTGAGCAGGCGGTCGAAGGCGTCCTCGACGTGGCCGCCCGAGAGGTCGGCATCGGCGACGTCGAGCTGGGCGTCGACATCGTCCGGCGCGGCGGCGGCCGCACGACGGATCTCCTCGAGGGTCTTCCCCTCGAGCCGGTGCAGCAGGCTCACCTGCGCGAGGCCGGCCTTCGCGTCCTGGTCGGCCGGGTTCTGCGCGATCGCCTTCTTGTACGCGTCGATCGCGGCCTGGAAGTCGCCACGCTCGATCGCGTCGTACGCCTCCTGATGCAGCGGCGGCAGCGGCGCCGGCTCGGGCTCGGCGCCCTCTGCCCCGGCATCCCCCTCGTCCACCGGCACCGTTCCGGTCACGCCGTTCTGCGCGGCGAACGCCAGCACCTGCTCGATCGCATCCCTGACCTGGGCCTCGGGCAGGTCGCCGACGAACAGCCCGACGGGGCGGCCGCCGATGACGGCGGCGACGGTCGGCACCTGCTGCGCCTGAAAGGCCTGCGTCAGCTGCGGACTGTTGTCGACCTCGACGCGCGCCAGGACGAAGCGGCCCGCGTACTCGCGCGCGAGCTGTGCCAGGGTGCTGGTCAGCTGCGCGCTCTGCTCGGCCCACGGCGCCCACAGCACGACGATGACGGGAACGCTGCGCGACACCTCGACGAGCTGCGTGAAGCTGCGGTCGTCGACATTGATGATGAGGCGCGAGCCGCCGGATTCCACACCGGGGCCGGCTGCGCCGGCATCCCCCGGCTCCGGCCGGTTCACCAAGGCGGAAAGATCGACAGCACCGCGCAGGCTCGCGGCCCGCGCCGACTTCTCGTCACTCACTGAGGCAGCTCCTTCGCACCGATCACGTCCTGCGCGAAGCCGAGCAGTCGGATCTGCTCATTCGACTCGGCAGGCGGCACATAGAAGAGTAGCTGGTAGCCGTAATCCGTCTCCAAGCCCTTGCTCGTCTTGGTGACGCCCGTGAGCGCGGCGGTGGGGCCGTCCGGCTCGCTCAAGGTGATCTGCGCGGCCGAGTCGGTGGGCTTGATCGTCTGCGTCTCGGTCACCGTCGCCGCGACCAGCGCGCCCGCATTGTTCGTTGCGAGGGCGATGGGCGCGTCGGTGCCCGGCTGGTCTGCGTACGCGAGCGTGGCGGCCGACTTCTTGTCGGCGAGCTCCTTGATCATCTGCTGCTTGTACGCGGCTCCGACCTGCTTGGCCAAGCTGTCGTCGCCCAGGTCGAACAGCTTCGCACTCTCGCTCTTGTCGCCCAGCGCGAGCACGCTCGCGTAGTCCTGCGCGAGCCTGCTCGGCGGCACGGAGAGCAGCTTGGAGTCCGGCGGGACGGTCGTCGCGCCGATGTTGGCGGGCGCCAGGTCGGGGATCTTCGCGCCACCGAGCATCGACACCGAGTAGGCGACCTTGTAGTTGTCGCGGGGGCTCGCCTGCGTGAGCGTCAGGTCGAGCGGTGCCGCGCTCTTGCTGCCCGGGTCCTCGACGATGACGTTCACGACGCGCGGCCAGGACTCGGTCGCCTGCGGCAGCACGATCGAGAGCTTGGGGTTCTCGGGGATCGCGACGGGCGCCGCGTACTGCGGCTTCGCGTGACGGATCCGGTAGTTGACCTCGCGCTCGGTCAGGGCGGCACCCGTGAACCGCGTCGCAGCGAGATTCGCGTTCAGCCCGGCGTCAGCGGTCTTCGCGGTGCTTGCGATGCGCGAGACGATGTTGCGCAGCTGGGGCTCGGTGACGGCGGGGGCCGGCCGGTCCTTTCCCTCTCCGGGCAGCTGCGTGGCGATCGGGGTGGAGCTCGGCGTCGGCTTCGCCGAGCTGCCGAACGACGGCCAGTAGTCCGACGAGCAGCCGGCCAGCGTGAGCGCGCCCGCGAGCACGACGGGGACCGCGATGAGGCCGCGACCGAGCGATCGGCGCCCGCGGGCGTCGGCTGGTCCTGCCACGAGCGGCGCCGCCTGCGCGCGGGCGAGTCGCCGGGCGCGACCGCCTCCACCGCCGCGGCGCGGTCCATGCCCGCGCCGCAGGTACCGCAGCGCCAGGATGTAGAAGATGATGCCGGCGATGGCCAGCAGGCCACCCAGCACGATGAGCGGGCCCGCCCACGGAGTCCGGGTGTCCATCGGCCAGGTCAGCGACACCGTGCGCGGCGCCGCGTGCGCGCCGTCGGTCGCGATGATCACGCTGACGCCGTCCGGCACGTTCATGGTGGTGGTCGCGGCCTTCGCACCCGCGAACTGCTCGAGCCACAGATCGCTTCCGCTCGGATTCGGCGCCTTCGGGTCGAGCGAGACGGCGGGGGCGGATGCCGCGGCCGACGCGCTCGGCGTCGGGGTGGGGGTCGGGGAGGCGCTCGGCGTCGCCGTGGCATCCGCCCCGCCCGTCTTCGTCTCGTGCGGCCGCACGAGCGTCGACGTGAGCGACGTCGTCGCCGCGTCATAGCTCACGCGGGAGTAGGGCTCGCTGCCGATCCACGCGAGCACGTCCGCCGTGCGGCCGTAGGCCACGAACGGCGAGGCGGCCCCGCTGACCTTGAGGGTCTGCTGCCCCTCCCTGGCGTTCAGCGTCTTGCCCGAGATGACGATGTAGGGCGCGTCGGAGCGGACGTCCGCGGTGGCCGTCACGCTCGGCGCGGGCGCCCAGACCGTACGCTGGGCGATGCCAACGCCGATCAGGACGGCCGCCACGACGAACGCGGCAGTGGCAATGACGAATCGCACGAAAGAATCCTTCCTGGCCCACCCAGCGGGTCGTGACCGGGGTGCCAAAAGTCGACCCAGGTTATTCGATGCGCCTGGACGGTCGCGGGATGAAGGCTGAATGCCGCGCTCCGCGGCATCCGGTGCTTGTAGCATTTGGCGAAGGTACGGCGCGCTGCGGCGCCGGCCCAGACGCCACCCCTCGATCCCCCGGAGCGACAGTGCCCACCGAAGAGTCAGAGTTCACGCAGGTCTTCCGCGGTTACGACAAGGACGAGGTCGACAGGGCTCTGCACGAGCTGCGGCGGGAGCTCATCAAGGCGAACACGCAGGCGTCGGATGCCGCGAAGGAGATCAAGCGTCTCAACGCCCGCATCGACGAGCTCAACGCCGAGATCGAGGAGGTGGGCAGCCCGACGTTCTCCGGCCTCGGAACCAAACTCGAGAACACGCTGCGCGTCGCTGAGGAGCAGTCGACCCGCATGATCGCGCAGGCCGACATCGACGCGGAGAAGCTGCGGGCCCAGGTCGCCAGGGAGGCCGAGCAGATCCGCGCCGCGGCGAAGGAGCACGCGGAGCGCGCCGTCGCGGAGGGGCGCGCACAGGCGGCTTCCGCTCTGCAGGACGCGCAGATCGAGGCGAACTCGATCATCGCCGACGCGAAGCGCGACGCGGAGCAGCTGCTGCAGGACGCGCAGCGCGAGGCGGCCGCGATCCGTGGCGCCGTCGCCACGGAGGCCGCCGAGGTGCGCGCCACGAGCAGACGCGAAGCCGCCGCGATGACGTCCGCGGCCGAACGAGAGGCAGCGGAGGTCCGCGCCGCCGCCGCGACGGAGGCGCAGCGCAGCCGCGAGGAGGCAGCGGGCCTCGACGCCGAGGTCGCCGAGCGGCGGGCCGCCCTCGAGCGCGACCTCGCCGAGACCCGCAGCCGGCACGAGGCGCAGCTCGAGTCCGAGCGCATCGCCCACCGCCAGGAGCTCGCGCAGACCGCGGCCGCGCAGGCCGCTCAGCTCGAGGCCGAGCTCGCTGACCACCGCACCGCGCTCGAGCAGAGTCGCATCGAACACGAGAACGAGCTCGCGACGCTGCGCCAGGCCGCGCAGGCGGAGGTCGACCGGCAGCGGCACGAGGCCGAGCAGGCCCGCATCCAGCTCGAGGTCGAGCTCAAGGCGCGCCGCGACGACGCCGAGAAGGAGCACCTCGCTCGCCACCAGGAGGCCGTCACGCAGACGCAGCGCTTCCTCGACGACGCGAACCTGCAGCTCGCCGACGCGTTGAAGCGCGCGAGCGACGCGCGCGAAGAGGCGAAGGCCATCGAGACGGATGTCCGGGCCGAGGTCCACACGAAGCGCAAGGAGGCAGAGGCCGAGGCCGCGGCGATCGTGCGCGAGGCAGAGGAGCGTGCGAAGGCGCTCATCGAGGACGCCGAGAACCGGACGAGGAAGCTCGTCGACGACGCGGAAGACCGCCTCTCGCAGATCCGCATCGAGCGGGAATCCGTCGCCGGTTACTTCGAGAGCCTGCGCGGCGCGCTCGCTCAGGCGGAGCAGGTCGCGTCGTCGCACGGCGAGTAACCGCCCCGGTAGCCTGAGCGCGTGAAGATCAGGAACGCGTTCGCGCTCGGCCTCGTGGGGACGCTCGGCGTCGGCGTCGGAATCCTGATCCTCACCTCGATCGTCAACCTCTCGACGGTCATCACGTACATCGGCGCTGCGCTGTTCATCGCGCTCGGCCTCGAGCCGCTGATCGAGGCTCTCGCCCGGCGCGGCGTTCCCCGTTGGGCATCCATCGTGATCGTCTTCGTCGTCGTGCTCGCGGTGGTCGTCGGCGTGATCCTCGCCGTCGTCCCGGTGATCGTCCAGCAGAGCGCGCAGCTCATCCAAGCGGTCACCGACTTCGTGAACCAGGGCACGTACCAGGACTGGTATCAGTGGCTGCAGCACCAGTTCCAGCCGGGCGTCGTCGACAACGCCGTGACGCAGGTGTGGCAGCAGCTGCAGAGCAACATCGGCACGATCACCGGGGGCGTGCTGCAGGCGGGACTCGGACTGATCACGGGCGCGTTCGGCGTGCTGATCGTCTTCATCCTCACGATCTACTTCGCCGCGAGCCTCAAGAACATCAAGCGCGGCGCGTATGCACTCGTGCCGGCGAGCAGCCGCAAGCGGTTCATCGACATCGCGGAGCAAGTCACGGACTCGGTCGGCAAGTACGTGATCGGGCAGGTCTCGCTCGCGCTCGTGAACGGCATCCTGTCCACGATCTTCCTCAGCATCATCCGAGCGCCCTACCCCATGCTCCTCGCCGTGGTCGCGTTCCTGTTCTCCCTCGTCCCGCTCGTCGGAACGCTCACGGGCTCGGCGCTGATCTGCCTGCTGTGCCTGCTGCTCGGCTCGCCGCTCACCGCGCTCGTCGCCGCGATCTACTACCTCATCTACATGCAGGTCGAGGCATACCTGCTGAGCCCCCGCATCATGAACCGCGCCGTCGCGGTGCCGGGTGCGCTGGTCGTCGTGGCGGCGCTCGCGGGCGGCACCCTGCTCGGGGTACTCGGCGCGCTGATCGCGATCCCCTTCGCCGCCTCGGTTCTGCTCATCGTCCGGCAGGTCGTGATCCCTCGCCAGAACGAGCGCTGAGGCGGCCGCCTAGAGCTGGTAGGTCTCGGGCAGCGGCAGCGCCGCCGGGTTGACCGCACGCACGATCTCGGTGAGCACGGTCCGCGTCTGGTTCTCCCCCACCCACAGGTGCTTGCCGCCCGGCACGGCGATGAACTCGGCCTCCGGCACGGCCTCGCGGAAGATCGGCTCGGCTCGGTCGGGCGTGAGGAAGTCGTCATGCTCGGGGACGAGGACGACCATGCGTTTCCCGCCGCCATGCCACGCGGCGAGCTCATCGCGGGTCGCGCGGTGCAGCGGGGGCGACAGGAGAATCGCTCCCTCGATCTCGTCATGCGCGAGGCCGTACTTGATGGCGAGTTCGGTGCCGAACGACCAGCCGACGAGCCAGGGGCGCGGCAGGCCTCGGTCACGCGCGAAGCGGACAGCGGCCTCGACGTCGAAACGCTCGGTCACGCCCTCGCCGAACGCGCCCTCGCTCGTACCGCGCGGCGACGAGGTGCCGCGCGTGTTGAATCGCAGGACCGCGAGGTCGGCGAGCGCCGGCAGCCGGGCCGCGGCCTTGCGCAGGATGTGCGAGTCCATGAAGCCGCCGTGCGTCGGCAGCGGGTGCAGGGTGATGAGCGTGGCGACCGGATGCCCCGACTGCGGGCTCGCGAGCTCGCCCACGAGCCGCAGGCGGTCGAGCGTCGTGAACTCGACGTCCTCCCGCACGGCCGGGAGGCGCACAGCGCCGCGGATCTCCACCGAGTCAGGCATCCGTCACCCTCCGTATCGACGCGCGCGGCGTCACGCGATCTTCCAGCAGTGCGTGTGCCAGTGCCGCCGCCCGGCGAGGTCGGCCTCATCGCCCAGCACCCCGTCGGCGCGCCACACGGCGACGTGCTCGACACCGGGCGCGACGGCGCGACCGCAGCCGGGGCACACGTAGCTCTTTCTGGCGTTTGCCGCGGAGATCGGCTGGACCGTGTAGCTCGTGCCGCGCCGCGTCTCCGTACGACGCCACCCGAGCGTCAGCCGCTCGATGTCGAGTTCATGCGCATCGTCCCCGGCGGTCTTGCGACCCCGGGGACGATTGCTGCGCGGCATATGGAGATTTTAGTGCTCGATCCCGACCGGGCCGGCCGAGGCCGGCAGGGTCCGGTTCAGTACCAGCCTGTCGACTGCGAGTGGCCCCAGGCGCCACAGGGGCTGCCGTAGCGGCCGTCGATGTAGCCCATGCCCCATTTGATCTGCGTCTCGTAGCTGTTCTGCCAGTCCGGGCCGGCGCTCGCCATCTTGCTGCCGGGCAGGGCCTGCGGGATCCCGTACGCGCCGCTCGGGTTCTGCGCGTGCGTGTTCCAGCCCGACTCGCGGTTCCAGAGCGCGACGAGGCAGCTGAACTGGTCATCGCCCATTCCCATGGAGGCGAGGTACTGCTGAGCCCACGCCTGCGCCGTACCGGGGGCTGCCGCGGGTGCGACCGGCGCCGCGGCGACAGCCGCGGGCTTCGCGGCGGCGGCGGGAGCGTCGGCGGTCTGCACCGGCTTCGGGGTCGGCGTGGGAGTCGGCTTCGGCGGGATCGTCGCGCCGTACTGCTCGCGCTCGACCGACACCGGCTGATAGTCGGCGCCGACGTCGAGCGCCTGCGGGTGCTGGCCGGCGAAGCGGTCCGTCACGTGCGCGAAGCGCACCGAGGCGTCGGCGGCCTGGAAGCTGTTCGGGTTGACCAGGTTGATGAGGAAGAACCCTGCAATCGCCGCGCAGGCGAACAGGACCACGATCGGCCTGGACTTCTTCTTGAGTGAATTGTTCATAGTGGTGATCGGGTGACGGGCGGTGTCGGCCTCGGTCGGCGCCGTGGAGCGCCGGGCACGGACAGCCGCCTTCGTTGCTACTCGCCTACCCACGATCACAGAACCATAACGGCGGGGTGAATGGATGCCAAACCAAGGCGCGCCGTGCTCACCGGACAGCCAGCATGACGTCGACCACGGAGTCGAGCAGCAGATCGACCTGGGCCTCGACGTAGCCGCCCCGCTGCGGGCGGAATGTGACCGTGCGCACCTCGTTCACGGTGATCGGAAGCCCTTCGGAGAAATACCTGATCAGACGCGAGGAAAACCGGTCAACCTCTTCCGTGCTGTACCCAAGGGTGAACGGCCCCGTGCGTGCGAAGCGTTGCTTCTCAGGCCGGCTCAGCCGGTTCACGATGACCTGCGCCAGCTCCCGCGCGCGGGCGAACCACTCCCTTTCTCCGAGTTCCCTCCGAGCGCGCTGCCGCTCACGCTCGGCGAAGACGTCCTCCAGCCTTTCCAGCGCCGAATCGACGGCCGCGGGGTCGTAGCCGTCCTTGGTCAGAGCGAAGGCGGTGCGTCTGATGTCGACCGCCGAGAGTCCCCGCTCCTGGCCGTCGAAGACCTTCCGCGCGCGCCCCAGGAAGGCGTCGACCTCTGCCGGGTCGTAGCCGCGCTTGCCGCGCGCGACGGTGGGGAAACTCGACATGGGGCTCCTCGATTGGGCTGACGGGGGTTCAGGAGAACAGCGGGTAGAAGATCAGATAGAGCGCGTATGCCCCGGCCACAGACGGCAGGATGGAGTCGAGCCTGTCCAGCACTCCTCCGTGCCCCGGCAGCCAGCTGCTCATGTCCTTGATGCCGATGTCGCGCTTGATGAGCGACTCGGCCAGGTCGCCGAGAGTGGCAGTCAGCAACAGGGTGAAGCCGAAGACGAAGCCGAACCACCATGGCACGTGGAGCATCAGCACCGACAGCACCACCCCGGCGATGACCGCGGCGAGAGCCGACCCCGCGAAGCCCTCCCAGGTCTTGCTGGGGCTGATCGACGGAACCATCTTGTGCCGGCCGAGATTCAGGCCCGCGGCATACGCGCCCGTGTCCGTTGCGACGACGACGATCAGCGCGGCGAGCAGCCACCACTTGCCGTCCGGCGAATGCGGCGACACGAGCAGCACCGAGAAGCTGCCGAGCAGCCCGACATATGCCAGAACGAGAATAGAACCGGACAGATCGTTCAGCAGCGCCCGTCCGCCGCCGCGGCGACCGGGCCACGC
>Ga0164242_10002066_pt1 | contig 23393 bp, 25 predicted proteins | sample OricomgcompostMG_FD_108783 | JGI IMG/M metagenome (GOLD analysis project Ga0164242, IMG submission 108783) | Miracle-Growth compost microbial communities from Emeryville, California, USA - Original compost - Miracle growth compost (MG) ... | reverse complement strand
TCGATGCCGAGCCGGCCCAAACGTTCCACCGTCCTGAGGTATTCGTCCAGATCTTCGAACGGGTCGAGGGTCGCCAGGCCACCGCACGTTTTACGGATGTCCCGCGGGTCGCGGCCCACCGCGTCGCAGTGCCGGTGTAGCACCTCGATCTTGTGCTCGAGCTCGGCGAGGTCGTTCGACATGCTGTTCCAGACGTCGGCGTACTGCGCGACCAGACGCAGCGTCTCCTTCTCGCCGTCCCCGCCGATCAGGATCGGCGGGCGCCGAATCGGCTGTGGCGCACAGATCGTCTCGGCCAGCCGGTAGTGCTTGCCCTGATACGCGCCGTTGTCATCGCTCCACATCTGCAGGCAGATCTGCAGGGTTTCCTCGAGCATCTCGAACCGTGTGCTCAGCGCGGGATACGGAATGCCCAACGCGGTGTGCTCGCGTTCGTACCAGGCCGCACCGAGCCCCAGTATCGACCGGCCCTGCGACAACACGTCCAGGGTGGTGACCGTCTTGGCCAACACCCCGGGATAGCGATACGTGACCCCGGTAACCAGCAACGCCAGCTCGATCGTGGAGGTCTGCGCGGCCAGAAATCCCAGCGATGTGTAGCCCTCGAGGAACGGATTCTCCGCGGGCCCAAGCTGTTCCATCTGGAAGAAGTGATCGGCCAGGGTGAACAGCGTGGCACCGCCCTGTTCGGCGGCGCGGGCCGCCTCGCTCAGCGTCGGGCCCAGCCGTGCCGGGTCGCCGGGCAGAAAGTCGATGAAATGCAATCCCAATTCCATGGTGGGTCCCTCTCTGCTATTGCTCGGTCAAGCGCTCGAGCAGCGACAGCGCCTCGACGATGACGCGCCGCTCCGCCTCCGTGTAGCGCTCCTGGATGGCGCGGGCCAGCCACTCCTCCCGGGCACGACGGTCGCTCTCGGCGCGCTTGCGGCCGGCCGCGGTCAACGAGACGACCTGGCGCCGCTTGTCATTCGGATCGGGACTGCGTTCGATGAGCCGGCGTTGGCCCAGCGCAGCCAGGATGGTCGCCATCGACTGCGGGCGCACCCGTTCCGCCGCGGCCAGTGCGCTGGCCGACGACGGTCCCTCTTTCCACAGCCGGGTGAGCACCGCCGTCTGCGACGGGGTCAACCCGTCGACCGCGATGTCCTTCAGCCGGCGCCGCAGCCGGCTGAACACCACCCGGATATCGCGCGCGGCCGCCACCGCGGAGTCGCTGACGCCATCCACACGGCCAGCCTAAACTGCACAGTCAAAACTGTCCAGCTAAAACTGTCTAATTCCGGCCGAGCAGCTGCAGCGCGGCGTCGACGGCCAGCGCCGCCACGTTCAGCGTCTTGGACCGCAGATCGTGTCGGGCGCTGGCGATCTCGACCACCGCCGTCCTTCCGCCGACCAACGCGGCGGCCGCGTTGAGCTCCTCGGGCGTCCCGAAGGGATCCGACGTCCCGTGGGTGAAGACCGTCGGCACCGTGATGGCCGGCAGATGCTCGGTGCGGGCCCGTTCCGGCTTGCCGGGCGGATGGACCGGGTAGGAGAACAGCGTCAGCACGTCCACCGCGGCGTCACCGGCGGCGACCACCATGGACGTCTGCCGGCCCCCGTACGAATGGCCGCCGGCGATCAGCGGGCCGTCGGCAAGCCCGCGGCACAGCGTGATCGCCTCGACGATGCCGGCACGGTCGGCGGCGCCCGACCCGGACGGCGGGCCGGTGGGCCGGCGCCGGCGGAACGGCAGGTTGTAGCGCACCGCCAGCCAGCCGCGCTGGGCCCACTCATCGCAAACCTGCTGCAGCAGTGGCGAATCCCGGTTGCCGCCGGCGCCGTGGGTGAGCACCACCACGCCTTCGGGGGTGCCGTCGGGCCGGTGGGCGATGCCCGCGATCCGGTCGAGGTTCATCCGTCCCCCGACAACCGGAACAACGCGGAGACGGGGCCGTGGCCGTGGCCCAGCGGATAGGAGGCGCGCAAACACTCGGTGACCCAACGCTTTCCGAAGGCGACCGCATCCGGCACGGTGAAGCCGTGCGCAAGCGCACAGGCGACGGCACTGGCCAGCGTGTCGCCGCCGCCGTGGTCGTTGCCGGTGTTCAGCCGGTGCGCGTCGAACTCGTAGCACGAGTCGCCGTCGTAGAGCAGGTCGCAGCTGCGTTGCGACGACCGCAGATGCCCGCCCTTGACCAACACCCATTGCGGGCCCAGCGCGTGCAGGGCCTTGGCCGCATCCCGCTGCGACGCGGCGTCGGTCACGTCGATGTCCACCAGCAACCGGACCTCGTCGAGGTTCGGCGTCACCAGGGTGGCCAGCGGGAACAATTGGCCGCGCAGGGTGTCCAGCGCGTCGGCGGCCAGCAGCGGGTCACCGTGCATGGACGCGCACACCGGGTCGACCACCAGCGGCACCGACAACCCGAGCCGGCGCCAGGTCGCGGCCACCTCGGCGATGATGGGCGAGGACGCCAGCATGCCGGTCTTGGCCGCCTGGATGCCGATGTCGCCGGCGACCGCCTCGATCTGGCCGGCCACCACGTCGGCGGGCACCTCGTGAAAGCTGTTGACCCCCAACGTGTTCTGCACGGTCACCGCGGTCACCGCGACGCAGGCGTGCACGCCCAGCATCGCCATGGTGCGCAGGTCGGCCTGGATGCCCGCACCACCCCCGGAGTCGGATCCGGCGATGGACAGCACCCGGCGCGGCGTGGTGCCCGGCGGCGCCAGTGGTAGCGTCGGCGGCGGCCCCGTCACTGTGCCAGCGGTAGATACACCCGGTTGCCGTGCTCGGCGAACTCGCGAGACTTGTCGGCCATGGCCGCCTCGATCGCTTCCTCGCTGTCCAGCCCGTGCTTGGCCGCATAGTCGCGGACGTCCTGGGTGATGCGCATCGAGCAGAACTTCGGCCCGCACATCGAGCAGAAGTGCGCGGTCTTGGCGGGCTCGGCGGGCAGCGTCTCGTCGTGATACTCCCGCGCGGTGTCGGGATCCAGCGACAGCGCGAACTGGTCGTTCCAGCGGAACTCGAAACGCGCCTGGCTCAACGCATTATCGCGCTCCTGCGCGTGCGGGTGCCCCTTGGCCAGGTCGCCGGCGTGCGCGGCGATCTTGTAGGCGATCACGCCGTCCTTGACGTCCTTGCGGTCCGGCAGCCCCAGGTGCTCCTTCGGGGTCACGTAGCACAGCATCGCGGTGCCCGCCTGGGCGATGATGGCCGCGCCGATCGCCGAGGTGATGTGGTCGTAGGCCGGGGCGATGTCGGTGGCCAGCGGACCCAGCGTGTAGAACGGGGCCTCCTCGCACCACTCCTCCTCCAGCCGCACGTTCTCGACGATCTTGTGCATCGGAACGTGCCCGGGGCCTTCGATCATCACTTGCACGCCATGGGATTTCGCGATCTTGGTCAGCTCGCCCAGGGTGCGCAGCTCGGCGAACTGCGCGGCGTCGTTGGCGTCGGCGATCGAGCCGGGCCGCAGGCCGTCGCCCAGGGAGAAGGTGACGTCATAGCGGGCGAAGATCTCGCACAGCTCGTCGAAGTTGGTGTACAGGAACGACTCTCGGTGATGCGCCAGGCACCAGGCGGCCATGATCGACCCGCCGCGGGACACGATGCCGGTGACCCTCTTGGCGGTCAGCGGCACGTAGCGCAGCAGCACACCGGCGTGCACGGTCATGTAGTCCACGCCCTGCTCGCACTGCTCGATCACGGTGTCGCGGTAGATCTCCCAGGTCAGCAGGGTCGGATCGCCCTTGACCTTCTCCAGCGCCTGATAGATCGGTACGGTGCCGACCGGCACCGGCGAATTGCGCAGGATCCATTCGCGGGTCTCGTGGATGTTCTTGCCGGTGGACAGGTCCATGATGGTGTCCGCACCCCACCGGGTGGCCCACACCATCTTGTCGACCTCCTCGGCGATCGAGCTGGTCACCGCCGAGTTGCCGATGTTCGCGTTGACCTTGGTGGCGAATGCCTTGCCGATGATCATCGGCTCGATCTCGGGATGGTTGTGGTTGGCCGGGATCACGGCGCGGCCGCGGGCGACCTCGTCGCGCACCAACTCCGCCGGCATGCCCTCGCGGGCGGCGATGAACGCCATCTCCGCGGTGATCTCGCCGGCCCGGGCCCGCTGCAGCTGGGTGCCGCGGTCGCGCACCCGGCCCGGCCGCGCCGGCAGCCCGGCCGTCAGGTCGATCGTCGCGTCCGGATCGGTGTAGGGGCCGGAGGTGTCGTAGAGGTCGAAGTGGTCGCCGGTGGACAGGTGGACGCGGCGGAACGGAACCCGGGCACCGGGCACCCCGTCCAGTTCGCGGTAGACCTTGCTGCTGCCCGCGATGGGCCCGGTGGTCACGCTCGGTTCGACAATTGCGGTCATTTTTCATCTCCCTACGCCGGCATTACCCGGTCAGGTTCGTACGGTCGACGGCCCCGAGCCGTCCTCTCAGCACACTCGGCGTGCGCTCCCGCGTCTGATGGATGGGTCCGCACGCGACGTTACCCCCACCGGCAACCGCATGGCATGGCCGACGGCCCTATTCCCGCCGGTTCGTGCCGCGCGGTCACCGCGCGCTGACCCTCACACCTCCTCCATCGCCTCCCCGAGCTCCTCGAGGATCTTGTTGTGGTGATTGCTGGCCAGCAGGTGCCCCGCGGCGATGACCACGGCCACCGGCCAGTCGATGAGCTCCAGCGCCGCCAGGGCGGCCAGCCCGCCGAAGTAGGCCAGCTGCTCGGGCCGGGGAATCTCGACCTGGCCCAGGCCCGGAAGGTTCACCACGAAGGTTTCGCCCTCCCGGATCTTTTCCACCGCCTCGCGCTGGGACGTGCCGCGCCTCGCCTTCTTTTCCGCCATCATTTGCCTTTCGGTAACGAAGGGTTTCCCGACTCGCTGGGTCGCGCGTCCACCGTCGGAACTATGTCGACGATGACCGACACCGGGGGCGATCCGCTAGTTTCGTCGTTTGCTTCGGTGCTGAAGGTGCCGCTAGTTGAACTGTATGCGCTGTTGTGGCGCGTCGGGGTGGTCGAGATTCGCGACGACGATCGGACGCGCGCCGCGGCGGCGGGCCCGATCTGTCCGGATCCGTCGGCCCATCGGGCCGACCGGGTGGCCGTCTAGCTCAGTTGGTGCTGCGCAAGTCGCCGGCACCGGCGCGGCGCCCCGGGGCCTTCTTGGCCGTCGACTTGGCGGCGGTCTTGGCCGGCGCCTTGCGGGCCGGCGCCGATTCCGCCGGCACCGACTTCAGGTTCGCCTTGACCGCCCGCGGCTCGGGCTGGCGCTCCTTGCGGTTCAACCGCTGCAGCAGCAAGGCGCCGCCGCCGACGGCCAGCAGCACCGGCCACTCCACGAGTCCCGCGACGCCGAGCGCGCCGAAGGCCAGCGCGGCCGCGGGTGTGGAATGGCTGCCGCTGTTCATTCCGCGTTTGACGCCCTCCGCGGCTCCGGTGACGCCGCCGATGACGCCGTTGACCGCCGCGCCGCCCACGGCACCGGCGGCCGCGGTCGTCGCGGACGCGGCGCGGTTCACCGCCTGACTCACGCCCCGGACTGCTCCGCCGATGACACTCATGATGACTCCCTGGCTTTGATTGCGTACGCCGCGCGCCGGCGTCGGCAGCGAGTAATACCCGCTGAACGCAGGCTTAACAACTAGGCAATGCTGTTTCCGCTCCTGATTTTGCAAAGCCTGCCACCTTGCCGCGCGGCAGACAACGAGAAGCGGTGCCGGATTTCTCCCTAGGACGGTGGCTCGCCGCGGCTCACATCGACCAGCACCGGCGCGTGATCGCTGGCGCCCTTGCCCTTGCGCTCCTCGCGGTCGATCTGCGCGTGCGTCACGCGGCGCGCCAACGCGGGGGAGCCCAGGATGAAATCGATGCGCATGCCTTGCCGTTTCGGGAACCGCAGCGCGGTGTAGTCCCAGTACGTGTACACCCCCGGGCCCGGCGCGAAAGGCCGTACCAGGTCCGCGAATTGCGCGTCGAGGATGGCGTTGAACGCGCGCCGCTCCGGCTCGGAGACGTGGGTGGCGCCGGCGAAGAACTCCATGCTCCACACGTCGTCGTCCTGCGGGGCGATGTTCCAGTCCCCGGCCAGCGCGATCTGGGCGGCGGGATCCTCGCGCAGCCAGCCCGCCGCCGAATCACGCAGGGCGGCAAGCCAATCCAGCTTGTAGGCGTAGTGCGGGTCGCCCACCGCGCGGCCGTTGGGAACGTAGAGGCTCCAGATCCGCACACCGGCGCAGGTGGCGGCCAGGGCGCGGGCCTCCGCGGCGGCGGCGACCTCCGGCTTGCCGCTCCAGCTCGGCTGGCCCTCGAAGCCGACCCGTACGTCGTCCAGGCCGACCCGGGAGGCGATCGCCACACCGTTCCACTGGTTGAAGCCGACGTGGGCGACCTCGTAGCCGAGTTCGAAGAACGGCAACGTCGGGAACTGGCCGTCGGCGCACTTGGTCTCCTGCATGGCCAGCACGTCGACGTCGGTGCGGGCCAGCCAGTCCAGCACCCGGGGCAGCCGGGAGCGAATCGAGTTCACATTCCAGGTGGCCAGCCGCACGGACTAGAAACTATCCCACCGGCCCGGCCGGGACCGTCAGGTAGCGGCGCCGGTGGTGCAGCCGGAAACCCAGCGCCCCGGCCAGTTCCAGCGCCGCGGCGTCGTCGTCGGGCACCGCCAGATAGGCGCGCGTGGCGCCCCGCCCGGCGCCCCACGCCAGCAGCGCCTCGCACCCGGCGCGGGCCTCGGCGTGGTGCCCGCCGGGCGGCACCCACAGCCCCACCCACCGGGCGCCGTCGGGTGCGGCGCTCAGCGCGGCCTGCGCGACGGACGCGTCGACCCGAACCCCGGGTTCGTCGCCGGACGGGCGGGAAAGGTCTTGCACCACAACCCGTTCGGTGCGCTCGCAGGCCAGCCCGGGCGGCGGCGTCAGCATCCGGTCCGGGACGGCCAGTCGCGGCGTCAGGCCGCGTCGCTGGTACCAGCCGGCGATCTCCGGGATGGCATCGGCGTGAGCGGAAAGGTCCAGCGGCACAGCGGAATCGGCTGCGGGCCCGGCGGGCCGGCCGGATGGCGGGCCGGCCCGCAGCAGCCAGCCGTGCAGCCAGGTCTGCTCCGCGGCGGGCCAGGCCGCGGCGGCGGCGTGTTCGAGCGCGCGGATCTGCGAGGTGCGGATCGGGGTGTCGGTGAGCACCCGCAGCGCAACCACGTCGGCGGGCGCGAACTCGACGACCGCGCCGGTCTTGGTCTGCACCCGCACCGTCGGATCGACCGTCAGCAGCCGGCCCACCGCGTCGGTCAGCGGCGGCACCGATCCGGGCGGGCGCCGGTAGCGAACCGTCACCCGGGTCCCCGGGTCGGGCCACGAGAACATCAGTGACCGAACGGGTCCGGTCCCTCGCCGGGCATCCAGGACAGGCCGGGCACACCCCAGTTGTGGGATTTGACGGCCCGTTTCGCGCTGCGGGCATACCGGCCGATGAGCCGGTCCAGATACAGGAAGCCGTCCAGGTGCCCGGTCTCGTGCTGCAGCATCCGGGCGAACAGGCCGTGGCCCTCGATGGACACCGGGCTGCCGTCGGCGTCCAGCCCGGTGACCCGCGCCCAGCTGGCCCGCCCGGTGGGGAACGATTCGCCGGGCACCGACAGGCAGCCCTCGTCGTCGGTGTCCGGGTCGGGCATGGTCTCGGGGATCTCGGAGGTCTCCAGCACCGGGTTGACAACCACGCCGCGCCGCCGCTCGGTCAGCCCCCGGTCGTCGGCGCAGTCGTAGACGAACACCCGCAACCCGACCCCGATCTGGTTGGCGGCCAAGCCGACCCCGTGGGCGGCGTCCATGGTGTCGTACATGTCGGCGATCAGCTTGACCAGATCCGCCGGCAGGGAACCGTCGTCACCGACCGGCACCGGCTGTGTCGGGGTGTGCAGGACGGGATCTCCCACGATGCGGATCGGTACGACTGCCATGGTCGGCTAAGCTACCGCACGCTCGCGGGTGGGCAATCTGGGTCAATCGGCCGACTCGCGGGTCTGGATGACGGCTTGAGGGTTTGGGGCGTGTTTCAATAATTCGCGCAAACCACGCGCTTAGCTAAGCCAAGTCATTCGAGCAGTTCGGAATTCGCCGAAAGGGTCCAGGGGAAGCGATATGGACAGCGCCATGGCGCGGGCAAATCGATCGGGGGACGACGCCGAGATCGCAGATGGGCTGACCCGCCGCGAACACGACATCCTGGCGTTCGAACGCCAGTGGTGGAAGTTCGCCGGTGTGAAGGAAGACGCCATCAAAGAGCTGTTCTCGATGTCGGCGACGCGGTACTACCAGGTGCTCAACGCGCTCGTCGACCGGCCCGAGGCGCTGGCCGCCGACCCGATGCTGGTGAAACGGCTGCGGCGGCTGCGCGCCAGCAGGCAGAAAGCGCGTGCGGCGCGGCGGCTCGGCTTCGAGGTGACCTGACTCGTTACAGTAGGGCTCGATGAAAGAACGAGTTCCCGACTCCACTGGACTGCCTTTGCGGGCCATGGTGATGGTGCTGTTGTTCCTCGGCGTCATCTTCCTGCTGCTCGGGTGGCAGGCGCTGGGTTCGTCCGGGAACTCCGAGGACGATTCGGCGTCGCCGGTGTCCAGCTCGACGGCCACCAGTTCGGCGTCCGCCTCGCCGACTAACAAGCCGGCGGCCAACCAGGCCGAGGTGCAGGTGTACAACATCTCCTCGAAAGAGGGCGTGGCGGCGCGCACCAAGGATCAGCTGACGTCCGCCGGGTTCAAGGTCACCAAGGTCGACAACCTGGCCGTGCCCGACGTCTCGGCCACCACGGTCTACTACACCGACGCCGACGACGAGCACGCCACCGCCGACGCGGTGGGCAAAAACCTGGGCGCGCCGGTCGAGCCGCGCATCCCCGCGCTGAGCGGCCAACCCCCGGGTGTCATCGTCCTCGTCGCGGGCTGAGCGGGCCGGCGAAGCGTTAGGCTGCTGGCTATGCCCAAGCTGCTGCCTCCCGTGGTTCTGGCCGGTTGCGTCGTGGCGCTGGGCGCCTGTTCGTCGCCCCAGCACGCGTCGTCGCTGCCGGGTACCACCCCCGCGGTGTGGACCGGATCGCCGTCGCCGTCGGGCGCGGGCGCAGCCGAGGCCGCGCCGGCCGCGGCGCCCAGCATCACCACCCACCTCAAGGCGCCGGACGGCACCCAGGTCGCGACCGCGAAGTTCGAGTTCAGCAACGGCTACGCCACCGTCACCATCGAGACGACGGCCAACGGCGTGCTCACGCCCGGCTTCCACGGCGTGCACATCCACAAGGTCGGCAAGTGCGAACCCAGCTCGGTCGCCCCGACCGGCGGCGCCCCGGGGGACTTCCTGTCCGCCGGAGGGCATTTCCAGGCGCCCGGGCACACCGGCGAACCCGCCAGCGGCGACCTGACCTCGCTGCAGGTGCGCAAGGACGGCTCCGGGACGCTGGTGACCACCACCGACGCCTTCACCATGGAGGATCTGCTCGGCGGGCAGAAGACGGCGATCATCATCCACGCCGGCGCGGACAACTTCGCCAACATCCCGGCGGAGCGCTACAACCAGACCAACGGAACACCGGGCCCCGACGAGATGACGATGAGCACCGGTGACGCCGGCAAGCGGGTGGCGTGCGGTGTCATCGGTGCCGGCTAGACGGGGCGACGCGCACATCGATTTCGCCCGCTCGCCGCGGCCGACCATCGGGGTGGAGTGGGAGTTCGCGCTCGTCGACGCGCAGACCCGCGACCTGAGCAACGAGGCCACCGCGGTGATCGCCGAGATCGGCGAAAACCCGCGCGTGCACAAGGAATTGCTGCGCAACACCGTCGAGGTGGTCAGCGGCATCTGCCGGACCGTGCCCGAGGCGATGGAGGATCTGCGGCAGACCCTGGGGCCCGCGCGCCGGATCGTGCGGGACCGCGGCATGGAACTGTTCTGCGCCGGCGCACATCCGTTCGCGCAGTGGACGACCCAGAAGCTCACCGACGCCCCGCGCTACGCCGAGTTGATCAAGCGCACCCAGTGGTGGGGACGGCAGATGCTGATCTGGGGGGTGCACGTGCACGTCGGGATCTCCTCGCCGAACAAGGTGATGCCGATCATGACGTCGCTGCTGAACTACTACCCGCACCTGCTGGCGCTGTCGGCGTCCTCGCCGTGGTGGACCGGGGTGGACACGGGCTACGCCAGCAACCGGGCGATGATGTTCCAGCAGCTGCCCACCGCCGGGCTGCCGTTCCAGTTCCAGACCTGGGCGGAGTTCGAGGGCTTCGTCTACGACCAGAAGAAGACCGGCATCATCGACCACGTCGACGAAGTCCGTTGGGACATCAGGCCTTCCCCGCACCTGGGCACGCTGGAGATGCGGATCTGCGACGGCGTGTCCAACCTGCACGAGCTGGCCGCGCTGGTGGCGCTGACGCACTGCCTGGTGGTCGACCTGGATCGCAGGCTGGAGGCCGACGAGTCGTTGCCGACCATGCCGCCCTGGCATCACCAGGAGAACAAGTGGCGCGCCGCCCGCTACGGCCTGGACGCGGTGATCATCCTGGACGCCGACAGCAACGAACGCCTGGTCACCGAGGACCTCGACGACGTGCTCAACCGGCTGGAGCCGGTCGCCCGCAAGCTGCAGTGCGCCGACGAGCTGGCCGCGGTGGCCGACATCCCCCGCCACGGCGCGTCATACCAGCGTCAGCGCCGGGTGGCCGAGGAACACGACGGCGACCTGCGCGCGGTCGTCGACGCGCTGGTGGCCGAGCTGGAGATCTGATGACCGAACCTGTTGCGCTGCCGATGTTTCCGCTGGAGTCGGCGCTGCTGCCCGACCAGGACCTGCCGTTGCGGATCTTCGAGCCCCGCTACGGCGCGCTGGTGCGGCACTGCCTGGACACCGGCGAGCAGTTCGGGGTGGTGCTGATCGCCCGCGGCCGCGAGGTGGGCGGCGGTGACGCGCGCTGCGACGTGGGGGTGCTGTCCCGGATCGTCGACTGCGTCGACCAGGGCGCCGGCCGGTACTTGCTGAATTGCCGTACCGGGCAACGCATTCGGGTGTCCGAGTGGCTGCCCGACGACCCCTATCCCCGGGCAACGGTGATGCCGTGGCCCGACGAGCCCGGCGCCGTGGTGACGCCGGAGCAGCTGCGCGGCGTGGAAGACCGCGCGGTGGCGCTGTTCGAGCGGATCGCCCAGGCGCGCGGCATCACCCTGCCCGGGCGCGACCTGCTGCTGGGCCGCCACGATCCGGAACGCCCGCCCGGGCAACGCCTCTACGAGCTGGCCTCCCGCATCCCGATCGGCACAGCCGACCGCTACACGGTGCTCTGCGCGCCGTCGGCCGCCGAGCGCCTGGCCGCGCTGCGCGAGGCCGTGGACGCGGTGACCGAAGTGGTCGAGTTCCAGCTATCCGAATAGCGCTGCGCGACAGGAGCTTACGATGAAGGTTCAGCTGCAGGTCGACGGTTCGCCGGTGCGGGCGGCGGCAAGTGCCGCCGAGATCGCCGCGACCGGCGCCGACGGCCTGTTCACCTTCGAGGGCCAGCACGACGTCTTCTTCCCGCTGCTGATCGCCGCCGAGGCCACCGGGTGCGAGCTGATGACCAACGTGGCGATCGCCCCGCCGCGCAGTCCGATGCACCTGGCCTACGCGGCCTACGACCTGCAGCTCTACAGCGGCGGCCGGTTCCGGCTGGGGCTGGGCTCGCAGATCAAGGTGCACGTCGAAAAGCGTTACGGCAGTAAGTGGGAGCCGCCCGCGGCGCGGATGGCCGAGGCCATCTCGGCGATCAAGGCGATCTTCGCCGCGTGGGAAGGCCGGGCCCGCCTGGATTTTCGCGGTGAGTTCTACACGCACACCATCATGGCGCCCACCTTCGATCCCGGCCCCAACCCGTACGGGGCGCCGCCGGTGCTGCTGGGCGCGCTGGGTCCGGTCATGACCCGCACCGCCGCCGAGGTCGCCGACGGGCTGCTGGTGATGCCGTTCAACAGCGCCCGCCACTTCGCCGAGCGCACCCTGCCCGCCATCGGTGAGGGGCTGCGCCGTTCGGGGCGGACCTTGACCGAGTTCCCGATCATCGCCCAGGCCATGGTGGCCGTCGGCCGCGACGAGGCCGACCTGGCGACGGCGATCGACGGGGTGGCCTCCCTCATCGCCTTTTACGGCTCCACGCCGGCCTACCTGCCGGTGCTGCAGGTCGAGGGTTGGGACGGCATCCAGCCCGAGCTCAACGCGCTGTCCAAGCAGGGCCGCTTCGCGCAGATGCGCGGGCTGATCACCGACGAGCTGGTGGCCCGGATCGGGATCGTGGGAACACCCGAGCAGTGTGCCGAGCAGATCGCCGCCCGGTTCGGCGAGCACGCCGACGAGGTGTGCTGTTACTTTCCGGGCTACACCCCCCGCCCCGCGGACGTCGCCGACCTGATCGGCGCCCTGCACCGGGTGCCGGCGCTGCCGTGACCGCCGACCTGACCGTCGAAATCGACTCGGGCGTCGCGGTTCTCACGCTCAACCGGCCCGAGCGGCTGAACGCCTACACCGCCGCGATGGGCGAGCTGCTGAGCCGCGCCTACCGCGAGTGCGACGAGGACGACGACGTCCGGGTCATCGTGCTGACCGGCGCCGGGCGCGCCTTTTGCGCCGGGGCCGACTTCTCCGGCGGCGCAAGCCCGTTCGACGCCCCGGCCGGCGACGGCGCCTTCACCGCCTCACCGATCACCCCGGCGGCGTTCGAGTTGCGCAAACCGGTGATCGCCGCGGTCAACGGCCACGCCGTCGGGATCGGCCTGACCATCGCGTTGCAGGCCGACATCCGCATCGTCGCCGCGGACGCCAAATACGGTGTGGTGCAGGTGCGCCGGGGTGTGCTACCCGACTGCATGGCGCACTGGACGCTACCCCAGTTGACCAACCTGGGGGTGGCCGCCGAGCTGCTGCTCACCGGGCGGATGTTCGGCGGCGCCGAGGCGGCCGCGCTCGGCGTCGCCAACCGCGCGCTGCCCGCCGATCGGGTGCTCGACGAGGCGATGGCGCTGGCCCGCGACATCGCCGTCAACGTGGCGCCGATGTCGGCGGCGCTGTGCAAACGCCTGCTGTGGGACAGCGCGATCAATCGCTACCCACCGCGACAGGTCGCCGCGCTGGAAACCCTGCTGCACGAACGGGTGATGGGAGGCGCCGACGCCGCCGAGGGCGTCGCCGCGTTCCGCGAGCACCGGGCGCCGCGCTTCACCGCGCGGCTGTCGTCGGAGTGGGAGCCGCTGCCGGAGCCATGACGGCGGCGCGCCGCATCAGCCGCGGCGCCGCCCGGCGATGCAGCGGACCGACCAGTGCCCACACCGCCCGGGCGGCGATCGGGCGGCGGTAGCGCACCCGCGTGGTCAGGGCGGCGCGCCGATCGTCGTGACGGCGCAAGGTCAGCTCGCCGCACAGCAGCGGCCCGCGCGCGGCGAGCACGACTTCGTCGCGAGCCGAACGGACGATCGTCCACCCGCCCAGCCGCAGCACGTGCCGGTGCACCCAGCGCACCGCGTCGCCGCCCGCGCCCGGACGCCCCACCGCGTCGCGAAAGGTCTCCTCGGCGCTGCGCGAATCCCCTTGGGGCAGAGGTGCTTCGAACACGTCGGTGTAGTCGGCCCGCGCGGCGGCCCGGGCGACACGGTTCAGCGTGCGCCGAACGACGATGCGGTGCCCGCCGGTGCCGATGACCAGCGCCCGGTAGGCCTTGCCGTGCACCCCCGGGAAGGCCGCCCAGGTGGCCGCCCGCAGCCGGGTGCGTGCCGGGCCGTCGAGCGCGTCCAGCTCGAACACCCACCGGTACACCGCGAACGGGTGGCGGCCCTTCAGCGCGAACCGCACCGGCGGCCGGGCCTCGTCCAGGGCGAAGCCCAGCGGCACGGTCGACGGGTCGCGCGGGTCGCGGCACAGCACCCGCAGCAGCGCCGCCCACGTGTCGTCGCGGTTGGCCTCGATGGTTATGGCATGCTCATCGATATAGGGTAATCGTTCCATATAGAAGGAATGTACTAGATCATGGCGCCTCCGCGGAAGCATGAAACCGATGTGATCCTCGACGCCGCCCGGGCTCTGGTGCTCGACGGCGGGCCGCGCACGGCCAGCGTGGCAGCGATCGCGACAGCCAGTGGCGCGCCGGCGGGCACGCTGTATCACCGGTTCGGCAACCGCGACGGCATCCTGACCGCGGCGTGGCTGCGGGCGCTGGAACGCTTCCAGGCCCGGGCGCTGGCCGCCGACGGCGACACCCCGGAGGACACCGCGGTGGCGATGGCCGTGGCCGCGGTCAGCTTCGCCCGCGCCCTGCCCGACGACGCCCGGCTGCTGCTGACGATCCGCCCGGGCGACCTGCTCGACGGCGAGCCCGACGCTGCGTTCCGGCAGACGCTGGCCGCGATGAACGCCCCGCTGACCCAGCGGCTGGCGCAGTTGGCCCGGCACCTGTACGGGAACGCCCGGCCGCGATCGGTCGACGCCGTCGCCCGCGCCGTCGCCGACCTGCCGTATGCCGTGGTGCGCCGTCACGCGCACGACGACCCGATGCCGTCCTGGCTGGAAACCGACGTGGCCGCGTCGGCCCGGGCCGTGCTACGGAGCTTCGGCGAACGCCCGTAGCGACGCGACCTGCGCGGGATCCAAAGAGGGACGGACGTTTTCGCGAGCCGCGGCGAGGTCGGCGGCCGTCACGTCGGTGGCGTCGATGGACCGGCGCATGGCCGTCAGCGCGGCCTCGCGCAGCAGCGCCACGCAGTCGGCGGCGCTGTAGCCGTCCAGGCCGGCGGCCAGCTCGTCGAGGTCGACGTCAGCGCTCAGCGGAATCGATTTGCCCGCGGTGCGCAGGATTTCGCGCCGCGCCGCGGCGTCGGGCGGCTCCACGAACACCAGCCGCTCCAGCCGGCCCGGCCGCAGCAGCGCGGGGTCGATGAGGTCGGGCCGGTTGGTGGCGCCCAGCACCACGACGTCGCGCAGCGGGTCGACGCCGTCCAGCTCGGTCAGCAGCGCGGCCACCACCCGGTCGGTCACCCCGGAGTCGAAGCTCTGCCCGCGCCGCGGGGCCAGCGCGTCCACCTCGTCGAGAAAGATCAGCGCGGGCGCCGAATCGCGGGCCCGCCGAAACAGTTCGCGCACCGCCTTTTCCGAGCTGCCCACCCACTTGTCCATCAGCTCGGAGCCCTTGACGGCGTGCACCGACAGCTGGCCGGTGCTGGCCAGCGCGCGCACCACGAAGGTCTTGCCGCAGCCGGGCGGCCCGTACAGCAGCACCCCGCGCGGCGGCTGCACACCCAGCCGGGCGAACGTGTCCGGATGCTGCAGCGGCCACAACACCGCCTCGGTGAGCGCCTGCCGGGCCTGCGCCATGTCACCGACGTCGTCGAGGGTGATGTCCCCGACGCTGACCTCTTCGGCGGCCGAGCGGGACAGCGGCCTGATCACGCTCAGCGCGCCGGTGAGGTCCTCCTGGTGCAGCGCGGGGGGACGGCCGTCGGAGCTGGCCCGCGACGCCGCCCGCAGCGCCGCCTCGCGGATCAGCGCGGCCAGGTCGGCGACGACGAAACCCGGTGTGCAAGAAGCAATTTCATCCAAATCGAGGCCATCGGTGGGCACGTTGCGCAGCAGCGACTCCAGCAGGGCCTTGCGGGTGGCGGCGTCGGGCAGCGGCAGGCTCAGCTCCCGGTCGCACAGGTCCGGCGCGCGCAGCCTGGCGTCGAGCTGGTCGGGGCGCGCCGAGGTGGCGATCAGGGCGACACCCTCGCTGGCCACCGCGCCGCGCAGCTCGGCGAGGATCAACGAGGCCACCGGCTCGGCGGTGGCCGGTAGCAGGGCGTCGACGTCGGTGATCAGCAGCACGCCGCCGCCGTCGCGGACCGTTTGCACGGCCGAGGCCACCGCCTTGAGCCGGTCGTCGGCGCCCAGCGCGCCGACCTCCGGGCCGTCCAGCGTGACCAGCCGGCGATCCCCGCACACCGCGCGCACCAGCGTCACCTTGCCCACCCCGGCCGGGCCGGTCACCAGCACGCCCAGGAAGGTGGCCGCGCCCAGGGTCTTGAGCAGGTGCGGCTCGTCCAGCGCGAGCTTGAGCCATTCGACCAGCTTGGCGGCCTGCGGCTGGCAGCCCTTGAGCTCCTCGACCACCGTCTGCGGGCGGGCCACCTCGACCGAGACCCGCGACGCCGCCGCGGGCGCCGCCCGGGCGCCCCAGCCGACCAGCGAGTTGGGTTGCACGCTGACCGGCCCGTCCGGGTCGACGCCGGTGACGGTCAGCAGCTCGGAGGTCCAGCTGATGCCCACCGCGGCGGCCAGCGCGCGGGTCGCCTCGGACGTCGAGGTGCCGGGCCCGAGGTCGCGGGGCAGCAGCGACACCGCGTCGCCGACGGTGAGCACCTTGCCCAGCAGCGCCTGACGCAGCGTGACCGGTGACACCGACCGGGTGGTCAGCGGCGAGCCGGACAGGGTCACCGACCGCGCGCCGTACACGGTGACCGGGCTGACCACCACGGCGGTCCCGTCGCGCAGGCCGGCGTTGGACAGCGTCACGTCGTCGAGCAACACGGTGCCGGAGGGTATTTCGGGGCCGGCCAGGCCGGCCACCGCCGCGGTGGTGCGCGAACCGATCAGCGACACCGCGTCCCACTCCCGAATGCCAAGGGCCGCAACGGCACTCGGGTGCAGGCGGACGACGCCGCGACGGGAGTCGACGGCCGAGGTGTTCAGCCGGGCGGTCAGCGTGAGTTGACGCGCCGAGCCGGAACCGGTCACGGCACGCGCCTGCCCGGCTTGCGCAGGCCCAGCCGCGTCACCGACCGGCGGTTGGGCTGTGCCCGGCGGATCGCCCGCCGGGCGGCGCGGCGCTGCTTGGGCGCCTCGTCCCACGCCTCGGGGTGCGCGGCCAGCCAGCGCTGGTTGCGCACCGCGAACGGCACGTGGCACAGGTAGGCGACGATGATCACCCAGATCAGCACGTAGGGCGCCAGCACCGCCGCCGCCGCGCAGATCGCCAGCACCGCCAGCAGCGGCGCCGCCCAACTCGGCGGCACCGCCACCGCGTGCATCTTGCGCATCGGGATCTTGCTGACCATCAGGATCGACGTCCCGGTGATCCAGATGCACAAAAACAGCGGGGACGTCCACCAGCCGTCGCCGAACTGCAGCTTGAGTCCGATCAGGCCGATCATCGACACCGCGCCGGCCGGCGCCGGCATGCCGACGAAGAACTCGTGGGTGTAGGCGGGCTGGCTGCCGTCGTCCAGCAGCGCGTTGAACCGGGCCAGCCGCAACACCACGCACACCGCGTAGAGCAGGATCGCCACCCACCCGGCCGGCGACGTGGTCAGCAGCGTCACGTAGAGCACGATCGCCGGGGTCACCCCGAAGTTCACCGCGTCGGCCAGCGAGTCGATCTCCTCGCCCATCCGGGACTGAGCGTCCAGGATCCGCGCCACCCGGCCGTCCAGCCCGTCCAGGATCGCGGCCGCCGCGATCAGCGCCATCGCGGCCTTGGGCTGGTGCTCGAGGGCGAACCGGATCGAGGTCAGCCCCGCGCACACCGAGAGCACCGTCATCGCGCTGGGCAGGATCTGCAGATTGACTGCCCGGCGGCCGCGCGGCTTGCTGATCATGGCAGCTCGGCCAGCACGGTCTCGCCGGCGATGGCGCGTTGGCCGACGGTCACCAGCGGCTGTGCGCCCGCCGGCAGGTAGGTGTCCAGCCGGGAGCCGAAGCGGATCAGGCCGTAGGTGTCGCCGATCGACAGCTTGTCGCCGACGTGCGCGTCGCAGATGATGCGCCGCGCCAGCAGCCCGGCGACCTGGACCGCGACCACCTCCGCGCCGCCGGGGGTGCGGATGCGCAGGCTGGTGCGTTCGTTCTCGGTGCTCGCGGCCGCCAGGTCGGCCGACCCGAACCGGCCCGGCCGGTGCTGCACGTCGATCACCTCGCCGCTGACCGGGGCCCGCTGCACGTGGGCGTCCAGCAGCGACAGGAAAATGCTGACCCGCGGCAGCGCCACGTCGCCCATGCTCAATTCGGCGGGCGGGGTGGCGACGTCGATCACGCAGATCTCGCCGTCGGCGGGCGCGACGATCGCGCCGGGCCGGGTGGGCGGCACCCGGGGCGGGTGCCGGAAGAATCCCGCGCACGCCCCCGCCGCCAGCAGGCCCGCCCGGCGCAGCCAGCGGTGCCGGCGCCCGGCCAGCGCCAGCGCCAGCCCGGCGCCGACGAACGGCCGGCCGGCCGGATGCACCGGCGGGATGGCGGAGCGCACCAACTCCAGCGCATGCTGGGGGCTGAAACCGGGGTCGGAAGCCGAGGGGCCGATGGTGCGGGGGCGTCGTGCCACGCGGCCATCTTACGGAGCCGGTGACGGATTCGTCGCCGCCCGCGAAGGGAACGTTCACCGTCGAGATGCTGAGTCGGGCCAAACGCGGTGTCACCGCGGTGTTCGTTGCTCACGGCCTGCTGTTCGCGTCGTGGGCCGCCCACATTCCGCAGGTCAAAGCCGGACTCGGCCTGGACGACGCCGCGCTGGGCACGGCGTTGTTCGGCGCTCCGCTGGGCTCGGTGCTGGCCACGCTGGCCGGCCACTGGGCGCTGCCGCGCTGGGGGAGCCACCGGCTGATCCCGGTCACCGTCGCCGGCTACGCGGCGGCCGGGACGACGGTGGGGCTGGCCCGGTCCGGGCCGGCGCTGTTCGCGGCGCTGGCGTTGTGGGGGATGTTCCAGGGCGCGCTGGACGTCGCGATGAACACCCAGGCCGGCACGGTCGAACGGCGCGCCGGGGCCCCGATGATGGCGCGCTTCCACGGGATGTGGAGCCTGGGCACCCTGGCCGGGGCGCTGATCGGGGCGGCCTGCGTCGGCGCCGGCATCGGCCTGACCGCTCAGCTGACGGTGCTCGGGGCGGTCGTGCTCCTCGTGGTGGTAATGCTGACCCGACGCCTGCTGCCGGACGCGGCCGATTCCGTGGCCGCGCCGCCGGAACCGGCCGCGGGCCGGCGGGTGACGCCGGCGGTGGCGATCCTGGCGGCCGTGTCGTTCGCGTCGTTCCTGTGCGAGGGAGCGGCCACCGACTGGTCGGCCACCTACCTGCGCGACGTCGTCGGCGCCGGCCCGAGCGTGGCCGCGGCGAGCTACGCGGCCTACACCCTGACCATGGTCGTCACCCGGTTCGCCGCCGGCCGGCTACACGCGCGGCTGCCCAGCCGCCGGTTGCTGCCGGCGCTGGCGGTGCTGGCCGTGGCGGGCATGAGCGTGACGCTGGCAACCGCCGACGCGGCCGCCGGGGTGCTCGGGTTCGCCGCGCTGGGCGTCGGCGTCGCGCTGCTGGTGCCCACCGCGTTCAGCGCGGCCTACGGCGCCCGCGGCGCCGGATCGGCGATCGCGATCGTGGCCGCCACCGGCTGGCTGGGCTATCTGCTGGGCCCGCCGCTGATCGGCCACCTGTCCGAGTGGGTGGGCCTGTCGGGGGCGCTGGTCACCATCCCGGTGATGATGACGATCGTCGCCGTCGCCATCCGCTACACGCCGGCCTTCGACACCGCCGACGAATTCCATCGAGCGCCCGCCGGCTGAATCGGGCTAGCGCAGATCCCACACCTCGAGGGTGGTCCCCTCGGGCACCTCGACGACGTCTTCGGGGATGTCCAGCAGCCCGTTCGCCGACGCCAGCCAGCGCAGGTGATGCGAGGCCGGCGGGCCGTAGCTGACGACGGTGCCGGCGTCGTCGTCGAGCACCGCGCGGCGGAATTGGCGTTTGCCGCGCGGCGAGGTGAGCGACTCGGCGAGCACCGCCGACCGGTGCGGGCGTTCGGGATCGGGCAGGCCCATCGCGGCGCGCAGCGCCGGGCGGATGAACACCTCGAAGGACACCAGCGCGCTGACCGGATTGCCGGGCAGCGTGACGATGGTCGCCCCGGCCACCCGTCCCACGCCCTGCGGCATGCCCGGCTGCATGGCCACCTTGACGAACTCCACGCCCTGATCACCCTCGCGCCCGAAGGCGTCCTTGACCACCTCGTAGGCGCCGGCGCTGACGCCGCCGCTGGTGATGATCAGGTCGGTGCCGGCCGCATACCGGTCGATGATCGAACTGAACTGTGCCACCTCGTCCTCGGCGGTCGTGACGGCCACCAGCTCCGCGCCGGCGTCGCGCACGGCCCCGGCCAGCATGATCGAGTTGGACTCGTAGATCTGCCCCGGCCGCAGCGCGGCGCCCGGGGCCACCAGCTCCGATCCCGTCGAGATGACCAGCACCCGCTGCCGCGGGATCACCGACAGCTCGGCGATGCCCAGCGCCGCGGCCAGCCCGAGCACCGCCGGCGTCACCACCTGCCCGCGGCGCAACACGGTGGTGCCGGGGGAGACGTCCTCGCCGGCGCGGCGGATGTGCTTGCCGGGTTCGCGCGGCGCCCGGATCGACACCACGTCCACGCCGCCGTCGGTGTCCTCCACCGGCACGACGGCCGTCGCCCCGGCCGGCACCGGCGCGCCCGTCATGATCCGGTGCGCGGTGCCCGGCTGCAGCGTCAGCTCGTCGGTGCGCCCGGCCGGAATGTCCTCGGCGACCGGCAGCACGACCGGCCGCTCGGGGGTGGCGCCCGCGATGTCCTCGGCGCGCACCGCGTAGCCGTCCATCGCGGAGTTGTCGAACACCGGCAGCGCCAGCCCCGCCACCACGTCCTCGGCCAGCACCAGGCCCTGGGCCTGCGCCAGCGGCACCGCGACCGGCGGCCGGGCGCGGATCAGCCCGGCCACCACCCGCTGGTGTTCGGCGACGGAGCGCATCGCGGCCATGGACGTCAGACCGGGAAGTGGACGCCGGTGAGTTCTTCGGACACGGCCCACAGCCGGCGCTGCAACTGCTCGTCGTGCGACTGGGCGCTGGACTCGACCAGCTTCGGGCGCCCGCGCTGCTCGAGGAAGCCGTCCGGACCGTAGTACTGCGCGCCCTGCACGGCCGGATCGGTGGCGGCCCGCAGCGTCGGCAGCGCGCCCATCGCCGGGCTCTGGAACAGCACCGGCCCCAGCACCGCCTGCACCGGCCGGAAGATGCCGGGCAGGTGGCGGGCCAGCTCGGTGTTGGAGCCGCCGGGGTGCGCGGCGACCGCGATGGTCTTCGCGTCCGGGGCGGCCGCCAGCCGGCGCTGCAGCTCGTAGGTGAACAGCAGGTTGGCCAGCTTGGACTGGCCGTAGGCGGCGACCCGGTCGTAGCGGCGCTCCCAGTGCAGGTCGTCGAAGTGGATGGCCGCGCGCAGCCGGTGGCCGAGGCTGCTGACCGTCACCACCCGCGAATCCCGCACTCCCAGCAGGTGATCGAGCAGCAACCCGGTCAGCGCGAAGTGCCCCAGATGGTTGGTGCCGAACTGCAATTCGAAACCGTCCTCGGTGACCTGCTTGGGCGTCCACATCACGCCGGCGTTGTTGATCAGCAGGTCGATGCGCGGGTAGGCCGCGCGCAGCGCCTCGGCGGCAGAACGCACCGAGGCCAGCGAGGCCAGGTCCAGCTGCTGCAGCGTGACGTCGGCGTTCGGGCTGGCGGCCACGATCCGCGACAGCGCCGCGTTGCCCTTCTCCAGGTCGCGGACCGCGAGCACGACGTGGGCGCCGCGGTGGGCCAGCACGGCGGCCGTCTCGTAGCCGATGCCGGTGTTGGCGCCGGTGATGACGACGACGCGGCCGCTCTGATCACCGACGTCGGCCTCCGACCAGTCGCGGTGCCGTTTGTCGTGGGGAGCCATGGCCCACAACATACTCACCGACCGGGACGCGCTATTGAACCCAGAAGTTGTCGTGCCGGGCGAACCATTCCCGGCGTTCCTCGTCGGTCATGTCGGCCAGCGCGGCGAAGCCTTCGAAGTAGGCCTCGCGCGGCGCGCCGGGCGCGAACAACATCAGGATCGACGCGGGGTCGTCGGCCTCGTTGCGGAAGCCGTGCACCCCGCCGGGCGGGACGTAAAGGAAGTCGCCCTGGTGCCCGTCGGTCCACTCGGTGCCGTCGTAGAGCTTCATCGTGCCGGAGAGCACGAAGAACGCCTCGGACATGGCGCGGTGGAAATGCGGCCCGGGCCCGCCGCCGGCCGGGGCGATGTCGACCCGGTACAACCCGTAGTCGCCGGCGGTGTCGTGCTGGTTGGCCAGGTAGTGGTACTTGACGCCGGCGGTCTGGTAGTCGGGCGGTTCGTCGGCCCGCTTGAGCCAGGCGCTGGTCTCCGGCTGGTCTTTCGTGTAGCGGGCGGGCGGATAGGGCGGCACGACGAGGGACATGAGGTCCAGCCTGCCAGTTAGCATCGCCAAGGTGGAGGCCTCCGAGGACGTGCGGGTGCGACGGCTGCTGGACGCCCAGGACAAGGCGGCGCAGCTGTTCGACGAGATCGAGCGGCGCGGCATGATCCGCCCGGGAGTGGCCGAACGGCAGCTCTCGGACGAGATCCACGACCTGGCCGGGGCGATGTTCGGGGTGCGCCAGCACTGGCACCGGCGGATCGTGCGGGCCGGCCCCAACACCCTGCAGCCGTTCCAGGAACGCCCGCCGGACCGCACGATCGCCGCCGACGACATCGTCTTCCTCGACCTGGGGCCGGTCTTCGAGGAGTGGGAGGCCGACTTCGGGCGTACCTTCCTGCTCGGCGACGACCCGCACAAGAAGGCCGTTCGCGATGCGCTGCCGCGGGTGTGGCAGGCCGGGCGGGACCACTTCGCCGGCCACCCCGACGTCACCGGGGCCGAGCTGTTCGACGCCGTCGTCGCGGTGGCGCGGGCCGAGGGTTTCGAGTGGGGCAGCCACATCGCCGGGCATCTGATCGGAGAGTTCGCGCACAAGAAGATCGCCGGGCCGGGCATCGAGTGGTACATCATGCCCGGATCGGACAAGCCGATGCGCCGCACCGATCCCCGCGGCCGCACCTGCCACTGGATCCTGGAGATCCATCTGGTGGACCGCCGGCGCGGTTTCGGCGGCTTCTACGAGCAGCTGCTCGACCTGCCCTAGTTGCGCCCCGACCTGTTCTTGCACTCGGCATGGGCGAGTGCTAAGAATGACTTGGCACTCGCGACCAGTGAGTGCTAGGTCGGGACGGTGAGGCTCGGCTCTGTCGTCGCCCGACGGCAGCAGCCTGGTCGTCCGTCGCGGGCACTGCACCCGGCCAGGACGTGTCATCCCCAATCCGGAGGAATCACTTCGCAATGGCCAAGACAATTGCGTACGACGAAGAGGCCCGTCGCGGCCTCGAGCGGGGGCTCAACGCCCTCGCCGACGCGGTAAAGGTCACGTTGGGCCCCAAGGGTCGCAACGTCGTCCTGGAGAAGAAGTGGGGTGCCCCCACGATCACCAACGATGGTGTGTCCATCGCCAAGGAGATCGAGCTGGAGGACCCGTACGAGAAGATCGGC